>Ga0070741_10001388_pt1 | contig 74571 bp, 68 predicted proteins | sample Coa_R1_4_FD_66440 | JGI IMG/M metagenome (GOLD analysis project Ga0070741, IMG submission 66440) | Surface soil microbial communities from Centralia Pennsylvania, which are recovering from an underground coalmine fire - Coalmine... | ecosystem: Environmental > Terrestrial > Soil > Unclassified ...
TGAGGAGATAGGCCAGCCGCTCATTAGAGGCTTGGTGCTCGCTTTTTAGCGAGCACCAAGCGGTCATCAGCCTCCAAGTCCTCTCTCGAAGCAGGCAAAAAAGGGCATAACACCCTCTAGAAAGCGAGGCAGAGTAGCGCTATGGGGACAGACATATACGGTTGGGTCGAGGTAGAACGCTATGCAGGCGCGAAGTGGCGCGCGGTTATTGACGTCGGTGCCTTGCTGGAATCCATGGAGACAAACAGGTGCGCCTGGTGGTCTGGTTTGGGTGAGTGATGGCTATGCAGTTTAATAAACTGAGCGGAGTGGACAGCACAGGTTGAGAAAAGTAAGACCCTCAAGGAGGGAGCGATGACGTTGCCGTTGCTGGAATTGGAAGGAACCTGGGAGGAGATTGCCGCGCACGGACCGGAACTCGCAGGCCGTAAGGTGCGGTTGATTGTTTTGCCATCTGAGACGGAATCGCCGCCAGAGCAGCCGCCTGCCTTCCGGCCCGCCTCCGGTCGCTCTTTGCTGCGTCATGTCGGAACCTGGGCAGGCGATGATTTGAAAGCGTGCCTACAAGAGGTCTATGCCAATCGCACCAAAACCAGGTTCTGAAAAAGTACCTGCTTGATACGAACAGGGGATGCGGGCGACTCCGGCGCAGTGCATTCAAACCTCTGAAAAAGTACCTGCTTGACACGAACTATTGCAGCCGTATCCTCGAAGCCGATGGGACTATCATTCGCCGTGTGGCGGAAGTAGGCGAAGAGAATGTAGCAACATCTGTTATCGTTCGGGGCGAACTGATTTTCATGGCGGAACATTCCGAACAGCAGGCGGCTAATCTGGTGCGTGCTCATGAGTTCCTTATTTCGTCTTGGGTCAGACCCAGGGATCGCAGGTACTCGCGGTCGAAGGCGGCGCAGAGGCTTTCGCGCGGTGAATAGGGGCCGGGCGTATAGGCGCGCGAGGAGACGCCAAGCTGGCTCAATTCGCAGACATGCCAGTCCTCACGGTTGGTCTTGTCCCAGAAAAGCACGCCATCGTCGGGGTTGAAGTCGGGGTGCGCGGCGGCGTTAGGGTGGAAGAGCCACTCGCACTCGATGCGGGTGCGGTCGGGCGCTTCCGGCCAGAGGAGGTGGATCATCACGTAGTCGGGATGCAGGCTCAGCAGCATGTTGGGAAAGATCGAATAATAATACACGCGATGCTGATCCTCGGAGTCCAGGTCGCCGACCGACAGGCTGCAAGCGTTCCCGCTCACGGTCATGCTGGCAAAGTCGGGCTTGACCTCCATATAGCCGCCCAGGAACGCCCCGGAGACCAGGTCATTGGCCCCGCTGTCGGCAGGCGAGAGCTTCACCAGTGCCGGATGCACCAGCGAACAATGGAAGCACTCCGAATAGTTCTCAAAGATCAGCTTCCAGTTGGCGCGCACATCGTAGACGATCCGCCGCGCCCTCCGCAAGGTCGGCAGGCGGTAGGGGCCGAACTTCTCAAGCAGCGGCGCGTGCGTGCTCTCAAACGGCTCCGGCTCCGTGGCCAGCGCAATAAAGAGGAACCCTTCCCAACTTGTGAGGGCGGCGGGATGCAGCGGATAGTCGTCCTTCTGGAAGCCCGGCAGGGCGTCCATGGAGGGGGCGGCGAGGAGGCGACCGTCCAGCGCATAGGTCCAGGCATGGTACGGGCAGCGAATGGCGTTCTTGAGGTGGCCTTCGCTCTCCTCGCAAAGCCGCGTGCCGCGGTGCCGGCAGACGTTGTAAAACGCCCGCACGACTCCTTCACGACCGCGTACAATCACTATGCTCTCCATTCCAACCGTGCAGACGAAGTAATCGCCTGGCTGCGCTACCCGCTCTTCCCGTCCGACGCATATCCAGCGCTGTAGGAAGATGTTTTCCTGCTCCTGGCGAAAGATTTCGGGCGAGGTATAGAAAGGCCCCGGCAGCGTCCTGGCCCCCTGAGTGCCGATCTGCGCAGCCTTCAGAAACTGCCCCATTCCTTCCTCCCTTTCTTACACGCACGCTGTGGTGCTGCCCCTTCCCGCAGGCGCATCAGCCTTTCGCGCGTTTGCGCCCGATCCAGAGGCCAAGCAGTACCCCGGCAATGAGCATACCCACCATCTGCCTGCGCTCGCCGAACGCGATGAACTGCGTCCGTTCCGGCGTTATCTCTACGACGCCGACGGGCACGGCAACCACGCCGCCGCCTCCCCCGCCGCCACTGCCCGGCGCGTTTTCCGGCTGCGTCTGGCCTTCGCCCGCCTCGGCTTTCTCCTGTCCTTTGCCCGTGCCATAGCCGCCGCCGAAGCCGTAGGCGATGCGCGCCGCCGGGATGATGGTCTTGCCCTCCGCATGAATCGGCTGGCCGTAGACGGTCGTGACATGGGCGCTGCGCTGCAAATACTCGGCCAGAGATGTCATCAGTGTCATGGTTCACCTTCGTCCGATGGCGGGCCACAACCCCGCTCCTCCTTCTTTCAAAGCAAATCTCAGGTATCCTCCTGATGTCTGATGCTCTTTACCAATCCAACCTGGTAATCGTTAGCTACGTCGTGGATAGCAACATGGCGACAGCGAAGTGATCGCCAAATAGGGAGCGCGGAGCGGTTCTCTGGGAGGGCGCTATAAACGCGGGCTTGAGAGCAACTATCTCCCGGGCGACTGCATAATGCTCTTGGCAATGCATCTCTTGCTCCTGTTCACTTGCTTGCTCCCAGAACGTGAGGTCTGTGGGGCATGATCCGGCGACCGTGCCGTAGAGACCCGCATCCTCCTCGGAGCAGTCCAGCGGTACAAGCGTATAGCCTTCTGTCGCTCCTCTATAGGCGATGTAAGATCCTGTCCGTCGGTGATGCTCGTCCACCTGCCGACGGATAGCTTCATATTCCGATGGGTCTGCGTTGGGATGATGTTCCTGCCAGATTTCTCGCAGCCATCGCTTGACATATTCATCAGGTGGTAAACCTAAGGCTACCGTCATTTCGGGGCCGCCTGGAACGGGATTGGAGACGGAGGGCACGCCCTCTCGGAGAGCAGCGAGCGTGTCTTGTGCAGCCCGTAGGGGCTGTGGATTCATATCTCTGGCGTGCAGCGCTTGTCGGCTATCTAGCCGGCCTGCTTGAATGATAATCTTAGTGACGATCATGATGTCTCTGCTCCGAGGCGTGATCAGGAGGGAGGCTTTATTATACGGCCCAAATTGCTTCAATTCCTCTTGGAACCACGCCTAGAACCCGCCTGTGCGTACCTTGCCTTGACGCGCCGTTCCTTCTGCGCCTATACTATATCAACTTAAATCCGGCTTGAGGAGTCTGATGTCCCAAAAAGTGTGTGTGATCGGGCTGGACTGCGCCCCGCCCGAACTTGTATTTGACTTATGGCGCGACCAATTGCCTCATCTGCGCCGGCTGATGGCCCAGGGCGTCTACGGCCCGCTGGAAAGCACCATCCCTCCCATCACCGTCCCGGCCTGGATGAGCATGATGACCGGCAAAGACCCCGGCACGCTCGGCATCTACGGCTTTCGCAACCGCCGTGACCACTCCTACGACGGGCTGGCCTTCGCCAGCAACAAAATGATCCAGGAGCCGACCCTCTGGGATGTGCTGGCCGAGCATGGCAAACGCACCATCGCCCTCGGCGTGCCGCTGACCTATCCGCCGCGCCCCATGCAGGGCCTGCTCATCAGCGACTTCCTCGCCCCGGATACCAACAGCGATTATACCTATCCGCCCGAACTCAAGGACGAAATTCGGCAGACCGTCGGCGAGTATATCCTGGACACGCGTGCGTTTCGCACCGACGACAAGAGCAGGCTGCTAGCCGACATCTATACCATGACGGAGCGGCGCTTCCAACTGGCTCGCCATCTGATCACCTCCCATCCCTGGGACTTCTTCATCATGGTCGAGATGGGGACCGACCGCATCCATCATGGCTTCTGGAGGTACTTCGACCGGCAGCACCCCAAATACGAGCCGGGCAACCCCTTTGAGAACGCCATCCGGGACTACTATGTCGCCCTGGATAAGCACGTCGGCGACCTCCTCAGCCTGCTGGAGCCGGAGACGCGCGTCCTGGTCGTCTCCGATCACGGCGCCAAGCGCATGGACGGCGGCCTCTGCTTCAACGAGTGGCTGATTCGCGAGGGCTACCTGACGCTCAAGGAGCCGCCGCAGGGCGTGACCAAGTTCGGGCCGCATCTGGTGGACTGGCAGCGCACGAAAGCCTGGGGCGACGGCGGCTACTACGGGCGGCTGTTTCTAAACGTGCGTGGGCGGGAGCCGCAGGGCGTGGTCGCGCCCAACGAGGTTGAGGCGCTGAAGGTGGAGCTAACGGCCAAGCTCGAAGCCCTGACCGACGAGAAGGGACGGCCCCTCGGCACCCGAGTCTTCCGCCCGGAGGCGGTCTACGCGCAGTGCCGCCAGGTGCCCCCCGATCTCATCGTCTATTTCGGGGACCTGCATTGGCGCTCGGTGGGCAGCGTGGGGCATCCTTCCGTCTGGACGCATGAGAACGATACCGGCCCGGATGATGCCAACCACGCCCAGTTCGGCCTCTTCCTGATGGCCGAGGCGCGCAGCCTGCAATCGCCCGGATACGTTTCGCCGGAAGCCCTGGACGCGAACCGGCGCGAGGGCCTCTCGATCTACGATGTCGCGCCGACCGTGCTGGACGCTTTCGGCGTTACGCCGCCGCCGGGCATGGGCCGCACGGCCATCGGCGCCCGCCCCGCGCCCCGCGCCGACTCAGTCTACACGGCAGAGGAAGAGGCGGAACTGGCCCGCCGCCTGGAAGACCTGGGCTACCTATGATTCGGAATTTCCGGCTATAAGGAACTGCCTTACCTATGTGGACTGAATCGCAACTTGTCGAAGACCTGCGCGACCTGGGCCTGACCGAAGGGGCCAGCGTGCTGGTGCACTCCTCGCTGCGCGCCATCGGCAAGATGGAGCAGGGCGCGGAAACGCTCGTGCGCGCCTTCCGCCGCGTGCTGGGGCCGTCCGGCACGCTGATGGTTCCCACCTTCACGTTCGACCACAGCGACCCGGCGGGATGGCGCCACCCGCCCACGTCCCCGGCGGAACTGGAACGCCTGCGGGCCGAAGCCCCGGTCTTCGACCCGGAGACGTCGCCGACCGAGGTGCGCTGGATGGGCGTCTTCCCGGAGGTCGTGCGCAAGCAGCCGGACGCAAAGCGCAGCCATCACCCGGTCGTCTCCTTCGCGGCCATCGGCGCCAACGCCAATTTCCTGACTCAGAACGCGCCGTTTCACTATCCGCTCGGCTCTGAAAGCCCGCTGGCCCGCCTGCACCAATTGAATGGCTACGTGCTGTTGATCGGGGTAGGGCACACGGTCAACACGTCGCTGCACCTGGCCGAAGTCTGGGCCGACGCGCCCTATATTCACCGTTCGGCCACCATCAAGACCGCCCCGGATCAGTTTACAATCATGCGGGGCAGCCCGGAATGCAGCGAGGGCTTCTCCAAGATCGAGCGGGTGCTGCGGCAGGCGCGTCTGCTCAAAGGGGGCTACATCGGCAACGCGCCCAGCCAGCTCATGCGCCAGCGCCAACTGCTCTCGATGGCGATTGCCATGCTGCAGGGCGATGCCGCCGCACTGCTCTGCGACGATCCCGACTGTCCCTGGTGCAGCGTAGCGCGCAAACTCTCTGCAAAACAGCGTTTGTCATTTGACGACACACAAACGGCATGGTAGAATCTATTATGCAGGAGGTCGGGTGGTCGCTGCGGCGCGCGCCGCGCAAGGGTTCGCCCATGTGCGGGGCCGCTGGAGAGGAAAGTCCGGGCTTCATAGGGCGCGATGCCGGATAACGTCCGGGCGGGGCAACCCGACGGAAAGTGCCACAGAAAGGACACAGCCCCAGACATAGGAAGTGGGAATAGGGAGCAGGCAGGCGTGCTCCTGGCTTTTCTCGATTGCTTACTCCCGATGTCTGCGGCAACGGTGAAATGGTGCGGTAAGAGCGCACCGGCGGCGTGGAGACACGTCGGCCTGGTAAACCCCATCGGAAGCAAGGCCGAGTAAGGAGGGGCTGGAAGGTGGCCCGCCGACCCTCCGGGAAGGGCCGCTAGAGGGGTCGGGCAACCGGCCTCGTAGAGAGATGACCACACAAAGACAGAACCCGGCTTATAGACCTCCTGCGCCTGAGCCGCTTACTCTTCCCCAAGCGTTCTGACCTGCTTATCTCCTCCAACTTCTCGCTTTCCCTCAATCAACTCGGATTCAGCCTGCCGCTGTGGGACCTGCGACCTACTAACTGCTAGGGTCGGGGGTGGGGGCCAGAAAGGAATGATCCCGGACCCCGAAAGGAGCACAGGAATTCCGGGGCCGCGCGTGGTAGTATAGCGCACGGCCAAACGGACGAAACCACCCTGGATGAGGAAGGCAAGCGATGACTCCTGAAGAAAAGTTTCTGTTCGACCTGGAAGGATATCTGGTGGTCAAGAACGTGCTGACCCCGGAAGAGGTCGCCGAGATGAACGCCATCGCCGACGAGAAGTTCCCCTACGATGGCACGACTATCGGCAGGCGCAGCAGCCGGATCAGTACCTGGGGGCCACCATTCCAGGCCCTTATGGACCATCCGAAAATCCTGCCCTACCTGGTGGAGCTGATCGACTCCAAGTTCCGCCTCGACCATGATTACTGTATCTTTATGCCCCAGGGGAGCGAGGGCGGTCAGCTTCATGGCGGCGAGGGCCATGAGGGCGACCACTGGTACAAGTATCGCGACGGCGTGATCCGCAACGGCCTGACCGTCGTGACCTACTTCCTGACCCCGGCGGGGCCGGGCGACGGCGGCTTTGCCTGTATTCCCGGCTCGCACAAGACCAACTTTCTCCGTGCCATCCCGCCGGAGGTAAAGCGGTTTGAACGCCCGGCGCACTACGTCGTGCAGCCGGTAGTCGAGGCGGGCGACGCCCTGATCTTCACCGAAGCCCTGGTTCACGGCACGATGCCCTGGCGGGCCAGGCACGAGCGCCGCGCCCTGCTCTACAAATTCAGCCCCGGCCACTCCGCCTGGTCTCAAAAATATCCTAGTCCTGACGACTACGAGAACCTTACTCCCCAGCAGCGCCGCATCCTCTCGCCGCCCTCCGTTGGCAAGCGTCCGGACGTGATCCAGCCTGGGGAATGATAAGAATCCACAGATTACACCGATTAACACCGATTAAAAACAAAGATTTCAGACAGGATTAACGGGATTTACAGGATTAGACAAAGATAGGGAAGCCTGTGTTACTGTGTGGTGGTGAGTGGAAATCCGGTTCATCCTGTTAATCCTGTTTGAATCTGCTTTTGTCTTTGATTTTTAGTCGGTGTTAATCGGTGTAATCTGTGGATTCATGGACAGGGCAGGAGATAGCGCTTGCGAGGGCGAAGACTCCGGGTGAGGTTGTTTGGAGTTGGAGATTTAGATGGATTTGCCGACCGGAACGGTCACATTTTGCTTTACGGATATAGAGGGCAGCACCCGCCTTTGGGAGCGCTACCCGGAGGCCATGAGTCGAGCGCTGGCCCGCCACGACTCCCTGGCAGAAGCCCTGATCGCGGAGCATGGCGGCACGCTGGTCAAGAGTCGCGGCGAGGGGGATAGCCTGTTTGCCGTCTTTGCGCGCGCCACTGACGCCCTTGCGGCCGCCTGCGACCTCCAGCGCGCCTTCCATGCCGAGCCCTGGTCGGAATATGTCCAGGAGGCGGGCGGCGGGAGGCCGGAGGAACAAGGTTTTGCCCTGCGGGTGCGTCTCGCGCTGCATTCGGGGGAGGCCGACCTGCGCGCCGGAGACTACTACGGCGCCGCCGTCAACCGCTGCGCCCGCCTGCGCGATAGCGCCCACGGCGGCCAAACGCTCCTGTCGCAGACCACCTATGAGCTTGTGCGCGACGCCCTGCCGGAAGAAGTTCACCTGATCGATCTGGGCGAGCAGCATCTACGCGATCTCGCGCGCCCGGAGTACATCTTTCAGTTGGCCCATCCCGAACTGCCCGCCGACTTCCCGCCGCTGCGGTTGTTGGCCGCGCGTCCCAACAACCTGCCCCAGCAGGTGACCAGCTTCGTGGGCCGCGAGCGGGAGATGGCCGAGGTCAAGCGCCTCCTGACGACGACGCGCCTGCTCACGCTCACCGGGCCGGGCGGCGCCGGCAAGACCCGCCTGTCGCTGCAGGTTGCCGGCGAGCTGCTGGACGAGTACCCGGACGGCGTATGGCTGGCAGAGCTGGCCCCGCTCTCCGATCCCGCGCTCCTGCCCCAGGCCGTCGCGACCGCGCTGGGCGTGCGGGAGGAGCCGGGGCGTCCGCTCACCGAGACGCTGTTATCAGCGCTCAAAGCCAAAAAGCTGCTGCTGGTGCTGGATAACTGCGAGCACCTGCTGGGCGCCTGCGCCACGCTGGCCGACCGCATCCTGCGCGCCTGCGCCGCCGTCCGCCTGCTCTGTAGCAGCCGCGCCGCCCTGGGCATCGCAGGCGAAACCCTCTATCGCGTCCCCATGCTGACTCTGCCTGACCTCAAGCATCTGCCTCCGGTCGAGCGATTGAGCCAGTACGAGGCCATCCATCTGTTCATCGAGCGCGCCGTCGCTGCCGTGCCCGGCTTCACCGTTACCGCGCAGAACGCCCCCGCCATCGTCCAGATCTGCTGCCAGTTGGATGGCATCCCGCTGGCCATCGAGCTGGCGGCGGCACGGAGCAAGGCCCTGCCGGTGGAGCAGATCGCCGCGCGCCTGGACGACCGCTTTCGCCTGCTGACGGGCGGCAGCCGGGCGGCCCTGCCCCGCCAGCAAACCCTGCGCGCGCTCTTTGATTGGAGCTACGACCTGCTCTCCGAGCCGGAGCGCGAGCTCTTCCGTCGCCTCTCGGTCTTCATCGGCGGTTTTACCCTGGAAGCGGCGGAGGCCGTCTGCGCGGATAGTCCCTCCCCAACCCCCCCCCGAAACGGGGAAGAGCTCTTCACTCCTCCGCCCGCCCAGGAAGGGGGACAGGGGGTGGGAATCGAGGCCTGGGAAGTGCTCGACCTGCTCTCCCAACTCGTGGATAAATCGCTGGCAGTGGCCGAAGGGCAGAACGGGAACCTGCGCTATCATCTGCTGGAGACGCTGCGGCAGTATGGGCGCGAGAAACTGGCGGCCTCCGGGCGGCTGGAGGAGATGCAGCGGCGTCACCTGGCCTACTTCCTGCGGATCGCGGAGGAGGCAGAACGCAAGCTGCGCGGCTCTGAGCAGGCCTGGTGGCTGGAGCTACTGGAAACCGAGCACGATAACCTGCGGGCGGCGCTGCGCCGCTGCCTGGCAGCCGAGGGCGATGCGGAGGCGGGCCTGCGCCTGGCGGGCGCGCTCTGGTGGTTCTGGCACATACGCGGCTACTTCACCGAGGGACGGGAATGGCTGGATGCCATGCTCGCGCGCGTCACCGAGCCGACGGCTGCCCGCGCCAAAGCGCTCAACGGCGCGGCGGTGCTGGCGCGCAACCAGAGCGACTATGCGGCGGCGCGCGCCCTCGCGCAGGAGAGCCTGGCGATCAAGCGGGAGCTGGGCGATCTGCAGGGCATCGCTTCCTCCCTCAGCAACCTGGGCACGCTGGCGCTTTCGCAGGGCGACTATGCGGCCGCGCGCCCCTTCTACCAGGAGAGCCTGGATATAGAGCGCAGCCTGGGCAATCGGCAGGGCATTACGGCCTCGCTCATTGGCCTGGGCAACGTCGCGCTGGAACAGGGCGATTACACGGCGGCGCGCGCCCTCTTTCAGGAGAGCCTGGCGATCAAGCGGGAGCTGGGAGACAAGCGCGGCGTCGCCACGTCGCTAGTCGGGCTGGGCAGCGTCGCCTTCCTGCAAGGCGACTATGAGTCGGCCCGCGCGCTGTATGCGGAGAGCCTGGCGCTGCGGCGCAACCTGGGAGATAAGCGCGGCATCGCCACCTCACTCCAGCATCTGGGCAGCGTGGCGATTGCCAGTGGCGACCTGAATCAGGCGGCGCGTCTGCTGGAAGAGAGCCTGATCCTGCGCCGCGAGCTAGGCGATAAGTTGGGAATCGCCAATACCCTCTACGCCCAGGGAATGAGCGCCTGGAGGCGGGCTGACTACGCGGCGGCGCACGCCCTCTTTCAGGAGAGCCTGACGCTCTATCGCGAGCTGGAGAATAGGCGCGGCATTGCCTCTGCCTTGCAGGCATGCGGCTTCCTGGCGGCCTCACGGCAATTGCCGGAGCGCGCGGCGCGGCTGCTCGGAGCGGCCCAGGCCCTCCGCGAAGCCATCCATGTCCCGTTAGCCCCTGTCGAGCAGGCCGATTATGAACCCTGCGTCGTCGACGTGAGTGCCATGTTAGGCGCGGAAGCGTTCGCGGCGATCTGGGCCGAGGGCCGCGCCCTGTCCCAGGAGCAGGCGGTCGCCTATGCACTGGAGACGCCGACCAGCCATGCGCTCGTCGTAGAGGAAATACGTCGGATAACATGGGAGGAGGAGGTCCGATGATCGATCTCACGCGGGAAAAGTGTGTCTCCTGCCGCAGGGATGCGCCGCGCGTCACGCCGGCGGAGATGGCCCAACTCCTGCCCCTGATCCCGGATTGGCAGGTCGAAAATCGGGACGGCGTCCCGCGCCTGGTGCGCACGTTCTCTTTTCCCGATTTTGCCCAGGCGCTCGCCTTCACGGTGCAGGTAGGGCAGCTTGCCGAGCAGGAGCAGCATCATCCTGCCATCCTGACCGAGTGGGGCAAGGTCACAGTATCCTGGTGGACGCATAAAATCCGAGGGCTGCATCGCAACGACTTCATCATGGCCGCCAAGACCGACGCCCTCGCCCGCTCTGGCTCAGCCGCGTAAACTCCGCTGCTGCAAAACCGGCCCGCTGAAACCGTCGTATATCTAGAAGATAGGAAGAGAAACAGGGCAGGAGGTGCCGCCATGTTCCATCCCGCAGAATACGAAAATACCCGCCCGGACGGTTTCAGCGTGCTGGAAGTCGTCCCCGACCCCGAACGCAAGGACGGCCCGCGCCGCTTCGTGCCGCTCAAGCGCACGGAGCTGACCGGCGAGATTGCCGGACCGCTGGCCGACCTGCGCCTCATCCAGACCTTCGGGTACTCCGCTGAGGAGTGCGATCAGACTCTGGAAGCCGTCTACCGCTTTCCGCTGCCCGGCGATGCCGCCGTACAGGGCGTGACCGTGCGCTTTGGCGAGGTCGAAATCCGCGCTGAGCTTAAAAAGCGGCAGCAGGCGGAGGCCGATTACGAGGAGGCAAAGCGGCAGGGACGGCAGGCGGCGCTGACTACCCGCGAGTCGCCCGACGTGTTCACCCTGCAAGTCGCCGGTATTCAGCCCGACCAGGAGGTTGTTGTCGAGACGCGCTACATGCAGCTTGCCCGCTACGAAGGGGCGGATTGGACGCTGCGTATTCCCCTGACGACCTCGCCGCGCTACGTCCGCAGCGATGAGCGCGGCTCCCGATATGCGCAGGGCCAGCCGCTGGCGCTGCTGCGCGATCCGGGCCACCGCTTCGCGCTCGACCTGCTGCTGCCGGAGGCGGGGGCGGTAACAAGCTCGACGCACGCGCTCGCCGTCACCGAGGAGGAGGGCGGATTGCGGGTGCGCTTGCAGGAGGGCGAAGTGCTGCCGGACCGCGATTGCGTGCTGGCCTGGCGGCCCAAACAGGAGACGCAGCATCCGGCCCTGCACGTCCTTCTCCACGACGATAAGGCGTCCGGACAGGTCTATTTCCTGGCGCTGGTCGCCCCGCCCGCCGCGCCTGAGTCCGGTGAGACGATGCCGCGCGAGGTCGTGCTGCTAGTGGACCACTCCGGCTCGATGGAGGGCGCCAAGTGGGAAGCTGCCGACTGGGCCGTGAAACGCTTCCTCAGCGACCTGACGGAACGGGATACGTTTGCGCTGGGCCTGTTCCACGACACCACGCGCTGGTTCGTCCGCAGGCCGCAGCCCGCCGATCCGGGCACTATCGCGGCGGCGGAGAAATTCCTGACAGTGCATCGGGATAGCGGCGGGACGGAATTGGGCGTCGCGCTGGAACAGGCGCTTCACCTTCCGAAGACGCCTGGCGAATATGCGCGGCATGCGCTGATCGTCACCGATGCCGAAGTCACCGATAGCGGACGCATCCTGCGGCTGGCGGCGGAAGAGGCAAAGCGGGACGACCGACGGCGCATCAGCGTGCTCTGCATTGACGCCGCGCCCAACGCGCTCCTGGCGAATGAATTGGCCGAGCAGGGAGGCGGCGTGGCGAAGTTCCTGACCAGCAGCCCGGAAGAGGACGACATCACGACCGCGCTGGACGCCGTGCTGGAGGACTGGGCCGCGCCCCTGCTGATCGGCCTGCGCCTGGAGGTCAATCGCTCCGGCGCGCAGACGGTCGGGCGCGGGGTGCTTGGCGGCAAGCCGGGAGGCAGCGCCATTGACCTGGGCGATCTACCTGCCGGGCGGGCCGTCTGGGTGGCGGGCCGCGTCCCACACGGCGACGGCCCCGACCTCTCCTTCCAGGTCACGACCGCCGACGGCAAGAAGGTCGCCGCCTGTCGCCGCGACCTGAACGCCCCGGATGCGCTACGTCCCGCGCTGAAAGCCCTGTTTGGCGCGCGGCGCGTGCGCGGCTTGGAATACCTGATCGCCTCCGGCTATACCGGCAAGCAACTGGAAGCGGAGCTGCGCCGGCTGGGCTACGACCCACAGGCCGTCCTGGAAGGCAAGGCGGAAACGTCGCTGAAGGTCTACGCGGAGAACACGCGCGAGGACGCCAACCATCTGCTGCGCCAATTGCTGGTGCAGGAGTCGCTGGATTACGGCCTGGTAAGCTCGGAGACGGCGTTCCTGGCGGTACGCACGGAGGCGGGCAAGCCGGTAGAAGGCACGGTGGCCGTCGCCAACGCCCTGCCCGCAGGCTGGTCAGACCGCTTTACCGGCTTCTATTCCGGCAGCCCGCACGTCCTGCTGTGCGCCGCTCCTATGGCCGGACCTTCCGCCGGGCAGCAGCCCCTGTTCGGGAAGATGGCCGCGCCGATGAGTGCTGCTTACGATATGGCCGCTGGGGCTAGCCCCGACGTGCAGGCTGAGAGCGCGGACGCCGGTATTTTCGAGAGCCTGAGTGGGGCTCCGCCGCAAGCGGCCCCCGCACGTGGATTGGGCCGGTTCTTCGCGCGGCGGGCTGCCTCCGCGTCGGCAGCGCCTTCGACATCGGCAGCGATGCCTGCGGTGCAGCCGCTCTATTCCGGCGTCCCGACTTTTACCGGGAGCAAAGCCATTCTGTTTGACAGCGCGCAGGAGGCGGGCAAGCTGCCGGAAGAGACGATCTTGACGCGCCTGGAAGTGCGGTTCCCCGGTGGAATGCCCGATCAGGCCCGGCTTGATCCCGGCCTGGCCCTCCTCATCTTCGTAGATGATCTAACCTCGCCGCGCGCACGGGTGCGGCTGGCTGACTTGGTGCGGCAGGGCGGCGTGCGACCGCTGAACCTGCGGAGGCAGCAAGGCCAGGTCGTGCGGATTGTGCTGGCCGACCCGGCGGGAGCCTGGGCGCAGAACGCGCCGCCGCTAGAGGTTGCGCTGGCGTGGTGACTAGAACAGGGGGCCGGGTACGTTCTGTGCCCGGCCCTCTTATTTGAAGAAATCGGCGACGGCGACCGTCAAATCGGGAAAGGTAAGGGATTGAAGGGTTTGCGTTTGGTCGTAAGTAGCGGCGGAAACCGGGCCGTTGGGCGTCAGGCGGAGAACTTCGACGGTGCGCGTTTCCGGACGTACCAGCCAGGCTTCTTTGACACCGATGGAGATATAATCAGTCAGCTTATCCCCAACCCGCCGCTCCGTTTCGCTGTCGGATAGAATTTCAACGACGAGTTCCGGCGCAACCTGCAAAACGCCCTTCTCCGGTATGCCGCCGCCTCGGGTTAGCGTCTGGTGCGTGATGAAGAAGACATCCGGTTGGCGGGTCTGTAATTTCGGCACACGGCGAATGAGTATGTCGAATGGGGCAGAAAAGGCCATGCCCACGCCGCTCTTCTCTTCATAGGCAAGCAGTGAACGTGTAATTTTATCCGCAATACGTTGGTGCTTCCATGTTGGGCCGGGCATGAAAATGCGCACTCCGTCTATAATATCGTAACGCCGGTTGATCTCTCCTTCCGCCATGTACTGCTCAAAAGTCAGCACTTCCGGCGGGGAGGATGGTTTTACGATTGCCATCGCTATCCTCCTGCACTGGGCCGAGGGTTTATTTCCCACACTTCTCTTCTTCCAGTATACAACGTATCCGTATGAGTGCGTTATCCTCTCCCTGCGCTCACATTTTCGTCCTCCTGGGTCTGCGCCTGAGGGAAGAGCGGCGGCGGAGTGCAAGCTTGAGACATACAAAGCCGCCAAGCATCGTCCCTGCTCCCCATAGGAACGGAACGATGGGCTTCCTCGCCGACAGACTGCCCTCTTGCCGCGTCTGAGTATGGCTCTGACGCGCCGTTCCTTCTTTCTGCCTGGCGCGAACCTCATCCATGAACGCCAGCAGTGGGGTCTTTATTGAAGACGGCAGATCATGCCCAACGCCGGCGGGATAGGCCGTTCTCAACTCAAAGCCATACTGCCGAAGCTTGCGTGCGGTCTCCCGGAACATCGGGCCGGCAAAGGCGTCTGCCTGGCCAGCCGCATAGAAGTGGGGAACGTGACGGGCCGCACGTCGAAGCGCCTCCGCACGGACAGGCGGTTTGCCGTGCTTGAAACCGTTGGCGACGCCGCCAAAGAAGTAGAAGGTCTCCGGGCGGGCTGCCAGCATACGCCATCCCATCTGACAGCCCGCCGAAAACCCCAGCAGCGCAATGCGCTTCCGGTCAATGGAATACTTCGCCAGCACCTCGTCGAGCACCGTCAGAATATGCTCTCGATCCTGCCGCTTGTTCCAGAAGCGGTATCGGTCTTTCTTGCCGTCCGGCCTGACGTACTCTAATCCTGCCCAACCGGTCGCTTGTGGGGCCAGCAGAAAGACCTGACGCTGCTGTGCCGCCTCCCGATACTGGAAGATCGCGTGGCTGGCGCAGCCGGGATTGCCATGCAGGTTGAGCCAGAGCTCGTATTTCTGGCGCGGATCATACTGCGGAGGAAAAAGCAGCAGGTAACGCAGATGCCCTTTGCGCGTATAGAACTCCTGCGCGCCCCAGAACGATTCGACGTTGGCCCTGGCCGCCATTGCCAGTAGAGTCATCAACACCAACAGATTTACCAACTGTAGGCCGCTTTTCTTCCGCATTCTTGACTTACCGTTTGATTTACCCAGGCGCAGAGAGCCGATACCGAGTTGACCCGCGTTACTGAGATTAAAAGTGCCGCCTCGTAAAAGCGCAGGATTTGGCTGCTCTCTTCACGAACCTCTCCTCCGGTCGGCTTGCAAGATCTTATTGCGGCCTCGCCGTTTCTCTTAACTCTGCACTTCCATTTTAAGGAGGAAAGGATGCGCTTTCGCTGTGGCGCTCTGCTCACTATAGTTCTGCTGCTCGCCGGGATTATCCTCGCACAGCCCGGTCGCTGCGCCGAGGACTACCCGCTTGGACCGGATTCGCAGCCGCAGCCCGGCGTGCCGCACGGCGACGTGACTCACTTTACCTGGACGAGCAAGATATTCCCCGGCACCGTGCGCGATTACTGGGTCTATGTGCCGAAGCAATACGATCCGGCGAAACCAGCCTGCGTGATGATCTTTCAGGATGGCGGCGGCTTTCAGGACGTACACGGGCAGTTCCGCGTGCCGGTCGTCTTTGATAATCTCATCTATAAGAAAGAGATGCCGATCACCATTGCCATCATGATCAATCCCGGCGTGGTTCCGGCGGACTCGCCCAACGCGCTGCCCCGTTTCAACCGTAGTTATGAGTACGATGCGCCAACAGATCAGTACGCCCGCTTTCTGTTGGAGGAGATTTTACCGGAAGTCGGCAAGAAGTACAACCTGACCAAAGACCCTGCCGGTCGCGCCCTCTGCGGGGCCAGTTCCGGCGGCATCTGCGCGTTCACGGCGGCCTGGGAGCGGCCCGACCAGTTCAGCAAGGTCATCAGTTTCATCGGCAGCTTTACCAACCTGCGCGGCGGCCACGCCTATCCCTCGCTCATTCGCAAATACGAGCCCAGGCCGATCCGCGTCTTTATGCAGGACGGCACCGCCGACCTGAACATCTACGCGGGCAACTGGTACGTCGGCAACATGGACGTAGCCTCGGCGTTGCAGTTCGCTGGGTACGATATCAAGTTCGTCGTCGGCAGCGGCGGACACAGCGGCCAGCACGGCGGCGCGATCCTGCCCGACGCGCTCCGCTGGCTCTGGCGCGACTATCCGGCTCCTATCCGCACCCTGGCCTCCACGCCGCAGCCGGTCATGGAGGTTATTCTGCCGGGAGAAGACTGGCAGCAGGTCGGGGGAGAGTACGGAACGCTCGGCGGCCTCACGGCGGACGCCGAGGGGAACGTCTATTTTGCGGATACCGAAAAGAGCCGTATCTATAAGATCGGCGCGGACGGCGGCGTGACGCTCTTTCGAGAGGGAACCGGAGGCGCGAGCGGGCTGGCTTTAGGCCCGGACGGCAGGCTCTATGCCTGCCAGAGCGCCCGCAAGCGCATTGTCGCCTACGACGGCACGGGCAAAGAGAGGGTGATTGCTGGCGGAGTGAATACAAACCACCTTGCCATTAACCATCGAGGAGAGATCTACTACACAGAACCGCGCACCGGCAAGATCTGGTTCCTCGGCACGAACGTGCGCAAGCGCGTCGTGGAGGCGGACTTGCCGGGCGCAAGCGGGTTGGTGCTGACACCCGATCAGAGTCTCCTGCTCGTGACCCTGGGCGGGCCGGGCAATCTGGCCTACTCCTTTCACATTCAGCCGGATGGCTCCCTCACGGACCGACAGCCCTATTTTGATCTGCATATTCCCTACGGCCAGGGTGTCAGCGGCGCGGAGGGGATGGCGGTGGACACGCAGGGCCGTCTCTATGTGGCCTCGCGCGCGGGCGTGCAGGTATGCGACCAGGCGGGGCGCGTCAATGGCATCCTCTCTAACCCGCAGCGCACGCCGACCACACAGATCGTTTTTGGCGGGCCGAACCGGGATACGCTCTACGCCATCACGGGCGGCAGAATCTTCCGGCGCAAAACGAAAGCAAAAGGCGTCCTCTCCTTTGAGGAGCCGATCAAGCCGCCCGCGCCCCGGCTTTAGTATAGCAAAGGAGAAAGCTGTTGCCGCTTATGGTGAGAAGGGCTTGCCTGGAAGAGGCGGAGCAAGTGGCGGACGTGTTCCTTCACGCCAGAGCCACGATGACCTATCTGCCTCGCCTCCATACCGAGGCAGAGACGCGCGCCTGGATGGCCGGTCATGTCCTTATCAACGATGAGGTATGGGTCGCCGAGGGAGAAGGCGAAATCGTGGGCTTTCTGGCCTTGCACGGCGATTGGGTAGACCATCTTTATATCCTTCCTGAGTACCAACGTCAAGGAATAGGCCGTCTCCTGATAACAAAGGCCAAAGAGCGCCTGCCGCAAGGGATGCAGCTCTGGGCCTTTCAGAAGAACACGCAGGCACGCCGCTTCTATGAAGCACAGGGCTTTGTTCTGAGCAAACTCACCGATGGCGCGGACAACGAGGAAAGGGAGCCGGACGCTCTCTATGTCTGGAAGCCGTTTGCCTCCGAAGCCTGAAGCCTCGCCTGGAAGCCCGTCCACCGTCTGGCGCGCATCCAGGCGAGGTTCCTGTAACAACCGCTCTGCTGCCAGCCGAAGAGCAGACAGCGTTTCCTGTGCCGGTCGCTCTCACCATCGTGGGGATGGCCGCGCACATGGTTTACATCGCCTTCTGGGGTTTTGCTATTTGGGATGTCTCCGCTCAGACCGTGCAGCAAATGGCACAGGCGGCAGACCGTCACCTCTGGCCCGGTGGCTGGTGGCGCCTGCATCTGATAGGCGGCCTCCTCTGGATGGCGCTGATGACGGGTTGGGCGCTCTGGCGATTAGGACAGAGCCTGTTCGGGTCAGGCTCCGGGACAACACCATGACTCTCTGACACATTTTTGCACTCCATATTATACTTGGGATATAAGGCTGAGCGATATGCCGGTCAAGCGATGGTTATGTTCTGCGCTGTGAGCTTCTCTGTCTGCGAGGGAAGAAGGGCACGCCTTTGTCCGGTTGTATCCAGAAAAGCGTGTACCGTCGGCCTGCATGGAGTCATGAACCGAGCAAAGGCGACACCCACCTTCTGACCCGATCCCTTGTCCAGAAAGGAGAGAATTGAGTATGCTTCCCAAGTCCCGTCTCCTGTTCATGCTCCTGCTCACCTCCTCCTGAGTACCATCGGAGTAGGCAAGAAGGCTGCCGCACAGGACCTGTTCCTCACCAGCGAATTGGACAACACCGTGCGCCGCTATGACGGCCAGACCGGAGCCTTCCTGAGCAATTTTGCGTCCGGGGGCGGCCTGAACGTCCCTACCGGCCTCGCCTTCGGCCCCGACGGAAACCTCCTGGTCGGCAGCTTTGGGACCAACGACGTCAAGCGCTACAACGGCACGACCGGCGCGTTTCTAGATACCTTTGCTTCCAGCGGCCTCAACGGCCCGATTGACCTGACGTTTGGGCCGGACGGCAATCTGTATGTCGCCAATTTCCTCGGCAGCGATATCCGCCCGGTTTGATGGAAGCACCGGAGCGTTCCTGGGCAGCTTTGCTTCCGGAGGCGGCCTCAACCAGGCCGGCGGATTGACTTTCGGCCCGGACGGCAACCTCTACGTCAGCAGCAGTGGAACGGGCGAGGTCAAACGCTACGATGGCATGACGGGGACCTTCCTGGATAACTTCGTCCCGGAAGTCCCGCTATTTACGCCAGGCCGCCTCTTTCAGCCGATTGGATTGGCCTTCGGCCCGGACGGCAACCTTTATGTTGTCAGCCAGGGAGCCGATCAGGTGGAGCGTTAGAGCAGTTCCGGCGCGTTTGTGGACGACTTTATCTTTGAGAGCGACTTCGGTCTGCATGGGCTGATCTATCTGCGCTTTGCTCCGGCGGCGGTCCCGGAGCCGAGTACGCTCTGCTTACTCCTGAGCGCAGGGGCGGGTGGAGCAGGTCTGGCCTTCCGGCGTCGGCGTGGCTAAGCGCGCCTCTCTGTAAGGCAAGAAGCCTCCGGTTCGTCAAGCAACCGGAGGCTTTTCTGTTGCCTGAACGCCCAATAAGTTACGGCAGCAAGCACGTGCGTGGGGCTAATCTGTCGAGCATACCATTCAAGAAGTTCAACCGCAAGACATAGCGATGCTTCCCAATGAGCAGGCGTGATTTTGTACTATCAACGCCCCATGCCAGGCGAAAAGATCAGGGCCAGGGGAAGAAGGGAGTGGGCGTGAAGCGGTTGTAGAGGGCGGGCAGCGTGAAGAGTACCGCCGTCGTGAACTCGCCCAGCACCATGCCCAGGAAGAAAGGACGCGCCTTCGCATAGAGCTGCATGCCGCCGTAGCGCAGGAGGAAGACCTTGCAGAGCCAGGCGACAAAGCAGGGGAACCAGAAGACCATCATCGTCCAGCAGCCGGAGAGGGCGTAGCCGAGCGGGTGGAAGGGGAACCAGAGCAGGCGGGTGCGCAGCGTCGCCAACAGCACCGTCACCAGCGCCCCGATGAAGAAGTTGAGCGTCGCAAAAAAGGGTAGGGGCGGCTGTGCGCCGTTGAGGGTCGAGGCCGCGTTGTCGAAGGCCATCACCGGGTTGCCCTGATAGACGTAGCTGTACATCTGCACCGCGCCGAGGCGGTAGGGCAGGGAGATGTGCAGATACCCGGAGACGCCGACAGCTACCAGCAGCGCAATCACGAAGACCCCCAGCAGCGAGCGCCGCCGCACCCGCACGCCGTCGGCAAACTTCATCGAGTCGAGAAAGCCCGTCAGCAGCAGCCCGCGCTGGTCGCGCAGCCACAGGCCGTCCAGGAACGCCATGCCCGTCAGGTTCGCCCCGCCCAACTGCCGCACGTCGCCGACCATGCGGTAGATGTCAATCGGGCGGAACGAGGTCTCGGTCATCAGCATTCCCGACTCGCAGGTGCTGCGCGCCATCACCAGCGCCACCACAAACAGCATCACCCCCAGCTCAAACAGCGCCAGCCAGTAGGCCGTGCCCAGCAGCGTCATCCAGCCCGCCGCCAGCAGCAGGCTGACAATCAGTCCCCAGAAGGCAAATGGATAGGAGAGGACTTCGTCGGCATCCTCGTCGCCTGATCTCGCCCGCAGCCGCAGCGCCGCCCGCGCCACGCGCGCCAGATGGGGCCGCGCCGACCAGACCATGTAGCCCACCAGCACGATATAGCAGCCGATGATCTGGTAGCCGATGAAGGTCTTGCAGCCATACATCGGCATCACTTCTGTCTGGTAGCCCAGCGCCGTCGCCTGCACCTCCTCGTACTTGGTCAGCAGGAAGAAGAACCACAGCGAGAACAGCAGATCCGTGGGCAGCAGGTAGAAGAAGCCAACCGCCGCGAACGAGAGGAACATATGGAAGTAGGTCATATCGTTCCAGGGCGGCTGGTTAAAGTAGGCGTTGAGGTCAATGTCGGTCTGGATGTCGGGGATGCTCGGATACCACTGATGCAGGCCGTTGAAGCCGAAGAGGAGGGCCGGCAGCGCAAAGCCGATCCAGGTGAGGGGGTTCTTGAGAAAACTGCCGCCCGGCGCTCCGCCGACGCCCGGCGTCTCGCCGCGCACCATCTCCAGCGGCAACTGCACCAGCGGGAAGGCCAGCTTCTCGTTATCTACCCACTGCCGGCGCAGGAGGACCGCCAGGCACAGCATCGCCGTAAACACCAGCGCGACAAACACGGCCCAGCAGCAGAGCGGCACGATCCAGAGCTGCCAGGGAATGTGTTCGCCGGGCCGCAGCGCCTCATAGAAGCGCGCCGCCACAAACTGCTTGGGATCGCCGTTGGGGTCGAAGGGCACGACCCAGCGGGGAATGAAGGCAAAGAACTTGGACTTCCAGCCGTTTTCTGGGGTGGCGTAGTAGTCGGGGACGATGAGCAGGGGAATGAGCTTTTGCAGCAGGCCGCGCGAGGAGACCATCGAGGCCAGCAGCATCATCACATAGATGGTAAACATCTCGTGCGGCCGCAGGCGCAGGCGGGCCGAAAAGCGCGTCAGCACCGCCTGCACTCCCAGGATCAGCACCAGCATCCCGATGACCACCGGCGGCAGTTGCAGAAATCCGATCTGTATCTTGCCGACGACCAGCTCGGCGTAACAGACCACAAAGCAGGTGATGACCACGCAGACCAGCCCGACCATCAGCGCGCGCGGCGAGAGCGCGTTGATGCGCTCCTCACGGGCGCGTTCCGGGACCGGTCGTTCTCTTTCTTGCGATTGCGGATGGATCATCGTATGCGCTGTGCGCCCTGAGCGGCGGTCGTGACGTAGATGGTGGTGTTCAAGCCCGTCGCCTGCTTATAGCGTGGCGGCACCGCGCGCTTAAACGCCTCCACCGCCGCATCGGCCACCAGGCTGACCGTGCAGCCGCCGAAGCCCGCGCCCGTCATGCGGGAACCGTAGACACCTTCGATGGCCCGTGCCGCCTCGACCAGCGCGTCCAACTCCTTGCAGCTAACCTGGTAGTCGTTTTTCAGGCTCTCATGGGAGGCGTTCATTAGTTCGCCGAAGCGGGCAATATCCCCTGCTTTAAGCGCCTCCACGCTCTCTAAGGTGCGCGCGTCTTCGGTGATGACGTGCCGGGCGCGCTTGCGGATTGTCTCCGGCAAGCGGTCGGCGTAGCGCTCGAAGTCTTCCACGCTCACATCCCGCAGCGCCTTGATGTCGGGCAGCCACTGCTTCAGGATTTCCACCGCCTTTTCGCACTCCGCCCGGCGCGTGTTGTACTCCGAGTCGACCAGGCCGCGCCGCTTGTTCGTGTCCGCGATCACGATGGAGACGCCCGATTGCGGCAGCGGCACGGCCTCATACGTTAAGTTGCGGGTATCAATCAGCAGGGCGTGGTTCTTCTGGCCCAGCGCCGAGATGAACTGATCCATGATGCCGACGTTGACCCCGACAAATTCGCGCTCCCCTCGCTGCGCCAGCAGCGCCAGGCGCACCGGTTCGATCTCGATCCCGGCAGCCGTCGCGTAGGCCAGGCCGCTCGCCACCAGCATCGCCGCCGACGATGATAGCCCCGACCCCAGCGGCACATCCCCCTGCACCACGCAGTTCATGCCGACCGTCTCCAGACCCTCCTGCGCGAACACCCAGGCCATCGCGCGCACGTAGTTGCTCCACCGCTCGCGCCCCTCGGTCGCCGGCTGGACGCCATCTAATGTGAATGTTGACGACTGGTTGAAGTTGAGCGCATAAGCGCGCACCTGCCGGTCGTTGCGGCGCGTGCCCGCGATCAGCACGTCCCGGTCAATGGCAGCGGGGAAAACAAAGCCGTCGTTATAGTCCGTATGCTCGCCGATGAGATTGACCCGTCCCGGGGCGCGTACAAGGAACTCCGGTATCCCACCGAAGAGCTCGGTATATTTCTCGGTAATCTCTTGAATGCGCTGTGCTTCCTGCGTCATGTGCCTCTACCTCTCGCGTTGGCTCCTGGCTTTGATACGTTGCACGCCCGGCTTTGTTTGCGGAGTATCGCATTCCTATCTCCGGCGTAAGGGAGGGCTGTGCCTTTATACCCTGGTCTGGCGAAAAAGTTACCCCTTGTTCCCGGCGCAGGGCGAAGGCTCTGTATCGCCCCAATCGGCAGCGCAGAGCCTGCAGATACAGAAAGAGAACGTATTCTTTGTGCGTCGGTGACGAAGATCCGTATAGGGTTCGGATTGTGCTGGGCCTACTGCTTGTGCCTTTAGATGGGCAGGCGGGAAGCGTGCCAGGCGTTGGGAGGCAGGACCTGCGGACCGGGATAAAGGGTGAACCGGACGATATTGGCCGGGTTTAAGATCGCTACTCCTCCGCCGCGCCGCCGCGCATGCAGACCTGCCGCCGAGAATATCTGCTGCAGAAGGACGCCCACATCCATCGGCGTGCGCTCCTGTGCCTGCACCTGCAACTCCATAAAGACGCGCTCGCCGCTGGTCAACTCCGCTTCCGCGAAGGCGACAAGGGGTGTGCCGGGCGCAGGCGCTCCCTGGCGGAACAGGTTCGCATAATGCTCCGGGTCGTAACGCTGGAAGAACTCGTCGTCTGAAATTTCCTTGACATCCAGCACTCCGTGATGGAAGGGCCATTGGGGGAGATTGTCGGCGACGAGATCTACTCGGACGATGTGAGAGCACTGGATGGCGGTCATGGTCTGGTCCCCGCCAAGCACCAGATGGTGCTGGGCGAAGAGCCGATTGGGTTGGATGTGCTCGACAATCTTCTGGATCGCCGTCGCGTCGTTCTGCGCAAACTTGGCAACGCGGCCATCCTGCAAGTAGACATGGATTTCCAGAGGGGTGGAAGGGACACTCATGGCTGGCGGCTCCTTTCCGGGACATCCGAGCGCACCGTGCGTCCGGCCTGCCTACAGATTACGCGCATTGGCAGCCTGTGTCAAGAGGCAGTTTCTCCGGCGGCTCTGAGGTTAGCCTTGTGCTGAGTTGCAGTGACAATCAGCCATCTAAGCAGGAAAGGCGGGCAGGCGCTTGCTGCGCACGGTGGAGGCCGCAGAGACGGAGTTCCACCGGGCATGGACAAAGGAGACCCAGCTTGTCTGGCGGCTTAACGCAGGTTAGTCTCTGTCTGGCTTGATCTGGCTTGCATCGGCCTCAGGCTCTTCGGGAGCGCCGCTTCCGTATTTGCCGATAGGAAGGATCTCGGCTGTGTCTGGGACCTGAGGCTCGGCTCTGGGCAGATCCAATCCTGCATCCTGGGCAACCTCAGATTGGGCGCGTTTGCGGTTGGCCTGGTTGCCGGTTGAGACGGCTTCGACCGCGCTGCCTTGGGTCTTGTTATCTTTCTCTCCCATTCCTCTCCTCCCCGGAATCCATAGGCTTGGCGGCGGGTGGATGGCTGCAATTCGGATAGCCAATAGACGCGGGTGAGGAGAGATAGAGTTCCGAAATGTCGTTCCCTTCCTGGAAAGAGAGGGCCGGGTTGCAACCCTCTTTCCAATTCGCGCCCGTGGGCAATGGCAGCAATTGGGTTTGTATCCGTGAGGCAGAGCAGGAATTGATGGGCCGTACGTCGAAGAAGCGAGCATTCTAAACCTCTTCCGATAAGGAGAAGCGGCCCATGCTCGCCCATGTCCAATCCAGCGCTGTGCTTGGCATTGATGCCTATCAGGTGCATGTGGAGGTAGATGTCAGCAACGGCCTGCCGTCCATGTCTATCGTAGGGCTGCCCGATGCGGCGGTCAACGAGAGCCGGGAGCGGGTGCGGGCGGCCATAAAGAACTCTGGGCTCTTCTTTCCCTACGACAAGCGTGTGGTCATCAACCTGGCTCCGGCGGACGTGCGCAAGGCCGGACCGAGTTTCGATCTACCTATTGCCATCGGACTGCTGGTGGCGACGGGACAGTTGCCCGGCGAGCATCTGGAGGGCGCGCTGCTGGCAGGCGAACTCTCTCTAGATGGCGGCGTGCGGCCCATCGCGGGGGCGCTGCCCATTGCCATCGGCGCGCGGGAACGCAGCCAGAAGCGCCTGTATGTCCCCGCCGCCAACGCCCGCGAGTGCGCCATTGTTGCCGGCGTGGATGTCTATCCGGTGACGACACTGGCGGACGTGGCCCGCGCCCTGGCCCTGCCGGAAACGCTCGATCCCTTGCCCTACGACGCCTCGCTGCTGGTCCCCCATGCTCCCCACTATGCCTATGATTTCGCGGACGTCAAGGGGCATGGCCACGTCAAACGCGCCCTGGAGGTGGCGGCTGCCGGAGGGCATAATGTTTTGCTGCTTGGCCCTCCCGGCTCGGGTAAGACGATGCTGGCCCGCCGCCTGCCCTCTATCCTGCCGCCCATGACCCCGGACGAGGCGCTGGAGACGACCAAGCTCTATAGCGTCTCGGGTCTGCTCTCTTCGGAGGCCGCCCTGGTCAACACCCGCCCCTTCCGCTCGCCCCACCACACGGTTTCCACCGCCGCGCTGGTTGGGGGCGGCTCGGTGCCCCGTCCGGGCGAGGTTAGCCTGGCCCATCACGGCGTGCTCTTCCTCGACGAGCTGCCCGAATTTGCTCGCGACGCCCTGGAGGTGCTGCGCCAGCCCTTGGAAGATGGAGTGGTCAGCCTCTCTCGCGTCCATGCCTCCTACACCTATCCCGCTGACTTCTGCCTGATCGCTGCCATGAACCCCTGTCCCTGTGGCTATTTTGGCGATGTCTACCGAGCGTGTACCTGCTCGCCGACCCAGGTGCACAAGTACCAGAAGAAAATCTCCGGGCCGCTGCTGGACCGGATTGACCTGCATGTGGAGGTGCCTCGCCTCTCAGAGGAAGAGCTGCTCCAGTACGCCCCCGGCGAGAGCTCTGAGGCCATCCGAGCGCGGGTGGTGCGGGCGCGGGCGGCCCAGGCCAAGCGTTTCTCGGCTCCGCCGTGCCAACCGGAGGCGCTGGAGGTCGAGGACGCGTCGCCCCATCCGGCCGAGAGCGCCGCCGGCTCCCGCTCTGGGGGGGCGCGTCGGCTCTTCTGTAATGCGCAGATGGGCCCCAGGGAATTGCGGGCTTATTGCGCGCCTTCGGAGGCGGTCAAGACGCTGTTGCGGGGAGCCATTCAGCAGTTGGGGCTGTCGGCGCGGGCGTATGACCGTTTGCTGAAGGTGGCGCGCACGATAGCCGACCTGGCCGGGGAGCCAGACATTCAGGTAGCCCATATCGCCGAGGCCATCCAGTACCGCAGCCTGGATAGGAAGTTCCTGGGAGGGTAATGCGCTCGCAAAGCGCTGTGTTATAATAGGGCAGGAGCAAACGACAGTGGCTGTGTTAAGTATAGAAGAGCTCTATGAGCGATACATCAAGCCCTTGACGCCGGCAGAACGCCTGCGCCTGCTGGCGATGACTGCGCACGATCTGGCGCAAACTTCCCTTCTGCCGGAGAATTCCGGCGCGGGGCTGGCAGCCGGCCTGGCTCGTTTCATCGGGGCAGCGCAAGGAAGCTTCGCCACACCCGCTGAAGCAGACGCATTCATTCTTCGGGAACGTGAGGCATGGCACTCTTAAGCGCTGTCCGTGGCCCCTTTATTTACCTTGACGCCAACATCGTTGAGAGGCCAAATGTCGTACAATATCATGCTTACTGTGGAGGATAGCCACTTGTTGTCTATCCTGCGAGAGCAACTAACGGCGGCGGGGTACGCGCCCCGCGAGGTGCGGTACGAGGACGTGTTTGCTATATCCCCTGTCTTCGGACACAACGAGGAGGCGGTGTTCTTTGTGTATGCCGGGCCAGACCGCCAGCGGATGCACGCCTTGGCGCAACATCTATACCACGAGTGGTCTCTGCGGGGCGGCGTTCTCTATATTGTGTATCACCTTGGCGAAGCGCAAGAAGAGGACGTATTCAAGCTGTGGGCGCTGGATGCGCTGTGGAAGTACAACGCCGAGCACGCCTTCATCGTACTCAACCAATCCCTTGCGTGCGACCTGGAAGAGAACGTCCGCCAAATAGTCAGGGTGCTACCCCGCCTGATCGGTGAAGGACGCGAACCCGAAGCCGGTCTTCCTCGCTGAGCCGGCCTGGAAGCATTAGGGTGCATAGGGCGCAGAGGGGCTGACAGTGCGAAGCGAATGGCGTCGGCTACAGATGACGTCAGCGCGCTCCACAACGGCGGCTGACCGGGGAGCAGGAGGCATGACACCGAGCGACAATATTCGGTACCGAGAAGCTACAAGCGCCGACGTCGAGGCGATGGCCCGATGTCGGCTGACGGACCCTGCCGCTGGCGCCGCCGACCCGCGCATGGCCGCGTACTTCGAGGGCGAGCATCACCCGCAGCAGGCGCTGCGCCCGCGCATCGGTTACGTGGCGCTGGCCGGGGAGACGGTCATCGGCTACATCGCGGGACACCGGACACGCCGCTACGCTTGCGACGGCGAGGTGCAGTATCTCTTTGTCGCGGCAGAGTATCGAAGGCGGGCAGTTGCCACCGCCTTGCTGCGATTGTTGGCCGGGTGGTTTCGAGAGCAGGGCGCAACGAAGGTCTGCGTGAATGCTGACCTCGATAGTCCGGCGGCTCAGCCCTTCTATACCAGCCAGGGCGCGTCTGCGCTCAATAAGCACTGGTATCTGTGGGAGGACATTGGGACCGTCCTTAGAGATGATGTGCCTAGTCAGGTTCGGGGGTGAGGTCGCATCGCTATTGGGGAACTTTTCCTCCCCCGCTGCGTTTTTAGAACAACGAAATCCATGCCCTCGGACTTGGGAAGGAGGCACCCACGATGCAAGCTCCCCACGAGCGCCTGTTGCGCTATCTGGATGAGGCCCATGCGGCGGAGGTCGGGATTGTCGAAATGCTGCAAGACATGATGCAGCAGACCCAGCAGGAACAAATCCGCGCTGCCTTTGAAGCCCATATGCTGCAAACCAAGGAGCAAGCGCTTCGGGTGGAGACGCGACTGCGCGCGCTGGGCGGGACGCCTTCGGGCGGGAAGAGCTTCTTCAACAGCATGTTGAGCAGAGTGGCCGATCTGCTGCACGGCAGGCAGGATGCCTATGATAAGACCACCCAGGACGTGATCAAAGCCTACAGCGTGGAGCATCTGGAGATTGGGATGTACGCGGCACTGGCCACCTTTGCGCGTCTGTATGGGGACCGCGACACGGAAGCGCTGGCCCTTCAGATCATGGCCGAAGAGCAAGCCGCAGCCGATCAACTGCGGCCTTTGATCGATAGCGCCTCGGCCAAAGCGTTTGAGGCTTCCAGCAAGTGAGCGCTCTCAGGTTCTACGGAGCAGGATTTCCAGGCAGATTGCCAACTCCCAGCCCAACCCAACTTCGACTCATCGCCTGATCAGAAGGCTCCCGGTAGGCTGGGGCAGGTGATGTCAGACCATGCGTGTGCCACGGGAGAAAGAGAGCATGACAGACAAGCCCTTCCTCGCGATCAAGATGAACCGTTATGAGCATCCGATGCCTTGTGCCTTGTGCGACCGGCCCACGATCCCGGCCGAGGGGCCGGAACTGTTCCTGGTGGAGCGTTGGGAACTGGTCTGCTGGGACTGCGGGCAGAAGATTGCTCCTGAATTGGTAGAACTATTGACCACGCGCCGCGCACTGCGGACCCCACCGCCTCCAGAATAGGCATGTGCTCTGCCTATCCTGCCCTCCACTCATTTCCAGGCGCTGCATAGAGGCGCCAGCGCCTGGTATCGCTCCCTGGTCTGTACCGTTGGGCGTGACTGCACACGCTGCATAGAGGTTGCCAATGTTCTCTTTCCGCATGTTGATCATGGGCCTCTTCGTTGTCCTGGGGCCGTTAGCGGCGCAGGGCGCGCCTCTCCGAGACGCAGGGAGGCTGCTTCTGGTCAAGCAGGGCCGTCCTGCCGCCGCCATCGTCCTTGCCGCTGCGCCGACCGAGAACGCCCGGATCGCAGCCGGCGAACTCCAGCATTATCTAGAGAAGATGACCGGTGCGCGCCTGCCCATCCTGGCGGATAATCAAGCTCCGTCCGGGCCGCTGGTCCTGGTCGGGCGCAGCCGCCTTACCGACGCCATTTCCCAACTCCAAATCCCCAACGGGCGTACCAAGGATCTGAAGGAAGAAGGCTTCCTCCTGCGAACGGTGGGGGAGCGGCTGGTGTTGGCAGGCAACGACACCGAGCCCTATCTGGGGACGCGGTACGCCGTGATCGCGCTGCTGCACCGCCTGGGTGTGCGGTGGTTCCTGCCTGGAGAGTTCGGAGAGGTCGTTCCAAAGCGGGGTACCGTGGCCGTCGGGCCTGTCAGCGTTATCGAGCGCCCGAGCTTCCCCTTCCGCACCTTCTGGGAGCATGGCCGGGGCACGATGAACCAGGAGCGGGAAGAGTGGCAGGTCCATAACCTGATGAACCCACGCATGGCGTCCTGGGTCGGCGTGCCCGGCGATGGCTCGCTCTTCAACTTCTTGCCGCACGAAGAGTTCAAAGCGCACCCGGACTGGTTCGCCCTGCGCCGAGATGGCAGCCGCGACGACCACATGGTCTGCATGACCAGCCCCGGCATGATCGCCTGGTTCATCGAGCGGCTGAAGCAGGAGGCGAAAGCCGGAAAGCGCTTCGTGGCGTTTGCGCCGGAGGACGGCGCGCCGCGCTGCTACTGCGAGCGGTGTATGAGACTCGCCTCCGCCTTCGACGGCTACGGCTCCAACGACCGCGACCCCTGGCCGGAGTCCTCTACCAGCCAGGAGTGGTTCTACTTTATCAACAAGGTGCTGGACGGGGTGAACCAGAAGTATCCGGACTTTCGTATCGCCACCAACGGCTACTCCAACCGGGAACTCGCGCCGAACCTGCCGGGATTCAATGCCCACAGGAACCTGGTGATCATGTTCGCCAACATCTGCGCCTGCACGCTCCACGCCTACGACGACCCGCACTGCTGGCAGATGCGCCGTCAGGGCCAGATGATCCGTCAGTGGACGCGCCTATGCGACAAGACCTGGATATACAACTACAATTACACCATGCTCGTCAACAAGGGCACGCTCACACCGATGGTCCATCGGGTGCGGCGCAATCTGCCGCTGCTGAAGCAGTGGGGCGTTTACGGCTTCGACGATCAGGACGAGTGTGACTGGTCCATGAGCGGCCTGGCTACGCGGCTGGTGCGGGCGCGGCTGGAGTGGGACGTCCATGCGGATGTAGAGGCGATACTAACGGACTTCTACGCCCGCTGGTTCGGCCAGGCGGCCCGGCCGATGCGCGCCTACTACGACGCGCTGGAGCGCGCCTTTGAGGAGACCGAGGCGCACGGGCATGAGGATGTCGTCCTGCCCCACATCTACACGCCGCGCCTGATGGCGTCCTTGAGGGCGCGGATGCATGAGGCGGAACTGGCTGCGCGCACCAACACCGAGAAACTTCACGTGCGGCTGGAGCGGCTGATCTACGACCACCTGCGAGAGTACGTGGCGCTGGAGCAGGCCAAACAAGCGTGCCGATATCGGGAAGCCGTCGCCCATACTAAGCGCATGATGGCGCTCAAAGACGAGATGAACAAGATCACTCCGTTCATGGGCTGGCATCCCTACCCGGTCTACTATACGGACTGGGAGCAGGAGCGCATGGAGGGTCTGCTGGCGCGAACGGAGGGGCCGCAGGGCGCGCTCGTGGCCGTCTTGCCGGCGGAGGCGCGCTTCCGGCTGGACCCGGAGGACGACGGACGGTACGCGGGCTGGCAGGCCCCGGACCTGGACGACTCCAAATGGGCGACAATTCGCACCACCACCGGCTGGGAGCAGCAGGGCTTTCAAGACCAGGAAGGCCATCCACGCCGGGGAGTCGCATGGTACCGGCTGAATGTGGAGGTTCCGGCCTCTACGAAGGGCAAGAGGGTCCGGCTCTGCGGCCCGGCGGCGGTCAGCGAGGTCTGGGTCTGGGTCAACGGGCGCTATATCGGCCACCGGCCCTATATGATCCCCTGGACGCGCCCGCAGGCGTTCGACTTTGAGGTCACCCCGGCCCTGCGGCCCGGCGCGCGCAACCAGATCACGATCCGCGTACTTTCCAACTTCGAGGTCTTCGGCGCCAGCGGCCTCTACGAGCGCATGTTCCTCTACGCGGCCCCTCCGGCCCCGTCGGTATCGTCCAGGATGCAGGCATTATTTGCCGTATTGGGGACGATCCCCGTGACGCGCCTTCTGGGGAAGTGGTGACTTGCCCGCACGGACCTGTTTGTAGGCGCTGCGGTGGCGGTCATGGTAAGTCGCCGTCGTCTCGAAGCCGAACTCCTCCTGAAGCTGGGCGCAGGTGAGGGCCGGGTCTCTTGGTTCCACCACGAAGTGGGCGCTGCCGGGGTCCCACTGCCTGATCTCCACACGGTCGCCATACTTGGCCCGGATGCGATCCGGGATGCCCATGTTCCAGTCCCAGTGGGCGACCGCGTAATCCAGGTTCATGTCGCGGGCGATCACGGGAGCCGAGTCGCTGGTTTCGGCCAGGACCTCTCCACAGGGGTCTATGATGCGCGAGCGGCCGGTGCGCGTGGAGGACATGACGTAGTAGTGGTGCTGGTAAGCGTAGACCCGCAAGGGGAACCCGCCGTCATACGCCGAGGGCCAGAGCACCAGCCGCGCGCCCTGGTCGGCGAGCGCCTGCCAGTTCTCCGGAAAGCCGATATCGAAGCAGATCTGGATGCCGATGCGGCCAAAGTCCAGGTCCAGGATTGGCAGCGAGTCGCCGGGGGTGATGCCCTGCTCCAGCACTGTGTAGTCGGCAGAACTGGTGACGGGGCAGACCTTGTGGTAGATGCCCGCCACCTCGCCGTTGCGGTCGAGGACGACGGCGGAGTTATACACGCGGCCATCCTCAAGGGTGTGGATGGGACAGACGATGTAACATCCCGCCTGGCGCGCCTTGCGGGCACAGGCGGTGATGGTCGGCCCGGAGAGGGGTTCCGCCGTCTCCTGCAGCGGCTTCCGGACGCCCACGTCGTGAAAGGCTTCCGGGAGACAGACAAGGTCCGGTTTCTCTCGAAGGGCCATATCCACCAGCCCCAGGATATACTCCAGGTTCTCCTCCACGGTGGGCTTGAACTGTCCACCCTGGCATACCGTAGCGATTCGCGCCTTCGTTCCCATTCTCTCCCTCCTTCGTTTCTCCTCGCTTAATCAGCCTAGTGGCCGCTTCGTTCACACAGTTACTCATCGGGAAGGCGTAACCTTATGACACCGTTTCAATCGACGGTAGTGTCCCTCTACAGAGTTGATAAGGTCATTGGCGACGAAGTATCAACTCTCTATGGGTACACTACCCAATCGACAACGGCAGGGAAACCGGTTCGCCTGTCTTGAGCGAGCGGTGCGCCGCCTCGCTCAGTTCCAGCGCCCGGTATCCGTCCCAGCCGGTAACGAGCGGCGGTTCCGCGCCGCGAATGGATTGCAGAAAGTTCTCGATCTGTCCCATGAAACCGCCAAACTCCTCGTCGAACAGCAGTGTGTTCGGCACGACGGGACGCCAGGATTTCGTCGGCCCTTCTTCGCTGTCGTAGAGCAGAAGCTCGTATTGGTCCTCGACGGCAAGCCACGCCTTGTCGGCATAGATCTCCACGCGCTCCCAGGGCTTGAGGCTCAGGGCCGTCGAGCTCGTCAGCAGCGTGCCGACGGCTCCCGAAGCGAAGCGGCAGGTGATAATCGCGTTGTCCACAGGATAGGCGTTCCGGTTACGGTGGTAACGGTTTTGTCCGATGGCGGTTACGGTCTGGACATCGCCCATGAAGTAGCGTGTCAGGTCGAAAAGATGAATGGTTCCCGCCTCGAACAGATCCACATAGTCATAGCCCAGGTTGAACTTGCCGCAGAACATGGCCGGATCGCGTACCGGTCCTTCAGTCACGAAGCGCTTGGCGCGACGGTACGGTGGGCTATAGCGCTTGTTGGAGACGGTCATCAGCAGCACGCCGCGCTCGTCCGCCAGGCGGCATAACTGCGCCGCATCGGCCAGCGAACGGGAGATCGGCTTTTCGACCAGAACGGGCAGTCCCTTCTGGATACAAGCGAGGCTGTGCTCGACGTGCAGCTCATCCGGTCCGCAGACCAGCACGCCGTCCAGCGCTTCGTTTTCCAGCATCTCTGCGTGGTTTTCATACCAGCGGCAGCCGTACATCTGCTGGATTTTCTGTCCCCACTCCTCGCCTTTACGCACGACCGCGACCAGCTCGACCGGCTCCCAGATCGTTTTCAGACGCAGGAGCGCGGGAATGTGTTTAGAGAGGGCCACCCCGCCCGTGCCGATGATACCAAGCCGCAGCGGCTTGCGGGAGGCCCGCTCCTCATCATAGCCGACTCCATAGACGTCGCCCTGGTCGAACATCTTCCTGGGAGGCGTGTGCCCATAGGTATCGTCCAGCATCGTGACCATCTCCCCGAAAGAGCTATCCAAGAATGCCCACGATGGAGCAAGGCCCGCTGTCCATGCCCTGCACGATCCAGGGATTCATCCGCACTTCGCGCAGCCGGCTCAGGTCCTGCTCCAGATTCATGTCCTCGATAATCAAAAACCGCCGTCCCTCCCCGCCGAGCAGTTCGTTATGACACGCCATCGTCTCCTCCAGGTAGGGGATACAGGCTACCGAGGGCACATCCATGCCGATGGCCCGGAGGGTAGGGCAGCGTTCCCGCAGCCAGCGTCCCCCCGGCACGCCGAAACCGGGGCAGCGCGTGCTGTACCGCTCCGGCTCGTTCCGCCGGACGGGACCATAGCCAAAACGAAATAGGACAAGGTCCGCGCTATCCAGCTTAGCCGTGTGCGGTTCCAGATGTTCCGGTCCCACTACAACGGCATCCGGAAGCGACAGATCGATCACGCTTGGGCGGGTGAAGATAAACTCCTCCGGCGCGAAATCGGTCAACTGCAAGCCCGTATCAATCACGTGGCGGGGCGCGTCCACGTGCGTTCCGGTGTGGCTGGCGACGCGCAGAATCTGCACGTTCGCGCCGTCGGCGGCGACCGTGTAGAGGGGCGTCAGTTCGGGCGCGGGAATGGCGGGAGGGCGCGGGTCCTGGACGTTGAGGGGATAGGACAGCCAGATCATCTGTGTCATGGCGCTCACCTCGTTTCGTTCTGCGTGAAGTCTTGCAGCCAGCGCCCGTCCCAGAGGGACGGAAAGCTGTTCTTGACGTAGGGATGGGCCGCACAGACGGCGGTATCGAGCTCGATGCCCAGTCCAGGCTTCTCCGGCAGCAGGAACTCGCCGTTTAGCACCGGGTTCCAGCCGCGCACCAGCGCATCGCGCCAGGGCACGTCGAACTCGGCGAAGTTCTCCTGAATGCGCGCGTTGGGCGTAGACCAGTCCACATGGAGGGCCGCACAAAGCGCGACCGGGCCGATGGAGACATGCGGCGAAATCTGCATGTCCTGCGCCTCGGCCAGCGCCGCGATCTTCTTGGTCATCCGCAGGCCGCCGCAGTGCGAGGGGTCCATCTGCACGACATCGGCGGCGCGCAAGGCTGTCAACTGCTGGAACTCGTGCAGCATATAGAGCCGCTCGCCCGCCGCGATGGGAAACGGCAGGGCCTCCTTGACCTCTTTGAGCAGCGGCAGGCTGTGCGGCGTGACGGGTTCTTCATACCAGGCAGGCCGATAGGGGGCCAGACGCCGCCCCATCTCAATCGCGCAGGCCACGGAGAGCCGCCCATGCGCTTCGATCATGAGGTCTACGCGCTCCCCGACCGCTTCCCGCACGGCGCTTACAATCGCCTCGACCTCCTGCATCTCGGCCTCGCTCATCTCTTTCCAGGCTGTGCCGAAGGGATCGAACTTGAGCGCCGTATAGCCGCGTTTCACGGCAGTGGAAGCGTATTCGGCGTACTGCATCGGGGTTTTTGCGCCGCCGTACCAGCCATTGGCATAGGAGCGAAGGCGCTCATGGCAGCGTCCACCGAGCAGCTTATAGACGGGCTGGCCGCATTCCTTCCCTAGGATGTCCCACAGCGCGACTTCAACGCCGCTGATGGCGGTCATGATGGTCGCGCCGCCCTGGTACTGGTCGCGGATCATGCCGCCGATGACCGCCTCAATGTCGAAGGGATCGGCGCCAAGTATGCGATCTTCCACCCACTCGTGAATCAGGGTTTCGACGGTCTTCTCCTGCCACTCCAGCGAGGCTTCCCCGATGCCGGTCAGTCCGGTATCAGTCGTCAGGCGGACAAAGAGGTAGTTGCGCAAGCCTGCATTGGTCAGAAAGGTTTCCAGCTTGGTAATCTTCATCGTTCGCCTTCCACTTCTTCATTGCCCCTATTCCAGCAACTCCCACGCTGCCGCCGCAATGTCTTCGGCCTGCATGTGATACCGCTCGGCCAGGTAGGGAAGGGAACCGCTCTCGCAGAAACAGTCGGGAATGCCTATTCGCTTGAGACGGATGGGCACGCTCGCGTCGGTCACTGCGTCGGCGACAGCGCTGGCAAGCCCCCCGGTGATGACGTGGTTTTCCGCCGTGACGACCTTCGGCACGCGGCCCACCAGCGACAGGACAGCCTCGCGGTCGAATGGCTTGAGCGTGCTGACGTGCAGCACGGATGCCTGAATACCCTGCATTTCCAGAAGGGCCGCTGCCTCCAATGCCCGCCCGGTCATCAGGCCGGTGCTGATGAGGGCGACATCCGCACCCTCGCGCAGCCGTTTTGCCCTGCCAAGCTCAAACTGATAGCGCGCCGGGTCCAGCACGACCGGAACCTGCCCGCGCAGCAGCCGCATGTAGACCGGTCCGTCGTAGTCGGCAATGGCAGCGACGGCTTGCGCAATCTCGGTCGCGTCGCAGGGGTCCAGCACGACAAGGTTAGGAATAGAGCGCATGAGAGCCAGGTCTTCGATGCCCTGGTGCGTGCCGCCGTAGCCGGTTGTCAGGCCGGGCAGTCCCGCGATGATCTTGACATTGGCCTTGCCGAGCGCCGCGCCGATGGCGATGAAATCATAGGCACGGCGCGCGGCGAACACGCAGTAGGTTGTGGCGAAGGGAATAAAGCCGGTACGGGCCAGTCCTGCCGCCACGCCGATCAGGTTCTGTTCCGCCATGCCGATTTGGAAGAAGCGCTCCGGGAAACGCTCGGCAAAGACGTGTATATCGGTGTACTTGCCCAGATCTGCCGTCAGGCCGACGATACGCGGATTTCGCTCCGCCGCCGCGACGAGCGCGTGGCCGAAGGGCGCGGCTGTCACGGCGCTGGCTCTGGTCGTATCGGAGGAGAGGAGAGTTCCGGTTACGCCTTTGGGCGGACTGGTCTGCCGGCATGTCGTCATCGTCGTCTCACTCTCCCGCTTCCAGTTGCGCCCGCGCGATGGCCCACTCCCCGGCGTCCACGCGAATAAAGTGATTCTTCTCACGCTGCTCGAAGAGCGGTACACCTTTGCCCATCACGGTGTCCAGCACAATCGCGTGGGGACGGCCTTTCGCGGCCTTCGCGGTGTCTATCGCCGCCAGAATCGCCGTGATGTCGTTGCCATTGATGCGCTGAGCTTGCCAGCCGAACGCTTTCCACTTCGCCTGCACCGGCTCGATGCCCATGATCTGCTGTGGGGGGCCATCCGCCTGCTGGCTGTTGCAGTCTATGAAACAGAACAGGTTGTCCAGCCTATAGTGCGCTCCCGCCATCGCCGCCTCCCAGGTCGCGCCTTCTTGAAGCTCGCCATCGGAGAGCAGGTTGAAGATGCGTGCCTGCCGTCCATCCAGGCGCAGGCCCAGCGCCATACCGACCGCCTGCGACAGCCCATGACCGAGGGAACCGCCGGTGATCTCGAACCCTGGCGTGGCTTCGCTGCCCGACATCTCCAGACGCGAGCCATCCTTGCCATAGGTATCCAGTTCGTCGAGCGGGAACACGCCCGCCTCTGCCAGCGCGGCATAGAGGCCGATGGAGTAGTGGCCGATGGAGAGGACGAAACGGTCGCGGTCGGGCCAGTCCAGGCGGTTAGGGTCATAGCGCATCTCGTGGAAATAGAGGACGGCCAGCAGGTCGGCGATGTCCAGCCCTTGCCCCACATAGCCCTGCCCGGCCACTTCCGCCATGCGCAGCACATGCCGCCGCAGGTTCTTGGCGCGGGCCTTCAGCGCCGCCACCGGCATCACGTCCAGACGTTCTTCAACCATGCTCCTCTGCAAGCCTCCTCGCCACGTACGGAAGTTTCAAGGCAGACGTTATGCCCTTGCGGGGCGCTATCCGGGATCAAATCAGGCCGCGATGGACGATAGCACCGCCTGCCTATCTTTTCGCCGTGACGTGCCAATATCCCTTGATGTGGTTGTGCGCCAATGCCGGGGTGAGCGACCGTAACGCATAGTCCTGATACATGGGAATAGCGGCAAGGTCGGCTTTGAACCGAGCCAGAGTGTCTGCGAAGGTCTTCTCGTCCTCAGCTTGGGCCAGTTGGAGGTAATAGCGCTGCGCTTTGATATATCCCTTGAGCCAGTCACGGTCGCCAACGAAATGCGGACTCCTCTCCAACTGCGCCGAGGCATCCTCCGCGTGTCTCACCGCGTTTTCCATGTCGTCGAAGCGCGTTGCGCGGACAAGATCCTCCATCGCCGTCAGCAGGTCTAAGAACGGCTTTCGCGCGTCGCCCTTTGCGAGCGTGGAGGCCAGACGCTGCGCGGTGCTCTCCCAGACGGCGCCGTCCTCGTAGAGCGTATCCGCGAAGGCGAACACGCCGGGGTAATTGGTGGCGGCGTACTGAATGAAGAGCACTCCTTCCTCAAGGCCGCGATCTCTTGCCTTGCCCATCTGTTCAGAGAGATACTGGAGCTTGAACGGGGCGAACGGGTAGGCTTGCTCGCTGGCCATGCCGAGAACGGTATACATGAAGGCGTTCCGCTGGAACTCCTCCGGCTTGACGAAACCGTTGTAGATATTCGTATTATCCGCCTCGCAGCTATCCATGATGGTCAGCCCACGCGGGCCGAATTGCGCCAGGCACTTTGAGAGGAAGTCTCCGACGAAAGCCTTCACATCGTCCGGCGTGTATCCCTTGCCGGGGAAACCGATGTCTTTCGTGTGAGACGGGAAATCCCAGGTGGGCCACAGCACAGCCTCGAATTTTGCGTTGGGGCTGATGGTCTTGGCTAGGTTGACGACGGTCATCAACTGATCGAATAAGCGGTCGGCCTGGTGCGCGGCGCAGTCCGGGCAGAAGCACCCTCCCGGATCGTAGAACCAGACAATGTAGCCATCCACGGGGCCGTAGTACTCCATCTCGGTCTGCGCCATCTTGCGCGCCAACTCGCGCGCTTCCGGCTGGCTCCAGCAGACCGAAGTCCGGCCATAGTAGCCCGTCGCCACGAACTTCGGATCGTTGGGCAGCAACTCCACATTGGCGTGGGCCGGGGTGAGCTGATGGTATACCTCCAGCCCACGACGCCTCGCGCGGTCGAACACCTTGCGCATCGCCTGGTGGATTCTCTGGTTATCGGCTCTCCGGTCCTCGGCGTTGCCCGGATAGAGGTAGAGCGTGCTCCACTGCCAGAAGGAGATACGGGAGTAGCGCGCGTCCACCAGGCGATCCACGTAGTCCGCTAACTGCTCGTCGCTGAAGTATTCCAGAGACAGCCCCGGATTGCAGTTGTGGCTATTCATCAGATAGAGGGTGCGATTCGGCATTCGAGGGCTGGCGAGGATCGGCTGCATGGGCAGCGCGAATCCCCACTGCCCGTTGCGAATGTCGAGGCGGCGCAGGAGCTCACCCAGGGCATAGCTCATTCCGAGATAGGCCCGCGCCGTGCGCTTCGGACCAAAGCCGGCAGCCAGGAGGATCGGGCGCGTTGCATCGTTGGGCGCAGGGACGTCCACGACGTAAGACTGGTTGGCTACGTCCTCCGTTTCCCCGCTTCGGGGCAGGCGGTATCCGCCTTTGACGAAATAGCTCTCCAGGGTGGCCCGGTTGCCGACGACGATGCTAGCATGATCGCCTGCCGAAACGCCGCACATCGTCGGGAGCGACCTGCCGGTTATCCGCTGGAATTCCCGGTTAAAGTGGCCGATGGCGAGGTTTTCGGCCTCGGTCGGCGAGGAATCGCCGATAACAACCATATCCTGAACAGGGATAAAACGCTCGCTCATGCCTTGTCCTCTTCTCCGATACGCATTCGGGTCGGGCTGAGCCGCTGCCGGCACGGCGGCGATCAACGCTGAGTGTAGCGCCATCGCTGCCAGGATAAGGACGATCCTGTTAGAAGCCATGCATTCTCCCCTTTCCCTCAGCGGGGCCTATTGGGCTGCCTTGCGCAGGGCAGACAGAAGGCGCGGCGTAAAGCTCTCCGCCAGCCGCAAGGCGTTGGCGACGATCTCGAAGGGCGTCCCCGGCGTTTCGGGTGCCGGAGGCACAAAGGGGTTGAACTGGCTGTCCAGCACCGCATTCACGTCCGGCGAGCCGATCTTGCGGAGCGTGGTATCCAGGTCGGGCCACCACCACGAGTTCTCATAGCCGTGCTGGGCCTGCCATGCTGAGGCCGTATCCGAGAAGGCGCGCACCAGCTCCTTCGGCGGCGTCCCTTCCACCGCTTTTAGATTGCCATAGGCCGCGCGCATTTGAAGCTGCATGGCCAGGTCGGACAGGAAGCGGCGGGGACTGCCGAACAGCAGCCCCTGAAGGCGCCCCGGACGGAGGGACGATTCCGGTACGGCATTGAGCGCATCAGCCGCCGTCCGCATCGCGGCGGGATCGTTCCCCTGAAGCGTCTTCCAGCCCTCGACGATCTGCTTGCCCAGCCCTGGAAGCAGGTCTTCGGCGAAAGCCACGTAATCGGCCTCGGTCACCGGCACTCCGCGCGCACCGCGCGCAAAGGCGAAGGTGTTGGGAAGCTGCACGCAATGGGTCTGCGCGTTGCCCATCACGCCGCGCGGGCCGGGAGCGCTGCCGCCCTCCCAGGCGCTGTCGCCGCCGAAGTTGGTCAGCGGGAAGGAAGGCTCGCCCTCGATCCGACCGTAGTTGAAGCTGATCACCCGATCCGCGATGCCCAGTTTCTCGGCCAGCGGGAGACCATTGGCGATGCCCCAGGGTTCCGGGTTGGCCTGCATGAGCCGTGAGAGCGCGTCGGTGTTCTCCTCATCGGTGGAGAACGAAAGGACGGCGGTCTCATAGAAGCGGTTATAGCCAAGCCAACCGGCGTGCATCCAGTAGATAAGCTCGATGCCAGGACGCAGACGGTCGAACAATCGCCGATGCTCCACCAGCAGGTCCACGAACTCCTGGTTTGTCGATCCGGGGTATCCGCCGGGGTCGCTGTCAATGATGCATACGCCATCGGCCTGGCGCAGCGGCCCCAGCACCTTTTCGCGGCGGGCCATCAGGCGGGCCATAGCATCGCGGTCGCCGGGATCCACCCGCCGGTCGCAATAGAAGAAGTGCCGCTTCTCAAACGGGGCACTCGCGGCGGCCTCGTCGTCCGGGGCCACGTTTGGGCAGAGCACAAGCCAGACGCGTATCCCGTAGTCGGCATGGAGCATATCAATCACATCGTGTATCTTTTGCAGGTTGGCGATGTCGCTTGGGGTCGGCGGGTCGGGAATGGTTTCCAGCATCGGCCAGATGAGAACAGTGTTAAAGCCTAGCTGCGTCAGCCCACCGGCATACCCGCGCCAGTCCTCGCGTGTCCAGGTGCGCGCGCAATAGGGACGATTGTAGGGCCAGTGCTGATGCACATACATTCCGACTATCTTCTCGGAGCTTGCGGTTGGTGCGGCCACGAAGGGTTCTCCTTTCACGATGGGGTAGGGGAAGAGGGCGCGTTGCCCACCAGGCTCGGCGGGATAGGCGCTTTCCAGAGTCCGACGGCACGCCGCCCGAATCCGTGATTCCAGTAGAGCAGGAGCGCGCCCTTGAAAGGCACCAGCGACCAGGCTTCATAGAGGGGAGCGTGCCAGAAGACGCGCGGCAGCCGTTCCAGCGTCTCGTCGCCTCCTTTGAAGGGAGTCTCGCTGCGCGCCAGCAGGCGGGTTGGGTCCTCTCTGTCAAATAGCGCCTGCGCCGGATAGTGCGCGTAACGCATCAGGCGCGGGTCGCCATCTTCGGTTGGGTCGGCGTTGATGCCGTTGTAGATGAGCAGGATGCCGTCGTTGCGCATCACGGCGGCGGCGGTATCTATGTACTGGCTGTCAAAGCGCCCGGGGCGCAGCGGCATCGGATGGACGAGCGCGCCCGCAGCGTCGCGCGCGATCGCCCAGTCCAGCAGGTTCTCCGACGTGGCGGCGCACAGGCATTCGCGTCCTTGCGTGGAGAGGCAGTTCAGGTACATCCAGTATTTGCCATTGATTCGCGCGGCGACGAACCGGTCGCCCTCCAGCCGCGTGACGACAGCCGGATGCGGGAAGCGCCAGGGCGCTTTCTCCGGGATGACGTCCCTATCCCGCGCGGCCACGCGCGCGAAGATGCGCCCGTGAACGGTCCAGTTCGCCATGTCTCTCGTTGAGGCGACGGCGAGCTCCTGCTGGGGAGGCATATCGCCGTGCCGGAAGTAGTTGAAGAGCAGATAGTAGGTTCCGCTTGAATCGGCGAAGAGCCGGGAGTCGCCGTAGGATACGCTTGCCGTGCCGGAATCGCGCAATGGCCCCAGAAAGGCGTCCTTCGGCTTGGCGTGGAACACCGGCTTATCCGCCCGCGTAAAATGCAGTCCATCATCGCTCCAGGCCAGCCCCATGCGCCACTGCTCATCGTCGCCGTAGGCCCGGTAGACGCAGTAGACGCGCCCGTTGTAGATCGAGCCTGTCGGGCAGTACACGTCCTGCTCCCACTTCACCTCACGGCGAATCAGAGGATCGTAGAACGTCTTGTCCGATTCACCGGGCATGACGGACAGAACACTGCTGCTGACATCGGCGAACTTTATCTCCCAATCGGGTCTGTTTGGATCGACAAAAGAGGCCATGTGTTTTCCTCTCCTTTTGACCTAACCCCCCGGCCTCTTCCGGCAGGCTAAACCCTGCCACTGTGGGGCGCTGCAAGGGGCGGCGCTGCAATGGTTTGCGCCTCCGCCTAGCGAGGCCCGCTGACTGCAAGGGTCGGGGCTGCAATGGTTGGGCCCTCCGCCTAGCGACACCTACGCGGGCAGTGGCAAGTCCTGGCTTCTCCTCTCCCCTCTCCCGCAGCGCCGGGAGAGGGGCTAGGGTGAGGGCACCCCTACACCCTATCCCCTACACCCTGCACGAGGGGTTGGGGGTGAGGGCTAGGTTCACATCAATACGGGGAGGTGCCTCTGGCTCCCGCCAGGCTCAAGCCCACGCCCCACAGGAATTGGGTCACCGCGTCTCCAAGCGCCAGGCCCAGGAAAAAGGGCACGGACGCCCGGTAGAGGCGCAGCCCGCCATAGCGCAGCACCAGCGCCTTGATAAGCCAGGTCGCCAGGATGATGTTCCACATGCCCCATTCCAGCCCGAAGCTGCTGGCGAAGAGATATCCGATGGGGTGCAGTGGAAAGCCGATCCAGCAGCTGCGGGCATACGATAAGAGCAGGACGACCGACGCGGAAGCCGCCGTTCGGCAAAGCGTCATGACCTGTACCGGCTTCGGGTTGCCCACCCAGTCCACGTACCGGGACCACGCCGTACCGGCCAGCCACACCGCATCATTCTGTACTCGCGCCGAGGCCGCGCCCCGGTCGTAGAAGATTTGCAGCAGCGTGAGGATGCCGACCACGATGCCCACGACAATGGACAGGAGAAGCACCCGGAACATGGCCCGTCGGCTCTGCTTAAGCCGGTCGGCGAACACCAGCGCCTCCAGATGGTGGGCCATAGGTAACTGCTCATAGGTGCGGTCGAACCAGTAGAAGGTGGTCAGCGTCGAAGCCTCGGTTCGGGTGATGCCCAGGGTGCCCGTGAAGGTCGTCGTCCAGGAAGTGAAGCTGAAGAAGGCCATGCAGAAGAGCGGTAGCGATACCTGCGCGTACATGCGCGTCATCACGACGATAGCGATAAAGTAGAGGACGAAAGCGAGCAGGGCCACTTGCAGGCGCATTCCCATTGCCGTCCCGATGGCGACGAGCAGCGCAAAGCCCACGACCGCCCCGCAGAGAGCCGCCCGGTACGAAATCGCCTCAGTATCGTCTCCCGGTATCTTCTCCCCGCGCCGGATCGCCCCGAAGAGCCGACGGAAGAACCCGCGCGCATTCCACATGACCACCGCGAACATTCCCAGCCAGGCCCCCTCCGCCGCGTTGCCGAAGTAGGGGAACTGGTTCAGATCGTAGGCCGATCCGGGGTCGCGCCAGCCCAGCGCCGTCGCCCCGACGACCAGCAGCCGGATAAAGAGAAAGAAGAACCAGCAGCTAAACGAGACGTCGAGGGGGATCAAATAGCAGAGGCCGATGGCGTAGGGCCACCAGACCGTCAACAGCGGGGTCACGCTGCTCCAGGGCGGCGACACGAAATACGGCGTGCCGATATCGCGCTCGGATAGCTTTATGCCGGGAACCGAGGGATACATGGAAGACAGATAGTTTACGGAGAGCAAGACCGAGCTGATCGCAAAGCCCAGCGCCAGCAGGCGATTGGAGAAGAGCGCACCGGCATTGTTCTCCCGTACCATCATCACCGGAAGCTCAATGATGGGAAACGCAACCCGCTCCTGATCGACCCAGGGGCGCCGGACAATGACGCTCAGGCAGAGCATCGTCCACAGCAGCAGGAAGAGGAAGAGGCCCCAGAAGGCCATCGGCAGCAGCCAGGGCTTCAGGATGTCGGGACGAAAGAACGACCAGAAGCCCTGCGTGCCGACAAAGAAACGCTCCACCAGGCGGGGATCGTGGGGCGCGCAAAAAGCCGGCAGGCTGGCGAACGCCGCCTCTCCGCCGACCAGTTCGGGCTTGTAGCCAGGCCAGAGTAGCGTCGGGAACAGGTAGTGCAGCAGCTTGCTCGCCGTGATGATCGCGCCCAGCGTGGTCATGGTGAAGATCACCATCAACTCAGGAGGCGAAAGGACCCAGCGCGGCAGGAACCGCCTGAAGACGGAGTTGGCGAGCATCAGCACGAAGAGCAGGCCGATCACGGTCTGTACGAGGGTGAAGAAGGTGGGCGTGCCGATATGCTGCAAGGCCAGCTCTTCGTAAATGACCCAGCAGGTGTGGACTACGGTGAGCGCCAGCCCGATAACGATGGATCGGGGTGTGATGCCTGGGGAGGCGGCGAGTCTGGACCGGCTTGCGGTTGAGTTGGACGGCGCCTCGGTGGAAGGCGGAATAGGGAGGGCTTTCACGCAGATACTCCTGAGAGGCAGCGGTCAGGCCGTCTGCGCGCAGACCTGGCTGCGCAGAGCGCGCATGTAGCCGATGGTATACGCCGTATGGATGCCCTCCAGCCCATCGCCGGGCACGTGGTCGGGAAGCAGAACGCCATCGAAACCGACACGGTGCAGCGCCTTCATAACCTCATACATATCTACGTAGCCGTCATCCACCAGCGTCTCGCGGAACTTAGGCAGCGGGGCATCCACGTTGCGGAAATGGATTTTGAACAGCTTGCCCTGTTGGCCGAAGTAATCAATCATGCCGAGGACATCTTTTCCCACCGCCGCGCCGCCCTCGGCCCAGCTTCCCACGCAGAGACAGAGGCCGAAATTGGGACTGCTGGCGATCTCCGTCGCCCGCCGATACCCCTCGAAATGCGAGAAGATGCGGGCCACCCCGCCCAGCGACGGCACGGGAGGATCGTCGGGATGCAGGCCGATCCGAACGCCCGCCTCCTCCGCGACAGGTATCACCTCGCGGATGAACGCGGTGAACGTCTCCCAGATCTCGTCCTCCGTATAGACGCGATCATGCGAAAGGGGCTGGTTCTTGGCGATCTCCAGGTCGAACTCGCGGGTCGGAATCCCGCCGCGCGTCGTGCCGACTGCGGTCTGATAGTAGGGGAGCATCTTGATGTTCGCCATGTGGGCGTAGGTTGTGTAGCCGATCCCCGCCCGGCCCAGGTTTCGGAGATAGGCTTTATATTGCGCCACTTTCTGCTCAAAGCCCGGCAGGCCCAGCACCATTGTCGGGTCACAATGGAGATCAATGATGCCGATGTTCCAGAGCAAAATGCCGTGCGACTCCAGAGTGCGGCGCGTTTCTACCATGTACTCGTAGTTGGCGTCTTCCATGGTCGTCCAGATCGTGGCGGCTTCGATGCCCATCTGCTGGAAAAAGGCCAACTCCTTCGCCGACGGTCGGGAACTCATGCGGTGCGCGATCTTGATTTGGGGCATTGTCGTCTTCATGGGCGTGTCTGATTTACTGGGTGGGTTTCGATTTCACGATGGGCGCGACGCCGCCAATCTTGCCTTCCGCAATCGCTTCCAGCCGTCTCTGTAGACGCTTGAGGTAGGCGGCAGGCGGTTCCGGCAGCGGGATCGGCGGCTTTTCGCGGGGCGTGACCTTCGCCAGCCAGGCCATCGCGACCTGTGCCGAGGTCACCTCGCCGCTGTCGAGCGGTTTCAGGCGGTACTGCGGCGGCAGGCTGTTCTCCCAGTTGCTATGGTTCTCGATGAACCTGAGCACTTGCGCCAGAGGCCGTTTTGTCGCGTCGTCGGCGATTATGCCGGCATACTCATCGAGAAACGCCTCCGGAGTCAGATGCGGGTCATGGCACATTCTGCCGAAGGCATAGATGTTGAGCGGCTCGGCAAGAACATAAAAGGCATTCGCGACCAGGCCGTCCAGGCCGAGCGTGCGCCCCCGGTCAATGATGGCGCGGATATAGCGGGTTTCGGCCTGCGACTGCCCGCCGGAGGCCACGTTGTTGGGTGTGATAAAGCCGTCGTCTATCTCATCCACCAGGAAATAGGGCCATCCATAGATCGGTTTCACGCCGCGCTCGTGCAGCTTCTTGATATCCGAGGCGAGCGGGTAGAGATCGGGCTTGAGGCCGGCGTCGGCATAGCACGCCAGGGCCAGCGAGCGGTAGTAGTTGTCCAGGGAGAACACGATGCCGCAATCCGGGCCGAGAAGGTCTTTCTCCTCGGCGACGGCCTTCGACAGAAGAACCTGCTTCTGCCAGAACTCCAGCGAGAAGGGCGAGGGGAAACCGGCCCATTCCGCGACGGCCCACAGGTTCACCACAAACTTTGCCTTCGGTGCTTCCTCCCGGACAATCTCCCGGACCTTGCGGGCGAAGGCGATGCAGTCCTGCACGGTGCTGCGTCCCTCCGGGTCGCCGCCGGGGTCGCCCGCGAAGAACTCGAACCCATCGGCGTTGCGCAGGTTCTGCACGGCCTGCCGGAGATAGTCCAGCCGCTCCCGGAGCAGGTCTGCGTTCAGGGCGCTGAACGTGCCTGCGCTTCCAGCTTCCGCCGGGCCTTTCCACTGCTTCATCCCGGCCAGCAGCAGAATCCAGACACGGAACCCCTTCCGGTGGGCGGCGTCTATGGCCTCCGCCATCTCCGCATAATAGGCGGGCAGGCGGTCGGGCCTGTGGCCGAACCCTCCCTCGCAAAACTCCAGGTGGTTGTAGCCGCAGGCTTTGTAGAAGTCGTAAAGGTGGGACTCCTGGCTTGTGGGCGGCGCAATATAGATGCCGACGGCCTGGAAACCGCCCTCGCCGGGCGCTGTCGGCTGCAAGTCGGCGGATTCGACGGACGAGGTCATAGCTTCTTCCTCCTTCAGAGCGCTTCTGACGCCGCTCCGCACTGGCGACGCCGAAACCATGTTTTTTACGGGCCTGGGCGCGCGCTCCGGCGTGAGCTTCTTCGTGTCGCTGCGCACTGGCGCCGCCGCGAAAAGAACGCCTGCGGCCATGGCGATCCCACGCAGCCCTCTCATTCTCCATGTAGCGGCCACTGTGAACGCTCCTCTATCGGCCTGGCCTGTGATGCCAGTAATCCTCGACGAACGCGGCAACCTGTTTCACGCACGCCTCGATGAGCGTCCGCCCGGTCTCTGCCGAGGCCGGAGTTGGGTCGCCAAGCAGCCCGGTCTTGCTGGGATGGTAGTTCCAGGTGGACCAGAAGACCCGCGTGGAGCCGATGAAGTTGTCGCCGGCGACGAAATCGGTATGATAGGTGACGTGATCCACGTCGGTATACCTGGCGGTATCCACCGGGTAACCGTAATGGAGCATTACCGAGGTCTCGTCCTCGCCCCCGTGAATGCTGCCGCCCGGCGCACCCTGGCGGACGGCGTTGTATTCCTTTGCGCCGAGATAGAGAAAATTCGCCACGGCAGGGTAGACGTTATGGTCATCGGCGACCTCCCGCGCCGCGACCCGTAGCAATTCGGTGTGATGCCCGTGCCCGTTGAGGATGAGAATCTTATCGAACCCCATCTCGCAGAGGGAGCCGACGATCTCGCGCATCATGTTCATGACCGTGCGGGTGCGCATACGGATCGTGCCGGGCCAACGCTGCATCTCCACGGCGGAGTAGCCCGTCCAGATGGCCGGAAGAGTGAGGAAAGGAACCTGGCTGTGATCCTTCAGGTAGGCGCAGAGGTCGTCCATGAACCGCTGCGTGATGAAGAGGTCCGTGCCGGTGGGCAGGTGCGCCCCATGCTCCTCAATGGTGCCGATGCCCATGAGGATCAGGGCTTTCTGCTCGATGAAGGGCTTCAGTTGCTCGGAGGTGAGGTACTCAAAACGATGTTCCATTCAGTTGCCTCAGGGTGTCGGTAGGTACGTATTCAGGTCCTCCCGCCGTCTTCCGCGCAGGTGAAAGACGCCTTTCCAGTCCGGATTGGTGACTCTGGTGTGCGCGGAGATGACGCGAATGACGAGATTAATTCGCCACTGATCGCGGGAGGTGTTCGCATTGGAACCATGAATGATGTTGGGATGGTGGATGGAGACGTCACCGGGCTGAAGCTCCATATCCACTGCCCGCGACTCGTCTACCAGGCTGTTATCGATTCCCGAATTGAGGAGGTTGCGAACGTCTGTTCGGGTCTGAACTTCATGCAAACACATATGCTGCGTTCCGGGAATGACGCGCATACAACCGTTCGCGGGCGTCGAGGGCGTTAAAGCTACCCAGATCGTGCAGACCTCCATCGGATCGAGCGGCCAGTAGCTGCCGTCCTGATGCCAGAGAATCGCCATCTGTTGCGCCTGTGCCGCAGGCGGTTTAATGATATATCCGGTTGCGAACAACGCCAGGTCCGACCCCAGGATCGCCTCGGCCAGGTCGATGAGTTGCGGCTGATTCACAAAGCGGTGATAGAACGGGTCCTCGAACCATAAGGGACGTGCATGAACCTGTTCCGGGGTTTCGTCGGGAAACCGTGTCAGCGTGTCCAGCGCGTGCTGCTTCGCTTCGGCAACGCGCGCGGCATCCACTACATTGCGAACGATCACATAGCCATCCCGGTTGTACTGGTCGCCTAAACTCATACTGCCCTCAATTGTCTCCGCGGCGGGAAGATGACGAAGCGCCTTTCAGCCCCGGCGATTGGCAATGATCTTCGCGACGCCGACCAGGCCCGGATGCTCTCCGGCGGTCGGTTGCAGAGTCAGGTGGTGCCGTTTGCCCAGGAGTTCCAGCCAGTGCGCGCTGCGCGAGAGGCCGCCCCCGGCAAAGAGACGGCGCGGCGGCTTCCCGGCGGCGGTGACGCCGGCCAGCAGCGCACCGAATTGCGCCGCGTAGTACTCCAGCAGCGCGCGGGCCAATTCCTCCCGACGGCAGCCGAGGCTCAGGTCGTGAATGTCCAGCCGCCCGCCGCCGTGCAGAGCAAACTGCGGCAGTGCGGTGGGAACCTCTTCCGCCTTGAGCGCGGCCTCGATCATCGTGTCCACGCCCTTGCGCGGGTAGAGCAGCCGCGCCAGCCACTCCACGACGTTGCCGCACTCCGATTCCAGGCCCAGCAGGAACCACCGTCCAGGCAGCGGGCTTATCCCCGCGATCTGGTCTTCGGAGGATGGTTCCATCGGTCGGGACTTGAGCGCATAGACAACCAGCGCCGTGCCGAAGTTGCAAAAGAGATCGCCCTCTTCCTCGATGCCCGCCCCGACAGCCGCGCAGCTCTGGTCGTTGCCGCAGGAGTAGACCGGCACGGCGGGCAGGTCGAGCGCGCCGCAGACTAGCCGCGTCAGGCACGCGCCCCGCGCCGCCGCCGGAGCGACCGCCGCAAGGTTGTCTGCCGTGATGCCTGCCAGCGCCAGCGCGCGCTCGTTCCAGGCCTGCTTCGTGATGTCATAAAAGCCGCCCATGCCCTGGTTGGTCGAGTCGCCGTAGAGTTCTCCGGTCAGGCGATAGGTGACCCATTCATTCAGCAGCACGAACCAGCGCGCCTGGCCGCCTTCCCGACGAAAGCGCATGACCTTCGGAAGAAACTGCATCGGGTTGGGCCGAACGAAGCCGCACGTCCGGGCGAAGTCCGGCAGGGCACGCGCCGCCTCCTCCGCCTCCGGCACGGCCTGCGTATCCGTCCAGACGACGGCAGGCTGCACCGGCTGGCCGCGCTCATCCAGCGCGACGTAGGTTTGCGCCTGGGAAGAAAGCCCGACCGCGCGGACGGTAAGGCCCTGTTCGCGGGCGGTGCGCGCGGCCCCGCGCAGGGCTTTCCACGCGCACGAAACATACCGCTCCGGGTTGCAGGTGACGCGGCCCTCCGCGTAGTCCAGGTAGTCCAGTTCGTAGGGTGTGACGGTCACGCGCCCCCGAACGCCGGTCTCATCCACCGGTGCGGCCTTGAACGCGGTCGTCCCCAGGTCCAGCGCGAGGATGCAGCTAGAGGTCATTCAGCGCGTCCCTTTCTCGCCAGATTGGGCAGAGCGCGCGATCACAGCACTCCGTCCCTGCCGATGCGCCTGTCCTCGAAAATGTTGTCGCCCGGAATCGAAGGGAGCGAAACTTCCAGCACGAGGGCAGGCCCGCCAACCGCGGCGAAGGTGTGCACGACGCCGGGAGCCATCTGGTAGGTGTCGCCCTCCTGCATCAGAAACTCCCTGTCATCCGCCTCCATCGCGACCGTTCCCTTGACAATGAAGAACGTTTCGTCCTTCATTCGGTGCTGGTGGCGCGGGCAGCGCTGATTCTCAAAGAGGAGGAGAAACTTGCCGCAGTAGTTTCGGTCGCGGTCGTTGACGATCCAGTACTCGATCTCGCCGATGCGGCGAAAATTGCGCAGGCCGAAGTCAATGGTGAGCGGGTCCACGGGAGGCATGGTCAGGCCCCAGTCTTTCAGGATTCGCGCGGCCTCGGCTAGCGCCTGCGTCCGTTCCTCGCCTTTAATCTCGAAATCCAGCGTCCATTGCGCGTCCGCGTTTCTCATGCGTATCCCAATTCCTTTTCCGTCTCGAAGATCGCTTCGTCTATGATGTCCATGCCTTTGGCGGCGATCTCTTCGTCCATGATGATAGGCGGAGAGAGGCGCAGGATGTGGCCCGCCGGAATCCAGGCCAGCCCCTTCTGGAACGCCTTCTGGTAGACCCGCTTCCCGGCCTCGTCGAACGGCTCCTTGGTGGCGCGGTCTTTTACCAACTCGATTCCCAGCAGGCAGCCCTTCCCGCGCACGTCGCCGATGATCGGGTGCGCCGCCTTCATCTGCTCCATGCGCCGCAGAAAGAACGTCTCCAGTCGCCGCGCGTTCTCCAGCAGCCCTTCCGCTTCGATAACCTCGATGGAGGCCAGAGCCGCCGCGCAAGCCATGGGATTGCCGCCGTAGCTGGTTGAGGCGGAGATCGCCTCGAACGCAGCCTTGACGTTCTCGCGCGCCACCATCGCCGTGACCGGAAAACCGTTGCCGAAGCCCTTGCCGAGCGTGCTGATGTCCGCCACCGTGTCCCAGTGCTCCATAGCAAGCCAAGTACCCGTGCGGCCCATGCAGGTCAGCACCTCGTCGGCGATGAGCAGCATCTCGTGCCGGTCGCAGAAGGCGCGCAGCTTCGGGAAGAAGTCATCGGGGGGAAGGATCGAACCGGCCCAGCCCTGTATCGGCTCGACCACGAACGCCGCAAGCTGCCCGGTGGTCACGTTCGCGACGAACTCCTCATAAAAGGCGAGGTAGGCGTCGGTGTCAATCGTCCCGTCGGCCTTGCGGAAGAGGGCGCGGTAGGGATGGGGGCGGGGAACCAGGTAGAACCCTTCGGCGCGGGCCGGGCCGTTCACCCGGCTCATCTTCGCCAGGCTGACCGCGTGGCCGGTCTTGCCGTGGAAGTCCATGTAACAACTGAGAAATTCGTGTTTGCCGGTGTAGGCGCGGGCGGCGCGCAGGGCGGCCTCGACGGCGGTTGTGCCGGAGTCGTAGAGTTGCACCCCGTTGACGCCCGGTGGCAGGACTCCCACCAGCCTTTCCAGCAGCTCTGCCTTCACCGGTGTGGTGAAGTCGTGGCAGTTCATCAGCGTGCGGGCTGCCCGCGCGATCGCCTCGGAGACTTTGGGATGGCAGTGGCCGAGCGTCGTCACGTAGATGCCCGAAGAGAAATCCAGATAGGTGTTGCCGTCCACGTCCTTGAGGACGACGCCGAAGCCCTCCTGGAAACAGACGGGGTGCAGCTTCACCTGCGAGGAAAGCCCCTGGATGATATGGGAGGCGCGGGCGTGTATCGCCTGCGACTTCGGGCCGGGGCTTTCCGTCACCATATGCGGCACGCAGGCGAAATCAATCCCCTGCCGCCACCAGGCAGCGCCGTAGGTTGTCATAAATAGCTCCTCACGTTGCTTGGATAGGTCTGTGATCCAGGCAAAGGCGTTCCTCTAAACGCATCCTCGCCGTAACTTCGCAGATTTCCAATCGCGGAGAACTGCGGAGTTGCTCTGCGTGGGTGTTCAGCGATCCGGAAAAGAGATGCCGGGAACGCCCGCCGGTTTTGTCGCGCCTGCCGGAGGGGTAGGGGCCGCGTGCGCCCTTCCCCCTCCGAATGCCTTGCGCAGCATCCGCTCCGTTTTCTCGGCATTGGCCCCGCCAGGGGACGTGCCCTGCCAGAACACGTACCCCAGCACCAGCACAACGACGGTGATGATCAGCGCCACAACCGGCGTCGGAATGTTCACACGCATTACGATCTTACCTCCACACGCTCTCTTGCGCCCTCTCCAACGACCACTAGGGATCGGTATCCCTGAAGTTGGACGTGACCGGCCATCCCAGCCTGGGCCAGATCGGATCGTAGCACGGCTTTGGCAGCCAGGAGAAGCGCCAGAGCAGCTTATCTACCGGATGGGCCTTAGCATGGCCGTCGAAGAAGACGACGTTCATCTTGGCATCCGTCTGCCAGCAGGCGTACCAATCGTCCCCACCCACGTAGTCGTTGGGAATGTGCCGGTTGTCATGCCAGGGGACCAGCTCGCTGAACAACTTGAACTGGGAGGGATACGCGGTGGTGCTGTCGGTCCAGGGCGAGGGGAGACTGAGTCCCCAGGTGCTGGCCCAGCCGCTTGCCGAGGCAAAGAACTGGTAATAGTAGGATGAGTATCGCTTGTCCAGCACTATCGTCGGGTCGGCCCCGATATCGCTCGGGCACTTCCAGATCCCATCGTTCTTTATGTAGGGCTGAAGCTGCGTCTTGAGGCTATACTTCCTTTCGTAGTCGAGCGTCGTGGCATCCGGCGGAGCGCCCACCCCACGATAGTAATCCGTAAAAAGATCAATCGTCTGGAAGGTAGCCCAGTCTACCGTCGGGAAGGCGCCATCCCAGTCCTGCGTGTACATGAGCGTGGCCAGGCCGAGCTGCTTCATGTTGGAAAGGCAGCTCGTGGCACGGGCCTGCTCCCGCGCTCTCGCGAAGACGGGGAAGAGGATGGCGGCGAGTATGGCAATAATGGCGATAACGACGAGCAGTTCAATGAGTGTAAAACCACTCTGCGTTCGTTTCACAGCTTTCTCCTTAACTTGCGGCGCCCGGAAAACGGCACATCCGACACGGGAGCGCCCCGACTCCGGCGCATCCCGTGCCGGGTCGGTTACTTCGGTTGCGGTGCGGAGGGTCCGCCTGCCGCTGCTCCCGGGGCGCCGGGAGAGCCGGGGTCGAGCAGGGGACCCGCCGCTTTGGACCCGGGCTTGGCGATGGTGGCGTTGATCGCCGCCTCCATATCCTTAGCCTGCCGTCCGGGGCCGGTGCCGAAGTAGAGGTAAGCCACCATGATCAAAACCACGACGATGACGATGGCTGCTGCGACCCACGGAGGAATCTCTGTTTTCATTGTTTACTCCTGCAACCGGCCTAGTCCACATCCCAGAAGTTACCGAAGCTATCCGGGCAGGGTTCGGCCGCGCCCCCGTGCGGCGGAATGCAGCGGGGCCAATGGACGTCGAAGACATGGGCGGACCCGCTGAGCCATCCGAAGTAGGGGAACAGCGATGCCTGAGAGGTGTAGGTCTTCACGTGGCCGTCCATGAACGTCAGGTTCATCTTGCAATCGGGGAGCCAGGCGTAGGCATCCCAGAAGGTGCCCGCGGCGGCCGGGTCCTTGCGGAAGTCATGGAAGGGGATGATCTCGGAGAGGATGAACGCCTGCGCCACCTTTTCGGTTGCGGCCAGTTTCACGGCGGTCTTGGCCCACGACGGTTGGATCTGGTCCACGTAGCCGGGGGAGAAGGGTATGGATATCGGGTAGAACTTCCAGTGGTACGACGTGAAGCGCTTGCCGACTACGATCCGCGTATCTACCCCCGGGTCGCTCGGACAGCCGAAGAGGCCGGCATTCTTGATGTAGGGCATGAACTGAGCCATGTAGGAGGAGGTCCGTACATACTGGGCGGTGGCGTCATCGGCAATGGGCGCGTGCCCGTTGTAGACCTCGCTGTAGATGTCGTCCGGGATCTGGCGCGCGGCCTCCAGATACATGCAGGGCCAGGTTTCGTCGTAGTCCTGCACATACATCAACGCGGCCAGGCCGATCTGCTTCATGTTGGAGAGGCAACTCGTTTTGCGCGCCTGCTCTCGTGCCCTGGCAAAGACGGGGAAGAGGATGGCGGCGAGTATGGCGATAATGGCGATAACGACGAGCAGTTCGATAAGTGTAAAGCCACTCTGTGTTCGTTTCACAGCTTTCTCCTTTTACAGCACCCAGAAAAGGGCGCATCAGCGACAGAACAAACCATCATTCTATTTCCTCGTTCTGTCTTTCCACCTCCCTTTGCAGCGCTTCCGTGCCGGCAAGGACGACCTCCACGCCGGTATCACGGATAGCCTGCACATCCTCCGGCGACGCACCGATGTCGGTCACTATCGTATCCAACAGACTCAGCGGGCCGACACGGGCGTAGGAGCATCGACCGAGCTTGGAGGAGTCGCACAGGGCGATCACCCTCGTCGCCCGGTCAATGAACTTGCGTTGCCGGACCGCCTCAGGCGCATCCCGCTCCGTAATGCCATAGGACACATCCAGCGCGGCGGCCCCGACGAAGGCGATGTCCCAGAACAGCATATCGAGCGCCTCTATCGCGAGGCTGCAATCGGTGGCGAGCAGTTCCGGCCGAACTCTCCCACCGAGCAGTTCCACCGTGCAGGCCGTCTCCGTTGTCAAGCGGGCTGCTATCTGAACCGAGTTGGTGACGACGTGTATCGAGGCGTTCGGAGGAATCCGCATGGCGAACGCCTGGACGGTCGTTCCGTCTGCCAGAAACACGGAGCCGGTCTCCGGAAGGAACTCCAGGGCGGCCTCTGCGATCCACTCCTTTTGCTCCGCGTGCTCATGGCGCACCTGAACATAGGGCAGCCGCGTGAAGGCCGGATCGTTGGCGACGGCGCCGCCGTGCGAACGGATTAGCTTGCCTTCTTTGGCGAGCATGGCAAGGTCGCGGCGGATCGTATTGGGACCAACATCCAGCGTCTGAGCCAGTTGAGCCACGTTGGCCGCGCCGTGACGCTGTACCCAGGCCAATACCCGCCGACGTCTCTCGACGGCGAGGAGCGCCCCGCGCTTCGTATCGCCCTGTGTGTTTGTTTCCCGGATCGCCATTGCGCCTCCCCGCCAGATGGCATATGCCATTGCCTGCATCAGAATTACCGGAATCTAACATATATCATCACGAATGTCAATAGAATATGGTGAAATTTTTTAACATCTGGTGAATTATGCGCGATTATGGCCCCAAACCTCGGCGGTGACAGGCTATCCCAGGCGTGAGCGAGTCCGCTTTGGACTCCGAGGGCTCACTTTTTTCTTGATTCATGGGATCCCATTTACATTTAGAGGAATCCGAAGCGAAAGAGATTAAGACACGAGAACATCCAACCTGGGAGACAGACATGACATTATCAGCCCCGAAGAGGTCACGCTAATGGAAGTGCTGGAGCGGACCCGACCTTATGAGGAATTTGTTGCCGTCGTGGAGGCGGTCGTCCGACGGTTGCAGGCCGAAGGGATCGCCGCCCTCGTGCGAATCCAGTTCTATGCCCACTCCAACTCGACCGAGGTCGGCGCCCTTCTCACCTTTTCAGACCGCAACCAGATCATGCAGCACATCCAAATGATCACGGACTGGGAAGAGTTCCGGCAGTTCTTCCAGACGGTCAAGCCCCTGGATGTGCGGACCTACGGCAAATTGAGTGAGGAAGCAGAGGCCTGGATACGTCAATTCGATGTGGTGAGCAAAACCTTTGAGGAGCACGTAGCCGGGTTCGTGCGCTGAAGCCGCAAGGAAGAACGTGATACATTTAACGAGGCTCAGCGAAGGAGAGAAAAGGGGATGCGCCAAAAACCGGACTTTCCCGAGGAGAAGATAACCGCCTGTCTTCGCACCCAGTATGGCCTCGACGTCATTTCCGCTCGCTTTCTGCCCATCGGCCATGACCTGAATGCCTTTCTCTACGAGGCGATCACGGCGGAAGGCGTCTCCTACTTCGTCAAAATTCGGGCCGGAGCCATCCACCCGCCCAGCCTGCTTGTCCCGCGCGCTCTCATTGAGCATGGCATTCCGAACATCCTCGCGCCGCTAACCACCCGGACGCAGGCGCTCTGGTGCTCCCTGGATAGTTACTCGGTGATTGTCTACCCCTTCATCCGAGGCGAGAACGCGATGGTTGTCGGCCTGACCGACAGCCAGTGGCGGGAATTCGGCGCCACTCTGAAAGCCATTCACTCTGGCGGCTTTGCTTCGCTGCTGCGTGGGCAAGTGCCTACGGAAACGTTCTCCATTCCGTCGGCCCGGCTAGTCCAGCGCTTGTCGGCCTGGATACAGGACGCCCGTTTCGATAGTCCGGTGGCTTCGGATCTGGCCTCATTTTGGGCCGAGAAGATGCCTGTAATAGAGCACATCATCGCACGCGCGCAGGCTTTAGGAAAACAGCTTCAATCCCGGCCGTTTGAGAATGTCCTGTGTCATGCCGATATTCATCGCGCGAACGTTCTGGTCAGCCAAGAGGGGCAGATCTACCTCATAGACTGGGACGGTCCTCTCCTGGCTCCCAGAGAGCGGGATCTGCTCTTTATAATTGGTTCCACCATTGCGGGTCGCGTGGAACCAGGAGAAGAAGAATTGTTCTTTCAAGGGTACGGCGCGGTGGATGTGGATCTCGCCGCGCTGGCGTATTACCGCTACGAGCGGGCCATCGAAGACATCGGTGAGTTTGGACGAAGCGTGTTCCTGGATACAGGTCTGGGGGAAGAGGCAAAGGCAGGTGAGGCGAGGCTTCTCCGCAGTCAATTTGATCCGGGCGATATCATAGAGGCGGCTATGGAGGCCGACCAAAAACAGGGCGGGCCTACCTTCTGTGCTCAGGGATAAGAAGGCTCACACTGCGCTGGCATATCCGTTATGGTATTATGGTACTGGTATGCTTCTCAACCATATATTCACGGTATGTCCGGTAGCGCTATTCTATTATGGCGACTCTCTTTCTGATATGCGGTTTGCCGGGGGCAGGCAAAACAACGCTTGCCAGGCAACTGGAGCAGGAACGGCCCGCACTGCGATTATGCCCCGACGAATGGATCACGCAAATCATCGCCGATCCGACGGATCAAGCCGAGCTAGACAGGCTGCGCTCGCCGGTGGAAGCCGTACAGTGGGAGGTTGCCACAAGGGCTCTTGTTTTAGGAATCGATGTCGTCCTGGAATGGGGATTCTGGTCTCGGGAGGAGCGCCGACATTATCGGGCGCAGGCGGAAGCGTTAGGGGCCTGTGTCGAGCTGCGCTACCTTGAGGTTGGCCGGGAGGAATTGTGGGCCAGATTGTCGAAGCGCAATGCAAATCTCCCGCCAGGAACCTTTGTCGTCACCGAGGAACAGCTTAATCTCTGGTGGTCGTGGTTTGAGCCTCCCACCCAGGAGGAGCTTGAATTGAACGCAACATAGCATCAAATTGCCAGAATGTGTAAGGAAACAGCCATTATGTCCCAACCGTGCACTGTTCTCCGCCGCCTGACATTCACTGCGACCTGCGCCGCCCTCCTCGGCGTTGCCGTTGCCGCCGGATGGACGCGCGCCGGCGCGCGCCCGAACCAGGCATCTCTGCCCAAATCAAAGCCAGCCACTCCTTCTGCCAGTGCCGGAAGTGCTGGCAAAAAGTCGGAGTGGGCGCAGATAAGCGCGGAACGCTGGACGCACGACGACGTAACCAGTGTGGGCAGCGGGCGCAACTTCCGCTATGTCGAAGGGGAGACGACCGTTACCGGCGATGCCTTCCGCTATAACAGCAAACAAAAGCAGTTGGATGCGGAGGGGCATCTGGTTCTGGACGACCTGAAACACCATGTCACGGGCGATAAGGCGACGGTGGATAACAGCCGCAAGAAGCTGGCTATCATCACAGGCCATGTGGTTCTGGTACTCAAGCCGGAGTCGGAAGCGCAGGGCAGTCCTCCGCCGGGGGCAGTAAAGGGAGCGGTCGGGCTGGCGCCGATAGAGGTGCCGGGCAAGACGCCTCCGCCCACTGAGGAGAAAGAGGATGCCGGCGCGATTCGGCGGCACGGCGTCACCGCGACCTGCGACCGCCTGGAGGACTACTACCGGAGGAAGTTCGCCATCCTGCGCGGCAACGTCGTGTTTACACAAAAATATACCGACAAGGACGGTAAGCAGATCGAGCGCACGGCGACCGCCGAGCACGCCGAATACAACGGCAAAACGGAAGTTCTCGTGCTCTTCGCGCCGGTTGAGATGCACGATAATCAGGGGCAGGAATTTCACTTCGACCAGAACCTGACCATCCACACGAAAAAGGGCGAAGAACAAATCTCCAGCCAGGGGAAACTTCAGGGAAAGATCCACGTTGACGAGGAGGATGAGGGGGGCGAGGAAGAGGGCGAGGCGCCCTCCGCGCCTGCCACCCCCACGCCCTCCCAGCCTGCTCCGCCTTCTCCCACGGGGAAGGGCGGATAAGCCCAGGCGCCCGGCCCTAAAGGACCGGGCTGTAGGCGGCAAGCCCGCTAAAGCGGGCTAAGAGAGGTGGGTGAGCCCCTTTCAGGGGTTACAAGAAGGAAGGTTAGCCCCCTTCAGGGGGCTTGCCGTCCGCAGCCCATCCCTTTAGGGGTGGGCTGCCTTACTGCCAGGGCTTGAGCAGGATTTTGGCGCAGTTGTGCGAGGCGGAAACCTCCATCGCCTGCTGGATCTCGCTCATGGGTATCTCGTGGCTAATCAGCTTGTCCAGCAGCGGCGATTTCTGAATGACCTGCATGATCTGCGGGAAGAGCGCCAGGTTGTAGTGCCAGGAGCCGATGAGCTTAAGCCCCTTGCGGATCATATCCGGGCTAATGCGCAGACGCAGCTCGTCGTCGTAGCACTCGCCGACAAAGGCCAGGCTACCCTTGCGTCGTAAAGCGTCAATGCAGACTCGCTGCGCCTGGGGCACGCCGGAGCAGTCCAGCGCCTTATCTACTCCACGCCCCTGCGTCAGATCCCGGATCTGGCTCACCACGTTCTCGCTCTTCGGATCGATCACGGCCTCTGCGCCAAGCTGTTTCGCGCGCTCCACGCGCCAGGGATGGCCCTCCACCACGATAGGCCGCGCGCCCCGGTAGACGGCGTTGACAATCGCGCCCAGCCCGACCGGCCCGGCCCCCGTAATTAGCACCGTATCGAACGCATCCACACCCATCAGGTCAAACGCGCCAAACGACGGCCCCAGTGCGCAGCAGGCCAGCGAGGCGTGCTCGTAGGAGACGCCCTCCGGGATTTTGGGCAGCAGCCAGGAGGGCTTGAGGATATACTGGCCCATCGTGGCGCTACCCTCCAGCGAGCCGTGCAGCCGGGCGTAATCGGCGGCTTGCTCGCAATGGATATAGTCGCCGCCCACGCAGAGCGAGCACGTGCCGCATCCGGCCAGCGGCATGGCGACCACGCGATCCCCGACCTTGACGCGCCCCGGCTGGGCGACCGCGACCACTTCGCCCGCCGCCTCATGCCCCAGATGCTCGGCGCGATTTCCGGCCAGGAACGCTTTGTACTCCGTACACATGGGCGCGACATGCACCTTCACCAGAACCCAGTCCTCTTTCGGGCGCGGGTCCGGCACTTCCACGATCTCGGCCCGACGTGGGCCGCTCACGACCACTTTTTGCATCTATCTCTCCCTTAAATTGGAATCACTTTGTAAGTCTGCACGCCGGTAAGGGTGCCGAAGAGCGCCCAGAGACCGCCGGAGACGTAATCGCCCAGGATCAGGCCGATAAAGAACGGCAGCAACTGACGGTAGAGCTTCATCCCGCCATAGCGCAGAATCAATGCCTTGATCAGCCAGCCGACAAACGTCGCGCACCAGAGCCAGGGCATCGTAAACGTCCCGGCCAGCGCGTAGCCGACCGGGTGAAACGGCCACCAGAGAAAACGCGCCCGGCCCGCCATTAGCAGCCCCATGACCAGCATCCCGATGCCCATGCCTTGCAGGCGCAGCACATCAAACCGATTGGGCGTATCTATCCAGCCGGAGAGAATGTTCCAGGGCGTGCGGCCCATCGAGGTGCGCCAGCTATCTACGTGCGCCGATCCCGCGCCGTAGCGGTAATAGCAGGCCAGGATGGCGGCCCAGGCAACCAGCGTGCCCAGGACGGTTGCCAGCAGGATCGCCCCAAAAACCTGCCGCTGCCGCATGCGCGCTTCGCCCGCGATCTTGAACGCCTCCAACTGGTAGGGCATCAAGGTTGGGCGGTAATCCAGGTCCATCCACTGAAACTGGGTCAGCCCGACCAGGTTCTGCATCCCGTAGACCTGCGGGTTGGCGGCGGAGGTAAGCATCTGATGCGGGGTCATGTCCGGCCCAAACGCCCAGGGCAGGCCCGCCTCCGCCCGCAGGCGCGTGTAGGTAACCACCACCAGCAGATAGAGCAGGAAGAAGAGCGCCGCCAGCCAGGCCGACATGCCAAGCGCCACCGCAAACGCCGTCATCCCCACAAAGCCGAGTACCGTGCCCGCCAGCGCCCAGCGATAGGGAAGCGGCTCCTTGCTGTCGTCCCCGGCGGCCCCGTCCGACCGGAAGGCCGTGCGGAATACCTCCCGCAGATAGCCGCGCATGTTCCACAGCGAGAACAGCGCCAGCCCGATAAACGCGCCAAACGCCTGCTCCCCGATATAAGGAATGCGCGCCAGGGCCGGGCGCGCCCCCGGATCGCGAAAGCCCAGCGCCGTCGTGATCACGTCCTCCGCCTTGCGCACAAAAAAGAAGAACCAGCAGGAGAAGGAGACATCCGTGGGCAGGAAGTAGACTACGCCGATAACTACCGGGTAGAACGACATCTCCAGCGTGCCAACGGCGTTCCAGGGCGAGGTGGTGAAGAGGGACGTCAGGCTCAGGCGCGGATCGCTAGGCTTGAGGGGCACGAAGGGAATGGATGGATAGAGATAGGCGATGCCGGCGAGGTTCTCCAGCGCAAAGGCGGCCAGAAACCCGGCCCACAGGAACTTATTGGCAAACAGGGCGCGATTGCCGCCGTCGCGGGTCATCTCCAGCGGCAGCAGGACGATGGGGAAAGTCAGCCGCTCCTGCTCGACCCAGCGCCGCCGCAGGATCGCGCTCAGGCAGAGTGTCGTAAAGAGCATGACCACGATAAAGGCCGACCAGGCCAGGATCGGGCCGAGCCAGGCGGAAACGTGCGCCCACGTAAAGAACGAGGACTGGCCGTGATAGAACCCGCGCAGCGCGTCCGGGCGGGGAAACGCCCAGGCGCGCAGGTACGGGTGAAACTTCTCCGCCCACTGGTTTTCGGGCGTCGCCTCGTGCAGACCGCTCGCCTGCATCATAATGAGAAACTGCATCATGCCGACGCTGCTGATGCTGATGGATACCGTCTGCAAGATATAGATGAAGAGCAGCTCCGCCTGCGTCAGCGCCAGGCGCGGCAGCCATCGTTTCAGGGCAGCGTTGACGGCCAGCAGCACCAGCAGCGCGAAGGTCACTCCGACGCCAAGCGCCGTGACGGCCAGTTCGGTGGACTGGGCCACGATGTCGCTGTAGACGTTCCAGAAGCAGAGCGCCGGAATGAGTAGCGTGCCGATGAGAAGCGCACGCGGAGTGATGCCGTAGGCGCTCAGGCGGCGTGCCCGGACGCCGCCCTGCGGCTGCGATGGCGTTTGTCGTTGGGACGGCGCGGGTCGCATCATCGCCCGGCTCAATCGGCGATGGGGGCCGGGTTGTGCTCCCAATCGAGAATGACGCCCAGGTAACTCTCCTTCTCGTGCAGTAGTCCCTGGTAAGCGTTATTCAGCTCGGCGGGCGGCAGGACATGGGAGATGAGCGGCGTCACCTGGAGGCTGCCGTCGCCGATCATGCGCAGGATCAGCTCGGCGTTGGCCTCGGTGGTTACGCCCGGGCTCTGGCGCTTCAGCAGCGGGATCGTCCACTCCAGCGCACCGATGATCTCGACGCCGTGGAAGTGCGCCCGCTTGAGCGCAACGGTGACGTCGCCCTGATAGGGCGCGCGCGGCGTGCCGAGCATGATGACCTGCCCATTGTTGGCTACGTGGTGTACCGCCTGCTCGACGATGCGCGAGTCGCCGACGGCGTCCACGACGATAGGCGGGTTAACGCCGCCGTTCAGGGCGTTCACTCGCGCCCAGAGCTCGTCTTCCGAAAGCTCGGACGGATCGAGGGTCGCGTAGAAGCCGACTCTCTCGGCCAGGGCCCGCCGCTTGGCCGCGAGGTCTATGCCGATGACGCGCTGCCCATCCCGCTGGAAGAACTGCCCGGCCAGGTTCCCGACCAGCCCCAGGCCGATCATGACGACCGTATCGCCCAGCGCGGCCCGCGCCCGGCGAATGCCGGTGATCGCTACGCCCGCCATGCGCGCCATGACCGCCGTCGTCGAGTCCAATCCCTCCGGCACGGGCACGCAGAGCCGCTTGGCCGTGTCCTCCAGCGCATAGGAAGCGTGGTTGTAGATGCCGTAGACCCGCTGCCCCGGCGCGATGCCCTGCACGTCCGGTCCGATCGCCTGCACGCGCCCGATGCCGCCGTAGCCGGGCCGCCAGGGATAGGCGCACCATCGGCCCGGCACGCGCGTATCCGGGTCCAGGCCGGTGTAGTTGGCCAACTCTGTGCCGGCGCTGACGATGGTGCGCTCTATCTTCACCAGCACCTGCGTTCCCTGCGGCTCGTCCGGCAGGTCAAACTCCTCAAACCGCACCGTCTGTTCGGCAACGATGCTCGCGCGAACGGCTTTCATGCTTCTTTCTCCTATGTAAGGGGTTCCATTGTTATGGGGAGAGGCTAGCGGTAAGGGCGTTAGCCTCGTCTTGGCGTCCGGCGTCGTGGAGCGCCTGCGCCAACTGGCGGCGTGCCTGCTGATCATCAGGCTGCATCTCCAGGATACGCTTGTACTCCACGATAGCCCGCTTCAGGCTGCCCACCCGATAGTATTCGCGGGCCAGAGCCCGGTGAGCGTTTATGTCGTTGGGCTTGAGGGTCACCCCCAGGGTCAGACGCGCCAGGGTATCGCTGAGCGTATGGTCTTGTTTGTGCTGCTTGAGAAGCTCCGCTCCCTTTTGCGTCTCTCCCTTTTGAATGTAAAGCTGTCCCAGGTGCAAAAGCACTTGCTCCGTATGGCTATCGGCGGCGCGCACCTGCTCCAGGTCGCGCAGGGCGGCGTCGGTCTGGCCGAGCATCTTCTCGGCGACGCCCCGGATATAGAGGGCGCGTATATTTCCGGGATGCAGCTGAAGCGCCTGGTTGGCAGCGTCAATTGCGGCGGGCGCGTTGCGCATCTGGATATAGATCTGCGCGCGCTCCAGCAGCAGCAGGCCCTTATCCGGCAGAATTTTGAGCGCCTCGTCTATGGTTTTGAGCGCATCGGGGTAGCGCTGGGCGTGCCGATAAACTTCGATCAGGGGGCCGATGCTGGAGGCGTCCTGAGGATCGAGCCGCCGCGCGGTCAGCAGTTCCCGCTCCGAAGCTCGAAAGTCGTTATTCTGGAAGTAGACCATGCCGAGCGTCACGTGCAGGCGCGGATCGTTGGGCAATTGCTTCAGGGCGCGGATGAGCAGTTGTTCCGCCTCGCGATTCCAGCCGAAAGCGATATATTTATAAGCCAGCAAGGAGAGCGCCTGGCCGTTATTAGGGTCAAGCTCCAGCGCGCGGCGGAACTCCTCCGCCGCCAGGTCGGGTAATCCGCTTACGTCGTAGATCTGGCCCAGGGCGACGTGCGGCTCGGCGCTTTGCGGGTTGAGCTGCGCGGCGATACGCGCCTCCTGCGCGGCCTGCGGGTACTTGAGCGCCCGGCCCAGCACAGCGGCCAGCGCCAGATGCGCCTGGAAATTCTGCGGATCGGCGGCGACGCGCTTGCGGGCCGCCGCTTCCTCGGCTTTTTGCCGCTCCAGCGCGCGGAGGGCCTGGGCCTTTTGGGCGGTATCCTGCTCAATCCGGGCGGTTTCGCGGCTTAAGCGGGCGCGCAGCGGCCAGGTAGCCAGCCAGGCGACCGCCAGGATACCCAGGACGATCAGCAGAATGCGGTCACGCCTGGAAAGACGGCCTGCGGTGGGTGAGAGCGAGAACGGCTTCAATTCAGGGACTTGCTTCCTTACTCAGAGCGCGGGCTGAGAGCGCTGCGCTCGTTTGCGCGACGGCTTGCGCTTCGCTCTGTCTGCCCATAGATTTCAAGGCCGAAACCAGCAAGCGGCGCGCCTGGCCATCGGTTGGGCGCAGCTGGAGCGTGCGGCGCAGCTCCACGACTGCCTGCGGGGCGCGGTCCGATTTCAAGTACCAGAGGGCGACGCTGCGATGGGCGCTTGCATCGTTGGGATGGGCGCTTACGGCGGCGCGCGCCTCGGCAAAATGGCGGGCATTAGCTTCCGCCGTCGTATAGAGCGAGATCAGGCGCTCGCCTTCGGCGCGTCTGGCCGGCTCTGACGCGCGCCGATAGATCCGACCCAATTGGAGTGCGACGGATTCAAACTGGATATCCTGGCGCGCGGCAAGCGCATAGTGACTTTCCGCTTCCGCCATCTTGCCCTGTAGCTCCAGCGCCCGACCCAGCCAGTAGTGGGCTTCCAGGTCGTCGGGACTCTGGCGCAGGGCCATGCGCGCCATCTGCTCCGCCTCCGCATAGCGCAGGGGCTTCCAGCTCGGCTCCAGCAGCAGGTGAGCCAGGCGCGTATAATCACGCGCCTGGACGGAGGGATCCGCGGAGAGCCTTATCGCGCGGCGCAGAAGCTCCTCGGCAGCGGGATAGCGTCCCTGCAAACGGTCTGCCTCCGCCAGGATGACCAGCAGCGCGGTGTTCTGCGGCCAGCGGCGCAGTCCCTCCTGTGCCGTCTGCTCCATGGCCGGATACTGATGCCGCAGATAGGCCAGCGTCGCCTGTCCGATCAGAACGCGCGGCTCCTCCGGCGCGGCGCGCGCCGCCTGATCGAGCGCCTGCCGAGCGTCCTCAAGCCAGCCCAGATCCAGGTAGATGTCTCCCAGCCGGAGCGCTGTCTCCGCATCTCCGGGAGCGAGGCGCCGCAGCGTCTCCAGCGTCTCTAGCTCACGGTCGAGATAATTCGCCTTCCGGTAGAGAGCCGCCAGAGCACGGTAGGCCTCCACACTCTTTGGATCTAACCGAATGGCAGCGCGCAGTTCCTGGGCCGCTTCCGGCGCTTTCCCGCTCCGCGCGTAGAGGGAGGCCAGACTGATCCGGGCCGAGACGTCCCGTCTATTTTGGCGCAGGCGCTGCTCGGCAACAGCGACCTCAGCCGTTGTGGGCGGCGGCAGATCCGGAGGTGACTGTTGTCCAGGCGCAGCAGCGTGCTGGCTGGATAGGGCGGAACTGGTTAAGAGCGGTTTGACTCCTGAAGAAGGCGGGGAATGCTGTACGCAGGAAAAGGCCAGGCCTGGCAGCAGCGTCAGCAGGCAAGCAGCCCATCGTGCGCCGGAGTTTAGGTTCGACGCTCGTAAACGACGCCTGATATTCACCATGTTTATAGGCTGAGTCAGCCGATTATGACCTATGCCCATCTCAACGGGTCATTCCGAGGGCTAGAGAACTATCCGTACAGAGAAGCAAAGGGCATCACCTGCCGGAGGGAGCGGGAGTAGCTGCGGCGCTGCCCGCGTTCCCCTGTCCGGATGGATGCGCGCTCTGGTATCGCTGCTGCATCATCTGCTGCATACCTTTTTCCATCCTCGCTTTGCTTTCCTGGGGCGTCAGCTTTGTCTCATGGAAGTAGGTCATATAGAGTCCTCCCACGATGGCCAGGGCAGCGACAACGATAACGACAACGGCGACGGGTCCGCTAATCTTTTGCTTCATCACAACTTCCTTAGAGTTTAGAGTACAGTTTCGAAAGCGGAGCGGGGCAGGCGCAATACAGAGACGCCCATTCGGTTTGCTTTCCGATTGCGCCTGCCGCCCTTCAATCTACCGGACGAAAGTGCCCCGGAACAGATCGTTTGTCGTCTGGGTGTTCTTGAGCCACTTGACGTGCCCATCCGCATAGCCGATCACCTGCCCACCGGAATGGCGCGTGCCGCTCTCCCACTCCGGTTTGGCCAGCGTGCAGTCGTTAGCCCAGGTGCCATCGTTGTTCTGGGAATAGGCGACACGGCGAATCAGGCAGTTGTGGTTGGGATCGTTGGGGTTGTTCGGATCCGGGTAGGTGCCCCAGCTCACGCCGTCCGCCGGGTAGGGGCTGCCGGTCGTGAAGTGGACCGAATCGGCGAACGCCATCACCTGCGCCGGTTTCTCCAGTTGCGAGTCGGTGGTGGGGCTGGTGCCGTTACCGAAGAGCTCGCCAAAGTGGAGCGGCTCGCTCATGCCATAGGAGACCTGCTGCTTGAGCACGGCAGGATTGATCCCGAGTTTCTCGCCCACGCCGGCCTTGCTCAGATCCTGGTTTGTCCACCACCAGATATTGCTGTTGGCAGGGGTAAGCTGCTGCGCATCGCTGGGGCAGGCATAGATCTGGGAATTCTTGCTATACGTATAGACGGCGTTGATCCAGAGCGTCTCATAGCGTCCGCAGCCCGCATCCAGGGCCGGGTTGCCCCGGCTGCCGCAGCCGCCTGCATCCGATTGGTACCACCAGTTCCAGTAAGGGAAGTTGCCGTCGTAGTCCTGGACGTACATCATGGCGGCCAGAGTCAACTGTTTCAGGTTGGATGTACAAGAAGCCTGGCGGGCTTTGGCGCGCGCCTGGGCGAAGACGGGGAACAGGATCGCCGCGAGAATCGCAATAATGGCGATGACGACGAGCAATTCGATCAGAGTAAACGCCGTACGGCGCTTTCGATACGGAGATGCGATCTGCATGTTAATTCTCCTCAAAGAGATGGTCTGCCGGCAGCGGCAAAGCCTTACAGCGTAGTTAGACGAAAGAATGAGAACCTCAATCAGGCCGGATTATGGGCAGTGACGGCTCCCCATGCGGAAGCGCCGGGCTTCTACGGTCTTGCACCGATGTTGTGCCGTCCCATAGGTTTCAATCCTCGCCCAGCCTAAGCACCGGGCGCATCGAATCCAATTCGTAAATCGCAACGGAGTGTTCTCACCTCCTCCCTTTTCTCATCCATCGGGCTCAAGCCCACGACGGGATGCCCATTATGTCAGACAGCCAGATTGCTACCAAACGAAACGGGTGGCGCGGTAGATTGCCGGATAATAAGCTCGACCGGGCAGATAACCCCGGAAGGCATTTTGGCATCCGGCACGGCGCAGAGAGTCTCCAGCGCGAACTCCACGGCGGCTTTGCCCAGGCAATCCGGGTCTTGCCGCACGGTCGTCAGGGACGGCAGCATGGTGCGCGCGGAAGGCGCATCGTCGAACCCGACAACGGAGAGGTCTTCCGGAATGCGCAAACCCCGCTCCCGTGCGGCCTGATAGACGTCCTCCGCCGCAAAATCGTACCAGGTCAGCAGGGCCGTCGGCGGCGTGTCGGCGGCCAGCCATTGGTCTAGCTGCGCAGCCGTGGCGTCGGCGTTCCAGGTATAGGGCTGTATCCAGTCCTCGCGCACCGGCAGGCCGTGCGCCTGGAGCGCTTTGCGGAACGCGGCCACGCGCGCAAGAACAATTGGCTCGTCGCTGCGCCCGGTCAGGTAGGCGATATGGCGGTGTCCCAGCCCTGCCAGATGGGCGATAGCCGCATAGATGCCGCCCTCGTTATCGCTATCCACCCAGCGCGCGTGGGGACCGGAGTCGCGGCTCAGCACGGTGATGGCCGGGATGCCGACGCTCTGTAGATACTCCACCAGCGCGCTCCGGTTGGGCGGGTTGATGAGCAGAAACGCATCGCTGCGCCCATCGCTATAGCGCAGGAATTCTTCGATCCCGGCGTCCTGATCCGGAAAGCCGTAGATCTGGGGGTTATAGCCGCGCTCCAGGGCATGATAGAAGATCGCCGAGAGCAGGGCATGCTCGAAAGCATGAGGCGCCATCTTCGCAAACGGCTGCACCGCGCAGACGATCCCAAGTACCTCCGCTCGCCGCCGCACCAACGCCCGCGCTACGGCATGAGGACGGAACTGTAGCGTCTCCGCTGCCGCCAGCACCCGCTCGCGCGTAGCAGGCGGAATTCGGTTGTTGCCGTTGAGCGCCAGGGAGGCGGTCGTCTTGGAGACGCCTGCGGCCAGCGCTACATCTGCCAGGGTGGGTCGCTTTCTCATGCCAGGTAGAATTCCCCCTTCACGGGCGGCTGCATAGGGCAAACCGTCGCGACCGGGGCCGCTCTCTTCTCGGCTTCTCGCCGCCGGACGGCCTTCCTTATTGGCGGCTGCGCGGGGCAAACCGTAGCGATTGCGGCCCGTAGTAAATCGGTTCACCTGCTCTTAGATTAACAAACGATGTGACCGTTGTCAAGTGTTTTTTTGGCGGTACGGAATAAGACTGGAACAACTGCGGGCGCGGTTCGGAGGCGCGCTCGGCCAGCGTTCGAGGCCACCTGGAGGACCCAACCTCCGCAAACGCGGCCCGCCTGCGGCGTCCGGGAGTTCAGCCGCGATTGCGAATGTACTCCGGCTGGGCGACCTGCATCTCCTGGGGAGGCAGGCCCGCCAGGATCGCCTCCAGGTCGTTGATGACCATGCGCCCGATCATGCGGTAGGTCTCCGGGCCGCCGCCCGCCCGGTGCGCCGACAGGATCGCGCCCGGCGCCAGCCGGATCGGATGGTCTGGCGGCAGCGGCTCGGTTGGGAAGACGTCAATGGCTGCTTTGAGCCGCCCGGCCAGCACCATCTCGGTCAGCGCGTCGAAGTCCACCAGATGCGCCCGGCTGATCAGCACCAGCACGGCGCCCGGCTGCATCGACTCCAGCCGCTCGCGGCTGAGGAGGGCGCGGTTGGCTTTGCTGGGAACGGCCAGCACAAAAACAACGCGCGACGTGCGCAGCAGCGTCTCCAGGCTGACGGGCGTGACGCCCTGCGTGCGCAGATAGGCGTCGGTCAGCCAGGGGTCGTAGACCTGAATCTGACAGCGGAAGGGGGCCAGCAGCGACTTGAGCGCGCGTGCCAGCCCGCCGAACCCGATAAAACCGACGGGCTTATCAAAGAGCAGGAAGTCATGCACATTGCCCGCGTAGCCCCAGACCTCTCGCCCGGCGCGAAACGCGGCGTCGCTGGCCACGATGTCCCGGGCGGCGGCGATGGCCATGCCCAGCGCCATCTCCGCCACTGCCGGCGCAAAGCCCGGCGCGCAGCTTAAGACACGGATGCCGCGCGCAAAGCAGGTCGGATAATCCAGGATTTCCGGGCTGGGGAAGCTGCCGCCGACCTCCAGGATGGCGCGCAGCTTCGGAAACGCCGCTACGGAGCCGTAGCGCCAGCCGCCCGTGATGATGGCGACGATCTCCTCCCGCACGACCTCCACGGCTTCTGGGGGCATCGGCTCGTCCCGCGCCCAGACGATTTCGGCCAACGTGCGCAGGCGCTCCATCTCCTCCGCCCCGAACAGAGACGCCATCTTGCGAAAATGGGGATCGAGAATGACCTTCTCGGTCATGGAGTGGCGCTCCTCTAGAAGTTGGGGATAGGCGAGTAGTCGTTCTTGCCGCCGGTGCGGTCTTTGCCGCGTACCAGATAGATTCTGTGCTCCCTGTTCCAGCCTTCTCGGTGGAGCTTGACATGGGCCGGCATGTAGCGCATGGTATAGCCGCAGCGGCGCTTGGTGGAGGTGTTCGGGTTCGAGCCGTGAACCGTCCAGGCGTCGTGGAAGTGGCATTCGCCGACCGCCAGTTCGAGGTCTACGACTTTGTTCTCGTCAATCAGTTCGGGCGGGATGCGCGCATGGAAGACGTTGGTGCTTTTATCCACCGGCTCGTAAGCCTCAATGGCCGTCTTCATCGCCCGGTGTGAGCCGGGAAGGACGCGCATACAGCCGTTCTCTACGGTGGACTCATCCACGGCCAGCCAGAGCGTGATGACCTCCATGGGATCGAGGCGTCGGTTCCAGTACGCGCCGTCGGTGTGCCAGGGAACGGCCTTGCCGTCGCCCTTGGGCTTGGCGATGAAGTGGCTGGACCAGAGAACAATGTCCGGCCCGATAAAATCTTCGATCACGTCCAGGACGCGCGGATCGGTCAGGTAGCGGAACAGCCACGGGTCGGTAAAGTGGGGGACGTCCATCTCTTCGGGGCGCTTGCCTTCCGGGAGGGCCGCGATCATCTCATCCACATGCTGGCGGAGGGCCTCGATTTCGGCCTGCGTGAAAATACGTCCAAACTTTAAGTAACCGTTCTCACGGTAAAGGGCGACCTGTTCCGGCGTGGCGTGCCGCACCGTTTCGCTGTCTTTCCAGGTCGGCGGCGTTGCGATGGTCATGGGGGTCTTCTCCTTTGAGTTCCCTGGAGGTAAGCCAGAAGCCGTTCGAGTAAGGGCAGCTTCCTGGCGGGAATACTATTCGCGTTGGTGAACCGATTTACCTGCACAGAGCATACCAAAACAAATGGAGGGTTGTCAAGGCTCTTTTATGCGTTTGCGAGAATGCAGGGAGAAGGAACAGGCTGGCGTTGGGGTGAATAGGCTCATGAAAAAGGACAGCCCCTCCGTAGACGTTTGGGCTGCCTTATCCTGCATGGGAGCCTTTGCCGATGTGTCGGTTCTCTCTCTTTTTGCGCGCGCTGCTGACGGCAGCCGCCCTGGGGGTTGTTATGCCGCTTGCACAAGCCGCTACGCTCTATGTCGCGCCCGACGGCAACGATGCCTGGTCCGGGAGGCGATCACGCCCCAACGCCGCGCATAGTGACGGCCCGCTGGCCTCCCTGGCGGGCGCGCGGGACGCCATCCGCCGGCTCAAGGCGGGCGGGCCGCTGACCGAAGCCGTGCGCGTTGTCATTGCGGGGGGCCGCTACACGCTGACCGAGCCGATCGTCTTCGGCCCGCAGGATAGCGGCACGGAGCGCTTTCGCATCGTCTACGAGGCGGCGCGTGGGGCCAGGCCGATCTTCAGCGGCGGGCGCGTTCTGGGCGGCTTTCAGCCCGGAGCGGACGGCCTCTGGAGGACGGTCGTGCCGGAGGTTAAGGCCGGGAAATGGACCTTCGAGCAGCTCTTCGTCAATGGCAGGCGGGCGACGCGGGCGCGCACGCCCAACAAGTTCTATTTTTATATGCAGGGCAAGGTCGGTGAGGGCACCGACCCGCTGACCGGCAAGCAGACCAATCTCGCCAACCGGGCCTTTATCGCCCGCCCCGAAGACATCCAGCCGCTGCTCGGCCTCTCGCCGGAACAGCTCCGCGACGTGACGCTGGTGGCCTATCATTCCTGGGAGGTCTCGCGCCTGCGAATCGCCGCCATTGACCCGAGGACCAACATGGTAATCACGACCGGGCCGGCGGCGTGGCCGTTTCTGGAGTGGGGGCCGAGCCAGCGCTACCATCTGGAGAATTTCAAAGCGGCGCTGGATGCTCCCGGCGAGTGGTTCCTGGATCGCGACGGCACGCTGACCTATAAGCCGCTGCCCGGTGAGGAGTGGACAAAGGCGGAGGTCGTCGCGCCGGTGGTGGAGCAGTTCGTGCGCTTTGAGGGCGAGCCGGGACGGAAGGTGGCACATATCACGCTCAAAGGGCTTTCCTTCCAGCACGGGCAGCGCCTTCTGGAGCCGGAGGGCCACAGCGACTCACAGGCCGCCTATAGCGTTCCCGCCGTCCTCATGGCCGATGACGCGCAGGACATCGCCATACAGAACTGCGAGATCGCCCACATCGGCGACTACGGCATCTGGTTTCGGCGCGGCTGCTCCAATTGCCGGGTCGAGCATACCTACATTCATGATCTAGGCGCGGGCGGCGTGCGCATCGGCGAGGGCGAGATACGCCCGGAGGAGGCGGAGCGCACCGGCCATATCACCGTGGACAACAACATCATCCAATCCGGCGGGCATCTCTTTATGGGCGCGGTGGGAGTCTGGATCGGCCAGAGCGGCGATAACCGCGTCACGCATAACGACATTGGCGACTTCCGCTACACGGGCGTCTCGGTCGGCTGGCGCTGGGGTTACGACGAGAGCCTGGCGAAGCGCAACGTCATCAACTTCAACCACATCCACCATCTCGGCTGGGGCATCCTGAGCGACATGGGCGGCGTCTACACGCTCGGCCCCTCCGAGGGCACGACCGTCAACAACAACTGCATCCACGACGTCTACTCGTATGACCGCTACGGGCGCGGCGGCTGGGGCCTCTATAACGACGAAGGCTCCACGCATATCCTCCTGGAGAACAACCTGGTCTACAATACCAAGACCGGCGGCTACCACCAGCACTACGGCAAGGAGAACCGCGTCCGCAACAACATCTTCGCCTTCAGCATGGACGGGCAGTTGCAGCGCTCGCGCGTGGAAGAGCATATCTCCTTCTTCTTCGAGCGCAACATCGTCTACTGGAAGGGCGGCAGGCTCTTCACCGGCTCGTGGAAGGATGCCAACGTCGTACTCGATCACAACCTCTACTGGGACGCCTCCGGAGCGCCGATCTCTTTTGAGGGCCTGAGTTTTGAGCAGTGGCAGCGGCTCGGCAAGGATGCCGGCTCGCTGGTGGCCGATCCGAAGTTTGTCGCGCCCGACCGCTACGATTTCCGCCTGCGTCCCGACTCGCCCGCCTTTTCTATTGGCTTTCAGCCGTTCGACTACCGCCAAGCGGGTGTCTACGGCGATCCGGCCTGGGTGCGGCTGGCAAAGCGCGCAGCCTATCCGCCCGTGGAGTTTGCGCCGGAGCCGCCGCCATCCACTGCAACGACCTCCCGCTAGTCCACCACGCAAACAGGGGTCCTCTCACATTGAGCCGGGTACGTTCTATGCCCGGCTCAAGCTCTTTGTGACCGGGCATTGAAAATACCCGTCTGTAGGGCGGCTACGCCGCCAACCGTCCTTCGGACGGAACACCTGGCTTTACTGTGCGTCCGCCAGGGCGCTTGGCCGTTAGGCCCTAGAGCCGGGGGTTGAAAACCCCGGACCTAGCCGGGCATGGAAAATACCCGTCTGTAGGGCGGCTACGCCGCCAACCGTCCTTCGGACGGAACAACCGGCATGGCGGCAGGTGGTTGCCTTAGTAAAGCGGGAAGAACCTGCCGCAGCGAGGCGTCCGCTAGTCGCAAGGCAGAGGCGCGAGTGTCGCCAGGCGGAGATCGCCAGGCAGAGCCGCGAGCCGTTGAGCGGCGTCCCTGGCAGTCGAGCGTGCGTAGTTCCGACCCTAGCAGTCGCTTGGCGGCGTAGCCGCCCTAGAGACGGGTACTTTCAGTACCCGAAACTATGGGGTAGAAGAGGGAGCGTTGCCGGGCTGGTTGCCGAAGGGTGGTCCACCTCGCTGCACTCCTGGCGGTGGTCCCGTCGGCGGACCCGGTCGTTTAAAGACGGTCGTGCTATCCACAACGCGGTTGGAGGGGGTCATAAAGTGCCGGTAGGCCAGTACGATGATAACCACCGCCACGACGACGATGATGGCAATGGCCGCTGCTGGGCTAATCTTTTGCTGCATCCTACAACTACCTTTCCGTATAAAATGGCATTCTCTATCAGAGCGCAAGCGTTCCTCTCTGCCTGCGGCCCTTTTCAGGGCGCGCGGACGGGAACGGATCGCCCGGCCCTGTTACTTTTTCGTCCCCGTGGTAAAGGTCTCGATCTTCTGGGCGCGGATGGCAGGATCATCCTGATGCTGCGCCGCGAACTGCCGTAGGCGGGTGATCAGCACCGGAGAGCGCTGCGGCTCCAGGCGGATCGCCTGGTTGTACTCGTCCGCCGCCTCTTTGAGCCGACGCATCTGCAGCAGGGCGTTGCCCAACTCCTCGTGAGCATCCGGGCTGCGGCGGGCCAGCTCGACTGCGCGCAGCGCCAGCGGCAGCGCCAGGTACGCATGGCCGCCCTGCGTCAGGTCGCGCGAGGCGGCGATCAGCACGGGCGGCGCGTCCAGCGCCTTGTGCATGGCCATCGAGTAGTTATGCACGCAGCCGTCGGCGTCGCCGTGCCGGCCTAGCCAGCGCGCCAGCCGCATCTTGCGGGCCGGGTCGTTGGGATCTACCGTCACATCCTGGAGCAGCTTGCTGCGTTCGGAGGTCAGGTTCTGCCGCAGGAGATATTCTCGTTCCCAGGTCTTGAACTCGTCCGTATGGCCCAGGGCGCGGTGGATCTGCATCAGCGTCAGCGCCGGCGCCGGGTCGTCCGGGGCCAGTTGGGCGGCGCGGGTGAGCGGTTCGATGGCCCCGACGCGGTCGCCGTTATAGTTGCGCGCGCGCCCCAGAATCAGGTAAGAGGCCGAATCACCGATGCCGAGCGCAATGGCCTGCTGCGCCTGCTGCGCCGCCAGGCTCCGGTCGGCGGGCGTTTTGGCGGTATCCAGCAGCCAGCGGGCGTACTCCTGGTGCGCCACGGCATGGCGCGGGGCCAGGGCCAGCGTCTTCTCAAACTCGGCGCGGGTCAGCGCGGGCGGTTGATTGGTGCGGGCGCACAGGGAAGCAAAAGCCAGGTGCGCCTCCGCGCTCTGTGGGTTGAGCGCTACGGCATGGGAAGCCGCCTGCCAGGCTTTTGCCAGGTCGCGCAGGCTATCCTCCGCCCCGGCCAGATAGAGATACGCCGCGGCGTAGTCGGGTTTGAGGGCGACGGCACGGGTAAACTCTTCGCTGGCCCGCTCCATCGAGCGCTGCGTATAGTAGAACTTGCCCAGGATGTAATGGGCCTCGGCTAGATCCGGGTGCCGTCCGGCGAACTCGCGCAGCTCGCCGAAGGCCGCCGTCGTGTTGCCGCTGCCGAGTAAGGCGCGCGCCCACTCGTCCCGCAGGCGCGGCGTGTCCGGGTCCAGCCCGACGGCTTGCCGCAGATACCCGTCCGCCTCCGCAAAGCGCTTCTGCTGATTGAGGCGCAGGCCGATATAGTAGAGCAGTCGGGAGCTTTCCCCACGATCCTGGAGCTCCTGCTTCAATTCAGACAAGGACATCCGGGAAAGCCGCCAGTCCTGGTAAGTCCCGCTTTGGAGCGTCAGGGAAGCGCCGACAGCGAGCACCGCCGCCAGGCAGATCAGCGCGGCAAAGCGCGGGGAGATCCGGCGGCGCGGCGCGGGGGCACTGGCGCTTTGGGTAGGAGCAGAGGCAGCGGACGCTGCCTCTCGCGTGTGGAACATCATAGGGTTACGTGCTTTTGGGCCTCTCTCCACAAGCGTTCTGCCAGGGTAGGCATATCTGCCTGTGGGGAGAGGCCATTAACTGCCGCGCAGACGCAGGCGTTACGGATGGTTGGACATCAGGTCTTCCGGGGAGCCCTGCTTGGCATTCATGAACGAAGGCGAGAGCGATTTGACATGCCCGTCAAAGAAGGCGGCGTTGAGGCGGCCGGAGT
>Ga0070741_10001390_pt1 | contig 74430 bp, 63 predicted proteins | sample Coa_R1_4_FD_66440 | JGI IMG/M metagenome (GOLD analysis project Ga0070741, IMG submission 66440) | Surface soil microbial communities from Centralia Pennsylvania, which are recovering from an underground coalmine fire - Coalmine... | ecosystem: Environmental > Terrestrial > Soil > Unclassified ...
TGGCCCACGACCTCTCGGGTCATCCGGCGGACGGGCACGAGCCGGCCGCGGCCGAATACGGCAGCGGCGGCGGCTGGGCCGGCCGCTTCAACCGCTGGTTCAACCATCGCTTCCAGCGGTTTCTCGGCCGCTATCGCCGCGCCCTGCTGCTGGCCCTGGCGCGGCCGGTGCGCAGCCTGCTGCTGATCCTGGGCCTGGGCACGCTGCTGCTCGGCGCGTTCCCGCTGCTGGGCTTCTCCTACTTTCCGCGCACCGACGCCGGCCAGTTCCTGATCAACGTCAAGGCGCCCACCGGCACCAGCATGGAAGGCAGCAACACGATCGTGTCGCAGATCGAGGACATCGTGCGCAAGGAGGTCAGGCCGCAGGATCTCGATCTGGTGCTGTCCAACATCGGCTCCACTCCGGGCTTCTCCTCGCTGTACACGCCCAACTCGGCCTCGCACACCGCCTTCGTCGAAGTCGGCCTGAAGCAGGGCCACGGAGTCTCCAGCTACGAATATATGGACCGGGTCCGCGCCGAGCTGCACCGGGAGCTGCCGCAGGTGAAGAGCTACTTCCAGTCCGGCGGCCTGGTCGACGCGGTGCTCAATCTCGGGCTGCCGACACCGATCGATGTGCAGGTCAGCGGCAAAGACCTGCTGGCGGTGCACAAGGTGGCGGAGGAGCTGGCGCGGCAGATCCACGCCCTGCCCGGCGTCAGCGACACTCTGGTGCCGCAGGACGTCGATGCGCCGGCGCTGTACGTCGATGTCGACCGGGTCAAGGCGGCGCAGCTGGGCTTGAGCGAGAAAGAAGTGGTGGCCAACATCATCACGGCGCTCAACTCCAACGCCATGATCGCGCCCGGTTACTGGATCGATCCGAAAAGCGGCAATGCCTACCTGCTGACGGTGCAGTACCCGGAAAACCGCATACACAACCAGATCGACCTGCGCCAGATCCCGCTGCGTTCCAAGGACGGCAAGCAGGACACCACGCTCGACGCGGTGGCGAGGCTGCGGCCGGTGCAGGCGCCGACCGAGATCGATCACTACCAGTTACGCAAGGTGGTCGACGTCTACATCGCGACCTCGCGCGAGGACCTGTCGCGGATCGAGGCGCAGGTGCGGCGGATCGTCGCCGCCACCGCCCTGCCGGAGGGCATCCGCGTGCAGCTGCATGGCTCGGTGAAGAGCATGGACAGCTCGTTCCGCAGCTTCGCCACCGGGCTGATGCTGTCGACCCTGCTGGTCTACCTGATCCTGGTCGCGCAGTTCGCCTCGTTCAAGGACCCGCTGCTGATCCTGCTGTCCATCCCCACCGGCCTCACCGGCGTGGTGCTGACCCTGTGGCTCACCGGCACCACTCTCAACGTCATGTCGCTGATGGGCGTGCTGATGATGGTCGGCATCGTCGTCTCCAACAGCATCCTGATCGTCGAGTTCACGCGCAGCCTGGTGCGCGAGGGCCGCCCACTGCGGGAGGCGCTGGTCGAAGCCTGTCAGGCGCGCATGCGGCCGATCCTCATGACCTCGCTCGCCACCATCATCGGCCTGGTCCCGATGGCGCTGAAGCTTGGCGAGGGCAGCGAGGCCTACGCGCCGCTGGCGCGCGCCATCATCGGCGGCCTGAGCCTGTCGGTCGCCACCACCGTGTTCGTGGTGCCGGCCGCCTACTATCTGGCCTACCGCAGGCAGGCCGCGCCGTGAGCCGCGCCGTGGCCGCCCTGCTGCTGCTGGCCCTGCTGCCGGCAGCGGCCCTGGCCGAAGATGCGGCAGCGCCGGCGCCGGAAACGGTGCTGACCCTGGATGACGCCCGCGAGCAGGCACTGGCGCACAACCCGGAGCTGCTGTCCGGTGCACTCGAGGTCGGCATCGCCCGCGAGAACCTCGACATCGCCAGATCGGCCTGGCTGCCGAGCCTCGACGCCAATATCACCGCCGCCGGCGCCAAGGGCTACGGCCGGCGCGACGGCGCGCCCTCGACCGGCCTCGACCCGCGCCTGGCCGCCGGCGCCATCAACGCGCCCAGCGTCTATGACCGCGCCGCCGCCGGCATCACGCTCAGCCAGAAGCTGACCGACTTCGGCCGCACCAGCAGCCTGATCGGCGGCGCGCGCTCGGCCCTGGAATCGGAGCAGGACCGCTACGAGGACCGCCGCCAGCGCCTGCTGCTTCAGGTCACGGCCGACTATTTCGCCGCGCGCGAGGCGCAGTCGGCGGTGACCGCCACCGAAAAGATGCTGCGCGAGCGCTCGCTGCTCCAGGACCAGATCAGCCTGCTGCAGAAGAACAAGCTCAAATCCGAGCTGGATGTGGGCTTCGCCAGCGTGAGCGTAGACCAGGCGCGCCTGCTGATCCTGCAGCAGCAGAGCGAGGTCGACGCGGCGCTGGCGCGCCTGTGCAGCGACATCGGCGTGCCGGCCGGCCAGCCGCTGGTGCTGGCCGACGACGGCACCGTAATCCGGGCGCCGCCGCCGCTGCTCGACCCGCTGCTGACCCAGGCGCGCGCGCGGCGGCCGGAGCTGAAGAGCCTGCGCGAACAGCTCGACGCAGCGCGCTCGTACGCCAAGGCCCAGGACCGCCTCGGCAATCCGACCCTGAGCCTGATCGGCAGCGCCGGCACGGTGCCCTACGGGGACGACCGCCTGCCGGAGAACTACGCCGCCGGCGCGGTCAACCTCAGCATCCCGATCTTCGACGGCGGCCGCCTGCGCGCCGAGGCGCGCACGGCGCGGCTGAGGGCGCAGCAGGCCGCCGACGCCCTGGCCGACGCCGAACTGGCGGTGACGCGCGATGTGCGCGTGGCCTGGCTCGATGCCAGTTCCAGCTACCAGGGCATCGCCGTGACGCGGCGGCTGCGCAGCAATGCGGAGCATGCGCTGGAGCTGGCCGCCTCGCGCTACTACCTTGGCCTCAGTTCGATCGTCGAGCTCAACCGCGCCCAGCTCAACGAAATGGACGCCGAGATCGCCCACATCCGGGCGCTCTACCAATACCAGGTCGCCATCGCCCGTCTCGCCTACGAAGCCGGCGGCGAGGTATGGACCCAATGAACCACGGAATCGCCCGCCTCATGAAACACATCAGCTCCCGCCCCGCCCTCGCCGTGGCCGCCGTCATGGCGGTGTTTGCCGTGCCGCTGGCAGCCTTCATGCTGAAGACGCCGCCGTCCGCCGCCGCGGCGCCGGAAGAGATCCTGCCGGTGGCGACGGCGCGGCTGCGTGACATCCGCCAGGTGATCGAGGTGCCGGGCGAATTCAGGCCCTACCAGGAGGTGGACGTCGACGCCAAGGTGCGCGGCTACGTCCGCCAGCTCAACGTCGACGTCGGCGATGCGGTGAAGAAGGGCGAACTGCTCGCCGCCCTGGAGATCCCGGAGATCGACGACGACCTGCGCAGCGCCGCCGCCGCGGTCGACGTGGCCGAGCAGCAGGCGCAGCGCGCCCGCGCCCAGCACGAGGACGACGAGGCCATCTACCAGCGCCTGCTCGGCGTGATGCGCGAGCGTCCCGAGCTGATCGCGCAGCAGGACATCGACCAGGCCAAGGCCAAGGCCGCGGCCTCGCTGGCGGCGCAGACCGCGGCGGAGTCGGCGATCAAGCAAGCCCTGGCCGAGCAGACCCGGGTCCGCGACACCCAGGCCTACGCCCGCATCTGCGCGCCCTTCGACGGCGTCATCACCTCGCGCCTGGTCGACGAGGGCGCCCTGGTCGGCGCGGCCGGCAGCGGCGCCGGCAATGCCCTGTTCCACCTGTCCGACATCGACCGCCTGCGCCTGGTGATGCAACTGCCCGAGTCCAGCGTGCCCGACGTGGCGGTGGGCCGCCGCGCGCATGTGGCGGTGGCGTCGCTGGACGCCGCCTTCGACCTGCCAGTGTCGCGGCTCAGCCACCAGTTGGCCGAGGCGACGCGAACCATGCACGTCGAGATCGACTTCGACAACCGGCAACGCCGTGTCGCGCCGGGCATGTACGCCACCGTCGACCTGCCGCTGAAGGAGCGCAACCAGGTGCTGGCGGTGCCGCTGTCGGCACTGCGCGAGCACGCCGCCGGCAGCGACGCTGGCAAGGTTTACGTGCTGGAACCCGATGGCCAGGTGCAGGCGCGCCAGGTCACGGTGGGCCTCGCCGGACCGAACCATGTGGAAATCAAGACCGGCCTCAAGGCCGGCGAGATGGTGGTTGTGGATGTGACGCCGCGGCTCGAAACGGGCATCCGCTACGTGGCGAAAAAAACAAGTGAGGGCTGAAGCGGGTGCGATCAACCAAGCACATTTCGAGACAGGAGAGTGACATGAGCAAGCAGCTTCGCGGCAGTATTTTCGCCGCATTCGTCGGCGCAGGGATCAGCGGCGTGGCATACGCCGACGTGCTGCCCGACGATCTGGGCGTGAACAATCTTACGCATGAGAACCTGATGCTGGCGCAGGCCGGCGGCGCATCCGCCGGCTCCGGCGGTGGCGGAACAGCGGCGGCGCCCAAGCGCGAGGCGGCGTACCAGGCCGGACCGCTGAGGTTCACCATCGGCGGCTTCACCGAACTGGCCGGCATCTTCCGCAGCCGCAACGAAACCGCCGACGTGGCGTCCAGCTTCAACGGCGTGCCATTCGCCAACGCGCCGAACTACTACACCTCGGAGTTCCGCGAGTCCGGCCGCCAGAGCCGCCTGGCGCTGCTGGTGCAGGGCCCGTCCGACGGCGACAACGCGGCCGAAGCCTACTTCGAGACCGACTTCCTCAGCGCCGGCGTCACCTCCAACTCCAACGAGAGCAACAGCTACACGCTGCGCGTGCGCCAGGCTTACGCCAGGTGGACCAACCGTCCCTACGGCTTCTACGTCCTGGGCGGCCAGAGCTGGAGCCTGGCGACCATGTACAAGAACGGGCTGACGCCGCGCCAGGAAAACGTGCCGCTGACCATCGACGGGCAATACGTGCCGGGCTTCAACTGGACCCGCAACGCCGAGATCCGCATCGTCAAGGACTTCGGCGGCAAACTCGCGCTGGGCCTGTCGCTGGAGAACCCGACCAACATCATCAAGGGCACCGCCCCCGCCAACACCGACAGCGGCAACCCCGGCGGCAGCCTCTACAACAGCACCGCCACCTATTCCACCGACGTGGCACCGGACGTGGTGTTCAAGGTGGCGGCAGACCCGGGTTACGGCCATTACGAGCTGTACAGCCTGACGCGCTTCTTCCACGATCGCGCGCCGTCCACCCCGTCGGCGGTGGCCACCGAGAACAACAACACCACCATCGCGGAGAGCATCGGCGGCGGCGCGATCCTGCCGCTGCTGCCGAAAATGCTGGACTTCCAGGTTTCCGGCATCCTCGGCCACGGCAACGGGCGCTATGGCTCTGGCTCGCTGGCGGATTCCACCTACAACACCGGCAACGGCGCTCCCGCGGCGTTGCAGGAAGAGCAGTTGTTGGCGGGCCTGGTCGGCCATCCCAGCTCCAGCGTCGACGTCTACCTCTACGGCGGCCTGGAGCATGAGCAGTCGGCCTGGGGCTACGGCGTCAGCGACAACTCGGCCTGCAACGTGAACTACGCCGCCAGCCCCGCGGGCAAGTGCTCCGGCGCCGTCGCCACGGTGCGTGAAATCACCGGGGGCTTCTGGTGGAAGTTCTACAAGGGCTCGCTGGGCTACCTGATGGCCGGCGCGGAGGGCGGCTATCTGACCAACGCCACCTTCGCCGACACCGCCGGCAATGTCGGCCATACCAACGACACCATCGCCATGGTCTCGTTCCGCTATTACCCGTTCCAGTAACGGGCAGGGGCAAAACAAACGGGGCCGCATCCGCGGCCCCGTTTTCTTTGACGCTGCGGCGCGCTCAGTATGAAATCGTCGCCACTGCCTTGAACGGCGCCACCTTGGTGTCGTCCCACACCTGGGTTGACCGCGGCGCGGTCAGGTAGCCCACCGCCTGGGTCGAGGTCGGGCCCCATAGGCCGGCCTGCACCGGCTGGGTCTTCAGTCCCCCGTCCTGGCAGCTGGTCATGCTGCCGATGGCCAGCAGGCGCAACTTGACCTTGTCGCCGGCATTGACCGCGCCCAGATCGACCGGCTCGCGCGTCGCCAGCGGCTGCTCCAGCGCCGGCAAGGCGTAGATGTCGCGGCCGCGGCCGTGGCGCAGGAAGCGGCCCGGCTGCGGTTGCACCAGGATTGCGCTGACGGTGCGGGGCTCGCCCCCATGCAGCGGGGTGATGACGAATTCCGCCTTCACCCCCACCTCTTCGCGCGAGCCGTCGTCGAGGCTGACCCCGGGCGGACATTTGCCGTTCTTCACCGCCAGCACCGGTCGGCCGGTGCCGAATCCGTCCTCGGTGACCACCACGCTGCCTTCGGCGTGGCCGGAGGCAGTGATGGTGATGGAGCGCTGCGCCGCAGTAGGCGCCGCCTCGGAGGGACGGCAGACGAAGTCCTCCGGACTCCATTCCGAGCCCTGCTGGCATACCGGGTCACCGCCGCCGCCGGAGACCACCATGCGCTGCGAGAAGCGCGTGTCGGCGTCGGCGCTGCAAGCGCCCGCCACCGCGGCCATGGCTGCCACCATGCCGGTCAAAAGATTTTTCCTGCCTTGCTTCATGATTCGTCTCCGATCGTATTGGGCCGCCGTTCGGGCACGGCAACAGAGCCGCGCCGATTCTGCGGCCTGTGACCGGCTGCAAACCGGATGATTTCTCACGAATTTCCCACAACCGGGGAGAGGGATTCCGGGGGAATCGGGCGGCGACCGGGCGTCCCGGACCGTACCGGTGCATGCCGGCGGCGATCCGTGGGAATTTCGTGGGGCGGCCGACGGTCTTTAATGCCGGTGGAGGGGCTAAGCTCCTCCCCGCTGACCCCGAGACGAAAACCCGTTCAAGGCCGGGGCCGTCTCCCATCCCAGTGGGCATTTAGGCACGTCTCGGGGTCAGTTTTTTTCTTCCCCTCGAAAACGATCACGGCGCCGCAGCGGGCGCCGTGCCTGCCGGCTGGCATGTGGAGCCGGCCGGCGCGGGCACCCCGTTGCGGGGCGCCCGGAACACCTCATTCGCTGCTGCCCTTGACCTCGCGCTCCATCGCTTCCAGGCCGATGTGGCGCACGTCCTTGCCCTTGACGAAGTAGATCACGTATTCGGCGATGTTGCGGGCATGGTCGCCGATGCGCTCCAGCGAACGCACCGACCAGATGATGTCCATCACCCGGCGGATGGTGCGCGGGTCTTCCATCATGAAGGTGATGCACTGGCGCATCAGGGCTTCGTATTCGCGGTCGACCGACATGTCCTCGCGCGCCACGGCCAGCGCGGCGTCGGCATCCATGCGGGCGAAGGCGTCGAGCGCGTCGCGCACCATCTGGCCGACGTGGCGCGACAGATGGCCCACCTCGACCAGCGGCGCGGTGCCGGTCTCCTGCGAGGCCAGGTCTACCGCCATGCGGGCGATCTTCTCGGCCTCGTCGCCGATGCGCTCGAGGTCGGTGATGGTCTTGATGATGGCGTAGACCAGGCGCAGGTCGCCGGCGGTGGGCTGGCGCCGCGCCAGAATGCCGCTGCACTCCTCGTCGATGAGGACTTCGAGCTGGTTGACCTTGAAATCGTTGCGGGAGACTTCCTCGCCCAGCACACCGTCGTTCTCCATCAGGGCGCGGGTGGCGTCGACGATCTGCTGTTCGACCAGGCCGCCCATGGCCAGAACGCGCTGGCGCACGTCCTCGAGCTCCTCGTTGTACTGGCTGGAGATGTGCGACTTGTAGGACAGGGTGGTCATGACGGGATCGTTCGCCAGCGGTTTTTCGTGTGACTTGTTGCCTGGTGGTCTTCAGGTGCCTTGCGGGCTCGGCCAGAAACTCTGGCCCGCTAAATCCTGCATGGCGATTAAACCATCAATTCCAATGACTTGCAGGCTTTACCCCGACTCAGGGGACCACGCTATCAAGCTAAGATTACAGCGCAGTGACATCTTGCGCTACCGACGCGCCAAACTTGCTGCGGCGGCGCAGGCGGCGTTGACGGCGCGGTTCCGCCGCTTCGATCGGGACCATAAAAAACCGGCGCGGCTTGCGCCGCGCCGGTGTGATGCAGACCTCCTGCAGCCAGGCCGCCTTTAGAACACCAGCTGGGCGCGCACGCCGACGCTGTTGGGGCTGTCCTTGCCGGCGTCGCCAAACTTGGCTTCGCCGTGGGTGAAGTTGAACATGAAGCGCACCGCCGGGTTCGGATAGTAGTTCAGGCCCACGGTGATGAGCGACACGGAGTCCTGATCCACCACGCCACCCGCGGCATTCTTGCCGCTGGTGATGCCGGCCTCGGACATGCCGACGAAGGCGCCGCCGTGGCCGTCATTGCGCGCGTAGTCGTAGCGGGCGGCCAGCTCGAAAGCGCCATACGAGTGCGCCGGACGCAGCGCGACGTAGGTGGCGTTCTTCTTGTCGTAGCCGCGGGTCTCCCCGGTGATGGCCCAGGCGCCGGTGACGCTGTAGGCGTTGATGTTGTTGTCCGCCTTGCCTTCCTGATGCTCGCTCAGGCGGGTGAACTCAGCCTGGCCGTAAGCCGGGCCGAACGCGCCGGCCAGTTCGGCGCCGAGCGCGTCCTGGTGCGGGTTGTTGCCGCCGGCAGCGGCGGCATAGCTGGCCAGGGCGAAGCCGGTGACGCCGGAGCGGCCGCCATAGGTGTAGCTCGGCTTGAAGCCGAACGAGCCGGTGTCGGCATTGTCGCTGCTGAAGTTCACGCCGGCGTGCAGCCAGCTGGTCTGCTCGACCCACGGGGCGTAGGCCACGCGCGCGTTGTAGCCGATGCCCTGGGTGCGCGCCTGCGCGGCGGCGGCCTGCTTGTGCAGGGAGTAGCCCGAAGCGCCGGCCCAGAAGTTGTCGCTGCTGCCGAAGGCGGCGTGATTCCAGCTGTAGTAGGCACCTTCCGTGTAATCGTTGCCGCCGTAGATGCCGTTGGCGGAAACGATGTTGCGCTCCATGAACGGCGTGCTGTTGTTGGACGCAATCTCGTCCATGCTGCGCCACGGCTTGTGCTGGCCGATGTAGATGGTGCCGCCCGGCAGCAGGCTGTGGGCGATCCAGACGTCCTGGAAGCCGGAATTGGAGATGTCGTAGTCGACGTGGTATTCGTAGCCGTACAGGTGGCCGGCCAGCGAAACGAACACACGGCGGAACTCGAAATCGCTGCCGGTATCGCCGGCGGCGCCGGTGCCGATCTTCTGATCGTTGTTGTCCGGCATGTTCACCAGGCCGTCGAAATGAATGCGGCCGCCGAGGCTGGCATCAAAATTGCCGTCACTCGACTTGATCTTGATGCCGCCCGTGGTGGTGGCATCATCCGCGTGCGCAGCACCCACGCCCGCACCAACGAACACGGCCAAGGCGCCGTAACGAAGCAGTTTGTTCACTTGCATCTCCCATCCCAGTGGTTGAATGACTTGCACGACCGCAGGGAGTCCCCCGGCCGACTTTATTGCCGCTATCCAGAACCGCGTAAAACTTCCAGCGTCCTCCGGGCTGGAGCCCGGAAATGCAACGGACAGACGCCGACGCCGCCAGCCTTATCAAGGTCGACTGGAAGCGTCTGGATGTTACCCTGCGTTATGCTTAAAAACGTCAGTCCAGAGCCGCCCTACAACTAAGGTCTTACTTAGTTCCGGATGCTTCTTTGGATGTTCTGCGCAACGCGTGATAAGTGTAGGAAGCGCAGGTGAAGTTTTTGTGACAGGCGTTTCGTTCCCATTCGACGCAGTGATCCATTGCACCGCCGCAGGAAATCAATCACTTGCGCGACTCAAACCTTACAAATTCCATACAAGCGGGTTTCTGCGGCCTTCAGTGCGCCTGGACCCGCAGTTCGCTCCTCACCGCGCCCCGGTGCGCCCGGTGGGCGGGAAAATGGCAGATGAAGGTGCTGCCGACCCCGAGCTCGCTTTCCACCGTCAGCCGGCCCTCGTGGTGCTCCAGCGCGTGCTTGACGATGGACAGGCCCAGGCCGGTGCCGCCGCTGGCCCGCGAGCGCCCGACGTCGACCCGGTAGAAGCGTTCGGTGACGCGCGGGATGTCCTTCTCGGCGATGCCGATGCCGGTATCGGCCACCGAGAAATGGGCGCCCTTGTCGTCGCCCCACCAGCGCACGCGGATGATGCCCCCGGCCGGGGTGTACTGGATGGCGTTGCCGATCAGGTTGGTGAAGATGCTCTGCACCTCGGTGTCGCGGCCGAACAGGCGCAGGTCGGACTGCACGTCGAACTCGAAGCGGTGGGTGTTCTTCGACATCGCCCTCGCCTCCTCCAGCGACTGCCCCAGCATGCGCGGAACGTCGAGGAGGTCCTGCCGGCTCAGCACCACATCCGATTCCAGCCGCGCCAGCTTGAGCATGTCGGCGATCAGCGATTCCATCCGCGCCGCCTGGCTGCGCATTTCCGCCAGCGGCGTATGCCACGAGGCCAGCGCGCCGCCGCCGCGCGATTCCGGCTCCATCACGTCGAGGTAGCCGCGCAGCACCGTCAGCGGCGTGCGCAGCTCGTGCGAGGCGTTGGCGACGAAGTCGCGGCGCGCCATCTCCAGCCGCTTCAGCTCGGAGATGTCGCGCACGATCATCAGCCGCTGGCCGTTGCCATACGGGATGATGCGGAACGACAGGATCACCCCCGGGTTCAACGCCGAGGGCGCCTCGACGTCGGCGGAATAGTCGCCCCTGCCGAAGTATTCGGTGAAGGACGGGGCGCGCACCAGATTGGGCACGCGCAGGCCGAGGTCCTGCGGCAGGCGCAGCCCCAGCAGCGCCTGGGCGGCGGCGTTGAACCAGACGATCTCGCCGTTGGGGCCCAGCACCACGGCGCCGTCCGGCAGGGCCTCGGTCGACGCCTGGAATTCGGCCAGGATCGCGGCCAGCTTCTTCTTGCGCTTGCGGTTGCGCTTCTGCAGGTTGAGCAGGCCGTCGTAGACCTCGCCCCAGGTGCCGCCGACGATGGGCAGCGCCACCTGCTTGGGGCGGTCGAGCCATTCGCGCAGCGCCGCGACGTGACGCACGTGCAGCAGCAGGCGCAGGCCCAGCCCCAGGGCCGCACCGGCCCAGCCCAGGTTGAAACGGCTGCCGACCAGTCCGGCCAGCAGCGCCCACAGAACCGCCTTGATCAGCTCCCGGACGAAGACTGGTGAAGGCGGCGGCACTACACCTTTTCCGAGAACCGGTAGCCGGTGCCGCGCACCGTCTGGATCATGGCGTCATAGCCATGAGGCGCCAGGGCCTTGCGCAGGCGGCGGATGTGCACGTCGACGGTGCGCTCCTCGACGTAGACATTCTGGCCCCAGACGCGGTCCAGCACCTGTTCGCGGGTGTAGACCCGCTCCGGATGACTGACGAAGAAATGCAGCAGCCGGTATTCGGTCGGCCCCAGCCGCACCGGCTCGCCCTTGGCGGTGACGCGCTGGCTGGCCGCATCGACCTGCAGCCCGGCCACCGCCAGCTGCTCCTCCTCGCCGCCCGGCAGGGTGCGGCGCAGCACCGCCTGGATGCGGGCGGTCAGCTCGGGGAAGGAGAAGGGCTTGGAGACGTAGTCGTCGCAGCCGACATTGAGGCCGCGCACGGTGTCCTCTTCCTCGGCCCGCGCCGTGACCATGATGATCGGAATGTCCTTGGTCATCGCCCCGGACTTCAGCTCGCGGGTGAACTCGATGCCGGACACGCCGGGCATCATCCAGTCGAGCAGGATCAGGTCGGGCCGCGACTCCGCGATGCGCAACCGCGCTTCGGGCACGTCGCCGGCGAGGCTGATGCGGAACTCCGCGCGCTCCAGCGCGAAGCGCAGCATGTCGCGGATCGGAGCCTCGTCCTCTACCACCAGTATTCGCTTGTTTTGCATGCCCATAGCCGATTAAACGCCACAAATCAGGCTATAAGCAAGACGTTACAAAGATTTGACAAAGCGGCGCCTCAAGCCCGGCGCCGCTGTCACAAAACCGTCAAATTGCAGGTTACAGGCGGCGCATCACCACGCTGCCGGCCGAATAGCCCGCTCCGAAGGCGCAGAGCACGCCCACCTCCCCGGCCTTCAGGTCCGCGTGGTATTTGTGGAAGGCGATGACCGAGCCGGCCGAACTGGTGTTGGCGTATTCGTCCAGGATCACCGGCGCATCCTCGGCGGACGGTTCGTGGCCCAGCACCCGCTTGGCGATCAGCTGGTTCATGCTCAGGTTGGCCTGGTGCAGCCAGAAGCGGCGCACGCTGTGCGGGTCCACGCCCAGGTCGCCGAGGTGGGCGGTGAGCAGCTCCGACACCATCGGCACCACTTCCTTGAACACCTTGCGCCCTTCCTGGTGGAACAGCACGTCGTCCCAGGGGCGCGGCGGCTGCTCGGAGGCGTTGAGGAAGCCGAAGTTGTTGCGGATATTGTTGGAGAACTGGGTCTGCAGGCGCGTGCCCAGCACCTCGAAGCGGTCGCTGCTGGCGGACTCCTCCAGCGGCTCGACCAGCAGCGCCGTAGCGGCATCGCCGAAGATGAAGTGGCAGTCGCGGTTGCGGAAGTTGAGGTGGCCGGTGCAGATCTCCGGGCTCACCACCAGGGCGGCGCGGGCCGAGCCCTGGCGCACCGCGTCCACCGCCGCCTGCACGCCGAACGCCGCCGAGGCGCAGGCCACGTTCATGTCGTAGGCATAGCCACCGGCGCCGAGATACTGCTGCACCTCCACCGCGATCGCCGGATACGGGCGCTGCAGGTTGGAGCAGGCCACCAGCACCGCGTCGACGTCCGCGGCCTTGCGGCCGGCGCGCTCCAGAGCCTGCCTGGCCGCGGCGATGCCCATCTCCGCCAGCAGCGACGGCTCGTCGTCGCCGCGCGTACGGATCTGCGGGCGCATCACCCGGGGATCGAGCACACCGGCCTTGTTGACGCTGTAGCGCGCCTTGATGCCGGAAGCCTTGACGATGAATTCGCTGCTCGACGGGGCCAGCGGCTGGACCGCGCCGGCGGCGATGGCGGTGGCGTTGGCGGCGTTGAAATCCTCGACGTACTGGTTGAAGGAGGCCACCAGCTCGTCGTTGGAGATGGATTCAGACGGCGTGAACAGGCCACTGCCGCTGATGCAGACTCTTTTCATTGCTTTGCTCTGTCGTTTTGAACGCCAGTTTAACCCTAAACGGCCCCCTGCCCAGCCCGTGCCGCAAGGGGCAGGGAAAGCGCAAAGCAGCTTTCCCTGCGAGCGGCTTCAAGATTGCTTTTGACGAGATCAGGGCCGCGCCCAGCCGGCCCCTGCCATGGCTCCCTCGATGCAACGCTCCACCCCGGGCTCGCCGCGGAAGGTCAGGTGACCGCCCTGATACCACTCCACCGGCCGGTTCCAGTGGCGCGACAGGCGCAGGGGCTGGTCCGGCGGCACCACCCGGTCGGCGGTGCCGGCGAACAGGTGCAGACGCTCCCCCGGCAGCTGCGGCGCCCGCGCCAGCGGCGAGACCACGTGCAGCAGGGTGCGCAGGCGCTGGTCGTCGAGGCCATGCGCGGCGAAGTAACGCTTGTGCGGCAGCGGCAGGTGGCCCCAGAGCAGCGGGACGAAGTCGGCGACGGCGATGCCGGCGATGACGAAGTCCAGTCCCGGCTCGTGCGCCGCCAGCAGGCTGGCGTTGTAACCGCCGAGGCTGTAACCGAGCACGCCGATCCGCGCCGACGGGTCCTGGCTGCGGATCCAGGCGATGTGGCGGCGCAGGTCCCACAGTGCCTGGGTCTCGGCGTGCAGCAGGTCGAGCAGGTCGCCGTCGAGGAAATAGTCGCCGCTCTGCCAGCCGAGGCGGCGCGGGCCGTGCAGCGGCAGGATCGGCATCAGCAGGTTGAGGCCGAGCTGCTGGTGCAGCATCTTCGGCTCGAACAGGCGGAAGTCGGCCAGCGGCCAGCCCATGCGGTAGCCGTGGATGCACAGCAGCCAGTTCCGCCCCGGCTGGTCGTGGCGCAGCATCCAGGCGGCGCACTCGCGGTTGCGCTCGTGGCTGGCCCAGCGATCGGCGCCGGGCAAGGCCGGGTCGGGGATGAAGCCGCTGGGGAAGCGCAGCCGCTGGTACTCCACTCCGACCGCGCGCGCCGCCTTCTGCCGCACCGTCTCCGGCGCCGCCGGCGCCTGGTGGAATGCCGCCGGGTTGTCGAGCCAGCCGCGCGCGCGCAGCACCTCCTCCAGCTTCGCCGCCTCGTCGCACATGCGCTCGGCCAGGTCGCCGGCCGGCGACTTGGCCATGGCCACGAAGTAACCGGTCAGCGCCTCGTCGAGCGCGGCCTTGGCGAACACCCATCCTTCCATCGGCGGCGGTGGCGCGCCCTCGGCGCGCTCGGCGTAGTACAGCGCGCTGCGGCCGGCGACGAAGTACGAGGCCACCGACAGCGCCAGGGCGACGACCGCGGCGCCGAAGCTGCCGGTCCATGCGGCCGGCAGCCAGAACAACGCGCCCAGCAGGGCGCCCAGGGCCATGTACTGGGTCTGCTTGCCCGGCTCATGCCACAGCAGCACCGACACGCCGCTGGGCAGCAACAACAGGCCCGGCAGCAGCCCCCAGACCAGCCAGCCGGCACCGTGCGCGGCCAGCAGCCACCACAGGCCTCCGGCGATCGGCACGAGGCTCAGCAGGTCGTAATGCCGCGGCGGTCGGGATTCCATGCTCATTGTTCTTGTCGGACAGCGGCTCAAGGCGAAAGTCCGGTCCGCCCGGGCGGACGGCGGACGGGGTCCGTCTGCTTTACCCCTGCAGCCGGGAATAGACGATCAGGAACAGGCAAGGCGCCGCCAGCGCCAGCGCAATCTGCGCCGGCCAGTTCCAGCGGCGCCGCTTCCACAGGCCATAGGTGGCGGCGCCGGCGATCAGCGCCAGGGCCAGGAAGCAGCCCGACACCACCAGCAACCCGGGGAAGCCGCGCTGCATCGCCGGCTCGCTGCCGCGGTACAGCGCGAAAACCAGGCAGACATAGCTCACCGCCACGGTCATGGCTGCGCCGAGGGCCGCCAGCGCGGCATCCAGAACAAGCAGGTATTTCACGTCGTCTTCAGCTTCTACGGTGGATGCCCGGCAGCAGCCTGAGGAGCGGGAACAGCTCCTTCGCCACCTTGGGCTGGGTCATGCTGGCGCGCACCAGCAAGGTGGTGAAGCCGCGCAGGATCCGGTCGCGGCTCTCGAACACGCTGCCGACCATGGGGATGCGGCGGTCGTTCATCACCGTCACCGCGTCCTCCGGCGTCTCGCCGAAGTTGAAGCGCACGGTCATGCGCACCTCCAGCGGCTCCTGCGCGCGGCGGCGGCGCTCGCGGGCTTTGGCTAAGATGCTTTTCGGCTTCTGCGCCTTCTTCACTCGCCCCGCTCCATGACCATACCCGATGCCCTGGTTTGCTTTGCCCACGGCAAAGAAAGCGGCCCCTGGGGGACCAAGATCACGCACCTGGCTGAAACGGCGAAACGCCACGGCTGCGCGGTGCTGAGCCCGGATTATAGCCACACCCACGACGCCCGGGCCCGGGTGGCCCAGCTGCTCGAGCTGGCGCCCCGGGCCGGCACCCTGGTGCTGGTCGGCTCCAGCATGGGCGGCTACGTCTCGGCCATGGCCTGCGCCGCCCTCAAGCCCCGCGCCCTGCTGCTGATCGCCCCGGCGCTCTACTTCCCCGGCCTCGACGCGGAGCCCGAAGGCGTTCCCGGGCTGTGCAGCGTGGTGCACGGCTGGCACGACGAACTGGTGCCGGTGGAGCGCTCCATCCGCTTCGCCCGCACCCACAACGCCGCCCTGCACGTGCTGAACAGCGGCCATACGCTCAACGACCAGCTGCCGGCGCTGGAGCTGCTGTTCGACGACCTGCTGCGCCGCGCCCTGGGTCGATGAGCGCGAATGCCGCCCGCGACGCCTGGGAAGCGGCCTACCGGCAGGCGGAGTACCGGGTGGGACTGCCCTCGGGCGGGCTGGTGCTGAAGGTCGGCGTGCACGACGCGGAGAACGACCGGCGCCTGTGCCAGGAAGCGGGCGTGCAGGGCCGCTGGGCGATCGTCACGCCGTGCAATCCCGATTCGCGGCGCCTGCCGGACGCGGCGAACGCCGAACGGCTGATCGAGCTTGCCGCGATCGTCGCCAATCGCGAGCTGCGCTGCGTCGGCGCCGTCAACCGCGATCCGGCGGGACGATGGCCGGACGAGCCCGGCGTCCTGCTGTGCGATCCGCCGCCCGGGTTGGCCGAGGAACTGGGCCGTCGCTTCGGGCAGAACGCGATCCTCGCCGCGGCGTTGGGCGAGGCGCCGCGCCTGGTGTGGCTGACCGATTGAGGCTCAGCGGCCGCGCCTGCGCGCCGCCGCGGCGCTCTGGTACTGCCGCACCTGTTCCAGGCTGACGCTGCCGCTGTGGGCGGTATCAATGCGGTCGAAGTGCCGCACGAGGTAACCCCAGCCCGCCAGTTGCGCCTGCTCGCGCGTCACCTGGCCGGTGTGCTGGGTGTCGGCCGCCTCGAAACGGCGCTGGAGCTTGGCGTCCACCTGGCGGCGCAGCGCCTCGCCGGACGTCGGCGCCTCGCCCGAAGGATGACGGGCAGCGGGGGGCACGTAGGGATCGCCCAGTTCGCTCATGCCCGAGCGGCCGGACGGGGCCGTGTCTGCCGCATCGGCCACCGCCGGCCCCACGGCGAACGCCGCGATGAGGGCGAAGATCCGAGCCAAGCCGTTCCTGCGCATCCCCGCCTCCTTATTGCGCCAGAGCCGCGGCGTAGAACGCGGCCAGGTCCGCCTTTTCCAGCGGGCGCGAGCCGTCGTCGAGATAGGTCATGTGGCCGCCGAGATAGAAGCCGAAGCGCAGGCCCGGCTGCGTGCCCAGCCGCGCCAGGTCGAGCTGGGTCTGGTAGAACGGCGTCACCAGGTCGTGGTAGCCGTTGACCGAGAGGATCATCAGATCCGGGTTCTGCGCCAGGGCCGCGGCGAGATCGGGGACCACATCGGGCAGCGCCTTGCCGTCATGCCTGAAATCCCAGTTGTCGATCGCCGGCTCGCTGCCGAGGATGTAGGCCGAGGCGCTGCTGTAGTGCAGGAACTGCGGCAGGTAGTTGCGCAGCGCCTCGGCGAAGGGCTGGGAGATCACCACCGAAGAGGGGTCGCCCTGCTGCGCGGTGGCGCTGTTGCTCGCCACATGGACGCGGGCATCGTAGCCGCCCAGCCGGGTGTCGGCGATCAGCCCCGACTCGAAGGTCCCCGGGTCCAGGTCCGGATGCGCGCTCCACAGCGCCGGCGAAGCGCCGGTGTAGCCGGACAGCTGGCTCGCCATCCCGGAGGACAGCGGCGTGCCGGACTGGATGTACGCCTGCGCCGCCGGCGCGTAGGTGCTCGAGGCGTAATCGCGCATCTGCTGGGCGTAGGCGGTCAGATCGGACGGCTCCGGGTTGTCCAGCTGGTAATAGGCGCCGACCAGGGCGTAGCTGGGCAGATAGCCGGCGCAGTTCACCGTGTTCGGATCGAGCACGGCGCAGTTGCTGTTGTAGTCCAGGATGGAGGATTGCAGCACCACCCCCTTCAGGCTCACGCCGGCGCTTTCCAGGTCGTCGGCCAGCACGGCGCTGCGGGTGGTGCCGTAGGATTCGCCGAACAGGAACCTGGGCGAGGCGCCGCGCTGGTTCGCCGCGAGGTAGCGCATGACGAAGTCGCGGAACACCGCGGCGTCGGCGTCCACGCCCCAGAAGCTGCTGTTGTGGTTGGGCGCGATCGCCTCCGACAAGCCGGCGCCGACGGCGTCGACGAACACCAGGTCGCTCAGGTCGAGCAGGCTGTCGGCATTGTCGACCAGGGGAAACGGCACCGCCGGCGTGGCGCTCGGCGCGCCGGAGACCAGGCGCTTGGGTCCGAACGAGCCCAGGTGCAGCCAGATGGTGGCGGAGCCGGGGCCGCCGTTATAGAAGAACGTCACCGGGCGCCGGACGGGATCGGCGCCGTCCTCGGTGTAGGCCACGTAGAAGAAGCTGGCCTCGGGCTGGTGGGTCACCGGGTCCGCTGCAATGAGGTGGCCGGCGGTGGCGGTGTAGTCGATGGTCTTGCCGCCGAGGACCAGGCTATGCCGGGTCGTGACCGAGGTTTCCTGCACGCCGGACAACGCGGCTCCGGGCTGCCCCGAATAGGCGACCGGATCGACGAAAGCGTCCGGCGGCACCGGCACCGGCGCGGCGGAGGAGCCGCCGCCCCCGCCGCAGGCGGCGAGCAGCACGGCGCACAAGTTCAGAAGCAGCGTCGAAGTCGGACGGCAGGCGTGCATTGCGGTTCCGAGCGGGCAAGGCTGGGCCATGCTACGCCTTCCGCAAGGGCTCTGCGAAGGCTCAGGCGGGCGGCTTGCGCTCGCTGTGGCCGAGGTCGCGCTGCGGCGCGACGCGGTCGCGGACCTTCTGCTTCAGCGCCGGCAGGTCGGGGAAGCCGCCATCCGCGGCGCGGTCGGCCAGCACCTCGCCGTTGAGGCGGACCAAGAACACCCCGCCCCGCCCCGGCCGCAGCGCGACTTCCTGCAGTTCGTCGCTGAAGGTGGTGAGCAGCTCCTGCGCCACCCAGCCGGCGCGCAGCAGCCAGCGGCACTGGGTGCAGTATTCGATCTCGACCCGGTTCATCCGCTCGGCACCGCGGGCTTGTAGGCCTCGACGAATTCCGGCGGCTGGCGCCGCGGCTTGCCGGTTTTCATGTCGACGCAGACCCACTGGGTGCGGCCGCGCAGCACCGTCTTGCCGTCGCCGGCGCGGATGATCTGGTAGCCGCGCCACATGGTGAGGCGGCCGTCGTTCTCCTGGATGAAGGTGGCGAGCAGCAGCTCGTCGCCGGCGAAGGTCGGCACCAGGTAGTCCAGCTCGTGGCGCCGCGCCACGCAGCCGCAGCCGCAGCGCTCGTAATCCTCGAAGCCCAGGCCCAGGGTCTGCGAGTGCGACCAGGCCACCTGCTCCAGCCAGGACAGGTAGACGACGTTGTTGGTGTGGCCGAAGCGGTCGATGTGCTCGGGCCGCACGGTGACGCGTTCGATGAAGGGATCGCGCACGTCCCAGGCGTAGGTTCTCTCCATCAGCACATGCTAACCCACCGCGGCATCGAAGCTGTGCGCGGACGCCATCGGCCAGTACATCTCGTACACGGCGTGCGCCGAAGGATTGGTCAGCAGTTCGCCCGGCTTGAGGAACTTGTAAAGGTTCGACATCAGGCGGATCTCGTTGCCGCTGATGCGGCGCACGATGTGCCGCGGCCGCAGCTCGTTGGGATGGCTCAGGCCGGCGGCGCCGGTCAGCTCGCCCAGGGCGTGCAAGGTATTCTGGTGGAAGTGGAACACGCGCTGCGCCTTGTCCGGCACCACCAGGGCGCGCTGGCGGCGCGGATCCTGGGTGGCGACGCCGGTCGGGCAGCGGTCGGTGTGGCAGGACTGCGACTGCACGCAGCCCAGCGCGAACATGAAGCCGCGCGCGGCGTTGCACCAGTCCGCGCCCAGCGCCAGGGTGCGCGCCATGTCGAAGGCGGAGATCACCTTGCCGCTGGCGCCGAGGCGGATGTGCTCGCGCAGGTTCAGGCCCACCAGGGTGTTGTGCACCAGCAGCAGCGCCTCCTGCAGCGGCGTGCCGATGTGGTCGGTGAACTCCAGCGGCGCCGCGCCGGTGCCGCCCTCGCCGCCGTCGACGACGATGAAGTCCGGCAGCAGGCCGCTCTCCAGCATCGCCTTGCAGATGCCGAAGAACTCCCAGGGATGGCCCAGGGCGAACTTGAAGCCGGCTGGCTTGCCGCCGGACAGCTCGCGCATGCGGGCGATGAACTGCAGCATCTCCAGCGGCGTGCCGAAGGCCGAGTGCCGCGCCGGCGAGACGCAGTCGCGGCCCAGCGGCACGCCGCGCGCCTCGGCGATCTCCGGCGTCACCTTGGCGCCGGGCAGCACGCCGCCGTGGCCCGGCTTGGCGCCCTGCGACAGCTTCAGCTCGACCATCTTCACCTGCGGCGCGCGGGCCTGGGCCGCGAACTTGTCGGCATCGAAATGGCCGTCCTCGGTGCGGCAGCCGAAATAGCCGCTGCCCAGCTCCCAGATCAGGTCGCCGCCGTTCTCGCGGTGGTAGCGGCTGATCGAGCCCTCGCCGGTGTCGTGGGCGAAGCCGCCGAGCCGGGCGCCGGTGTTGAGCGCGCGGATGGCGTTGGCCGACAGCGCGCCGAAGCTCATCGCCGAAATGTTGAGCAGCGAGGAGGCATAGGGCTGGCTGCATTCCTTGCCGCCGATGCTGATGCGGAAGTCGGTATTGGCGATCTTGTTCGGCCGCATCGAGTGGTTGATCCACTCGTAGCCGTTGCTATAGACGTCCAGCTCGGTGCCGAACGGGCGCTTGTCCTCGACGTTCTTGGAGCGCTGGTAGACCAGCGAGCGCTGCGCCCGCGAGAACGGCACCGCCTCGTTGTCGGCCTCCAGCAGGTACTGGCGGATCTCCGGGCGGATCATCTCGAAGAAGAAGCGGAAGTTGGCCAGGATCGGATAATTCCGCTTCAGCGAATGGTGCTTCTGCATCAGGTCGTAGGTGCCGACCAGGCTGAGCACTCCGGCGATGCCGGTGACGATCAGCCAGTACGGGTTGACCAGGCTGGCGGCGGCCGACACCAGGGTGACGAGGATGGCGGCGACATAGGCGTACAAGCGCGACGGCAGCATCTTGGCGATCCTTGCGATGGGAAATGCGGCGACCGGTGACCCCGCGCAGCCTTATACCGCGATCATTGTGACGCCTCCAAGTCCATGACTCTCCAGCCGAAGCCCGGCGCCGGGCCGGTTCGGGCTTTGAAGGGCCGCCCCGATGGAGTACAATCCGTACTAAATTAGTCTTGTATAGATACCTCCCACGGACCGCCATGTTCAAGCTCGGCAAGCTCACCGACTACGGCACCGTCGTCATGACGGCGCTGGCCATGCGGCCGGAGGCGCTGCGCAATGCCCATGAGCTGGCGGACGAAACCCACGTGGCCGCGCCGACCGTTTCCAAGCTGTTGAAGCAGCTGGCGAAAAGCGGCCTGGTTGAATCCATCCGCGGTGCCCACGGCGGCTACCGCCTGGCGCGGACGCCGGACCGGATCACCGTGGCCGACGTGGTCAGCGCCCTGGAAGGCCCCATCGCCCTGACCCAGTGCGCCGTGCACGAGGGCGGCTGCAGCATCGAATCGCACTGCGGGGTGCGCGGCAACTGGCGCCTGATCAACAGCGCCATCCGCCAGGCGCTGGAGTCGGTGACCCTGGCGCAGATGGCCGAGCCGATGCAGCGCCGCCGCCAGGCCGCCGGCGACAGCCCCCTCAGCTTCCTGCGCAAGCCCGGCAGCGGCCTGCCGCAGGCGCAGGAGTGACAGGAACAAGCGGAACAGTTTCAGGATCAAGCAATGGCAACCCACCCCCAGGACATTCATGAACTGATGAAGCGGCGCGAGTACAGCGCCGGCTTCGTCACCTCGATCGAGTCCGAGACGGTCCCCCCGGGCCTGTCCGAGGACGTGATCCGCCTGATTTCGGCGAAGAAGCGCGAGCCCGAGTGGCTGCTCGAATTCCGCCTCAAGGCCTACCGCCGCTGGCTGAAGATGGAGCAGCCGACCTGGGCGCACGTGCACTACCCGCCCATCGACTACCAGGCCATCTCCTACTATTCGCAGCCGAAGTCGCACAAGGAAGGCCCGAAGTCGCTCGACGAAGTCGATCCCAAGCTGCTGGAGACCTACAAGAAGCTCGGCATCCCGCTCAAGGAGCAGGAGATGCTGGCCGGCGTGGCGGTGGACGTGGTGTTCGACAGCGTCTCGGTGGCCACCACCTTCAAGAAGAAGCTGGCCGAGTCCGGCGTGATCTTCTGCCCGATCTCCGAGGCTGTGCAGGAGCACCCGGAGCTGGTCAGGAAATACCTCGGCAGCGTGGTGCCGTTCGGCGACAACTTCTACGCCGCGCTCAACTCCGCGGTGTTCACCGACGGCTCGTTCGTCTTCATCCCCAAGGGCGTGCGCTGCCCGATGGAGCTGTCGACCTACTTCCGCATCAACGAGCGCAACACCGGCCAGTTCGAGCGCACCCTGATCATCGCCGAGGAAGGCTCGCACGTGTCCTACCTCGAAGGCTGCACCGCGCCGCAGCGCGACGAGAACCAGCTGCATGCGGCGGTGGTGGAACTGGTCGCGCTGGACGACGCGCAGATCAAGTATTCCACGGTGCAGAACTGGTACCCCGGCGACGAGCAGGGCCGCGGCGGCATCTACAACTTCGTCACCAAGCGCGGCGACTGCCGCGGCAAGCGCAGCAAGATCTCCTGGACCCAGGTCGAGACCGGCTCCGCCATCACCTGGAAGTATCCCAGCTGCATCCTGCGCGGCGACGACTCGGTCGGCGAGTTCTACTCGGTGGCGCTGACCCACCACCGGCAGCAGGCCGACACCGGCACCAAGATGATCCACGTCGGCAGGAACACGCGCTCGACCATCGTCTCCAAGGGTATCTCCGCCGGCCAGGGCCAGCAGTCCTACCGCGGCCTGGTGCGCGTGCTGGAGAGCGCCGAGAACGCGCGCAACTACACCCAGTGCGACTCGCTGCTGATCGGCGACCAGTGCGGCGCCCACACCTTCCCCTATACCGAGGTGCGCAACCCCACCGCCCGCCTGGAACACGAGGCCACCACCTCGAAGATCGCCGAGGACCAGCTGTACTACTGCCGTGCCCGCGGCATCGGCGAGGAAGAGGCCGTGTCGATGATCGTCAACGGCTTCTGCAAGGACGTGTTCAAGGAGCTGCCGATGGAGTTCGCCGTCGAGGCGGGCAAGCTGCTGGCGGTTTCTCTCGAAGGCGCCGTCGGATGACGGCCGCCGGCCCGCCATACATCTTTAGAAGAGTGGTTTAGCGATGCTCGAAATCAAGAATCTGCAAGCCCGCGTCGACGGCAAGGACATCCTCAAGGGCCTGAGCCTCGAGGTCCGCGCCGGCGAGGTGCACGCCATCATGGGCCCCAACGGCTCCGGCAAGTCCACCACCGCTCACGTGCTGGCCGGCCGCGAGGGCTACGAGGTCACCGGCGGCACGGTGACCTTCGACGGCAAGAACCTGCTCGAGCTGGAACCGGAGGAGCGCGCCTGCGAGGGCATCTTCCTCGGCTTCCAGTACCCGGTGGAAATTCCCGGGGTCAGCAACCTGACCCTGCTCAAGGCCGCGCTCAACGCCCGCCGCAAGTACCGCGGCCAGCCGGAAATCGAACCGACCGATTTCCTGGCCTGGGTGCGCGACCGCGCCAAGCTGGTGAAGATCGACCCGAAGATGCTCTCGCGCGGCGTCAACGAGGGCTTCTCCGGCGGTGAGAAGAAGCGCAACGAAATCCTGCAGATGCTGATCCTGGAGCCCCGCCTGATGATCCTGGACGAGACCGACTCGGGCCTGGACATCGACGCGCTCAAGATCGTCGCCGACGGCATCAACGCGCTGCGCTCGCCCGAGCGCGCCACCGTGCTGGTGACGCACTACCAGCGCCTGCTCGACTACGTGCAGCCCGACCACGTCCACGTGCTGGCCGGCGGCCGCATCGTCAAGAGCGGCGGCGCCGAGCTGGCGCGCGAGCTGGAAGAAAAGGGCTACGGCTGGCTGGAGGCCGCCTGATGTCCCTGGCCGCCTACGCCGAAAGCTTCGAGCGTTTCGCCGCGGGCCTGCCCGAGCCGCAGCGCGCCGCGCGCCGCGCCGAGCTGCAGCGCTTCCTCGATGCCGGCTTCCCGACGCCGCGCATCGAGGAATGGCATTACACCGACCTGGCGCCGCTGGCGGACCGAAGCTTCACGCTGGCCGGCCCGGCTGCGGCGTTTGCGTTCGAACCCCTGCCCGGCGCCGACCAGCTGGTCTATCTGAACGGCCGGCTCGACCGCGCCCGCAGCACCGCGCCGGAGCTGCACGCCGACCATCTGCCCGAGCAGGCCGGCAGCGACAGCGTCAGCGCGCTCAACGGCGCCTTCGCCAGCGGCGGCCTGCACCTGCAACTGGCGCGCGGCCAGGCACTGCCGCGGCCGCTGCAGGTGGTCCTCGCCGGCGTGGCCGGCGAAGCCCCGGCGATGGTGCACCAGCGCCACCGCATCGAGCTGGGCGACAACGCCGAGGCCACGCTGGTGTTCCAGTTCCTGGGCCAGGGCGGCGGCCGCCTCGCCACCCAGGTCATCGAGGTGAACCTGGGCCCCGGCGCCAGGCTCAATCTCTACCGCGTGCAGGACGAGCAGGCCGAAGCGACCCTGCTGAGCCGCATCGACGCGCGCCTGGACCGCGACAGCCGCCTGACCGCCGTGGTCGTCGACTGCGGCAGCGGCCTGGTGCGGCACGACTTCAACGTCAGCCTCGCCGCACCCGGTGCCGAGGTCGCGCTGGCCGGCCTGTACCAGCCGGCGCCCGGCAGCCATCTGGACAACCACACCCGCATCGTCCACGCCGCGCCGCACTGCCGCAGCCGCGAGCGCTTCAAGGGCATCGTCGACGCGCGCGCCAAGGCGGTCTTCGTCGGCAAGGTGGTGGTGCAGCCCGGCGCGCAGAAGACCGACTCCGAGCAGCACATCGCCAACCTCCTGCTGTCGAAGAAGGCCGAGGTCAACGCCAAGCCCGAGCTGGAGATCTATGCCGACGACGTCAAGTGCGCCCATGGCGCCACCGTCGGCCAGCTCGACGACGTCGCCCTGGAATACCTGCGCAGCCGCGGCATCGCCGCCGCCGAGGCGCGCGCCATGCTGCTGCGCGCCTTCGGCGCAGAGGTGCTGGAGCGCATCGGCCTGCCGGCGCTGCGCGCCCGGCTCGCCGCCCGCATGGGCCTGGGTGCCGAGGGCGCGCCGGCGGAGATCGAATGATGAACGCCGTCCAGCCGCGCCGGTCCGAGGCGCCAGCCTTCGATGTGGAACGTGTCCGCGCCGACTTCCCGATCCTGGCGGAAAAAGTCCGCGGCGGCCGCCTCGCCTACCTCGACAACGGCGCGACGACGCAGAAGCCGGAGTCGGTGCTGCGCGTCATCGACCATTACTACCGCCACCAGAATTCCAACGTGCACCGCGCCGTGCACGACCTGGCCGAGCGTGCCACCACGGCCTATGAAGGCGCGCGCGACCGCATCGCCCGCTACTTCAATGCCGACCGCGAGGAGATCGTCTTCACCCGCGGCACCACCGAGGCGATCAACCTGGTGGCTTACAGCCACCTGCTGCCGCGGCTCAAGGCCGGCGACGAGATCCTGGTCACCGGCATGGAGCATCACTCCGACATCGTGCCCTGGCAGCTGGTCGCGGCGAAGGCCGGCGCCAGGGTCGTCGCCGCCCCGGTCACCGACCGCGGCGAGCTGGATGTCGCAGCCTGGCGCAGCCTGCTCAACGAGCGCACCCGCATGGTCGCCGTGGTGCACGTCTCCAACACGCTCGGCACCGTCAATCCGGTGGAGGACCTCATCCGCGAAGCCCACGCCCGCGGCGTGCCGGTGCTGGTCGACGGCGCCCAGGCCATCGCCCACCTGCGGGTGGACGTGAAGGCCCTGGGCGTGGACTTCTACGCCTGCTCCGCCCACAAGGCCTACGGCCCGACCGGCTTCGGCGCGCTCTACGCCCGGCGCGAGCACCTGGAGGCGATGCAACCCTGGCACGGCGGCGGCGACATGATCCGCACCGTCTCGTTCGAGGGCAGCACCTGGAACGACATCCCTTACAAGTTCGAGGCCGGTACGCCCGACATGGCCGGCGCCATCGGCTTCGCCGCCGCGCTGGACTACATCGACTCGCTCGGCCTGCCCGCCATCGCCGCGCACGAGCACGCCCTGCTCGAGGAAGGCACCGCCCGCCTGGGCAGCATCCCCGGCCTGCGCCTGATCGGCACCGCCGCGCACAAGGGCGGCATCCTGTCCTTCGTCATGGACTGCGCCCACCCGCAGGACATCGGCACCGTGCTCGACCAGGACGGCGTGGCGGTGCGCACCGGGCATCACTGCACCATGCCGCTGATGCAGCGCTTCGGCATCCCGGCGACGGTGCGCGCCTCGCTGGCGCTGTACAACAACTCCGAGGACCTGCAGCAGCTGGAAAGGGCTCTGCACAAAGTGCGCCGGCTGTTCGCCTAGGGCAGCCAGCCATCGGCCGGGCCGCTGGCACCGGACCCGCCGCTGCTGCAAACTGATCCCGGCAAAATTGGGGGACGCGGCGCGGTGCGCATACTGCTGATCGAAGACGATCGCATGATCGGGCAGAGCCTGGTGCACGCCCTGCGTGACGACGGCCACGGCGTCGACTGGGTGCGCGACGGCATCTCCGGCGAAACGGCGCTCAGCGGCAGCGACGCCGAGGCCTATGCGCTGATCCTGCTCGACTGGAACCTGCCCGGGCGCTCGGGCATCGCCCTGCTGCGCGACCTGCGCCAACGCGGCCTGGCCACGCCGGTGCTGGTGATCACCGCCCGCGAGAGCGCGGAGGACATGGTCGCCGGCCTCGACACCGGCGCCGACGATTACCTGATCAAACCGTTCGAGATTTCCGTGCTGCGCGCGCGCATCCGCGCGCTGGTGCGGCGCCGTTCGGGCGGCCCGCCCCACCAGCGCCTGGCCGCCGCCGGCGTCGAGCTGGATCTGTCGACCCGCAAGGTGCTTTCCGGCGGCAAGTCCGTGCACCTCACGCCGCGCGAATTCACCCTGCTGCAGGCGCTGCTGGAGCGCCCCGGCACCGTGCTCTCCCGCCAGCAACTGGAGGAGCGCATCTACGGCTGGGACGAGAGCGTGGTCAGCAATGCCATCGAATTCCTGATCCACAGCCTGCGGCGCAAGCTGGGCCCGGACGTGGTGCAGAACGTGCGCGGCGTCGGCTGGTGCATCGGCGGCGGCGCATGACCCTGCTGCGCCGCCTCGTCGGCGGGATGCTGGTGGCCGTGCTGTCGATCGGCGCGGTGTCGATCCTCTTCATCTGGCTGCAGACCTACCTCGCCGCGCAGCAGCGCCTCGACCGCGAGCTGGAGCAGCGGGCGGCGCAGCTGCTGGCGCAGCCGCTGCCGGACGCGGCCATGCCCGCTCCGAACGCCGGGCCCGGGGCCCAGGGATTCGTGATCCAGGTCTGGAACGACGGCCAGCCGGTCTACCAGTCGGATCCGCAACGCAGCCTGCCGCGGGCCGAGCCCGGCGCCGTGCGCCGCCTGCGCTTCGACGGCAGCGACTGGCGCGTCGTCGCCCTTGCCGCCGGCACCCGCGTGGTGCAGGTGGCGCAGACCATGAAGCTGGAAAACCTGCGCGCCACCACCGCCGCCTTCAACGCCGTGCTGCCGCTCGCCGCCGCCGTGCCGGTGCTGGCGCTGCTCATCGCCTGGACCCTGCGCCGCGCCATGTTGCCGCTCAACCGCCTGGCCGAGCTGGTGCAGGGCCGCGCGCCGCTGTCGGCCAAGCCGCTGCCGCTAGAGCAGGTGCCGGGCGAGCTGCGTCCCCTGATGAAGGCCTTCGACCTGCAGCTGCAGCGCAGCCAGGCCGTGCTGGCCCGCGAGCATGCCTTCATCGCCGATGCCGCCCATGCCCTGCGCACCCCGCTCGGCGCCCTGCAGCTGCAAGCCGAGGTGCTGGCCGAAGCCGGCACCGAGCAGGACCGCGCGCAGCGCATGGACGAGCTGCGCACCGGCATCGCCCGGGTCGTGCGCCTGTCCGGCCAGCTGCTCAACCTGGCCCGCAGCCAGGTGCTCTCCACCACGCCGGTGGCCACTTCCTTCGCCGGCATGTTCGAGGCCATCCTCAGCTCGCACGGCAGCCTCATGGCCGAGCGGCGCCTGAGCCTCAGCGCCCGGCTCGAGCCCGGTGCCGAGGACACCCAGCTGCGCATCACCGCCGCCGACGCCCAGATCGTCCTGGCCAACCTGCTCGACAACGCCATCCGCCACTCCCCCGCCGGCGCCACCGTCGAACTCGCCGGCGGCCGCAGCGGCAACCGCGCCTGGATCGAAATCCGCGACGAAGGCCCGGGCCTGCCCGCCGAAGAACTGGAGGCCGTGCTGCAACGCTTCTACCGCGTGCGCGGCGATCCCACCGAGGGCACCGGCCTGGGCCTGTCCATCGTCCGCCTGCTGGTCGAGCGCGTCGGCGGCCAGGTGCGCCTGAGCAACCGCAACGGCCGCTCCGGCCTGGTCGCGCGGGTGGAACTGCCGGAGGCCGATGGAGAGGCGCAGGCCGCCGGTTGACGCTCTCCCCCGGCTCTCGACGAGCCGGGATGTGCCTCCGCCGGGTACGGCGGTCAGTTCGATTGCAGGCGCGCCCTCAGCCGGCGCAGCGCCTCGCCATCCAGCTCGTCGCCGGCCAGCACGCGGCTGCGGGTGCCACCCTGCTTGAGCCTGAAGTTGAGCACGATGATCCAGGACTGGACCACGCTGCTGCCGAGCAGCTCGGCGTCCTGGCGGCCGTCGCGGGGGCTCTCGACGGTCCAGCCGCCTTCGCTGTGCAGGACCAGGCGCTGCAGGGCGCGCGGGCCATAGCCGAAGGCGGCGTGGCGGCGCAGGGTCATCCAGGAGGCGAGCAGCAGCAGGGTCATGACCAGCGCGGCCCACTTCGGCAGCTGGGCCAATACGACCAGGACGATCGCGGCCATGTGCAGCAGCGACGCGGCCACCACGGCGCGCACCGACGGGCGCAGGCTCAGGTCAAGGCTTGTTTTGAAGGCGGTGGATGACATCGGCCAGCTCGGCGGGCGGTTGGGCATGGCCGATGAGCCAGGCCCAGATGTCCGGGTCCTCGCGCTCCAGCAGGTCCAGGAAGGCCTGCTGGTGCTGCGGCTCGCGGTCGAAGTGCCGGTCGAACCAGCCTTCGAGCAGCATGTCCAGCTCGCGCATGCCGCGGCGGCAACGCCAGCGGATGCGGCCGCGGTCGAGCGGCTGGAGGGAGGGTTGGGTCATCGACGCCAGTGTATTGCCCACAGACTGGATGGAGCGGTCGTCATTGCCGCGGCAGCGGGAATCCGTTTGTCATCGGGCACGGCGTCCGGGAGCGCGCATCGCCCCCGCTTTCGCGGGGGGATGACGACCGTTTTCCCGCCGGTCAGCCGCGCCGCTCCACCAGCATCTTCTTGGTCTCAGCGATCGCCCGGGCAGGGTTGAGGCCCTTGGGGCAGACGCGGGCGCAGTTGAGGATGGTATGGCAGCGGTAGAGCTTGAAGGGGTCTTCCAGCTGGTCCAGGCGCTCGCCGGTGTGCTCGTCGCGGGAGTCGACCAGCCAGCGGTAGGCCTGCAGCAGGATGGCCGGGCCCAGGTAGCGGTCGCCGTTCCACCAGTAGCTCGGGCAGCTGGTGGAGCAGCAGGCGCAGAGGATGCACTCGTAGAGCCCGTCGAGCTTGGCGCGGTCTTCCTCCGACTGCAGGCGCTCGCGCGTCGGCGGCGGGGTGTCGGCCTTGAGCCAGGGCTCGATCGAGGCGTACTGGGCGTAGAAGTGGGTCAGGTCGGGCACCAGGTCCTTCACCACCGGCATGTGCGGCAGCGGGTAGATCTTCACGTCGCCCTTGACGTCCTCGCAGGCCTCCAGGCACGCCAGGCCGTTCTTGCCGTCGATGTTCATCGCGCAGGAGCCGCAGATGCCCTCGCGGCAGGAGCGGCGGAAGGTCAGGGTGCTGTCGATCTCGTTCTTGATCTTGATCAGCGCGTCCAGGATCATCGGGCCGCAGGCGTCCATGTCGACCTCGTAGGTGTCGACGCGCGGGTTGGCCTGGGTGTCCGGATCGTAGCGGTAGATCTTGAAGATCTTGACGTTCTTCGCGCCGGCCGGGGCCTTGTAGGTCTTGCCGGCGGCCTTGTCGATCTTGGAATTCTTGGGCAGCGTTAACTGGGCCATGATGTGATCTCAGTTGCTTTGCTTGTTTGAACAGCCGGGGCCACGGATGGCCCCGCCCTGTACATGGACGTTCAATACGTGCGCTTTTTCGGCTCGATGTACTTCATCTCATCGTCCAGCGTATAGCTGTGCACCGGGCGGTAGCCGATCTTCACCTCGGTCTCACCGGTGCGCCAGGCGATGGTGTGCTTCATCCACTCCTCGTCGTTGCGCTCGGGATAGTCCTCGTGGGCGTGGGCGCCGCGGGATTCCTTGCGGTTCTGCGCCGAGGTGATGGTGAGCAGGGCCTGGCCGAGCAGGTTGTCCAGCTCCAGCGTCTCCATCAGGTCCGAGTTCCACACCAGGGAGGAATCGGCAACCTTGACGTCGCGGAACGACTCGACGTCCTTCTTCAGCTTGAGCACGCCCTCGTCCAGGGACTTGGCGGTGCGGAACACGGCGGCGTGGTTCTGCATGGTCTTCTGCATGTCCAGCCGAACCTTGGCGGTCGGCAGCGCGCCGTTCCTGGCGTGGCGCAGCTTGTCGAAGCGGGCCAGCGCCTTCTCCTCGGATTCATTGGAGATGGCGCCGTGGCGCGCGCCCGGCTTGAGGATCTCGGCGCAGCGATGGGCCGCGGCGCGGCCGAACACCACCAGGTCGAGCAGCGAGTTGGAGCCCAGGCGGTTGGCGCCGTGCACCGAGACGCAGGCCGCCTCGCCCACCGCCATCAGGCCGGGGATGACGGTGTCGGTCTTGCCGTCGGTGCAGGTGACGACCTCGCCGTGGAAATTGCAGGGAATGCCGCCCATGTTGTAGTGCACCGTCGGCAGCACCGGGATCGGCTCCTTGGTGACGTCGACGCCGGCGAAGATCTTGGCCGTCTCGGAGATGCCGGGCAGGCGCTTGTGCAGCACTTCCGGGCCCAGGTGCTCCAGGTGCAGGTGGACGTGGTCGGCGTGCTCGCCGACGCCGCGGCCCTCGCGGATCTCGATGGTGCTGGCGCGGCTGACCACGTCGCGCGAGGCCAGGTCCTTGGCGTTCGGCGCGTAGCGCTCCATGTAGCGCTCGCCCTTGGAGTTGGTGAGGTAGCCACCCTCGCCGCGCGCGCCCTCGGTGATGAGGCAACCCGAGCCGTAGATGCCGGTGGGATGGAACTGCACGAACTCCAGGTCCTGCAGCGGGATGCCGGCGCGCAGCGCCATGCCGCCGCCGTCGCCGGTGCAGGTGTGGGCGGAGGTGGCGGAGAAGTAGGCGCGGCCGTAGCCGCCGGTGGCCAGGATCACCATCTTGGCGCGGAAGCGGTGCAGCTCGCCGCTGGCCAGGTCCCAGGCCAGCACGCCGTGCACCGAGCCGTCGCCGTCGGTGAGCAGGTCCAGCGCGAAGTATTCGATGAAGAACTCGGCGTGGTGCTTCAGCGACTGCTGGTACATCGAGTGCAGCATGGCATGGCCGGTGCGGTCGGCGGCGGCGCAGGTGCGCTGGGCCGTGCCCTTGCCGTAGTTGGTGGTCATGCCGCCGAACGGGCGCTGGTAGATCTTGCCCTGCGCGGTGCGCGAGAACGGCACGCCCCAGTGCTCCAGCTCGATGATGGCGGCGGGCGCCTCGCGGCACATGTACTGGATCGCGTCCTGGTCGCCGAGCCAGTCGGAGCCCTTGACGGTGTCGTACATGTGCCAGCGCCAGTCGTCCTCGCCCATGTTGCCGAGCGCGGCGGAGATGCCGCCCTGCGCCGCCACGGTGTGGCTGCGGGTGGGGAACACCTTGGTGAGGTTCGCCGTCTTCAGGCCGGCCTGGGCCAGGCCGACGGTGGCGCGCAGGCCGGCGCCGCCGGCGCCGACCACGACCACGTCGTATTCATGGTGAACGATGGGATAAGCGGCGGACATGGGTCAGGCTCCGAAAGCGATTTTGAGCACGGCGAAGATGGCCGCCGCGCCGAACACGAAATGGGCGAGCTTCATCAGCACGATGGAGGCGATCTTCAGCCACTCGGTGCCGACGTAGTCCTCGATCACCACCTGCACGCCGAGCGCGGAGTGGTAGAACACGGCGATGAAGTACAGCACCAGGCCGACGGCGACGTAGGGGTTGTGGATCCAGGCCATCATCGTCGGGTAGTCGGCGACGTGGTAGCGGGCGACGCTGAAGACGAACCACAGCGACAGCGGGATCAGCGCCAGGGCGGTGAGGCGCTGCACCCACCAGTGGTGCACGCCATCCTTGGCGGAGCCGAGGCCGCGGGCCTGGGACAGCGGGGAACGCAGGTTATTGCTCATGGCCGGCTCCTCAGGCGGGGATCAGGTAGGCGGCGGACCACACGGCGGCGGTCAGCACCACCGAGGCGACGACGACAATCCAGCCGCCGAGGTCGACGTTTTTCCGGTCGAAGGCGTAGCCGACGTCCCACACCAGATGGCGGATGCCGTTGCACAGGTGATAGAGCAGCGCCCAGCTCCAGCCGAGCAGCAGGAACAGGCCGAACGGCGAATGGGCGAAGCTGTTGAACTGGCCGAACTCGAGCGGACCCATCGCCGCGGACATCACCCACACCGCCAGCAGGATCGAGCCGAGGGCCAGGCCCACCCCGGTGACGCGGTGGGTGATGGAGAGGAAGGAACTGATTTGAAACCGGTAATACTGCCCCAACATGAAGGGCGACAGTGGCCGGGATACGACGGTCTTGGCGGTTGGCTTGGCTGACATGGCGGGATCCTCGGTTCCTGGCTTATTTCCGTCCGTGCGGTTTTAGGGAATGGAGCGAAAGAGGCAGCCGAACGGGATCGCAATCAAAAATCGATACAGCGGCCATGCTTCTCCCAGTCGCCGTATCGGGTCGGTTCGGTGCCGTCCTTGCGCCCGCCGAGCTCGCGTGGCGCCGCGGCGGGTGCGCTCTGCGCAGAAGCCTGCTCCTCGGCGGGCTGCGCGGTCTCCGCGCCCGGGGAACCCGGAGCCGGAGCGGCAGCTTCTTCTGGGGAATGCGGTGTCATGGGCGTCTGCTTATCCTTGATAGTGTGACAAAATCCACACACCTGTGGCAACGATTGACAGCTCGGAATTTGCGATGACGGACCTCGGCTGGCTTGAGCGCAATGGCTGGAAGCCCGCGGGGAACGGGGATTTCTCCTTCGGCGACGAGGCCGCGGAAGCGGCTGCCGCGCTGAGCGGCACGGTGCTGTCGCCCCTGGCGCACCTGGGCGCCATCCGCGCTTCCGGCGCGGACGCCGAAAGCTTCCTGCAGAACCAGCTGAGCAACGACGTGCGCCAGCTCGCGCCGGACCGCGTACAGCTGTCCAGCTACAACAGCCCCAAGGGCCGCGTGCTCGACCTGTTCGCGCTGCGCCGCGACGGCGAGGCGATCCTCTTGGAGACGCGGCGCGACACCCTGCCCGCTTCGCTCAAGCGCCTGCGCATGTTCGTGCTGCGCTCGAAAACGGTGCTGGAAGAAGTCGGCGAAAGCCTGTTCGCCCTTGGCGCGGCCGGCGCCGATGCCGCCGCGCTGCTGCAACAGGCGGGCCTGCCGCTGCCGGCGCAGGACTGGCAGCAGATCCATGGCGCCGACGGCCTGGTGGTAATGCGCCGCCCCGGCGCACGCTACAGCCTGCATGGCCCGGCGCCGCGGCTCGAAGCGCTGTGGCCGAGGCTCGCCGCGCAGGCCCGGCCGGTGGGCACCGCCGCGTGGCGCCTGCTCGACGTCCTGGCCGGCCTGCCGGCGATCCGCCCCGAAACGGCCGATCACTTCGTCGCGCAGATGCTCAATCTCGACCAGCTCGGCGCGATCAGCTTCACCAAGGGCTGCTACCCGGGCCAGGAAATCGTGGCGCGCATGCACTACCTGGGCAACCTGAAGCGGCGCATGTTCCTGTGCCGCAGCGAGGCTGTCGCGGCGCTGCCGGGCACGGATGTCTTCGCCGGAGGCAGCGAGTCCGCCGCCGGCGAGGTGGTGCACGCGGCGCCGCACCCCGATGGCGGCGTGGCCCTTCTGGCGGTGTTGCAGCTGGCCCAGGCCGAGGCGCCGCTGCGGCTGGGCTCGGGTGAAGGCGCCGCGCTGAAGGTCGTCGCTGCTCTGGCGCAGGCCGAAAAGTAAGGGGCCGTGCCCCGCCGCGGCTTCCGCGCCGTGACCCGGCGGCCGCGCCCCTCTCAGCCCGACTTCCCAGGGGACTGGCAGGCCCCTCTAATTCACTTTGGGACTTTCATAACTTCTTTATATTCTTTTTCAAGATAACAGCCGAGCCGCAAGATACGCGCACCTTTCACTGGGAGCGCACAAGAAAATGCATCCGCATCACCCGGCCCCGGCGCGCAAGCGCGCCGTCCGCCTGTTCCAGCTGGCTCCGGCCTTGTTCGGCCTTTCCGCCCTGCTGCCGGCTCACGCCGGCGCGGCGGAGCTGCTCAACGTCTCCTACGACCCGACCCGTGAGCTGTACCAGCAGATCAACGCCAAGTTCATCGCCGAGTGGAAGTCCAGGAGCGGCGAGGACCTGAGCATCAAGCAGTCGCACGGCGGCTCCTCCAAGCAGGCGCGCGCGGTGATCGACGGCCTCGAAGCCGACGTGGTCACCCTGGGCATCGCCTCCGACATCGACGCGCTGCACGACAACGGCGACCTGCTGCCGGACAACTGGCAGTCCCGCCTGCCCGGCGACAGCACGCCATACAACTCGACCATCGTGCTGCTGGTGCGCAAGGGCAATCCCAAAGGCATCAAGGACTGGAACGACCTGGCCAAGCCCGGCGTGGCGGTGATCACGCCGAATCCCAAGACCTCCAGCGGCGGCCGCTGGAACTTCCTCGCCGCCTACGCCTACGCGCTGAAGCAGAACCACAACGACGACGCCAAGGCGCGCGAATTCGTCGGCCAGATCTACAAGAACGTGCCGGTGCTGGATTCCGGCGCGCGCGGCTCCACCACCACCTTCGCCCAGCGCGGTCTCGGCGACGTGCTGATCGCCTGGGAGAACGAGGCGTACCTGGCGCTGGACGAGTTCGGCGCCGACAAGTACGACATCGTCGCGCCGTCGCTGTCGATTCTGGCGCAGCCGCCGGTGGCGGTGGTGGACAAGAACGCGAAGAAACACGGCACCGAAAAAGTGGCGGAGGCCTACCTGCGCTACCTCTATACACCGGAGGCGCAGGAGATCATCGCCAGGAACCATTACCGCCCGCTCGATCCCAAGGTCGCGGCCGCCCACGCCAAGGACTTCGCCAAGCTCGAGCTGACCACCATCCAGCAGTTCGGCGGCTGGCGCAGCGCGCAGCCCAAGTTCTTCGGCGACGGCGGCGTGTTCGACCAGATCTACAAGCCGGCGCCGTAAAGCCCGCCCTCCCTTCGCCGGCTGCGTCCCCCGCGCTCCACCGGGCCGCAGCCGGCGAATTTTTTATCCACACGGAAGACCCCATGTCCATCACCGGCGTCAACACCCGCAACCAGCTGCGCGGCACCGTCACCCACATCCACCGCGGCCCGGTGGTGTCCGAGGTCGAGATCGAGACCGCCATCGGCATCGTCTCGGCGGTGGTGACCACCAGCTCGGTCGACCGCCTGCCGCTGCGCGAGGGCGATCCGGCGCTGGCGCTGTTCAAGGCCACCGACGTGCTGGTGGCGCGGCTGGATTGAGGCCCGAACGCAGCGGAGGGCAAGGGCTCGCGCCGGGGATGGCGGAGGCGCAACCCGATCCTTCGCTCCGCCCGGGATGACACCACCGCCCCGCTCAGGATGACCACCCCATGTGCCTGATCCTCCACAAGCCCGCCGGCGAACGCGTGCCGCGCGAGCTGATCGACGCGGCGGCGGCCTTCAACCGCGACGGCTGGGGCTTGATGGGCTTCGCCCCGGGCGGCGAGCTGCTGATCGAGCGCCACCCGGAGGTGGATGCCGGCGCCATCGAGCGGCGCCTGCGCGGCCTGCGCGAGGCCGAGCTGTGCCTGCACCTGCGGCTGCGCACGCGCGGCTCCGGTGCGGCGGAGAACGGCCACCCGATCAAGGTCAGCGACCGCTTCCACCTGATGCACAACGGCACCCTGCGCACCCGCACGCGGGTGCCGGGGCGCTCCGACAGCTGGCACTTCGCCGTCGACCTGCTGCGACCGCTGGCGGCGAACTGGCCCGACGCGCTCAGCCACGACAGCTTCATCGCCCTGGTCGAAGCCGGCCTCACCGCGGAGAACAAGCTGGTGCTGCTCGACGCCGGGGCGCGCCGGCTGGTGTTCTTCAACCACCGCCATGGCGTAGAGTTCGAGGGGCTGTGGCTGAGCAGCACGCGCTGGATCGACCGGCGCCGGCTGGCGCTGAGCAACGCGCCGCAGCCACAACAGAAGACTTACCAGGCCGGGGAACTCGATTTTTTATGAACGCCGCATCTGCGACAGCGGACACCATCGCCGCGCCGCGCCGCGCGGGCCGGGTGCTGCCCGGCTTCGGCCTGGCGATGGGCTTCACCCTCACCTATCTGTCGCTGCTGGTGCTGATCCCCCTGGCGGGGCTGTTCGTGCGCGCCGCCGGCCTCGGCGTTGAGGGGCTGGTACACACCCTTGCCTCGGCGCGCGTGCTGGCGGCGCTGCGCCTGAGCTTCGGCGGCGCCCTGTTCGCCGCCGGCATCAACGCCGTGTTCGGCACCCTGGTGGCGTGGACCTTCGTGCGCTACGAGTTCTGGGGCAAGCGCCTGTTCCAGGCCATGGTCGACCTGCCGTTCGCCCTGCCCACCGCGGTGGCCGGCATCGCGCTCACCGCGATCTACTCGCCCAACGGCTGGCTCGGCGCGCCGCTGGCCAGGCTCGGCATCAAGGCTGCCTACAACCCCACCGGCGTGGTGCTGGCGATGACCTTCATCGGCCTGCCCTTCGTGGTGCGCACCCTGGAGCCGGTGCTGGAGGAAGCCGAGAAGCAGCTGGAGGAGGCCGCCGCCACGCTCGGCGCGACGCGCTGGCAGACCGTGACACGCATCATCCTGCCGGCGGTGCTGCCGGCTCTGCTCACCGGGCTGGCCCTGGCCTTCGCCCGCGCGGTGGGCGAATACGGCTCGATCATCTTCATCGCCGGCAACATCCCGAACCTGTCGGAAATCGCACCGCTGCTGATCATGATCAAGCTGGAGGAATACGACTACGCCGGCGCCACCGCGGTGGCCGCGGCGATGCTGGTGCTGTCCTTCGTCCTGCTGCTGGGCATCAACCTGTTGCAGGCGTGGCGCCAGCGGCGCAGCGCCTGAACCGTTCATTCACCGGGGGATCCATGCACACGCTCAAGCTGCTGGCCGGCGCCGCCCTGGCGCTCGCCGCCGCGGCCGCTCCGGCGGCGCCGCTGCTCAACGTCTCCTACGACGTGGCGCGCTCGCTATACAAGGACCTCAATCCGGCCTTCGCCGCGCAGTGGAAGCAGCAGACCGGCGAGACGGTGAGCATCGACCAGTCGCACGGCGGCTCGTCGAAGCAGGCCCGCGCCGTGATCGACGGCCTCGACGCCGACGTGGTGACGATGAACAACCCGCTGGACATCGATGCCATCGCCGCCGCCGGCCTGCTGCCGAAGAACTGGGCGCAGGCCTTCCCCGACGACAGCAGCCCGTCGTGGTCGGCGATCGTGTTCATCGTGCGCAAGGGCAACCCCAGGAACATCAGGGACTGGAACGACCTGGTGCGCCCCGGCATCCAGGTGGTGCTGCCCAACCCCAAGACCTCCGGCAACGGCCGCTACAGCTACCTCGCCGCATGGCAGTACGCGCGCGGCCGGCCCGGCGCCAGCGACACCGACTCGATCGACTTCGAGAAGAGGCTCTTCGCCAACGTGCCGGTGCTGGACAGCGGCGGCCGTGACGCCACCACCACCTTCGCCCAGCGCGGCATCGGCGACGTGCTGCTGACCTTCGAGAGCGAGTCGCGCGCAATCCAGGCCAACTTCGGCGACGCCTACCAGGTGGTGATCCCCTCCATCACCGTGCGCGCCGACAACCCGGTGGCGGTGGTGGACAAGGTGGCGGCGAAGAAGGGCAGCACCAGGCTGGCCCAGGCCTACCTGAAGTTCCACTACAGCCCGGCGGCGCAGGAGATCTTCATCAAGAACGGCCTGCGCCCCGCCGACCCCGCGGCGCTCGCCAGGCATCCGGAGTTCCCGCCGCTGCATACCTTCACCGTGGCCAAGGACTTCGGCGGCTGGGCCCATGCGCAGCAGCTGCACTTCGCCGACGGCGGCATCTTCGACCAGATCATCACCCGCAAGTAAATGAGCGAGCCCTCCCCCACCAGCGCCGCGACCGCGCCGTTCGCGCCGCTGCTCCAGACCAACGCCGCCATCGGCGAGCCGCGGCTGGTGCGCCGGCTGCTGATCGGCGCCAGCCTGCTGTTCCTCGGCGTCTTCCTGCTGCTGCCGCTGCTGGCGGTGTTCGGCCAGGCGCTGGCCGGCGGCGTGAAGGCCTACTTCGCCGCGATGGTCGATGCGGACGCGCTCGCCGCGATCCGCCTGACCCTGCTCACCGCCGCCGTCGCGGTGCCGCTCAATACCGCGTTCGGCGTGGCCGCGGCCTGGGCCATCGCCAAGTTCCAGTTCCCCGGCAAGGGCTTGCTCATCACCCTGATCGACCTGCCGTTCTCGGTGTCGCCGGTGATCGCCGGCCTGATCTACGTGCTGATCTTCGGCTCGCGCGGCTGGCTCGGCCCCTGGCTGTCGGATCACAACATCAGGGTCGTGTTCGCCACGCCGGGGATCATATTGGCAACGGTGTTCGTCACCTTTCCTTTCGTCGCGCGCGAACTGATCCCGCTGATGCAGGCCCAGGGCGCCGACGAGGAGCACGCGGCCCTCACCCTGGGGGCGCGCGGGTGGAGCACCTTCTGGCACGTGACCCTGCCGAACATCCGCTGGGGACTGCTGTACGGGATCCTGCTGTGCAACGCCCGCGCCATGGGCGAGTTCGGCGCGGTGTCGGTGGTCAGCGGCCATGTGCGCGGCCAGACCAACACCATGCCCCTGCAGGTGGAGATCCTGTACAACGATTACCAGTTCGTCGCCGCCTTCGCGGTGGCCTCGCTGCTGGCCCTGCTGGCATTCGTCACCCTCGGGCTGAAGAGCCTTCTGGAATGGCGCCACGGCAGCGAACTGAAAGCAGTCCGGGGGTAAGGCGGCGCGAGTGACTCGATGTCGTTCGCGTGGCCTCGAACGCCCGGCCATGGATGGCCGGGCCGGGGTTCCAGGACCAGGATGAAGTTGCGCCACGGATGGCTTTGACGCAGGCAGCAAACACAGACCGAGACTTCAGGCATGGATATCACCATCCGCGGCATCCACAAGCGCTTCGGCGATTTCACGGCGCTGCACGGCATCGACCTGGACATCGCCTCGGGCGAGCTGCTGGCCCTGCTCGGTCCGTCGGGCTCCGGCAAGACCACTTTGCTGCGCGCCATCGCCGGCCTGGAGCCGGTCGACGGCGGCCGGATCCTGTTCGGCGACACCGACGCCACCGCGCTCAGCGTGCAGGAGCGCCGTGTCGGCTTCGTGTTCCAGCACTACGCCCTGTTCAAGCACATGACGGTGCTGGACAACGTCACCTTCGGCCTGCGCATGCGCCCGCGCGCGCGTCGTCCCGCCGCCGCGGAAATCAGGCGCCGCGGCGCGGAGCTGCTGGAGCTGGTGCAGCTCGGCGGACTGGAAGGACGCTATCCGAACCAGCTCTCCGGCGGCCAGCGCCAGCGCGTGGCGCTGGCGCGGGCCCTGGCCATCGAGCCGCGCGTGCTGCTGCTGGACGAGCCGTTCGGCGCGCTCGACGCCAAGGTGCGCAAGGACCTGCGCCGCTGGCTGCGCCAGCTGCACCGCGAGACCGGCTACACCACCGTGTTCGTGACCCACGACCAGGAAGAGGCGCTGGAGCTGGCCGACCGCATCGTGGTGATGAACCGCGGCCGCATCGAGCAGGTCGGCAGCACCGACCAGGTCTACGACTCGCCGCGCACGCCCTTCGTGTTCGACTTCCTCGGCTCGCCCAACGTACTGCCGGGCGAGGTGCGTGGCGACGGCATCTACCTCGCCGGCGCCACCGCGCCGATCGAGGCGCCAAACGGCTTCCGCCTCGGGCCGGTCGACGTCTACGCCCGGCCCACCGACTTCCGCGTGGTCGGCGAGGACCCCGCGGCGATTGACGGCCGCGTGCTGGAGACGCAGCGCACCGGCGCCCTGGTGCGCCTGACCGTCGCCCTGGAAGCCAACGACAAGCAGGTGGAGATCGAGGTGCCCAACCCCGATCCCGAGATGAAGGTCTGGCTGCCCGGCGACGCCATCCGCCTGCGTCCCGCGCACTTCAGCCTGTACTGCGAGCACTGCCCGGAACCGGCGGCCGTCGCCGAGGACCGCTCGGCGGACTACGCCGCCCCGGACAGCCGCGTGCGCGGGCGCTAGCAAGCCTCGTAGGCCCGTTACCTTCGCGGAAGGCGCCGCCCGGGCCTGCTCCCGGACCGCGCCCGGGGAGCTCTTGCGGCGCGCCCTTGCACCGGACAACATAGCCACAGGACCAAGCTGCGGCGGCGCGCCGCGCAACAGGGAGCGAGATGGGCAGCAGGAAGCCGGTCGTCGCCATCGTCGGCGGCGGATTCAGCGGTTGCATGGTGGCCATACACCTGTTGCACAGCGCGCAGCAACCACTGCGCGTCGTGCTGATCGACCGCGCCGATGCGCCGGGCCGCGGCGTGGCCTATCGCGACCAGCCCGAATGCCACCTGCTCAACGTTCGCGCCGAGGCGATGAGCGCCTTCCCGGACCGTCCCGACCATTTCCTGGACTGGCTCAACACCGTCTATAGCCCCTGCCATCCGGTGGGAACCGGCGAGTACCTGCCCCGTCGCATCTATGGCCTCTATGTCGAGTCGCTGCTGGCCGAGGCGCAGCGCAACGCCCGCCGCGGCGTGAGCCTGGAGCTGCGCTGCGGCGAGGTGCTGGGCCTGCGCCGGGGCGCGGACGGAGCGAGCCTGCGCCTGTCCGGCGGCGGCCAGATCCGCGCCGACCGGGTGGTGCTGGCGCTGGGCAATCCCGGCCCGGCCGATCCGCCGCTGGCCGATCCACGGGTCTTCGCCAGCCCGCGTTATCTCGGCAACGCCTGGTCCTCGCCCGGCCTGTACTCCATCCGCCGCGACGAGGACCTGCTGCTGATCGGCTCCGGCCTCACCGCGCTGGACTGGCTCGCGGCGCTGCAGACCCTCGGCCACCGCGGCCGCATCCACGTCGTCTCCCGCCGCGGCCTGCTGCCGCAGCTGCACCGCGCCGCGGCGCCCCAGCCGCTTTCGTTCAACCCGCTGGAGCTGCCGCCGCGGGTACTGCCGCTGCTGCGCCGCGTGCGCGCCGAGATCGCGACTGTGGAGGCGCGCGGCGGCGACTGGCGCGCCGTGGTCGACGCGCTGCGCCCCCATACCCAGGCGCTGTGGCAGCGGCTGGCGGCGGCCGAGCAGCAGCGCTTCCTGCGCCACCTGCGGCCGTACTGGGAAATCCACCGCCACCGCGCCGCGCCGCACATCATCGAGAGCGTCTATGAGCTGCTGCGGAGCGGGCGGCTGCAGCTGGTCGCCGGCCGCCTGCAGGGCTTCGAGGAACGCGACGGCGAAGTCGAGGCCAGCGTGCGCGTGCGCCGCGGCCGCGAGCTGCAACGGCTGCGGGTACAGCGCGTGGTGAACTGCACCGGCCCGGAGAGCAACTACCGCCGGCTCAACCACCCGCTGATCGTCAGCCTGCGCGAGCGTGGCCTGATCCAGCCGGATGCGCTGGGACTGGGCCTGCTGACCGACGCGCAGGGCGCCCTGCTCGACCGCGACGGCCGGCCCCTGGACTGGCTGCACACGCTGGGGCCGGCGCGCAAGGGCCAGCTGTGGGAAACCACGGCGGTGCCGGAGATCCGGGTGCAGGCCCAGGCGCTGGCGCGGCGCCTGCTGCAGCTGGCCGGGGTGGACCGCAAGGCGGCGCCGGCGGAAGAGACGGAACAGCCGCGGCCGAGCGTCTAGCCCCGGCCGCGAGGGAAGCGGCGCAGCGGCTAGGGCTTTGTTAACACTATATCGATCGCAGCGATCGAAATAGCGTTAACAGGCCCTAGTGCTTGACCTCCTTCAGATCCAGCTCCTTGCCGCCCTCGTCGACCGTCTGCAGGCGCACGGTGAAGCCCCACAAGCGCGACAGGTGCTTCATCACTTCGTCCGCCTCCTCGGTCAGCGGCCGCTTGCGGCATTGCTGGTGGCGCAGGGTCAGCGAGCGGTCGCCGCCCTGCTCGTAGCGGACCACCTGGATGTCGGGCACCTGCTGGTCACGGTTGTATTGCAAGGCGAGCAGGCGGCGCAGGCGCTGGAAGCCCCGCTCGTTGTGGATGGAGTCCACGGTCAGCTCGCTGTCGTCCTCGTAGTCGGCCACCGCGAACAGGTGGAACTGGCGCATCAGGCGCGGCGACAGGAACTGGCCGATGAAGGACTCGTCCTTGTAGTTGCGCATGGCGAAGTCCAGCACCTTGTGCCAGTCGCCGCCGGCGATGTCCGGGAACCAGGCGCGGTCCTCGTCGGTGGGCTCCTCGCAGATGCGCTTGATGTCGCTCATCATGGCGAAGCCCAGGGCATAGGGATTGAGGCCGCCGTAGCCGCGCTGGTCGAAGCCGCGCTGGGTCACCACGTTGGTGTGCGAAGCCAGGACCTCGAGCATGAAGCCCGCATCCACCAGGCCCTGGTCGAACAGGCGGTGCAGCAGGGTGTAGTGCCAGAAGGTGGCCCAGCCCTCGTTCATCACCTTGGTCTGGCCCTGCGGATAGAAGTATTGTGCGGTCTTGCGCACGATGCGCACCAATTCGCGCTGCCAGGGTTCCAGTTTTGGTGCGTACTTCTCGATGAAGTAGAGCAGATTCTCCTGCGGCTCCGCCGGAAAGCGCTCGCCCAGCTGGCGAGTCTTGGCCTTGCCGTCCTTGCGCACCGGAACGGTGCGCCAGATCTCGTCATAGCGGCTCCAGGCATATTCCTCGCGCTCGCGCTGACGGTCGCGCTCCTCGGCCACCGACAGCGGCGTCGGATGACGGTAGCGGTCGACGCCGTGGCTCATCAGGGCGTGGCAGGAGTCCAGCGTCTCCTCCACCCGCTCGTGGCCGTAGCGCTCCTCGCACTCCATCACGTAGTTACGGGCGAACACCATGTAGTCGATGATGGCGTCGGCGTTGGTCCACTGCCGGAACAGGTAGTTGCCCTTGAAGAAGGAGTTGTGGCCATAGCAGGCGTGGGCCACCACCAGGGCCTGCATCGCCATGGTGTTCTCCTCCATCAGGTAGCTGATGCAGGGGTTGGAGTTGATGACGATCTCGTAGGCCAGGCCGCGCGCGCCCTTGCGGTAGGCCTGCTCGTTGCGGATGAACTCCTTGCCGTAGCTCCAGTGCGGATAGCCGATCGGCAGGCCGGCCGAGGCGTAGGCGTCGAGCATCTGCTCGGAAGCGATGATCTCGATCTGGTTCGGGTAGGTGTCGAGCTTGAACTCGTTGGCCGCGATCTCGTGGATCGCCTGGTCGTAGCGCTCGATCAGCTCGAAGGTCCACTCGGCGCCGGTGGAAATGGGACCACGCTCCAGGGCATTCACGTCACGGCCTCCCGGTTGAACAGCTCGCGCAGCACCGGATAGACCTGGTTGCGCGCGGTGACGCTCTTCATGGCGAAGCGCTCGCTGTCGATGCGCTGGTAGGCATGGGCCAGGGGGCTGGCGCGGTTATCGTGGTCCGGCACCTCGATATAGGCGAAATAGCGCAGCTGCGGCAGCAGCTGCTCGGACAGGCAGGCGCGGCTCTTCTCCGGGTCGGCGCCGAAGGCGTCGCCGTCCGAGACCTGGGCGCCGTAAATGTTCCAGGCGTCGGAGGGGTAACGCGCCGCCATCACCTCCTGCATCAGCTTCAGCGCCGACAGCACCACGGTGCCGCCGGAGCGGGTGTCGTGGAAGAAGGTCTCCTCGTCGACTTCCTGGGCATCGTCGGTATGGCGGATGAAGACCAGCTCGACCTTCTCGTACTTGCGCGTCAGGAACAGGTAGAGCAAGGTGAAGAAGCGCTTGGCCAGGTCCTTCTTCTCCTCGGTCATCGAAGCCGAGACGTCCATCAGGCAGAACATCACGGCGCGCGAGATCGGCCGCGGGTCCTTGACGCGGTGGCGGTAGCGCAGGTCGATCTCGTCGACGAAGGGGATGCGCTCGATGCGGCGGCGCACCGCCTCGATCTCCTCTTCCGCCGCCTGCGCCGCCTCCAGTTCCAGCATCTGCCGCCGCAGCGGGGCGCCCAGGGCGATGCGCCGCGCCATGGCGTTGCGCAGGGAGCGGGCCACCGACAGATTGGCCGGGACGCCGGTCTGGGTGTAGCCGGCGCGGCGCCAGCGGAAGTCGCGGGTCTCGCCCAGCGCGTTGCGGATCAGGTGCGGCAGCTCGAGGTCGTCGAAGAACAGGTTCATGAACTCCTCGCGCGACAGCGCGAAGGTGAACTCGTCGTTGCTCTCGCCGCCCTCCCCGCCCTCGCCGGCGCCGCGGCCACCGCCGCCGCTCGGCCGCGGGATCTTGTCGCCGGTGTTGAACTGGCGGTTGCCGGCGTTGACGTACTCGCGGTCGCCGCCGCTGCCGTGGTGGAAGCTCGGCTCGGAAATATCCTTGACCGGGATGCTGACGTCGCTGCCCTGGTCCATGTCGGTGATGGAGCGCCGCGACACGACGTCGGTCACCGACTTGCGGATCTGCTCCTTGTAGCGGCGCAGGAAGCGCTGTCGGTTGACCGCGTTCTTGTTGCGGTCGTTGAGGCGGCGGTCGATGATGATGGACATCGGTTGTGCTCTTCCTCCGGCTTACGCCGACTTGCGCACCCGCAGATACCACTCGGCCAGCAGGCGCACCTGCTTCTCGGTATAGCCCTTCTCGACCATGCGGCCGACGAAGTTCTCGTGCTTCTTCTTGTCCTCGGCCGAAGCCTTGGCATTGAAGGAGATCACCGGCAGCAGCTCTTCGGTGCTGGAGAACATCTTCTTCTCGATCACCTCGCGCAGCTTCTCGTAACTGGTCCACTTCGGGTTCTTGCCGCCGGCCTGGGCGCGGGCGCGCAGCACGAAGTTGACGATCTCGTTGCGGAAATCCTTGGGGTTGGCGATGCCGGCCGGCTTCTCGATCTTCTCCAGCTCGGTGTTCAGCGCCGCGCGGTCGAAGCTCTCGCCGGTTTCCGGGTCGCGATAGTCCTCGTCCTGGATCCAGTAGTCGGCGAAGGTGACGTAGCGGTCGAAGATGTTCTGGCCGTATTCGGAGTAGGACTCCAGGTAAGCGGTCTGGATCTCCTTGCCGATGAACTCGGCGTAGCGCGGCGCCAGCCAGGCCTTGATGAACTCGAGGTAGCGGCGCTGCGTCTCCTCCGGCAACTGCTCGCGCAGGATGCGCTGCTCCAGCACGTACATCAGGTGCACCGGGTTGGCCGCGACCTCGGTCTGGTCGTAGTTGAACACCGCCGACAGCACCTTGTAGGCGAAGCGGGTCGAGGACCCGGTCATGCCCTCGTCGATGCCGGCGACGTCGCGGTACTCCTGGTAGGACTTGGCGCCGGGGTCGGTGTCCTTCAGGGTCTCACCGTCATAGACGCGCATCTTCGAGTAGATGCTGGAGTTCTCCGGGTCCTTGAGGCGGGTCAGCACCGAGAACTGCGCCATCATCTCCAGCGTGCCGGGCGCGCAGCGGGCGCCGGCGAGCGAGCTGTTCTTGAGCAGCTTGCGGTAGATCTTGTACTCCTCGGACACCTGCAGGCAGTACGGCACCTTGACGATGTAGACGCGGTCGAGGAAAGCCTCGTTGTGCTTGTTGTTGCGGAAGCTCTGCCACTCGCTCTCGTTGGAGTGCGCCAGGATGATGCCGTTGAAGGGGATCGCCGAGAAGCCCTCGGTGCCCTTGAAGTTGCCTTCCTGGGTGGCGGTCAGCAGCGGATGCAGCATCTTGATCGGCGCCTTGAACATCTCGACGAACTCGAGCAGGCCCTGGTTGGCCAGGCACAGGCCGCCGGAGTACGAATAGGCGTCCGGGTCGTCCTGGGCGAAGGTCTCGAGCTTGCGGATGTCGACCTTGCCGACCAGGCTGGAGATGTCCTGGTTGTTCTCGTCGCCCGGCTCGGTCTTGGCCACCGCGACCTGGCGCAGCACCGAGGGCTGCACCTTGACCACGCGGAACTTGGTGAGGTCGCCGTCGTACTCGGCCAGGCGCTTCACCGCCCAGGGCGAGGCGATGCCGGTGAGGTAGCGCGTGGGAATGCCATATTCCTTCTGCAGCGCCTCGCCGTCGCGCACCGGCGAAAACAGCCCCAGCGGCGTCTCGTTCACCGGCGAGCCCTTGAGGGCGTAGATCGGGTAGTGCTCCATCAGCGACTTGAGCCGCTCGGCGATGGAAGACTTGCCGCCGCCCACCGGGCCGAGCAGGTAGAGCACCTGCTTGCGCTCCTCCAGGCCCTGCGCGGCGTGGCGGAAGTAGGCGACGATCTGCGCGATCACGTCTTCCAGGCCGTAGAACTCGGCGAAGGCCGGATAGCGGCGGATCACGCGGTTGGAAAAGATGCGCGACAGGCGCGGATCGTTGCGCGTGTCGACCTGCTCGGGCTCGCCGATGGCGGCGAGCATGCGCTCCGCCGGCGAGGCGTAAGCGAGGGGGTCGCGCTTGCACAACTCGAGGTATTCCGCCAGCGACATTTCCTCGTCGCGCGATTGCAGGTACTGCTGCCTGAAGCTTTCAAAAATGCCCGTCATCTCGTTCTCCGGCTAGTCACCAGCGCGAACGCCACCAACGGTTCCGGCATCTGTCTTCTTCATGCAGTTCGTGCAGCCGCTCCCTTCGATGACGCTCCATAGACCATGCAAATGCAACTACTGGACCACCTCCAACCACCACCTGCGTTTCAAGCTCACAAGACTTGGACCTCAATCCGCAACCAAGCGCTCCCTTCCGGTTCCAGTCTGCCCGGCCCGGCTTGCCCGCCGCTGAACAAGCCGGGCAGCTCGAGCCTGAGGCCGGCGCACCGTCATTAGGAAAGAACCTTTGCAGGCACCCGCCCCGGCGGCAGCAAACCGATGCTGCGCGCGGCCGCGGGCGAAGCGGGGGTTTTCCGACATGCGTTGCGGGTACCGCTCCGGACGGACTGCCGACGCCTTCGGGCGCCCGCCGAACGGTAGGGTCAAGCATGGGGAGCGAGAGAGAGCCGCGAAAATGGTCCAGCCCTGCTTCTTAAAGAAGTGCCGCAAACGAAGCCCGCGGCGCCGGGCAACGGCGCCTGCAGCCTTCATGGCGACGGCAATCCGTCGCCACAGCGTCACGGCTGCCCGGCAAAGAACGCGAGCCTGCAAAAGCGGAGGGGAAAACCCGCCTCCGGTCATGCTGACTCGTAGCGGGTCAAAAGAGCGGGCAACCGAGGCGGGTACTTGATCAACTTACTGCCATTGATCCTTTGGCAAACAGCATGGCACCAAAGTTCCCACTTTGCGCGGACGCCGTCAACTAGATGATGTGACCTAACGCCACCGGATCACTACTGCTTGTGGTTGATCGCGGCGCCTGGCACTCAAGCACAGTGATTGCCAACAATGCCGCGGAAGCGGCTCACAGCGCGGCTCCTAGCCTTGCCCTGCGTCAAAGGACAAACCGCGGCAGGGCATGGAATTGATCAGAGGTTCCCTAGGACTCCGGCCGCATCTGCGGGAACAGCAACACGTCGCGGATCGAAGCCGAATCGGTGAAGAACATCACCAGGCGATCGATGCCGATGCCGACGCCGGCGGTGGGCGGCAGACCGTATTCCAGCGCGCGGATGTAGTCGGCGTCGTACAGCATGGCCTCGTCGTCACCGGCTTCCTTCGCCGCGACCTGGGCCTTGAAGCGCGCCGCCTGGTCGTCCGGATCGTTCAGCTCGGAGAAGCCGTTCGCCACCTCGCGGCCGCCGAGGAAGAACTCGAAGCGGTCGGTGACGTCCGGATCGGCGTCGTTGCGGCGCGCCAGCGGCGACACCTCGGTCGGATACTCGGTGATGAAGGTCGGCTGCGACAGCTTGCCCTCCACCGTCTTCTCGAACAGCTCGGTCAGCAGCTTGCCGCAGCCCATGTCCTTGCCGACCTGCACGCCCTTGCCCTGCGCGTACTCGGCCAGATACGCGCGGTCGCGCAGGCGGGCGCGGTCGAGATCCGGATTCTGCGCCGCCACCGCCGCGGCCATGCCGATTCGGGCGAACGGCTGGCCGAGGTCGAAGTCCTGGCCCTGGTACTTCAGCGCCGTGGTGCCGAGCACCGCCAGCGCGCAGTCGCGCAGCATGGTCTCGACCAGGTCCATGGCGTCGCGGTAGTCGGCGTAGGCCTGGTAGAACTCGAGCATGGTGAACTCGGGGTTGTGCCGGGTGGACAGCCCCTCGTTGCGGAAATTGCGGTTGATCTCGTAGACCTTCTCGAAGCCGCCCACCACCAGGCGCTTCAGGTAGAGCTCCGGCGCGATGCGCAGGTAAAGGTCGCGGTCGAGCGCGTTGTGGTGCGTGACGAACGGCCGCGCCGCGGCGCCGCCGGCGATCGGCTGCAGCATCGGCGTCTCGACCTCGACGAAGCCGACGCTGTCGAGGAACTGGCGGATGAAGCGCACCGTGCCGGCGCGGACCTCGAAGGCGCGGCGGACGTCGGGGTTCATGATCAGGTCGACGTAGCGCTGGCGGTAGCGCGTTTCGGTGTCGGTGAGGCCCGCCCACTTCTCCGGCAGCGGCCGCACCGTCTTCACCAGCAGCTCGAGCCGCGACACCTTCAGCGACAGCTCGCCGGTCCTGGTCTTGAACACGGTGCCGGTGGCGCCGACGATGTCGCCGACGTCCCAGGTCTTGAACTCGGCGTACTTGTCCTCGCCCACCGCGGCCTGCTGCACGAACAGCTGGATGCGGCCCGACATGTCCTGCAGCTGGGCGAAGCTGGCCTTGCCCATGATGCGCTTGGCCATCAGGCGGCCGGCCAGCTTGAACGTCTGCGTCTGCCCTTCCAGCGCGGCCGCGTCGCAGCCGCCGTAGCTGCCGAGCAGGTGGGCGGCCAGGGTGTCGCGGCGGAAGGTGTTGGGGAAGGCGCCGCCGCCAGCCGCGGCGGCGCGCAGCTTCTCCAGCTTCTCGCGGCGGTGGGCGATGACGTAGTTCTCGTCCTGCGCGGGTTCGGCCGGCTTCTGTTCTTCGGTCACTGCTTTAGAGCCCCTGCTTGAGACTGGCTTCGATGAACGGATCGAGATGGCCGTTCAACACTTTCTGCGTGTCGGCGATTTCCACGCCGGTGCGCAGGTCCTTGATGCGCGACTGGTCCAGCACGTACGAGCGGATCTGGTGCCCCCACTCGATGTCGTCCTTGGAGTCCTCCAGCTGCTGCTTCTCCGCGGTGCGCTTGAGCATCTCCTGCTCGTACAGCTTGGCGCGCAGCATCTTCATGGCGCGGTCGCGGTTCTTGTGCTGCGAGCGCTCGGTCTGGCAGGCGACGACGACGCCGGACGGCACGTGGGTGATGCGGATCGCCGACTCGGTCTTGTTGACGTGCTGGCCGCCGGCGCCGCTGGAGCGGTAGGTGTCGACCTTGAGATCGGCCGGGTTGATGTCGATCTGGATGTTGTCGTCGATTTCCGGCGAAACGAACACGCCGGCAAACGAGGTATGGCGGCGGTTGCCCGAGTCGAACGGCGACTTGCGCACCAGGCGGTGCACGCCGATCTCGGTGCGCAGCCAGCCGTAGGCGTAGGGCCCCTCGATGAAGACCGAGCAGCTCTTGATGCCGGCCACTTCGCCGTCGGACTGCTCCAGCAGCTCGGCCTTGAAGCCCTTGGCGTCGGCCCAGCGCAGGTACATGCGCTGCAGCATCTGCGCCCAGTCCTGGGCCTCGGTGCCGCCGGAACCGGCCTGGATGTCGAGATAGGCGTTGTTCGGGTCCATCTCGCCGGCGAACATGCGCTTGAATTCCATCTCGTCGGCGAGCCGGCCGAACGCGGCCACGTCGCGGGCCACGGCCTCGATGGTCGAAGAGTCGTTTTCCTCGGCCGCCATCTCCAGCAGATCGGCGGCATCGCGCAGGCCGGCGTCGGCGCGGGCGATCGGTTCCAGCACCTGCTCCAGCTTGGCGCGCTCGCGGCCCAGGTTCTGGGCCCGCTCCGGATTGTTCCAGACGTCGTTGCTCTCCAGCTCGGCCACCACCTCGGCCAGCCGGTCACGCTTCACATCGTAGTCAAAGATAGCCCCGCAGCGCGGTGAACCGCGCCTGCAGGGCCGTAATCTCGCTTCTGATCGGGTTGATTTCCATGGTCGGGATGCACCGGAAGGACGCGAAGTATAGTCGCACCGGGCGCCGCGGTCATGGCGGGTTGTGCGCGCACGCAAGTGCATGTTAAAAAAGGCTGTCCTGGGCGGCCCGGCCGCAAACCGGGGCACCAGGACCTGACTTGAATAGAACGATTCCGCCCGGACGACAGGAGCGCAAGGGGAGCCGCATGAACAAATTCCGCCATGGTTTGATCCCGCTGATGATCGCGGCCAGCTTCGGCGCCGGCGCCGTCCGTGCCGACGACTACGGTGCCGACGACCGCCGCTTCTACGTGGCGCCGATGGGCAGCTATACCCTCGAGGACAAGGCGCGCGGCACCGATGGCGGCTACGGCGGCATGGTGGCGGTCGGCAAGCGCGTCACCCGCGGCCTCGAGCTGGAGCTGCTGGGCAGCTTCACCCAGTACGACACCAACCAGGGCAAGTTCAGCACCCCGCAGCCCAATTCCATGCGCGTGTTCGGCGGCGGCGCCGGCGCCAACGTCTACCTCGCCCCCTCGGCCGAGGGCGTCTTCAAGGGCCTGTTCCTGCACGTCGACGTGATGCGTGGCCAGGGCAAGAACCAGCCCGGCCAGGTGCGCGACTACACCAGCACCATCTTCAACCCCGGCCTGGGCTGGGACTTCCCGCTCAACATCACCCTGGGCGGCCTGATCGCCCCGGGCATGACCCTGCGCACCGAGGCGCTGTACCACCTCGACGAGCACAACCGCGACATCATCGGCACCAACAACACCGGCGGCCAGAAGTACTTCTCGGAGGCCCAGTTCAACGTCGGCCTGCGCATCCCGCTCGGCGGCCGCAGCAAGCCGCCGGTGGAGCAGCCGCCGGCGCCCCCGCCGGAAGTGGTGCCGGTGGAGCAGCCGGCCCCGGCGGCCGAACCGGCCCCCGCCCCGGCCCCGCCGCCCTGCCAGCCGCCCGCCCCGGGCCAGCCGATCAGCCTGGAAGGCTGCAAGACCGGCGACACCATCGTCCTGCACGGCGTGAACTTCGAGTTCAACAAGGCGACCCTGACGGTCAACGCCAAGACCCTGCTCGACCAGGTGGCCGACGCCCTGCTGGCGCGCAAGGACATCAAGGTCGAGATCGACGGCCACACCGACGGCAAGGGCGGCGCCGCCTACAACCAGAAGCTGTCGGAAGCGCGTGCCGCCTCGGTCAAGAAGTACCTGGTCGGCCGCGGCATCGACGAAGGCCGCATGACCACCAAGGGCTTCGGCAAGTCCATGCCGGTGGCCGACAACAACACCGACGAAGGCCGCGAGCTGAACCGCCGCGTCGAGTTGAAGGTGACCGAGTCCGGCAACGGCGAAGCCGCTCCGGCTGCCGCCCCGGCCGAGGCTGCGCCGGCCGCCGCGCCCGCGGAAGGCGCCGCGGCTCCGGCCGAGGCCGCTCCCGCCGAAGCCGCCCCGGCGGAAGCTCCGGCGGCGCCTGCCGAAGCGCCCGCCGCTGAAGCTGCGCCTGCCGAAGCGGCTCCCGCCGCCCCGGCCGACAGCACCCCGCCGGCCGACAACTCGGCCGCGCCGGCCGCTCCCTCGGGCGACAGCAGCGCGCCCGCCGATGGCGGGTCCTCGTCCTCGAGCGGCGGCTCGCAGTAAGCGCTTAAGGCATCAAGGGATCAGCCCCGCCGATCGCAAGGTCGGCGGGGTTTTTCTTTGGGCGGAACAAGACCCGCTTGGTCATTCGGGCAGGCGGATGTGGGCCGGCCTGACGGCGAAGCTCGCTCCGCGTTCCCTGGCCGGCGAGCCGGGTGCCAACGATGTCGGCTACCCCGGCTCAGCGCCGCTTTTGCGGGTCGAATGCCGTCCCGCGGCGCTTGCGGCCCTACGCCGCCACCAGCCGCAGCCGGGTGATTTCCGAAGGGGCGCCGAAGCGCAGCGGCGGCCCCCAGTAGCCGGTGCCGCGGCTGGTGTAGACCCACAGGTTCCGCAGGCGGTTGAGCCCGGCGGTGAAGGGCTGCTGGAAGCGCACGAAGAAGTTCCAGGGCAGGAACTGGCCGCCGTGGGTATGACCGGACAGCTGCACGTCGAAGCCGGCTTCGGCCGCCGCCATCGCGCTGCGCGGCTGGTGCGCCAGCAGCAGCTTGAGCGCGACGTCGGACGGGGCCCCGGCGAGCGCGGCGCGCGGATCGCTGCGGTGGGCCTCGCCGAAATGATGCCCGGAGTAATCGGTGACGCCGCCCACCAGCAGGCGCGCGCCCTGGTGCTCCACCACCTCGCTCTGGTTGAGCAGCACGCGCAGGCCGAGCCGGCGCAGCTCGGCGATCCACGCCTCGACGCCGGAGTAATACTCGTGGTTGCCGGTGACGCAGTAGACGCCGTGGCGCGCCGACAGTTCGCCCAGCGGCGCGACATGCGGCGCCAGGCGTTCCACGCTGCCGTCGACCAGGTCGCCGGTGATGACGATCAGGTCCGGCTTGAGGGCGTTGACCCGGCCGACGACGGCGCGGATGTAGCCGTTCTTGATGGTGGAGCCGACGTGGATGTCGCTGATCTGCACGATGCTGAAGCCGGACAGGGCCTGCGGCAACCCGGCGATGGGCAGCTCCACCTCCACCACCCGCGCCAGGCGCCGCGCGTTGAACAGGCCAGCCACGGTGACCAGCAGGGCCGCCAGCACCACGGCGGCGGCCGAGATCTCGCGCACCTGCGCGGACGGCGCCAGGGCCGGCAGCAGCCAGCCTGCCGCGGCCAGGACCAGCAAGGCCAGGTCGCGCAGCACGGTCAGCACGAACAGCGAAGAGAACAGGCCCATGGCGAGATAGCCGGCCCAGGCCAGCAGGTCCGCCCTGGAATGGCGCCGTGAGCTGCGCAGCAGGAACGGCAGCGGCAGCAGCAGCGCGGACGAGGCCAGCAGGACCACGCCGGCGCGGATGCCCCCGGCGCCGATGGGAAGTGCCGGCAGCAGGCGCAGGCCGAGGTAGGCATGGAGCAGCGCGCTGAGGCCAGCGAGCCGGAGCAGCAATTTCAAAGGCATGAACCGTTACATGGGGCGCCGCGACTTCATATCAAGCCCCGCTCCCGGCCCGAGTCCGGGAGCAGGACCCGAGGCTAGCGGTTGACAGTCCGCTCCCACATTTCCAGGTAGGCCTCGGCCGAGTTGAACAGCGCGTCGAGCGCCGGCTGGCCGCCCTCGATGTCGACCTCGTCGACGAAGTCCGCGACCAGGCCGTAGTGCGCCCAGCCCTCCTTGTTGATGTCGAACACCCGCTCGCCGCTGACCTCGCGGTCGAATGTCACCGGCTGGATGCCGTCGAACTGCGGCCCCCAGCCCGCGCCCTTGAACAGGGTGAAGGGATAGACGACCGGCACCGCGTTGGCCCCGCGCGGCGGCGCCTGGTGCGCCAGGCCGTTGGTGTCGGCGCCGTAGCCCATGCCGAACAGGTACTTCGGGCTCTTCACCGGCAGCAGCTTGTCGAGGGTCTTCACGTACTGCGCGCCGTTGCCGTTGCCCGGGAACAGGATGCCGCCGACCGCGAGGATGCGGCGCGCCTGCTCCATGCTGATACCGCCATGGCCGCCGTGGGTGGAGACCACCGGGTATTGCGGGCTCTGCGCCTCGGCCATGTCGAGCAGCTGGTCCTTGATCTTCAACTCGAGGTGGTCGATCTCGATGATGATCTTCTTCTCCATCATCTTCTGCAGCGCGTAGCGGCCCAGGTCGGTGAGGAAGCGGCCGTTGCACTGGCGCGTGTTCGGATACAGCGGCAGCGCGCCGGCACCGCCGGCCTGCAGCAGGGCCTTGAGCAGCGGGTTGAGCGTGCCGGTGGGATCCGAGGTGGTCATGATCGCGCCCGGATCGTAGAAGTAATCGCCTGCGGGGCAGTCGTAGGTGTACCAGAAGCTGCCGGTGTCGACGAAGTTGCCGGCGTTGAGCACCAGGCCGTCGAAGATGCCGTTGCCGCCGAGCGCGTTGTTGAACTCGTGCACCGGGAACATCTCGCGCACGCCCAGGTTGTAGAGGCGGTCGATCTGGGTGTCGATGTCGGCCTTGGTGCAGCCGTCGATCTCCGGTCCGCCGGCCAGCTGCTTCACGTCGCAGTTGAACAGGTGCGAGATCTCGATGCCGAGCACCACGGCGAGCTTGCCGTCGTTGATCACCTTGCGCGCGTCGGCCGGGTTGTCGACCAGGCGGAACCAGCCCTTGCCGGGGCCGCCCTCCTGGGCGTCGATGTAGTCCTGCAGGTCGTGCATGAACTGCACCTGGCCGATGGCGTTGTCCATCTCGTTGCAGTCCTGCAGCGGATTGTGGCCCGGGGTCTTGGACTCCAGCGTGCACAGCGCCTGGTTCTCCACCAGGTCGTTGACGATCAGGCGCAGGCCGGCCTTGTAGGTGCGCTCGATCCACTTGTAGTAAGTGGCCTCGTGCATCAGCGAGTTGGCGTTGGGCCAGTCGACGAAGGTCGGCCAGCCGACGGTATCGTGGTGGCCCACCGGGTTGCCGCCGAGGAAGTTGCCGACCACGTCGAGCGTGCCGTCGGGGCCGTGCACCGCCTCGCAGTTCTTCAGCGCTTCGGTGATGCCGAAGCGGTTGAACGGCGTGCCGTAGTGGCCGCCGCCGAGGAAGGTGGTGGCGCTGATGTGCAGATGGCTGTCGGCGAAGCCGAGCACCGGCTTGTCGACGCCGCGGCCCTTGAAGGTCTCGCCGCTGGCGTTGACCTGGGCCTCGGGATAATCGGTGCAGCCCTTGGTGCCGTCGAAGCCGAACTGCCCGGCGGTATCCGCCAGCAGCAGCTTGCCGCTGGCCGGATCCACCGCCAGGGCCTTGCCGGCGGCGGCCGAGGACACCGTGTAGACACCGGGCGCGGCGGTGTCGATGGTCCAGTCGGCGGCGTCGGAGGGCGCGGTGTCGCTGGCGATGGCGCCGTTCTCGGCGGCCATCATGGTCTTGTCGTGGGCGTAGAACAGGTACTTGCCCAGCGCCGTGGGCTTCATGAAGAAGGGCTCGGCGCCGGACAGGCTGGTGGCGGAGGCGGTGTAGCCGCCATCGCTTCCGTGCACCGCGTAGGCCTTGGCCGACAGCGACTTCAGCGCGTAGCAGCCGTTGGCCAGGTCGTAGCGGGACTGCGGCACCGCGCCGGGTGGCAATACGCCGTTGCCGCCGGAAGACGAGCCGCCCGCGCCCGTCACCGCGCTGGAACTGCCGCAGCCGGCGTTGAGCAGGGACAGGCCCCCGGCGAACAGCAGCCCGATGGCGGTGTGACGCATGCTTGAATCCCTCCCCGTGTAATGCGGCCAGGCGCGCGGCGCATCCGGCCCGGCGTGATTGATGTTGTTGTTTCCGGCATGTTACGGGCGGGACCCGGGGGCGGATATGGTAAAACCGACCCAGCAAAATCCCTTGGTCCCGACGCACATCGCATGAAACGGCCGGCTGTCCTGCTCATCGCCATCGGCATCGTGATCCTCGTCGGCCTGGCGCTGCTGCTGCGCCCCGGCACGCCGCCGGCCGCCACGCCGACTTCGCCGGCGCGCGCCATCACCGCGGACGCCGCGCCGGCGCAGCCGCCGGTGCGCAGCTTCGATATCGTCGTCGGCCACGGGCGGCGCGTGTCCGGGCCGGAACTGATCCAGGTCCACGCGGGCGACAACGTGGTGCTGCGCGTCACCTCGGACCAGGCGGACGAGCTGCATCTGCACGGCTACGATCTGCACCTGCACCTGCGTCCGGGCGAGCCGGGCGCCCTCGCCTTCCAGGCGCTGCACAGCGGCCGCTTCGACTACGAACTGCACCACGCCCAGCTGGAGCTGGGCGCCCTAGAAGTGCTGCCGCAGTGAGGCGGCGGCAGCTTCTTGCGACCGCGCTGCCGGCCGGCGCGCTGCTGCCGCTTGCGGCCGGTGCACACTCGTTCGGCCGCGCCTATAACCTGCCGGTGCCGCTGTGGCTGTACCTCTATGGCGCCGCCGCGGCCCTGCTGCTGTCCTTCCTGGTGGTCGCCTGGTTCGTGGCGAGCCCGGCGCAGCACGGCGGGGGCGGCGGCATCGAGCTGGGCCTGCGCCCCTGGGCGCGCGCGCTGCGGCGCCTGCACCTGCGGGAGCTGTGCCGAGGCCTGAGCCTCCTGGCCCTGCTGCTGTGCATCGCCAGCGGCCTGTTCGGCACGCAGAACCCGTACGCGAACTTCAACATGACCGCGTTCTGGGTCGGCTTCGTACTCGGCTTCACCTACCTCACCGCGCTGCTGGGCGACCTCTACGCCTGGCTCAATCCCTGGAAGACGCTGGCCGATGGCGCGGCCTGGCTGGCGCAGCACCTGCTGCCCGGCCGGCGCGCGCCGCTGCGCTATCCGGTGGCGCTGGCCTGGTGGCCGGCGCTGGGCTTCTACATGGCCTTCATCTGGATCGAGCTGTTCGGTTATCTCAAGCCGCTGCCGCTGTCGCTGATCCTGCTCGCCTATACCGGCCTCAACCTGCTCGGCGCTGCGCTGTTCGGCCGCGCCGCCTGGTTCCGCCACTGCGAATTCTTCGCCGTGTACCTGGGGCTGGTGGCGCGGATGGCGCCCTTGCAGCACGGCCCGGACCGGCCCGGCCTGCGCCTGCGCTGGCCCTTCGCCGCCGTGCTCGACGAGTCTCCGCCGCACTTCAGCCTGCTGCTGTTCGTGTTGTTCATGCTCTCGTCCACCGCCTTCGACGGGCTGCGCGAGACGGCGCCCTGGGTGAAGCTGTTCTGGGGCGAGGTGTACGGCCTGCTCAAACCCTGGGTCGGCGACAATTTCATCGCCGCCTATGGCCGCCTGCGGCCCTGGTTCCTGGCCTGGGAGTCGGCGGCGCTGCTGCTGTCGCCCTTCCTGTACCTGGCGGTGTACCTGGCGTTCGTCTGGCTGATGCGGCGGCTCACCGCCTGCGCCGCGCCGCTGGGCGAGCTGGCGCTGCGCTTCGCCGCCTGCCTGCTGCCGATCGCCCTGGTCTACAACATCAGCCACTACTACACCCTGCTGGTCATCCAGGGCGTCAAGCTGCCGGCCCTGGCCTCCGATCCGCTGGGACGCGGCTGGGACCTGCTCGGCACCCGCGACTGGTTCAGCGCCGCGGTGATCCCCGATGCCGGCGTGGTCTGGCACGTGCAGGTGGGCTTGATCGTGTTCGGCCATATCGTCAGCGTCTACCTCGCGCACCTGGAGGCGCTGCAGCTGTTCCCCGACCGGCGCCGCGCGGTCCTCAGCCAGGTGCCGATGCTGTTCCTGATGGTGGCCTTCACCACCGCCGGCTTGTGGATCCTGTCGCAGCCGATCAAGAACGGCTGACAGGCTGCTGACAGGACGGTGGCGGCAGCGCCTCTCCAGAATGCTTTGCAGGCATCAGGCAGGTCAGCGGCAAAGGGAGGCTTTGGACGAAGGCGACGGCGACGCCTGCCATCGCAGAGCCGGAGGCTCGGGCGGCGCGGAAGCGGAGGGTTTGATCTGCCGTTGGGGCCGGAACTGGCTCCCCGAGTTGGACTCGAACCAACGACCCAGCGATTAACAGTCGCTTGCTCTACCGGCTGAGCTATCGGGGAACATCGGCAGGACGCGTATTTTAGCCAACGCGCCCCATAACGCAATCTTTTTGGTGGTTTTTTCTACTTTTTAGTGACTTATGGACGCAGCACCCCGCCAATCGCCGGTCCAGCGCCCGCAGGGATCGCCTGCGGGCGGGCTGCCGAAGTGTTTCGCAGCCTTACCCGGCGATCGCGGCCAGGCGCTCCAGGCACTTTTTCAGCACCTCGTCGCTGGTGGCGAAGGACAAGCGCAGATGACCCGGCGTGCCGAACGCGGAACCCGGCACTGCGGCCACCAGGGCCTTCTGCAGCAGCAGGTCGGCCAGCTCGAGGTCGTTCCTGCACCCCAGCTTCTCGATCAGGCCCTGCACGTTGGGAAAGGCGTAGAAGGTGCCGTCGCCGGGCTGGCAATGGATGCCGGGAATCTTGTTCAGGCCCTCGACCAGCAGGTCGTGGCGGCGCTTGAAGGCCCTGGTCATCTCGGCGACGCAGGCCTGGTCGCCGTTCAGCGCGGCCTCGGCCGCCACCTGGGAGATGGAGGTCGGGTTGGAGGTGCTCTGGCTCTGGATGTCGGCCATGGCGGTGATCAGCGGCTTGGGGCCGCAGGCCCAGCCGATGCGCCAGCCGGTCATGGCGTAGGTCTTGGACACGGCGTGGATCACCACCGTGCGGTCGTACAGGTCGGGGCAGGCGTTGATGATGTTGGCGAAGGGCTCCCCGGTCCAGAGGATCTTCTCGTACATGTCGTCGCTGGCGATGATGATGCGCGGGTGCTTGCGCAGCACCTCGCCCAGCGCCGCCAGCTCGGCCTTGCTGTAGCCCATGCCCGAGGGGTTGGACGGGGCGTTGAGGAAGATCAGGCGCGTGCGCGGCGTGATCGCGGCCTCCAGCTGGGCCGGGGTGATCTTCAGCCGCGTCGCCGGCGTGGTCTCGATGATCACCGGCTTGCCGTCGGCCAGCAGCACCATGTCGGGGTAGCTGACCCAGTACGGCGCCGGAATGATGACCTCGTCGCCGGCGTTGAGCAGGGCCTGGCACAGGTTGTAGCAGGACTGCTTGCCGCCGCAGGACACCAGGATCTGCGCCGCGCTGTATTCCAGGCCGTTGTCGCGCTGGTGCTTGGCGGCGACGGCCTTCTTCAGGCTCGGCGTGCCGCCGACCGCGGTGTACTTGGTGAAGCCGTCGCGAATGGCCTTCTCGGCCGCGGCCTTGACGTGGGCCGGCGTATCGAAGTCCGGCTCGCCCGCGCCCAGCGACAGCACGTCCTTGCCCTGCGCTTTCAGCTCCGCCGCCTTGGCGGTCACGGCGAGAGTGGGCGAAGGCTTGATGCGGCTGACGCGTTCGGCGAGTTCCACGAGTGCATCCTCTTGAATGGTGCTGGCTCAGCGCCACCTTTGGGGTGGCGCCCCTCACCCCGCCGGGCGCTCCGCGCTCGGCCCTCGCCTTTCCGGAGGCAGAGGGAAAATGACCGGCGGCCTATGGCCACCGGTCACTTCAGGGGCGCAGAATGATACGCAAATTCCCCCCAGAATTCCCCCCTTTTCTGACCTATGGCTAATTCCCAACCTGCCGCATCGCCGGCGTCCGACAAGGTGGTGCGGCTGCGGCGCCGCGCCGAGAGCGGGTTCCGGCTGCGTGCCGACTGGAAACCCTCGGGTGACCAGCCCGCGGCGATCGAGCGGATGTGCGAGAACCTGCAGGACGGCCTGGCCCATCAGACCCTGCTCGGCGTGACCGGCTCGGGCAAGACCTACAGCATCGCCAACGTGATCCAGCGCGAGCAGCGCCCGACCCTGGTGCTGGCGCCGAACAAGACCCTCGCCGCGCAGCTCTACGGCGAGTTCAAGGAGTTCTTCCCCGACAACGCGGTGGAGTACTTCGTCTCCTACTACGACTATTACCAGCCGGAGGCCTACGTCCCGTCCACCGACACCTTCATCGAGAAGGATTCCTCGATCAACGAGCACATCGAGCAGATGCGCCTGTCCGCCACCAAGGCGCTGATGGAGCGCAAGGACGCGATCATCGTCGCCTCGGTGTCGGCGATCTACGGCCTGGGCGACCCGGAATCCTACTTCCAGATGGTGCTGCACCTGGTGCGCGGCGACCGCATGGGCCAGCGCGAGATCATCCGCCGCCTGACCGAGATGCAGTACACCCGCAACGACACCGAGCTGGCGCGCGCCACCTACCGCGTGCGCGGCGAGATCATCGACGTGCACCCGGCCGAGTCCGACGGCGAGGCGGTGCGCATCGAACTGTTCGACGACGAGGTGGAGAGCATCAGCACCTTCGACCCGCTCACCGGCGAGGTGACGCAGAAGCTGCCGCGCTACACCATCTACGCCAAGAGCCACTACGTCACGCCGCGCGAGCGCATCCTGTCGATGAGCGACGGCATCAAGGAGGAGCTGCGCAACCGGCTGGAGTACTTCCGCGCCAACAGCAAGCTGCTGGAAGCGCAGCGGCTGGAGCAGCGCACCATGTTCGACCTGGAGATGATCCAGGAGATCGGCTACTGCTCCGGCATCGAGAACTATTCGCGCTGGCTCACCGGGCGCCAGCCGGGCGAGCCGCCGCCCTGCCTGTTCGACTACCTGCCGCCCGACGCGCTGGTGGTGATCGACGAGTCGCACGTCACCGTGCCGCAGATCGGCGCCATGTACAAGGGCGACCGCTCGCGCAAGGAGGTGCTGGTGGAATACGGCTTCCGCCTGCCCTCGGCGCTGGACAACCGGCCGCTGAAGTTCGAGGAATTCGAGCGGCTGGTGCCGCAGACTATCTACGTCTCGGCCACCCCCGGCCCGTACGAGCTGGACAAGTCCGCCGGCGCGGTGGTGGAGCAGGTGGTGCGCCCCACCGGCCTGGTCGACCCGGCGGTGGAGATCCGCCCGGCCTCGACCCAGGTCGACGACGTGCTCGGCGAGATCCGCCTGCGGGTGGAGCGCGGCGAGCGCACCCTGATCACCACCCTGACCAAGCGCATGGCCGAGGACCTCACCGATTACCTGCACGAGCATGGGGTCAAGGTCCGCTACCTCCACTCGGACATCGACACGGTGGAGCGGGCGGAGATCATCCGCGACCTGCGCCTGGGCGCCTTCGACGTGCTCGTCGGCATTAACTTGTTGAGGGAAGGCCTTGATTTGCCTGAGGTATCCCTGGTGGCGATCCTCGACGCCGACAAGGAGGGCTTCCTCCGCTCGGAGCGCTCGCTGATCCAGACCATCGGCCGCGCGGCGCGCAACCTCAACGGCAGGGCCATCCTCTACGCCGACCAGGTCACCGGCTCGATCCGCAAGGCGCTCGACGAGACCGACCGCCGCCGCAACAAGCAGATCGAGTACAACAAGGCGCACAAGATCACCCCGACCGGCGTGCGCAAGCGCATCGCCGACGTGATGCGCTACGGCTACGAGGCGATCGATACCGCGGTGGCGCTGAAGGTGGCGGAGCGCGAGGCGGCCTACGGCAACATGCCCCCGGAGAAGCTGGCCAAGCTGATCGGCAAGCTCGAGAAGGAAATGCACCAGGCGGCGCAGAACCTGGAATTCGAGCTGGCGGCGAAAAAGCGCGACGAACTGCGCAAGCTGCGCGAGCAGGCGTTCGGCCCGCGCAACGCGTGAGACCGGAGGCCGCCGCGCTACCAGCCCGCCGCGGCGGCTCCTGCCCGCGCCGCCACGCAGCCGGCCACCACCGCCAGCGCCGGTACGCGCAGCGCGGTCAGCAGCACAAACCCGCCCAGCGCGATGGCCAGGTCGATCGGGCCCTGCACCGCGCTGCGCCATAGCGGGTCGTAGAGCGCCGCGGCGAGCAGGCCGACGACCGCGGCATTGATGCCCGCCATGGCGCGGGCCACGGCGGCGTTCGCCGCCAGCCGGCTCCAGAACGGCAGCAGGCCGCCGATCAGCAGCAGCCCCGGCAGGAAGATCGCGACCAGGCTGACCAGCGCCCCGGCCACGCCGCCCTCGCCGTGCTGCAGGCGCGCTCCGAGGAAAGCCGCCACCGAAAACATCGGCCCGGGCACCGCCTGGGCCGCGCCATAACCGGCGAGGAAGTCGTCCTCGCCCAGCCAGCCCGGTGCCACCACCGCCTGCTTCAGCAGGGGCAGCACCACGTGGCCGCCGCCGAAGACCAGCGCGCCCACCCGGTAGAACGCCGCGCCGGCCTGCACCAGCATCGGCGCCCCGGCCGGGATCAGGAAGCTGGCCGCGAGCAGCGCGGCGAACAGGGCCAGCAGCACCGCGCCGGCGCGCGGGCCATGGCTCAGCGGCAGCGTGACGCCGCTGCGCGGCTGCACCGAACCGCAAAGCGCGGCGCCCAGTGCCGCCCCCAGCAGGATGACCAGCAGCTGGGTGCCGGAAGCGGACATGGCCAGGACCAGGGCCGCGGCGCCGATGGCGATAAGCCGGCGCCGCCAGTCCGGCGCCAGCGTGCGCGCCATGGCGACGACGCCCTGCGCCACCACGGCCACCGCCACCAGCTTCAGCCCGTGCAGGACGGCCTGCCCGAAAGGGCCGGCCAGGGTGTCGCGGCAGGCGGCGAACGCGAACAGCAGCAGCGCCGAAGGCAGGGTGAACGCGCTGAACGCCGCCAGGCCTCCGCGCCAGCTGCCGCGCAGCAGGCCGACCGAATAGCCGAACTGGCTGCTCGCCGGCCCCGGCAGGAACTGGCACGGCGCCAGCAGCTGCGCATAGCCGGCCTCGTCCAGCCAGCCGCGCCGGGTGACGAACTCCCGATGGAAATAGCCGAGGTGGGCGATCGGTCCGCCGAAGGAGCTCAGGCCCAGCCGCAGAAAGACGCGGAAGATTTCCCGGGCGCTGCTGCGCGGCGGCGTGGGACTCATGCGGCGGGTTGCGGCGGCGCCGGGGGCGTCAGGCGGGCGGCGTCGTCGAGGCCGAAGGCGCGCTCGATCAGGCCGATGCGGCTGACGGCGTCCTCGTAGCCGTCCTTGCCGAACATCTGCTTTTCCAGCTCCTCGAAGCGGTCGGACAGCTCCTCGTACTCGTGCGAGGACACCGCCGCCTTCCAGGCGGGGAACACCCGCGTGTCCTCCAGCGCGGCGTGCTGCTGGTACATGCGCACGAAGCCGTCGAGAGTCTGCGCCAGCGGACCGGCGTTGGCGGAGGCGATGCTGCCGCCACGGGTCACCGCGGTGATGTAGGCGGTGATCTCGCGGCCGCGGTCATGCTGCGCCTTGAGCACCGCCGGCAGCGACGCCGTGGGCCCGCCGGCCTTTTCGACCGCCGGAAAGACGAACGCCTCCTCCAGCCTGCGCTCGTGATAATCCTCGCCGAAGCTGCGGAACAGCGCGGCCGCCTGCCCCAGGGCGTCGGCGGGAACCGGGCCCTGTCCGCTGCGCAGCCGTGCGGCCGCCTCGGCGTAGACCAGCAGGGCGCGCCGCAGCACGCCGTGCTCGCGCATCATGTCTTCCACCGCGAGCACTTCCTTGCTGCCCGATTCGGCGCCGCCGCAGGCGGCCAGCGCGAGCGTGGTGCCGGCCACCGCCCCGGCAGTCATCAGCAGGGCCTTGCGGCGGGATTCGAGCATATCCATGGCGGCCTCCGGAACCGGCAATGCGAGTTTGCCAGATGTGGATCGACGCATGGCCCGGTTGGTTCCGGCGCAGGCCGGCGCGCGGCTTCAGCTGGCCGCCGGCACGAAGCGCCGCTGCCGCATCCACTTGGTCGCCACCCACTTCTCGCCCTGCGTCACCGGCGCGCTGGCATGCAGCGAGCGCGGATCGACCCGGCCCGCTTCGTCGCAGTATTCGAAGTACACGGCGTTGCCGCGCAACGGCGACACCGCCCAGCCGAGGACCGGGAACACGGTCTGCCCGCCGGCCGGCACGTCGTTGAGATAGGTGACCAGGGTGCTGACCCGCTGCCCGCTGCGCGACACCGATTCGCGGTTCGCGGCATTGGTCGGCTGCAGGTAGTCGAAGTGCGGCTCGCTGCCGCCGCCGGCCGGGTAATACAGCACCTGCAGGCCTTCGCCATTCTCGGCGGCTGGTTCATCAGCGCGGACAGGCGGCGGTCGAGAGCGGCGATGAAATCGTTTTCCGCCGGCCGGAAGAACATGCCGTAACTGGTGCGCCGGTCGCTGACGATGTCCAGCCCGGTCGCCGGATCGACCAGCGTCGAAGGCTTGAGCCGCGGCCGCGCCATCCCGATCAGGGCGGCGCACTCGTCGGCGTCGAGCACGTTGCCGAGCGTGGCGAACACCGGATCGTCGGCGCGGGCGTGCACCAGGATCTCGCGCCCGGCGGCCCGCAGGCGCGTGCCCGGGGCCAGCCGCGCCGGCGCAGCCGGTGTTTCATGGCCCGGCAGCTCGACATGGTCCACCGGCGCCGGCTGCCCGCGGCCGCGCGCGTCCACGAAAGCCCCGACGATCGCCCGCGCGGCGCGAGCGTCCATGCCCTGCCGGCGCATCGTATCGAGCAGGGCCTGCGGCGTCTGCCCGCGGTCGAGGCTCTGCGTCAGCCAGCGGCCCAGCTCCGGCGCGAAGCGGACAAGCGAAGCCACGCGCTCAGACCGGGCCGGCCATGGCGACCCAGCCATGCTCGCCGAGCACGAAGCCCTGGCGCAGCTGCAGGCCGCCGCCGGCGCCCTTGACGATGCGCGCCACCATCGGCAGCACGCGCTGCGCATCCGCGTCCTGCAGCCACGGCGCGGGATCGACCTGGTAGGTGTAGCTGACCACGGCGGTCGGGTGTTCGGCGTCATGCTGGTCGAGCTGCCAGCCCACCACCCGCTCGGGCCGGATGTGCGCGACGCAAAAATCCCTCGGGTGCTCGGCGCCGCCGCGGCTGGTGTAAGCGTGCGCCTTGTAGTACTTGCTGCCCTCCTCGGTGAGGGCATAGCGCTTGACCACGCCCTGCGGATTCTCCGCGGTCTTCGGCACCTCGACCACCGTGCTGGACGCGAGCCCGAGCTTCTCGAACACCGGCAGCTGCACCGCATGGCGCGCGCCCGCCCCGGCCTCGGCCGGCGTCAGGTCGATCGGCCAGTCGAACATCGCCAGGCAGACATCGCCCCGCGTGGCGAGGGTCTGTTCGAGCGCCAGCTTGAAGTTGGGGCGCGTCGGCGCGCTGCGGTCGTTGTTCAGCCCGCAGGCCGGCAGCAGCGGCAGGGCCAGGGCCAACATCAGGAACTTGCGGAGCATCGGTTTCATGTCACTCGTCTATCGTGGGAATACGGTTGCGCGGCTCGTCGCCGCCGCCTGGTCCGACATCTCGTCGGCGATCCAGCCGCGCTGCGTCAGGTGTACGCCCAGGCGCAGCTGCTGCGTCCCGGCGTTTTCCATCGCCTGCCTCACCACCGGGAACGCGCGGCGCACATCCGCCGCCTGCGTCCATGGCGCCGCCGCGATCTTGTAGGTGAACAGGACCGAGGTCGCCGTGCGGCCGTCGAGGCTGACCGGCTTCTCCCAGCCGATCACCCGGTCCAGGGACAGGGTCGCCACGCAGAAATCGGCCGGATGGACCTCGCGGCGGGTCGCGGTGGCGATTACCACCGGCACCTGGAGGTAGTACGTCCGCCCCGCGGTGGTCAGCGCATATTCGCGGGCCGGCTCCGCGGCATCCTCTACCTCGTGCCCGGCGACCAGGCCCAGGGCTTCCAGCACCGGCATCTGCTGCGCGTCGAGGCTGTGCATCCGGCGGTCGGCGGCGGTCACGGTGATCGGCCAGTCGTACTTCGCCAGGCACAGGTGGCCGCGCTGCGCCAGGTATTCGCTCACCGCGGCGGTGAAGTTCGCGCGGCTGGGCAGCTGCGCCTGCCGCTGACCGCAGCCGCCGAGCAGCAGCAGGATCGCCAGAACCGCGGAGGACCGGTATCGCTTCATCGCAGGGCCGGGCTCGATCCGCTCAATTCACGCAGGGGCCGCTGGCCGGCGGCGCCTCCGGGATCTGGTAGCCGTCGGTCAGCGTATTGAGGAAACAGACCAGGTCGGCGACCTGCTGATCGGTCATCGGCGGCGTCGACCCCGCCGCGCGCGGCTGCGTGCCACCGCCGCGCGTATTGTCCCCGCCGACCCCGGTGCCGAGCGGCACTTCCTCGTCGACGTTGCCCCGAAAAGCCGGCGGCAGATCGTTGAAGATCTGCACCGCCGCGCCGGGCACATGCGTCGGCTGCAGCGCGTAGCCCGGATTATCGACCGGCGCGGCGGAGCCGCCGCTGCCCGGGTACCAGTACTCGGGATTGGTGTCGCGCGTGTTGTAGAACTGCACGACCTGGCTCAGCGAGTGGAACACGCCGTTGTGGAAGAACGCGGTGCGTGTCGCCACGTTGCGCAGGGTCGGCACCTTGAACTGGCCGCAGTAGGGATCGGAGGTCTCGAAACCCGGCGAGCCCGGCGCGTGGTCGGTGCGATAGGGGCCGCACAGGCCCATGTCGTAATGGCTCGGATCGGCGTCGTTGGCCGGGATCGGATCGGGGTTGCCGGGGATCGAGCTGTCGTTGCGCGGCGCGCCGATCGCCTGGTAGGTGAAATCCGTCATCAGCCCCTGGTTGCCGTCGAAGTTGACGCCGGCGTAGTGGCAGGCCAGGCAGTTGCCGACGCTGTCCGTGTTGAAAATCCTGAGGCCGCGCATCTCCGCCGCGGTCAGGGTGCCGCCGACCTTGTTGTGGACATAGAGGTCGTACTTGCTGGTGTACGGATGGAAGCTCAGGTCTTCATGCTCGAAGGCCTGGATCGCCTGGCCGAGGTCGGCAAATGCCGTGTCGGTGTCGGCGAAGACCCCGGCGCCGAAGGCCTGCATGAACAGAGCGGCATACTGGCCGTTCTTGACCGCCTGCACCACCGCGTCCTTCGAGGGGTTGTTCATCTCGACCGGGTTGAGCAGCGGCAGTTGCGGCTGCTCGGCCAGCGTCGCCGCGCGGCCGTCCCACATGAAGCCGCCGCCGGCCGAGGCCAAGGTCACCCCGTCCGGATTCGCGGCGTTGTCGCTGTACGGCGGCGTCGCGTCCTTGTAGCGCAGCGACGGCACCGCGCGGAACCCGGATTCGGCGGGGTCGGAACCCAGCTGCACCGCCAGGCTGTTCGGCGGCCCGTAGGCATATTGCGGCGAGTGGCAGGTGGCGCACGACATGTTCTTGCCGCCCGACAGGGTCTTGTCGAAAAACGCCTTCTGCCCCACCTGCGCCGCCAGGCTCAGCGTCGAACCGCCGCTGCCGGAACCGGAGCTGCCCCCGCTGCCTCCGCCCGAGCTGGAGCCGCTGCCTGCGCCGGAGCTGCCGCCGCTCCCGCCGCCGCAGCCCGCCAGCAGGAGCAGGACCGCGCCGAGCACGGCGGCCGCCTGGATTTTCATGCGCATCTCGAACCCTCTGGCGCCGGGTGCCCGGCACGTTCGTCACGCCCCGCCGGGCGCCACAAGCAAAGACGGGCCGTCGCAGACGGCCCGCATGCCCATCCCATCCTTGTGCAACCGCGGAATGCGTGGGGCGGCGAACCGCCCGCCCCACGCCAGGCGCCGCCTACTTCACCGCCCAGATGTTGTTCTGGTTCGCATCCGGTCCGGTCTGCGGCGTGATCGCGGGGCCGGCCACGCCGACGCCCGAAATGTCGGCCGGGTTCAGCTTCTGCACGTAATTCGCCGGGATCACGTAGGCGTGGTTGATCGGACGCACCGAGTCGAAGTGCGTATCCGCGCTGCCCGCGAATTCCGGCAAAGCCGTGATATTCGCCGCGATGAAGGCCTCGGTGTACTTCGCGCGGTTCAGGTAGGAAGCGTCCACCGCCGGGTCGGCCAGCTGGAACATGTCCTGCACCGTGCGCACCAGCGAGAAGTGGCTGTAGGCGTCGCTGTCCTTGCCGCCCTTCGGCGCAGTGCCGACATCCTGCTGGTTGGTGATGACGCCGAAGATCGAATTGCCGTGGCCGATGTTGCCGTTGCCGTAGCCGCTCGGCTGCGTCGTCGCGGTGGCCTTGCCGCTCGCATCCACCGTCACCGGGGCGGCGCCGGAGTTCTTGCCGCCGGCGTTCCAGCCGCAGCAGGAGGTGCTGGAGCCCTCGCCTTCATCGAACATGATCACGATCGCGACGTGCTTCTGCGGGTTCTTCCACAGGGCCGAGTTCTGGATCGCGCTGACCACCTTGCCGACGTAAATGTCGGCGCGGATGATGCCGGCCGTCTCGCCGTTGTTGTTGTTGGCGCAGCTGGTGTCGCTGCCGACGCCGTGCATGTCGTCGCACTGGTCGGGCACGATGAAGTTGACGTTGCCGACGTCGCCGGCGGCGAGGTCGGCGCCGAACTGGTCGTACATCCATCCGGTCGGCACCGTGTAGGCGGTGCTCTTGGCCCAGTCGGCCGCCGTGTACTGCGTGCCGAAGATGGTGCGGTTGTCGGCCACGAACTCCGGCAGCAGGCGCGCCGTCTGGTAGGCGATCGACGGACCGTGCTTGACCTTGTACAGGCCGCCCACCACCGCGAAGTTGGCGGTGCCGGTCACGTTGGTGCCGTCGGTGTCGGTCTCGTTGTAGGTGTCGACGACCGCCGGATCGGCGACGCTGTCGGAACGCACGTCCTGCCCCGGGTTCATCGACTCGCTGTAGGTGCGCCAGGTCAGGCCGGCCTTCGACAGCAGGGTGAACAGGTTGTCGCCCGGCGCATTGTGGTTGGTGCCGCTGGTCGGCGAGGTGCTGCACGCGTCGCCGGCGTTGCTGCTGAAGCCGGCGAGATGCTTGCTGTCCAGCGGCGGCAGCGGGCCCTGCGGCGGCAGCGGCTGGCCATCGGAGGCGGTGCCGCCGGCGAAGGCCACGTCCTGCGGCGCGTTGGCGCCGGCGGCGCCGCAGCCGAACCAGTTGTCGTCGGTGATGCCCCAGTCGTCGCCGCCGCCGAGCGCGGTGTAGTTCGGCTCGGAAGGATTGCCGGTCGAGTAGTAGGTCGTAAGCTGGTTGTACTTGCTGAGCAGCGCGTTGATCTGGGGCGCGCGCGTGTTGCCAAGAACCGCGTCGGTGGACTTGTTCTCCAGCATGATGACGAAGATGTTGTCGTAGGCCGGCACGCCCTCGATGTTGAACGCCGCCTGCTGCGACTGCGCGAAGGTGATGGGCTGGCGCGTATCGGCCGGGATCGTCTCGCCGGCGGTGATGCCCGAGACGCCCGCGAGGCGCGGGTCGCCGCCGGCCACGGCCAGCGCGTCCGGATACTTGTCGCCGCGGTCGAACTTGGCCGTCGCGTAGGTGTAGCGGTTGCCCAGCGCGTTGTAGGCGTATTCCAGCGCGTACTGGTTGGCTCCCGACTCGGTGTTGACGTCGGCGAGCACATCGAGGCTGCCGATGCTGGCCGAGCCCTGGTTGAAGGTCGGGCCGCTGAGGCGGGTGGCGAGGTTGCCCAGTTCGGTCGTGAAGGTGCTGCCGTTGGCTTCGACCAGCCGCTGCACTTCGCTGGACATCGGGCTGATCACGATCTTGTCCGCGCCCTGGAATGCCACTTGCGCGGCGGAGGCGCGCAGGATCAGGTGGCCCGAAACGGCCGAGCCGCTGGCGGTGTTCGTCGCCGAGGCCGGGATGTCGGCAAGCAGCTGGCCGCTGTCGCCGGTGGTGAGGGAGAAGTGACCGCTGCCGTCCGTCTTCGCCGTCGCCTCGGAGCCGTCGCACTTGCCGTTGGCGTTGGCATCGACGCAGACCGTGGCACCGGCGTAGTACCCGGGCTTGAAGGTCGGGTCGCCGGTCTTGCTGCCGGAGACGAAGGCGCTCGACGCCACGACGCCGCTGTAGGTCGTACCATTGTTGTCATTGTTACCGCACGCCGCGAGCATGCAGCAGGCCGCTGCGATCGGCGTCAGCTTCAACGCATCACGATTGAACATTGATTGTGTTCCCTAGGTTTTTGGCGGAAAGAGACAGCCGTATCTGCAGGGCCGTATCGGCCGGAAAACTTAGGAGCCGAAGATGACGGATCGGTTAAAGATCGCGCGGCGCGCCGGCGCATCGATCAGGGGACGCCTCGCAGGCCTTGCCGCAGTTGAGGTTTGCGCCCAATGTAAAGAATGGTAACTGAGGGTATGCCACCGCCCATGTGCATGGCGCAGCCGATTCCCGGCGCAGCAGGGTGCCCATACCGGGGACCGCGCTACCCGCTCCAGGATGGAGCGGTTTTACTTCGAGGGCGCGTACCCATCGGCAAGGGTACCTAGGAAAGCGATCAGGTCCCGGATCTCCGCCTCGCTCAGTGCCGGCTTGCCGCCGGGCCTGCCGCCGAACGGCGGCTCCCTGTTGACGTTCGGCCGGTACTGCGGCGGCAGATCGTCGAACTTGTCGATGCTGCCGTCGGCCTTGCGCGGATACCATTTGCCGGGATTGGTGTCGCGCTCAGCGTAGAAGTGCAGCACCTGTTCCAGGCTGTGGAAGGCCCCGTTGTGGAAGAACACCTTGCGCAAGGTGACGTTGCGCAGCGAAGGCGCGCGGAACAGGCCGCAGAATTCCTTGCGGTCCGCCAGATCCGTGCGCAGCGGTCCGCACAGTCCCAGGTCGTAGTAAGCCGGGTCGCGGTTGGCCGGGAGGCTGCGGTTGCGCGGCACGCCGACGGCGACGTAGCCAAAATCGCTGAAACTGGGAAAGGCATGGCCGCGCACGGCGCTGGGATGGCACAGCGCGCAATTGCCCTTGGCCGGATTGTTGAACAGCGCCAGCCCGCGGGCTTCCTGCGGCGTGAGCTGCGCTTTTCCGCGCAGGTAGGCATCGTATTTGCTGTCGTAGGGATAGAAGTCCGGCGCGCTTTGCTGGAACACTTCGAGCGCCAGCAGCACGCCCTTGAAGGCCAGTGCCTCATCCCGGAACACCTCCGCTCCGAAGGTGTCGCGGAACTGGCCGGCGTAGGGCGCAGCCTTGACCTTGGCCACCACCGCGGCGGCATCGGTGTTGGCCATTTCCACCGGCGAAAACAGCGGCAGGGGCGCCTGGTCGTGCAGCGATTGCGCGCGACCGTCCCAGGTATGACCGCCGGTGACGCCCTGGTCGATGCTGTCGTCGCCGTCGTCCTCGTAATGGTGCTCGGTGAACGCCGGCACGTTCTGCAGGTAACGCAGCGAAGGCACCGCCCGGATGCCGGCGAGCTTCAGCTCAGGCCCGCCCAGCTTCACCGCGGCCGCATCGGACGGGCCGAAGGCGAATTTCGGATCGTGGCAGGTGGAGCAGGCCATGCGCCCCGAGGCCGACAGCGAGGGGTCGAAAAACAAGGCGCGGCCCAGGGCGGTGATTTCCGCAACGCTGGCCTGGCGCGGAAACTTCACCGCGTAGAACGGCGTTTCCGCCGCTGCCGGCAATGCCGCTGCGGCGGCCCGGTCGGGGGCGGCGGCGGCCGTCGGTGTCTTGCCGCAGGCGGCGAACGCGCCGGCCGCAGCCATTGCAGCGGCCAACAGGGCGGCCCGGCTGTGCGCGGCAGGCCGGAACAGGAGCAGGGGTCGCATAGGGGCGCCTGTTTGACAGGATTCCATGTCAGGCACGTGACAGGAGCGGCCGGTACCGCTGACATCAAGGCAACATCTTCGTGTAATAGTTGTTCACGATACTTTTCGGGATGCAACCCTTTTTTACGTTTCGCAACACAGGGGATAATCTCGATGAAACGCGCATACCGTGTCGCACCGCTGGCTCTGGCGCTGCTGCTGGGCCTCAGCGCCTGCGACGACAATAACAACAACAATTCCGGCTCCAGCTCCGGAGGATCCTCTTCCTCCAGCTCGAGCAGCTCCGGCTCCTCCGGGTCCAGCTCATCCTCTTCCGGCGGCACGCTGAGCCAGGTGCAGCACGTGGTGGTGATCTACGCCGAAAATCACTCCTTCGACTCCGTGTTCGGCAAGATGCCCGGCGTCAACGGCCTGAGCGCGGTGCTCGACAGCACCGGCAAGCCGACCGCGGCCTACGTCAAGCAGGTGGACCGCGACGGCACCACCGTCCTGGCGACCCTGCCGCCGGCGTTCGGCGGCGTCACCAGCCCCGGCTATACCCCCGCCGTGACCCAGGCGGACAGCACGGGCAAGCCGAATGCGCCGTACTCCTTCGAGAGCACCTACGGCCTGACCGCCAGCACCGTGACCAACGATCTGGTCCATCGCTTCTTCGACGAACAGATGCAGATCAACGGCGGCAAGATGGACAGCTTCGCCGCCTGGTCCGACGTGGGCGGCCTGTCGCTCGGCAACTTCGACTACAGCGGTTCCAAGCTGGCCACCCTGGCCAAGCAGTACGTCATCGCCGACAACTGGTTCAACGGCGCCTTCGGCGGCTCCTTCCTCAACCACCAGTACTTAATCTGCGCCTGCGCGCCGAAGTACACGGACGCCGAAACCCGCGGCGCCAGCCGCATCTCGGCGGTGGACAAGGACACCGGCGGCAACTACACCACGCACCTGACGACCGCCTCGACCTCGCCGGCTTCGGCCCTGTCGGGCAAGCCGGTGTTCGTCAACGACGGGGCCATTTCGCCGAAGGATTACTTCGGCGCCGGCGACGGCTACCGCGGCATCAACACCTTGCAGCCGGCCTACCAGCCCAGCGGCAACACACCAAAGAGTGGCGCAACTGGCAACGATCTGCTGTTCGCCGACCCCACAGCAAGCAGCACGCTGGAGCCGCAGACTCAGACCACCATCGGCGATCTGCTCACCGCCAAGAACGTATCTTGGCGCTGGTATTCGGGCGCATGGAACCTGGCCGTAAGCGATGGTCCCAAGGCGTCGGGCGACCGGCAATACATTTATAAGCCGTCCACCCCGCAAGCTTCCCCGGACTTCCAGGCCCACCACCAGCCGTTCAACTACTACGCCGAGTTCGACCCGGTGACCCACGCCGACGCGCGCAATGCCCATCTGCGTGACGAGTCCGACCTCATCGCGGACGCGCTGGCCGGCACCCTGCCGGCGGTGGCGTTCTTCAAGCCGCAGGGCAACCACAACCAGCACCCGGGCTATGCCAACCTGGCCGATGGCGACGATCACATCGCCGATCTCATCGCCAAGCTGCAGGCCACCCCGGAGTGGAACAGCATGGTGATCATCGTCACCTACGACGAGTTCGGCGGCGCCTGGGACCACGTTGCCCCGCCCAAGGGCGACAAGCTGGGCCCCGGCACGCGCCTGCCGACGATGATCATCTCGCCGCTGGTCAAGCCGGCCTTCATCGACCACACCCAGTATGACTCCGGCTCGATCAACCGCTTCATCATCAAGCGCTTCGGCCTCGACGCCAGCGGCCTGCCGGGCCTCGCCGCCCGCGATGCGGCCCTGGTTGCCAACGGCGGCACCAAGATGGGCGACATGACCAACATGCTGAAGTAAGCGGCTTCGCAGCATTCGACGGGCGGCCTGCGGCCGCCCGTTTTTTTTGGGCTTCCGGCCCGGGGCGGCTGGCGCGGACGCCGCGCAATCCGTATAATTCGCCCCTCTTTACGCTGTTCCGGCGTACAGGCGCGTAGCTCAGCTGGTTAGAGCACCACCTTGACATGGTGGGGGTCGTTGGTTCGAGTCCAATCGCGCCTACCAATTTTCCTTCGAGTTCGGCACGAGGACTCTCACCAACGACTGCGTCGTTGGTTGTGAGGCGCTTCCCTGCGCCTCACCCGGCGGCAGAGCCGCCGGGCCGCCCTGCGGGCGTCCGATTTCGCTCCCGGCGAAATCGTCGAGTCCAATCGCGCCTACCAATTTTCCTTCGAGTTCGGCACGAGGACTCTCACCAACGACTACGTCGTTGGTTGTGAGGCGCTTCCCTGCGCCTCACCCGGCGGCACAGCCGCCGGGCCGCCTTGCGGGCGTCCGATTTCGCTCCCGGCGAAATCGTCGAGTCCAATCGCGCCTACCAATTTTCCTTCGAGTTCGGCACGAGGACTCTCACCAACGACTGCGTCGTTAGGTTGTGAGGCGCATCCCTGCGTCGCCGCGCTTGCTCCTCGCATCCGGCGCAGCGGCACTTGCAACTGGCCCGCGGCCGACACAATCTGTCGCGGCAAGATTCCATGACCAGGGAGCCCACGTGTCGCGGCAGAAGATCGAGATCGTGCAGGACTACGACAAGCCGGTGGCGGAGATCTTCGGGCGCCTGGCAGATCACCACCAGCTGGGCAGGCTGCTGAGGGTGCCGGTGCGGCGGATCCACGACGGGGCCGGCGCCCCCAATGGCGTGGGCTCGGTGCGCCGCATCGGCGTGGGGCCGCTGGCGATCGAGGAGACGGTCACCGCGCTCTCCCCCAACCGCTCGATCGACTACCGCATCAGCAAGGGCGGCTACCCGATCCGCAACCACAGCGGCCGCATCGAGTTCTCCGGCTCCGATCGCGGTGCGCGCGTGGCCTGGACCATCCAGTTCGACTCGCCGCTGCCCCTGGTCGGGCCGGCGCTGAAGCTGGTGCTGGGCCAGGCGATCCGCCTCGGGCTGAAGCGGGCGTGAAGAGGGGCCAGAGCGCCGCCTTCAGTGGCAGCGCTTCATGTTGCGGCCGAGCATCCAGGCGTTGACCGGCCACGCGGCAAGGAAGCCGGCGACCAGCGCCAGAGCGAAGGCTTCCCAGTAGCGCGCGGAAACCAGGCTGACGCCGCGCATGCCGCCCATGTGGTAGTCGACCAGGTTCATCACCAGCTCCATCACGCTGATGGAGATGACCTCGCCCAGCCACACGGTGCGGAGCGAGTCGGCGAAGCCGAAGCCCCGGCGCAGCATCGGGACCAGGGTCAGGGCGAAGCCGCTGAAGAAGGACAGCGCCACCGCCAGGGCCACCGTCATGGCGGGATGCCAGCCCAGGCTGACGCCGATGGCCAGGCCGGTCAGCTCGCCGATGGCGCAGCCCGTCAGGCAATGCAGGGTGACGCTGGCGGCGCCGCGCCAGCCGGCCTGGTGGGCGTGGCCGGCATGGGCGGCGTGGGCCGCGGTACCGTCACCGGCGGCACCCGGCTGGGCCCCGCCATGACAGCAGGCGTGCGATTCGTGACTGGCGTGG
>Ga0070741_10001391_pt1 | contig 74383 bp, 76 predicted proteins | sample Coa_R1_4_FD_66440 | JGI IMG/M metagenome (GOLD analysis project Ga0070741, IMG submission 66440) | Surface soil microbial communities from Centralia Pennsylvania, which are recovering from an underground coalmine fire - Coalmine... | ecosystem: Environmental > Terrestrial > Soil > Unclassified ...
CGCCACCGCAAGGTGGTGACGACAGGATGCACGTAGGCGCACTCTGCCGTCACCACCTTGGGTTCGACGGCCCCGGTCCTGCGGATGCGGGCCCCGGGCCTGCGGGCGCGGGCCCCGGGCCTGCGGGCGCGGGGCCGGGGCCGCCGCGGGGACCGGTCGGGCGCGCCGCGGGGATCGCCTGGGGCGCCCCGGGGCGCCGGTACCATCAGCGCCGTGGGTGACGCGCTCGACGGGCTGGCGCCGCCGTCGGAGCTCGGCCCCCTGACCGGGGTCCCGATGGCGGAGCTGCGGTCGCGGCGCAACGGCCTGCAGGAGGCCGAGCTGGCACTGTCGTACGTGCGCCGCCAGGTGCAGGTCCGGCTCGACATCGTCCTCGACGAACGACAGCACCGGGCATCAGGCGCGGCGGCCCGTGACGCATCGGCGCTGGTGGCGGACCTGCCGAAGATCCTGGCCGAGCACAGCGGCGGCGCGGCTCGCGGGTCGTTCCCCGACGTGGCGGTCCCGCCCGAAGCGGTCGAGGCGGTCGTGGCCGAGCTCGACACGATCATCGGCGTGCGCGACCTGCCCGCCGTCGGGTCGCTGCCCGACGCTCGCCTCGCGACGGTCGCCGACGAGCTCGAGCAGTTCGAGCGCCGGGTCTCGCAACGGCGCCGCGCCCTCCACACCGCCATCGATGCCCTGCAGGAGGAGATGCTGCGCCGCTACAAGTCCGGCGAGGCCTCCGTCGACGCCCTCCTGCAGTAGCGCATGCCCGCGCGGGAGGTTCCCGACCGCTGGCGCGACCTCGGGACCTTCATCCGCGAGCAGCGGGACCTGTCACGGCTCTCGCTGCGCCGGCTCTCCGACCTGGCCGGCATCTCGAACCCCTACCTGAGCCAGATCGAGCGCGGGCTGCGCAAGCCGTCGGCCGAGATCCTCCAGCAGATCGCCAAGGCGCTGCGCATCTCGGCCGAAACCCTCTACGAGCGCGCCGGGCTGCTCGAAGCCAACGCCGAGCGGGGCGACACGGCCGCGGCGATCCTGCGCGACCCCGACCTCAGCGAGGACGCCCGCCAGACGCTCATGAAGGTGTACCTCTCCCTGCGCTCGGCGCCGCGAGACGCGGGAGCGGGCCCGCCGCGGGAGGCGCCGACCACAGAACCCGCGGCGCCGTAGCCGCCGGGGCGCGCGCCAACGCGGCGAGCGCCCCGAGCGCGCGGTCGGCCCGGTCAGGCGATGCTGAGCCGGCGCGCCGACGCGAACCGCGCGGCGACGTCGTCCCAGTTCACGATGTTCCACAGGGCGTCGAAGAACGACGCCTTCACGTTCTTGTACTGCAGGTAGTACGCGTGCTCCCAGGCGTCGAAGGCCAGCAGTGGGATCGACCCGTTCCCGACGCTCCCCTGGTGGTCGTACACCTGCTCAATGATCAGCTGCTGGCCGAGCGGCTCCCACGCGAGCACGCCCCACCCTGAGCCCTGGATCGTCATGCTGCTCTCGTTGAGGTGGGCCTGGAACGCCTCGAACCGCCCGAAGAACTCGTCGATCGCCGCAGCCAGCTCCCCCTGGGGCTTGTCCCCACCGTCGGGCGAGAGGTTCTTCCAGAAGATCGAGTGCAGCACGTGGCCGCTGACATGGAAGGCGAGCGTCTTCTGCAGCCCGACGATCGCCTCGAAGTCGTCGCGCTCGCGGGCCTCGGCCAGGCGCTCCAGCGTCTGGTTGGCGCCTTTCACATACCCGGCGTGGTGCTTGTCATGGTGCAGCTCGAGGATCTCGCCGGAGTAGTGCGGCTCGAGCGCGCCGTAGTCGTACGGCAGGTCGGGGAGGGTGTAGTCCATCGGGGTGGGGGGCCTCCTGGCGATGGTGGTCGACAAGGTACGAGGTCGACCCTACTCCCGGCCCGGAGAAATGCGTTACGCCCGCAGGTGCGCCGCGACCAACGACCAGACCGGCCCGAGCACGACCAGCGAGTCGATGCGCCGGAGGGCCGGTGCGTGCCCCCGCCGGTCGCCGAGGACGAACGTCGCCACCGCCGGGCCGAGCGGGGAGAGCACGGCGGCGAGGGCGCCGAGCAGCCAGGCATCGGCGCTGCGGAACTGCAGCCCGAGCGCGGCGACGAGCATGGTCACGGGCACGATGCAGGCCATCCCGGCGAGCGGCCCGAGCCAGCGGTGGCGCGACCCACTGCCGATGACCCATGACCCGGCGTCGTAGAGCAGGGCGATCGCCATGAGGATGAACGGCACCTCGAGGCTGGAGCGCCGGAGCAGCACGGCGCCGGCGACGGCTGCGGCGGGCACGGCGGCGCACACGACCGTCAACGCCACGTCGCGGGGGCTGCCGCCCGATGCGGCCCATGCCCACACCGCGCCACCGGCGACGGCGAGCACGGCGACGACGACGAACCCGGTCGCCCCCAAGGCGGCGCCGAGGACGGCCACGGCAGCGATGGCGAGGGCGGCGGGCACGACCGGGTGGCGTGCCGGGGCGACGTGGCGCCACGTCCTCGCCGCCTGCGCCGCGGCGGCCCCTGCGGCCGCGGCCATCAGGAGGGCGAAGGGCGCCGTACCGGAGACGAGCGCGCCCACAACAGCGGCCGCCCACACCACGCCGAGCAGGACTTTCGGCCCTCGCACGTCGGGGGCGGGGAACATGCGCCAGCGCCGGGCCCCCGACGACGCCCGCGTCGCCACTGGCCGTGCCGCCGGCCGTGGCCGGGGCGGAGGGGGCGCCGGTGGGGTCCGGTCGGCCGCAGCCCTGCTCATGCCGCGCCACCGGACACGGGCGGCAGCACGGCGACCTCGTCGCCCGGGCGCACGGGGTCGGCGGGGTCGGCCGGTGACCCGTTCACCCACACCCGGCTGCGCTCCAGCACGGCGCCGAAATGGTCCCCGTAGCGCGCGACGGCGCGTGCGAGCACCTCGCCCACGGTGGCGCCATCGACCTCGTCGTGCCCTGTGCCCGCCGCCTCACGGGCGGCGGCGAACAGCACGAGCGTGACGCCCACCTCCCCGAGCGTACCGGGCGGCCGGCTCGCGGCCCCGTGGTTGACTGGCCGCGTGCCGACGTCGATCCTGCTGCTGCGCCACGCCAAGTCGACGTGGAACGAGCAGGGGCGCTGGCAGGGGTGGGCCGACCCCCCGCTGTCGCCCTCCGGCGAGTCGGCAGCGCGCGCCGCCGCCAGCGACCCGGCCCTCGAGGAGATCGAGGCGGCCGCCGCATCCGACCTCCAGCGGGCGGTCCGCACCGCCGAGCTCCTCGGCGCCGCCCGCGGGTGGCCGCCCGTCCGCCGCTACCGCGGCCTCCGTGAACGGGGGGCCGGGCCCTGGACCGGCCTCACCCGCGCCGAGATCGAGGCGGGCTGGCCGGGCGCGTTCACACCGCCGGTCGTCGTGGTCGGCGGCGAACACCCGCCTGCGGTGACGGCGCGGGCCGTCGCCAGCCTCCACCGCCTTGCCGCGGACTTCCCGGGCCGCCGCGTCCTCGCCGTGACCCACGGCGGCGTGATCCGGCTGGTCGAGGCCCATCTCGGCGCCGAGCCAGCACCGGTCCCCAACCTCGCCGGCCGCTGGGTGCACATCGAGCGGGCCACGCTGTCGCTCGACGAGTGGGTCGCGCCATTGACGGCCAGGGCCGCGCCCGGCGCCGACCCGACGGCCGCGGAGACGCCCGTGCCCGAGGCGGCGCGGTGACCGGCGCGGGGGCCGGGGACCTGGTGGGCATCGACCACGTCCAGCTCGCCATGCCGCCGGGCGGCGAGGACGCCGCGGAGGCGTTCTACGCGGGGATCCTCGGCCTGCCGCGCGTGCCGAAGCCCCACGTGCTGGCGGCGCGGGGCGGGTGCTGGTTCGAGTGCGGGACGCTGCGCGTGCACCTCGGCGTCGAGGAGGGGTTCCGGCCGGCGCGGAAGGCCCATCCCGCGATTGCCGTGCGCGACCTCTCGGGTGTCGTCGCCCGCCTTCGCGCCGCGGGCGTGGACGTGCGGCCCGGCGACGGTGTCCCCGGCATGGAGCAGGCGTACATCGACGACCCGTTCGGCAACCGGATCGAGCTCATCGAGCGGGGCTGACGCGCTCGAGCCGTTGCTCGGGGCGTTCGGCCGCCCACTGCGCCTCCTGCACGCCGAGCTCCGTCGACGGCGGCGCACCGTTGCGGTACTCCTCGACGATCGCCCGCCAGCCCGCCTCCGCCTCGAGGCGGCCGAGCACGCCGCTCACGCCCCACACGACGCGATCGAGGATGACGAACGACGGCGGCATGTCGAGCTTGGCGACCAGGTCGCGGTAGTGCCCGGGCACGTCCACCAGGGTCTGGAGCGCATCGCGCACCCACGCCTGCGAGTAGCGGAACCGCTCGGTCAACAGCGGGACGTAGGGCCGGCTGACGTACTCCCACACCCGCTGCACGGGGACGCCATGGTCGGGGGGGAGGAACCCGGCTTCGACCAGCTGCGCCGCCGTGCGCTCGGGGTCGTCGGCGAGCACGGCGTCGAGGAGGGGCGCCAGCCGGTCCCACTCGCCGGGTGACCAGCGCTTGACGAGGCCGAAGTCGATGAACGTGACCGTGCCGTCGTCGTGGAAGAGGTAGTTGCCCGGATGGGGGTCACCGTTGAACAGGCCGTAGCGGTGCACCGAGCCCTGGTAGAAGCGGTACACGATCTCGGCGGCCCGCTGGCGGTCCGCGTCCGTCGACGTGGCGAGGAAGTTGTCCCACCGCTTGCCCTCGACCCACTCGCTCGTGAGCACGCGCGAGGTGGAGAGCTCGCGCACCACGCCGGGAATGCGCACGAAGGGATGGCCGTCGTACAGCGCGGCGAGCTCGGCCTGGTTGGACGCTTCGAGCGTGTAGTCGAGCTCTTCGACCATCCGCGTGCGCAGCTCGTTGACGATGGCCTGCACGTCGAGGTTCTTGAGCCGCAGTGCGGCGATGAAGTTGTAGAGCATCTGGGCGTTGTCGAGGTCGCCCCTGATGGCGCCGTCGACGCCGGGGTACTGGACTTTGACGGCCACGACCCGCCCGTCGCGCGTGACCGCCCGGTGCACCTGCCCGATCGACGCGGCCGCGACGGGTACGTCCGACCAGTCGAGGAACACCCGCTCGGGATCGGCCCCGAGCTCGCGCCGCACGACCTCGGCGGCCAACCGCGGCGACATCGGCGGCGCGTCGGCCAGCAGGGTCGCCAACGCCTCCTGGGCCTGGGCCGGGAGCCCGTCGGCGACGAACGACAGGAGCTGGCCCAGTTTCATGACCGCGCCCTTCATGCCGCCGAGCACCCGCGCCACGTCCTCTGCGCTCTTGATGGCGTAGCCCTGCTCGAGCTCGGCGCGACGGTCCTCGGTCGCGCGGGCGGCGCGCAGTTTGACGAGGACGAAGTGCACGGCCCGGCGCAGCGTCAACCGCCAGATGCGGAACTGGCGGGTCAGTTGCTGGCGGCGCGCGCGGGGGCCGAAGGCAATTGCGGCACCCGCCGCGCCGGCGACTGCAGCACCTGCCGCCGTGGCGGCGGCCGCTCGCGCCCGCCTCAGAGGCGCGTCCCCAAGCCAGCTCCCTCGCGCGGCTCGTGCTCCGCGTCGAAGCGCGCCGTCGGCTTGGCCTCCAGCCGCTCGTCGGGGATCGGCCGGCCGCACACTTCGCACACCCCGTAGGTGCCCTCGTCGAGCCGCCGGAGCGCGTCTTCGATCTCTCGCAGTTCGCGCTCGACCTGCTCGAGCTGCCCGAGGTCGCGTTCGCGGTCGAACAGCTCGGTCCCGATGTCGGCTGGGTGCTGGCCGTCGGCGGCCTCACCGCGGTCCTGCGCATCGGCTTCCTCGAGGTCCCGCTCCTCGGCGCTGATGTCCGTGCGGATCTCGTCGAGGCGCTCGCGCTCGGCGCCGAGGAGCTCCCTCGCGTGGGCGTCGTCCATCCCGACCACCCTACCCACCCCTAGTCTGCAAACCCGAGGGCCGCTAGCTCATCGGGTAGAGCAGGGGACTTTTAATCCCAAGGTGCGGGGTTCGAGACCCCGGCGGCCCACTCGAGCACAGCGCGGCCTGCACCGCATCACCCCCCGACGCGCCCGTGTTGGCGCCTCCTCCGGCGCCACATGGGTCCCGGACGAAGGTCTTCTCGCGGGCTCACAGAGGGTGCCCGACGACGACGCACCTCCGGCACCGCCCGTTCACGCTGGCCCGACGCCAATCGCTGCTGCTCCTACCCCAACGACCCGGCGGCGCCCAGCAATGGGCACAACCTGACGCGATGTCCGCTCATCGTGGCGGGCGTGAGCCGCACGATCGTCCCGAACGTGGGGTCGCCGCACGCGGCCTCGTCGAGTTGGTGGTCCAGCCGCACCGTGCCCTGGGCCTGGACGCTCCATCCCGTGAGGGCCTGCTCGTCGAAGGCATCCGCGGCGAAGGCGACGACCGTGTGCCTCACCGCCTGGAGCGGCACCTCGAAGAAGCCGAGACATGCCGCGATCTCGTCACCGTCGAGGTAGTACTGCACGGGCAGGATCGCCGGAAGCGCCCTGACCGACAGCGCAAGGCGCCCGATCGACACCGTCTTCAGCAGGCCCCAGCACTCCTCCGGCGGGATTGCCTCGAGATCTTCTTTCCGCATCTCTCCCCCCCGAACGCGGCCCTGGGCGAACGGTGCGGCTCGAGCGGGCCGGGTGCCAGGGTCTTTCGGCCCTACGCCGCCACCCGTTCGGCACCTCGTCGCGGCTGACGCCGCTGGCGGGCGCGCGGCGTCGCTTCGGGGCCGCAGCCAGGTGGGACTGGCGACGGCGGGCCCAGCTCCGGGTAAAGCCCTGCGCGACGGTTCGCTCAACCGCCGACCGGGCGGGCCGACAACGTGGACGTGGCCTCGGAGACCGGCAGGTGCCCCTGGTGCGGTGCGGCGCTCGAGCGCAGCGCCGGCGGGCCCGCGGCGCGGGCCGGTGACACGGGCGCCGAGGGCGGTCTGTGCCGCGCCTGCGCCGAAGCGCGCCGCCTGGTCCTTGCCGGCCGCCAGCCGCGCTCGACCGAGCCGGTGCTCGTCCCGCCACCGACCTGAGCACGCCCCGTCGGCGCTGCCTCAGCGCGCCTCGCCGCTGAGCTCGGCCGACGGCGCGGGCACCGCGCCGTCGCCCGACCAGGTGAAGGCGAGTACGGCAAGATCATCCTCGGCGCCCCGCGGTGTGAGCGCGTCGACGACCCTCGTCACGCGCGCCTCGAGCGTCGCGGCGGGCGCCGCCGCGGCGTCCGCCAGGCGGGCGAGGCCGCGCTCGATGTCCTCGTGGCGCCGCTCGACCAACCCGTCCGTGAAGGCGAACAGCGTCGAGCCCGGCGCGAGTTGGAAGGACGCGGCGGCGTACGGCGTCGTGATGGTCCCTAAGGGCGGCCCGACCGGCGTCTCCACGATGTGTGAGCCGTCCGGCGTCAGCACGAGCGGGTTGAGGTGACCGGCGTTGGCGATGGTGATCCGGCCCGTGACCACGTCGCCGACGCCAACGAGCACGGTCGCGAAGTGGCCGTCGCCGGTGATGTCGACTTGCCGTGAGCACATCTCCAGCACCGCGTCGGGGAGGTGGCCTTCGAGGAGGTAGGCGCGGATCGTGAACCGCAGCCGCGCCATGATCGCCGCCGCTTCGACCCCCCGTCCCGACACGTCGCCCACGACGAAGCCGAAGCGCCGGTCATCGATCGGCACGAGCGAGTACCAGTCGCCGCCGATGTCGACACCTTCGGCACCGGCGACGTAGCACGAGGCGGTCTCCAGGTTCGCCATCGCGGGGTTGCCCTGGGGGAGGAGGGCGCGTTGGAGCGTCTCGGAGATGGTGCGCTGCTCGCCGTAGGACGCGTCCAGCTGGGCGTAGAGCGCGCTGATCGTCGCTGCGTCACGCTCGGCCCTGCGGCGCCGGCGGACCAGTTCTTCCGCGAGGACCGTCGTCGCCGCAGTGAGCACGAGCCCCGCCGCCAGGAAGATCCACGGCAGGTCGCCGGCCAGCCGGCCACCGAGCGGGCCACGGGGGGAGGCGACCAGGGTCAACGTCGAGTCGCCGAACGCGATCGATTCCCGCGCCGTCTGCCCCGTCAACGGCAGCTGCGAGGGCGCCACATCCGTCGTTGCGAGGTACGCGGCGTTGGTGGTCGCCCCGAGGTAGGTGGCGAAGTGGATGTCGGCGAACGCCGCATCGCTCTCGACCGGGACCCGGCGGTCGGCCGGGATCGCCCGCTCGGCGTACACGACGAACCTGGCGTCGGTGGGGTCGCCGATGGCGTAGCCGATCCGGTTGAGGATGCCGCCCGGGATGCCGGCGACGACGAACGTCGTGCTCCGGCGCGCCCGGTCCACCAACGCCAGGGCTTCAGGTGAGGTCGGGCTCAGCTCTGCCGGGGCGCCCGTCGTCGCCGACGGGCCGGCCGGCCCCCACAGCGTCGCCGAGACGAACAACTTGCCCGGCCCCACGTACGAGGACATGAAGGAGATGAAGCGGGCAGGGTCGCCATCGGTCACCCGCTCGACCTGGAGCGCGGTCTGCAGCGGGTTCTCGATGCCGAGGACGGCCGAGGCGATGACGCTCGCCGCCTGCTTGGCCTGGACGGCGAGCAGGCGCTTCTCGTTCTGGCGGTCGAGCGTGCGCGCCGTCCACGAGGCCACGCCGGTGACGATCAGCCCCGCCATGGCGACGACCGCAGCCGCGGTCGCGGCGCTGAACCGGGGCACCGGCCGCGTGGCCGACGCGACCTCCGATCCTCCCTCCGACATCCCCTACCCCGTCGTCGATCCGAGTCCGGGGATCGTAGTTGCGGTACACCCACCGGCCGTTGCGGCGGGGCCGCCCGCGGCCGGGCGGCCCGGCCCGGCGCTCAACTCCGTCCGCGGGGCGGCCGACTGAGTGTCGGCATGCCCTGTGACGCCGGTGCGCGCCCGTGAGCGAGGATGGCTTCCGCCAGGTCCTCGAGCAGGCGCGCGCGGGGAGTGAGCCGGCGTTCGCCGTCCTTTACCGGTCGCTTGCGCCCGCCGTGCTCGCCTTCGCGCGCGGCCGGGGCGCGCCCGACCCCGAGGACGTGGTGGCCGAGACCATGACGTCCGTCGCCCGGAACCTCGACCGCTTCGACGGGGACGAGGCGGCGTTCCGGTCGTGGGTGTTCACGATCGCCTACCGCCGCGTGGTCGACGGCCGGCGGCGGGCCAGCCGGCGCATCCCCGCGCGCCACCTGGCCGAGGCGGAGGACTGGCCGTCGGGTTCACCCCCGGCGGACGCCGTTGTCGACGGGCTGGCCAGCGAACCGGTGCGCGACGCCCTCCTGCGCCTCGGTGCCGAGCAACGCGACGTCGTGCTCCTGCGCGTGCTTGGCGACCTGTCGGTGCGCGAGGTTGCCACGCTCATCGGCAAGCGGGAAGGCGCCGTGAAGATGATCCAGGCGCGCGCGCTGAGCCAGCTGCGGCGCGACCTCGCCCCGGCGTTCGCCGGCGGGGAGGCGCCCGCCATGTCGGGAGGCCGCGATGGATGACGACTGGGGCGACCTGCCTCCCATCGATGCCGGCGACGACGAACTCGAGCTCGTCGGCGCCGCGGTCCGCCGCGCCCTCGTCCAACCCGTCGACGCGGCCCTCGCCGAGGCCCACGTACGGCTGATGGTCGCGGCGCGCGCGTCGGCCCCACCGCCAGGGCCGTTCCGCGCCCGCCCCGGCCCTGCGCCGAAGCCGCCCCGCCGGCCCTCCCACCGGGCGCCGTTCATCGCCGGTCTCGCCGCGGGTGGACTTGTCGCGGCTGCGGTCGCCGCCGTGTTCTCGCTCCCTGGGCGGGGGCACCACCACGCGACCGAGCTGTCCACGCCCCCACCGGCGGTCGTGACGACGGGCGCGCCCGAGACAACGACCCTCACCGAGGACGTGCCGACCTCCACGGTGCCCGCCACCGTGCCCGTGACCGCCGTCGTCACGACTTCGGCACCGCCCTCCTCCGTGCCCGCGAGCACCTCGACGACCGCGGCCGCGGCGCCGACCACGGTGGCCCCGCCGACGACCGCGCGGACGGAGCCCCCGACGACGACGCCCTCCACGACGTCGTCGACCGCCGCGGGCGACGCGTGCGTCAACCCGGTCCTCGTCTCCATCACCGCCACGTTGCAGCCAGGAGGGCGGTACGTGACCGTGGTCATCCGCACGACGGGGACGGTCCCGTACATGTCGGTCAACATCTCGGGCATCGCCGGCATCACCGCCAGCCTGCAGCCCACGGCGTTCGGGTTCCAGGGCACCGTGACCGCCCCCACCGTGATCGCCGCCGGCTCCGTGCTCGAGGCCGGCGCGTGCGGGAACCGCATCCGGGGCACCGCCGTCATCCAGTCCTGACGTTTTCGCTGCGTTGTGACCTTCGCCGTGCGCGCGGCGATAGCACGGGTGGCGCCAGGACGGCGCGGCGGACAACCGGGGAGGAGTCTCGGATGATCAAGAAGTTGCGGTCGATGGGTCGCGGCGCGGGGTGCGGAGCGCTGGTGGGGCTCGTCGGAGGGTTGGCACTCGCCATGCCGGGGGCGGCGTCGCCCGGTGGCGTCATGCGCGCTGTCATCGCGGGTACGAGTACGGAGATGCCCGCTCCCCCGAGCGGGCCGACCACGACGGTCGCCCACCACGAGCCGACGACCACGACGGTCGCCCACCACGAGCCGACCACGACCGTACCGGCCCACCCGACCACGACGGTGGCACCGCACGACGCGCCGACCACTGTCGCACCGGGCACCGAGCCGACGACCAGCGGTGGGCCCCGGACCGGCGACGCGCCATCGGGGACCTGCGACGGCCACATCACGTCGTTCGCCGTGACCGTCGCCGACGGCGGGCGGGCGCTGCGCCTCACCGTCATGGTGTCGGGCCAGATCGGTTGGATGTCGGCATACGCGCGGGGCTTCGGCGGAGCGGCGCTCGCACCCGTCCCCGGCGGGTTCGCCGGTGTGATCTCCGGGCCGTCACCTGTCGCTCCCGGGACCGAGGTGGTCGTGGGCAGCTGCGGCGGCCACGTGCGCGCCAGCACGAAGGTGGGCGGCGCGTCGAGCGACACCACGTCGGGCACCAGCCCGACCCCCGCGCCGTCGACCGATGCGCCCACCACCACGGCGGCGCCCGCGCCGCACAACGATCTGGCACCCGGGTGTGGCACGGCGACGATCACGTCGGTGGCCGCCCGCTTGCGTGGAGGCGGGAGCGCGGTCACGGTCACCGTCATGGTCGACGGCACGGTCGGTGGCATGTCTGCAGGGATCGAGGGCCTCGGCGGCATTGCCATGCACCCCGTGCCCGGTGGCTTCGCCGGGACACTGACCGTCACGGGCACCGTCCCGGTGGGCGCGACGGTGGTGGTCGGGGCGTGCGGGGGGAGGCTGCGGGCGATCGCGACCGTCGTCGCCGCCTGAGCACGCGGATCACCGAACCGCGTCCCGCCGTGAGCGGGGCCCGATCGGGGGCCGTCACTCCTCGAGGGTGATGGCCCCCTCCGGGCATGTCGCGACCGCCTTGCGGACGACGTCCTCCCTGCCCGCCGGCACCTCGGGCGTGGCGACGTAGGAGTGCCCGTCCTCCTCGCGGAGCAGGAAGATGTCGGGCGCGGCCATGTGGCACAGCGTGTGGCCCTGGCAGACGTCGGGATCGATGTGGACGCGCATCTCGTACTCCTTGCTCAAGCCCAGAAGGAGCCGTCGTCGAGGATGCCCTGCCACCGCTCGATGACCTCGTCGAGGACCAGCCCGGCGCGAGGACGGGCTGGGAACGTGGCGGGAAGGTGCTTGTACCCGTTGATCGTCCCGATGTCCTCGTAGCGCACGATGCCCTCCCTGACGATGGTGTAGTCAGGGAGGTCGTCGAGTACCTGGCCGAGCATGGTCTTGAACGTCATCCGCGCCAGGTTGGAGCCGATGCACCGGTGGACGCCGAGCCCGAAGGCCGCATGCTTGTTGGGGAAGCGGTCCAGGACGATCTCGTCCGGCTCCTCGAACACGGCCGGGTCGTGGTTGGCGAGGGCGTACGCCATCCACACGCGGTCCCCCTTGCGGAACTGATGGCCGCCGATCACGCAGTCCTGCGTGATCGTCCGGCCACCGCCCTGCGCGGGCGTGGCATAGCGCACGAACTCCTCGGTCGCCGTATCGAGGAGCGCGGCGTCGTCACGTAGGCGCGGCCGCTCGGCTGGGTGCTGTTCGAGCCAGTCCAGCGCGTGCGCGGTCAGCGATGTCGTGGTGTCGAAGCCCCCGCCGATCAACAGCGTCAGCGTGCCCGCGATGTCATCGTCGGTGAACGGTGCGCCGGCCGCCTGGGCGTCGACGAGCGCCTTCACCATGCCCTCACGCGGGTGCACGCGCGCCTTCTCCATCTCTTCGACGAGTTTCGCCCCCATGCGCATGTTGCCTTCGAGGACGCGGAGGAAGTCCGGGCTGTTCGGCGGCGTGTACACCATGGCGTGGGCGGGCTCGCAGTAGATCACCCAGTCGACCAGCGGCAGCCCGAGCATGCCCATCGTCAGGACGGCCGGGACGATGTTCGCCAGGTCGTCGACGAAGTCGATGGTGCCGGAGTCGAGCCGTTCGTCGATGCACGCTCGCGACAGCTCGGTCACCATCGGGCGCCACCGTTCGACGGCGGTGGGTGACAGGAACGGGTTGAGCACGTGGCGGTACTCGAGCTGGAGCGGCGGGTCCATCTCGAGGAAGCCGCCGCGTGTCGTGCGCCCCTTCGGGGCCGGGATGGCGACTCCCGCGTCACACCGGCCATCACCGAAGGGGTCGAAGTCGTTCGAGAGGAACTCGGGGTGCTTGGCCAGCTCGCCGATCAGGTCGCGACCGCTGATGACCCAGTACCCGTCGTGGTGGGTGCTCCACGCCGCCGGGCACTGCTCCCGCACCGCGTGGCTGATCTGCGGGTAGCTGGCGCGGTAGTCGGGGGAATGTTGGTCGAAGTCGACCACAACCCGATCGTCGATGGTCACCGAGACCCCCTCTCTCCCGGGGCGGCAATCTACCGCCCGGTCGGGGACCCGCTGCGCACGCATCGCCCACTACCGTTCCGCCGATGGGGTTGGGGCTCCCCTCGGGCACGGTCACCTTCCTGTTCACGGACATCGAAGGGTCGACCGCGCTCTGGGAGGCGGCACCAGAGGCGATGCGCACCGCGCTCGAGCGCCACGACGCCGTTCTTCACGCGGCGATCGAGGCCCATGAGGGCTCGGTGTTCTCGACCGGCGGCGACGGTGTCGCGGCCGTGTTCGCACGCGCCGCCGACGCGCTGGCTGCCGCAGTCGACGCACAGGCTGGGCTCCGCGAGGTCGCCTGGCCCACCCCTACCCCAGTGCGCGTCCGTATGGGCCTCCATACCGGCGAGGCGACTGAGCGTGACGGCGACTACTTCGGCGCGCCCGTCAACCGTGCGGCGCGCCTGATGGCGGCGGGCCATGGCGGCCAGGTCCTCGTCTCTGCGACGACGGCGGGACTGATCGGGACGTCGGGCCTCACCGACCTGGGCGAGCACCAGCTGCGCGACCTCGCGGAGGCCCAACGTGTGTTCCAGGTCGGCGCCGAGCACTTCCCCCCGCTGCGGTCGCTCGACGTGGCCGCGACGAACCTGCCTGTGCAGCCGACCAGCCTGATCGGCCGCCAGCCGCTCATCGCCGAGCTCGCCGCGCTCGTCGAGGAGTGCCCGCTGGTCACCCTGACCGGTGTCGGAGGCGTCGGCAAGACCCGCCTCGCCGTCGAGGTCGGCGCCGAGCTGCTCCCCCGGTTCCCGGACGGCGTGTGGCTGGTGGACCTCGCCCCGCTCGCCCACGACGAGATGGTCGTGCCCACCGTCGCCGAGGTCCTCTCCGTTGCGGCACAGACGGGGGAGGCCCTGGTCACGACGCTCGTCTCGCGTCTACGGAACCACCGCATGCTCGTGATCATGGACAACTGCGAGCACCTGCTCAGTCCCATCGCCCGGCTGGCGGACCGGCTCACGGCGAGCGCACCCGGGGTGCGCGTCCTGGCGACGAGCCGCGAACCGCTCGGTGTCGCCGCCGAGCGCGTCCGCGCTGTGCCGTCACTCGCCGAGTCGACAGAAGCGGTGGAGCTGTTCGTCGAACGCGCCCGCCAGGCCGGTGCGGCGCTCGACGCACCGGGGCAGATCGATGCGGCACGCGAGATCTGCCGGCGGTTGGACGGCCTGCCGCTGGCGATCGAACTCGCCGCCGCGCGCGCCCGCATGATGGCGCCGACCCAGATCGCCGAGCGCCTCGACCAGCGGTTCAGGCTGCTCACCGGTGGCGGGCGCACCGCCGTGGAGCGCCACCGCACGCTGCAGGCGACGGTCTCGTGGTCCTACGACCTGCTCGACTCGGTCGACCAGCTGGTGTTCCAACGCCTGTCGATCATGAGCGGTGGGTTCGACCTCGACGCCGCCGAGGCGATCGCGGTGGGCGGCACGGTGGAACCATGGGAGGTCCTCGACGCCCTCGGCCGCCTCGTCGACAAGTCGATGGTCGCGACGGTTGTCGCACCGGACGGGACGGTCCGCTACCGGCTGCTCGAGACCCTGCGGCAGTTCGCCGCCGACCGTCTCGCCGAGCAGCCCGACATCGACGAGGCGCGAAACCGCCACGCCCGCTACTGGATGGGCCGCGCCGTCACGCTCGGCCGAGGGACGCGCGGCGAGGAGCAGGCGGACGCCCTCGCCGCCGTCGATGCCGACCTCGACAACTACCGGGCCGCACTGGCGCACCTGCTCACCGTCGGCCGGGCGGACGATGCCGCCCGGCTCATGCTGGCCATGGGCGCGTACTGGAACATCCGCCGCACCTGGGAAGGGCTGCGCTGGTACCAGCAGGCACTGGCGCACCCCGAGCTCGGGCAGCGCCGGCGCATGCAGCTGCTGGCGGTGAGCGGGCACGCGGCCGCGCCCCTCGGCGAGCTCGACCTCGCGGAGGCCTACGCGTCCGAGGCGATCGAGCTGGCGACGGCACTCGGCACCGAGGCACCGTGGGACGTGTACCAGGCGATGATCCAGGTCGCCATGACCCGGGGCGACCGCGACGCACAGGAGCGATGGTGGTCCGAAGGCCGGCCGGCCTCGCAGCGGTCCGGCCTGCGCTACTTCGAGCTCCTGCACGAGTCCAACCTCCCGGTGTGGGCCGGTGCGCGGGACCTCGAAGCGGTGTTGCAGCATTACCAGGACCTGCTGCCCATCGTGCGGGCCTACGGCGCGCCCCTGTTGGTCACGTTGGCGGAGGGCGGGTTGGCCCGCGCCCTGTTCACCCTCGGCGAGCACGAGCGCGCCCGCGCCATGGCCCGAGTTGCCGTCGCATCGGCCGAGTTCGCCGGACCGGTCGCCCTCGCCGCCGTCTCGTTGTGGGCGGCGATCTGGAGCGTGGACGACGACTTGGGAGCCGCCGCCGAGCTGCTGGGTCGCGCCGTGCGGATCGGGAGGGACGAGGGCAACACGTTCTGCGTGATCATGTGCGCATTCATCGCGGCCACGGTGGCCGCGCGACGCGGCGACCTCGAGGCCGCCGCTGCGCTGCTCGCCGGCGCGGCGCGCTTCGCCGACCCGCGCGGCATCCGGGGTGACGTGGACGTGAGCAGGTGCCGCGCCGAAGCCGAGGCGGCAGTCGCCGCCGCTCCCGAGGACCTCAGCGAGGCGCGCGCCCGGGGCGCGTCGATGACGATCGACGACCTGGTGAACGAAGTGCTCCGCGTGGTCGAGGGGTAACGCTCAGGCGCCCAGGCGCGTGAGCACCACGTCGAGGCGCTCGATGCTGCGCATGATGGCGTCCTCGTAGCCGACCTCCTCGATGCGCGGCCCGATCATCTCGATCTCGAACGGGCCGTCATAACCCGCCTCGAGCACGCCGCCGAGCACCCGGTCGAAGGGGATGTCGCCGTCACCGATCACGGCCCGGTCGGGCGAGACGGTGCTCCCGCTCACGAAGTCGCTCACCTGCACGAGGCGGATGTCGGGCGCGATCCGCGCGACCGTCGCGGCCAGGCCGCGCTCCGCCCAGCACGAGTGCACCTCCATGCAGACCCCGGCTCCCATCCTGGTCGCCACGTCGTGGGCGTCGCTGAGCGTGTGGACGAACCCGTAATCGGTCCGCAGGCTGACCGTGTTCTCCAGCGCGAGCAGGTCCCCCGCGGCGACCGGCGCCAACGCCGCAACCAGGTTGTCGGCCGCCTCCTCCCACGTCAGGCGCCCGGCCCCGCCGCTCACGATCACGACGCTGCGTGCGTGCAGTTCGCGGGCCGCGTCCACGCACCGCTGGACCCTGTCCCGGGCCTTGCCCCACTGCTCTGGCCGGTCGAGCGGGAAGTACCCGACGGAGCCGACGCTCGACACGGCGAGCCCGGCGTCGCGCGCCGCGGCGACCGCCCGTTCCCACCCCGCCTCCTCGAGCTTGCGCGGGTGCAGCCCCACGTGCCCGATGCCGGCGCGGCGCCAGAACTCGAGGTCCTGGTCGAACCCCCATTCCCAACTGCAGACCGCGCTCACCGCGATGCGGCGGTGCACGGCTACCAGCCCGAGAACGTCGGGCGCCGGCCTTCGCGCCCGGCGGCGAACGACTCCGCGGCATCGGCGGTGCTGAGCGCGACCTCCTGCGCCAGCGCCTCGTCCTGCAACGCGACGGCGAAGCTCGCGTCGAGCGACCGGTTGAGCAGCACCTTGGCCAGGCCGAGCGCCTGCGTCGGCCCCTCCGCCAGACGCCGCGCGAGCTCGCCGGCGGCGGCCTCGAGACCCTCCGCGGGGACGACGCGGTTGACGAGGCCGAGGGCCATGGCGTCAGCGGCCGTCACCGCCTCGCCCAGCAGCACGATCTCCTTCGCCCGCTGCGGCCCGACGATCCGGGGCAACAGGTAGAGACCCCCGCCGTCGGGCACGAGCCCCCGCTGCGCGAACTTGACGGCGAACCGGGCATCGTCTGCAGCAACGACGAGGTCGCATGACAGCGCCAGGTACAGGCCCGCGTCGGCAGCCAGGCCGCGGACCGCGGCGACGACGGGCTTCTCGCACGCCCGGACGGACGCGACCAGGCGCTGAACGCCGGTGCGGATAAGCCACGCGGTGAACCCGACCGGCCGGGCCGGCGCGCCGGGCGGTGCGGCCGGGCGCTCACGCGCGACACGCGCATCGGTACCGCGGCAGAACGTCGTGCCGGCACCGCTCAGCACGACGGCGCGCGTCTCGAGCGACGCGCCGGCCTCGTCGAAGAGCGCCACCAGGTCGGCGACCTGCGTGGGGGTGAGGGCGTTGCCCTCGTCCGGGCGATTGAGCGTGACGTGGAGCACACCGTGCTCACGCGCCACCAGCAGGTCGTCCCCCACCGCGGACCACCGTATACGGTGAGCGCGGTGCTCTACCTGGTGATCGCCGAGGTCAAGGGCACCCCTCCGCCGCCGACGGCAGAGACCTTGCGGCAGGGGCTGGCGACGCTCGAGCGCCTGGCGGAGCTCCAGCGCGAGGGCAGGGTCGACGGGGCGGGGATTTTCAGCGGGCGCATGGGGATGTGCTTCCGCGTCGACGCGGCGTCGAACCTCGAGCTGCACCAGATCGTCGCCGGGCTCCCGACCTTCCTGCAGGCGGAGTGGCAGGCCATCCCGCTCGTCAGCCTCGAGGACGACATCGAGATGACGCGCGCAGCCGTCGACCACTTCGAGGGCCGGCCCCAGAGCGGGTAGCATCCGCGCAGGGCGACGGGGGGGTCGTGCTGGACGACGCGAACACGGCGGAGAGCGCGACCGCGGCAGCACTCGCGGCGACGGTGCTCGACGAGGAGGCGGCGCGCCAGGCCGCACAGGCCCGCGCCCGCGAGCAGGTCCTGTTCCCCGACGACCTCCTGCCCGGCGTCAACGCGCCTCCGATGTCGCTGCGCGAGGGCCTGCGTGCCGGTGGGCACCTCATGTTCATCGTGCTGACCGCCATCGTGCTGCTCGCCGAACTGGAAGAGGCGGCGGTCTTCGTGCTTGCACCGGAGATCCGGCGCACGTTCCACATCAGCGAGGGCGCGATGGTGTTCATCGGCACCGCGTCCGCGGCGTTCTTCGTGCTCGGTGCCGTGCCGATGGGGTGGCTCGCCGACCGGGTCAAGCGGGTGCCGATCGTCGGGGCCTCGAGCATCCTGTTCGGCGCATTCGTGCTGGCGTCGGGCTTCGCCGTCAACGCGTTCATGCTGTTCTGGACCCGCTTCGCGACGGGCATCACCAAGGCGAACACGATCGCCGTTCATGGCCCGCTGATCGCCGACAACTACCCGATCGGGGTGCGCGCCCGCGTGTCGGCGATCAGTTCGGGGGGCGCCCGTGCGGTCGGGCAGACGAGCAGCCCGGTGCTCGCCGCGGTCATCGCCCAAGCCGCTGGTGGCCCGGAAGGGTGGCGGTGGGTGTGGTACACGCTCGGCATCCCGGTCGCGGTGGTGTCGGTCGCGGCGTTCTTCATGAAGGAGCCGCCACGCGGGCAGTTCGAGAAGGAGCACGTCCTCCACGAGGTCGTCGAGGAGGCCAACCCCGCCCCCATCTCGATGGAGGCGGCGTTCGCGCGCATCAAGCGGATCGCCACCATCCGCACGGTGCTGATCGCGTTCTGCGCCATCGGGTTCGGGCTGTTCAGCCAGCAGACGCTGTCATCGCTCTACCTCGACAAGCACCTCCACGTCACCAAGGCGCTCGACCGCGGCATCATGCTGAGCGTCAGCCAGGCGGCTGCGCTCCCCATGCTCCCGTTCGTCGCCAGCTACTTCGACCGGGCCTACCGGCGTGACCCGGGGCGCGCACTGGCGATGGTCGGGATGATGATCGTGCCGTCGTCGCTGCTCACCCCGTTGCAGTTCTCCGTGCACAGCCGCGTCTGGTTCGTCGTGCTCGGCATCCCCCAGGCGGTGCTCACCACGGCCGCCTTCGCCATGGTCGGCCCCATCCTGTACGCCGTCATGCCCTACCGGCTCCGGGGCATGGGCAACGCCCTGGGGACGATGTACATCTTCTTTATCGGCGGGTTCCTCGGCGGCATCGTCGCCGCCTTCTTCACCAACGCCATCGGGACGAGGGGCACGGTGATCGTGCTCGGTGTGCCGACGAGCATCATCGGCGGCCTGCTGTTGATGAACGGCTCGCGGTTCGTCCGCAACGACCTCTCGCTCGTCGTCGAGGAGCTGCTCGAGGAGCAGGAGGAGTACCGCAAACGCGCCGACTCGAGCGCGCCCCCTCCCGTCCTCCAGGTCGTCAACATCGACTTCTCGTACGGACCGGTGCAGGTGCTGTTCGACGTGGGGTTCGAGGTGGAACGGGGTGAGACAGTCGCCCTCCTCGGCACCAACGGTGCCGGAAAGTCGACGATCCTGCGCGTGATCAGCGGGCTCGAGGTGCCCGAGCGCGGGGTGGTGCGGCTCAACGGGCAGAACATCACCTATGTCACCCCCGAGGGCCGGGCGCGGATGGGGATCGTGCAGCTCCCCGGCGGCAAGGGGACGTTCCCCTCGCTCACGGTCGCGCAGAACCTCGCGATCAGCGCTCGCCTCCACGCCGGCGACGCCGCCGCCCGCGTCGACCGGGTGCTCGAACTGTTCCCCGAGCTCGTCGACCGTCGCCGCCAGCTGGCGTCGAGCCTCTCGGGCGGCCAGCAGCAGATGCTGGCGCTGGCGCGCGTCCTCATCCACGACCCCGAGGTCCTGCTCATCGATGAGCTGTCGCTCGGCCTGGCGCCCCTCGTCGTGGAACGGCTGCTCGGCGTGATCGACAACCTGCGCGCCCAAGGCCAGACGATGCTCATCGTCGAACAGTCGCTCAACGTCGGCCTGTCGATCGCCGACCGGGCGATCTTCCTCGAGAAGGGGCAGGTCCGTTTCGAGGGGCCCGCGGGCGACCTGCTCGAACGCGGCGACCTGGTCCGTGCCGTGTTCTTCGGCGCCGAAGGCGGGTGAGGTGGCCCTCGCGTCGATCCTGACGACGAACCTGTTGTTCATCGGCGTCGTCCGGGGCCTGATCATCGCCCTGATCGCCATGGGCATCGTGCTCGTCTACCGGTCGAGCCGCGTGATCAACTTCGCCGTCGGCGACCTCGGTGTCCCCGCCGCCGCGCTCCTCGGCGTGATGGCGGGCAAGCACCACTGGCCGTACTGGCCCGCGCTCATTACCGCTCTGGTCGTCGGCACGCTGTCGGGGACGATCGTGGAACTGGTGGTGATCCGGCGGCTGTTCCGCGCGCCGCGCGTCATCGTCCTCGTCGCCACCATCGGTGTCGCCGAGCTCGCCCAGGCGGTCACCAGGTCGATCCCCGACTACCGCACCGGCACGTTGCAGACGGTGTACCCGACACCGATCAAAGGCGAGTGGCACCCGGGCGCGGGCGTCACCGTGAGCGGCGCCCAGGTGCTCGCACTGGTCCTCGTCCCCGTCATCACCATCGGGCTGTGGTGGCTGCTCGGGCATACCAAGTTCGGCGAGGCCGTGCGGGCGTCGGTCGCCAACCCCGACCTCGCCCGCCTGACCGGCATCAACCCGAAGATGGTCTCGACGGCCGTCTGGACCATCGCCGGCTTCCTGTCGGCCATGGCGGTGATCCTGATCGCGACCGACTCGACGTCGACCGACCTGGTGGCGATCGGGCCGGCGACGCTGCTGCGCGGGTTGGCGGCCGCGCTCATCGGGCGGATGGTCTCGTTCCCGAAGGCCGTGGTGGCCGCGGTCGTCATCGGTATCCTCGACCAGCTGCTGTTCTTCAACTTCACCAACGAGAGCGGGCTCGTCGAGTTCGTCCTGTTCATCGCCGTGGTCCTGCTCGTCGCCCGCGTCAGCCGCGGCGCCGACACGGGCACCGAGAGCTTCCAGTTCGCGCCGCGCGTCGCGGCGATCTCCGAGCGCCTGCGCCAGGTGTGGTGGGTGCGCCGGCTCCCGCAGGTGGTCGCCGGGACCGGCCTCGCCGCCGCCGTGGTGCTCCCGCTGCTCGTCACCCAGTCGAGCCACCACTTCACCTACACGATGGTCCTCGCCTTCGCCCTGTGCGCCACGTCGGTCACCGTGCTGACCGGCTGGGCGGGGCAGCTCTCCCTCGGCCAGATGGCCTTCGCCGGCATCGGCGCGCTCAGCGCCGCCGCGCTCCGGCGAGGGGTGTCGGTCGACATCGGGTGGCACTCGACCCGCCTGATCAAAGGGACCATGCCCGCCGTCCCGTTCGTGTGGGCGCTGCTCCTCGGCGCGGTCATTGCGTGCGTCATCGCGACGCTCGTCGGCCTGGGAGCGCTCCGCGTCAAGGGCCTCCTCCTCGCCGCCAGCACGCTGTCGTTCGCCATCGCCGCCCAGGCCTACATCTTCCGCCGCCCGATCCTGTCGCTCGGCCAGACGACCGTCCGCTTGCCGCGATCGGCACTCGGCCCGTTCAACCTCCCCCACCGCAACCGGGCGTACTACTTCTTCGTCCTCGTCATCCTCGTCGTGTTCCTGGCCGTGCTCTCCCGCCTGCGGCGCAGCGGCATCGGCCGGTCCATCATCGGCGTGCGCGAGAACGAGAACGGCGCCGCCGCGCTGACCGTCTCGCCCGCCCGCTCCAAGCTCACCGCCTACGCCGTGGGCGGGTTCATCGCCGGGCTCGGCGGGGCGCTGCTCGGCGCGCTGGTCGTCACCATCGGCTACGGCGAGCGCTTCTTCCGCGTCGAGGACTCCTTGGCCCTCGTCTCCATGGCTGTCATCGGCGGCCTGGGCAGCCTGTCGGGCGCCGTCATCGGTGCCCTCTGGGTGATCGGTCTGCCGGCGTTCTGGCCGAACAACCAGATCGTCCCGTTGTTCACGTCGAGCATCGGGCTGCTCCTGATCCTGCTGTACATCCCCGGTGGGTTCACGCAGATCTCGTACTGGTGCCGCGACAGCGTGCTGCGTTGGTACGAGAAGCGGCTCCCGCCCCCGCCACCGAAGGCATCGGTCGAGCCCCCGGCGTCGCTGGCGCGCGCGACGCGCGCCGTGACGGCGAACGCCGATGGGAGCGCCCTGTCGACCACCGGGATCACCGTGCGGTACGGAGGGCTCGCCGCCGTCGACGAGGTCGACTTCCGGGCCGAGCCCGGTGAGGTCGTCGGGCTCATCGGCGCCAACGGCGCGGGCAAGTCGACGCTCCTCAACGCCATCGGCGGGTACACGCCCGCCACCGGCCGCGTCGAGCTGCTCGGGCGCGACGTGTCGCACCTGCGCGCCCACCAGCGGGCGCGTGCCGGCCTGGGCCGGACCTTCCAGGCGGCGACGCTGTTCCCCGAGCTCACCGTGCGCGAGGTCGTGCAGCTCGCCCTCGAGGCGCGGGAACGGACGCCGTTCTGGGCGACTGCGCTGTTCCTGCCCTCCTCGACGCGCCTCGAGCGCCGGCGGGCGGCGGAGGCGGCTGAGCTCGTCGACTTCCTCGGCCTCGGGCGCTACGCAGACCGCTTCGTGGCCGAGCTCTCGACCGGCACGCGCCGCATCGTCGAGCTGGCGGCCGTGCTCGCCGTCGGCCCCCGGGTGATCTGCCTCGACGAACCCACGGCGGGCGTCGCCCAACGCGAGGCCGAGGCGTTCGGGCCGCTCATCAAACGCGTGCAGGCCGAGCTCGACGCCACGCTCGTGGTGGTCGAGCACGACCTGCCGCTGATCCTCGCCATCAGCGACCGGGTGTACTGCCTGGAGGCGGGCAGGGTGATCGCGCAGGGGTCACCCGGTGAGGTGCGGTCCGACCCCCTCGTCATCGCGTCGTATCTCGGCACCGACACGCGCAGCGTCCTCCGGAGCAACGCGCCCACGGGGTGAGACAAGGGAGACGGGGCCTAGCGCCTGAGGCCTCGCGTGCTCAGCCGGGGACGTCCTCGATCGGGCCCTGGTGCTTGAAGTCGCCCTTCGGCCCGTACGTCGAGTCGAACACGCACAGGCCGAAGGCGTCGTTGGCCCCGTATTTGCCCTTGTGGACGGAGCCGTACGGGGAGTCGACGAGCTGGATCTTGCCGAACCCGTCGAGCGCCTGCTGCCAGGTGTCGTTGGTGAGGTTGGGGCCGGCCTTGGTCGCCACTTGCTTGAAGAACGACAGCTGCCCGCAGAAGTCGCGGATGGCCGCCCAGATCCGCACCCGCTTGCCGGTGGCATCCGGCTTCAGATCGTCGGGCCCGACCACGGTCTGTCCGGTCGCGGCCTGGTACGTCTTGACGCAGTCCTGCACCGCCGGTAGCTGCCACTGCTGCGACTCGCTCGGCCCATCAGCGGTGACCATCCCCTCGAACGGGTTGGGCTTAGCCCCGGAGGCCGTTTCGTCCTGGCCGGCCAGCTGGGCCGAGGAGAACCCGTCGGTGATCAGCAGCACGTCGGGCATCGCCTTCTTGATCTTCTCCACGAACTGCTTCGACGACACGAATAGCCCACCGAGGAAGATGGCGTTCACGCCCTCGCCCTTCCACTTCTCGATGTAGCTGTCCAGCTGTGACTGCGCCGCCGAGGTGTCCGACCCCACGATCGTGACCGTGCCCTCCGACCCCTGCGACACCCCCATGGCGTCGAGCGCCGGCTTGACGACCTTGCTGATGCTCGGGGCGTTGTTCTGGTCGGTGAGGACGGCGACCTTCTTGCCCGTGAGCGTCCCCTGGGCCTTGAGCAGGTCGAACAGCACCTGTGTCCGCCGTTCGCGCGGGTAGTCCACGGTGACCATGAGCCCTGGGGGTGACTGGTCGATCCACGCCTGGTCGAGCTCGAACCCGTCGTAGATCGTCTGGTGGTCGCGCGTCAGGCACAGGTCGGCATCACCGCTCGCGTCGTACAGGATCCCGAGCACGGCGAACACCTTGTCGTCCTCGGTGATCGACGTGCACGTGGCCAGCGCCTGGGTGTTGCCGATCGGGCAGTAGTTCTTGTACACGGGGACGATCTTGCGACCGAGGATGCCGCCATGGTTGTTGAGGTCGTCGATGAACACCTGCGAGATCGCCTTCTGGTCGCCGAAGGTGTAGTCGACGAACTGCTTGATGCAGTCGTAGTTGATGTTGACGACGCCGATCTTGATCTCCGTCGCCGTCACGCCGCGGAACGACGCGGTGAGCACGGGAGCGGCCGTCGTCGCCGTGGTCGCGGGTGACGCCGATGCCGTCGTCGGCGGCGCCGACGTGCGCGTGCTCTTGCTGGCGCTGCTGCAGGCACCGAGCGACGCCCCCACGACGACCAGCACGGCGATCAATGACGGCACGCGTGAGCGACCCATCAGTCCCCCTCTGCACCCCCCGCCCAGGAACGGCCCGGGCTGCTCGGGAAAGGGTAGCCGCTGCCTACTTCGACGCGTCGAGCACCGGCGTCAGGGGCTTGAAGTCGCCTTTGGCGCCCAGGGTCGAGTCGAACACGACGAGGCGGAACCCGTCGCTCGCGTCGAACTTGCCCGCATGGAGCGACGCGAACGGCGTGTCGGGGACCTTGATCTCCCCGTAGCTGCTCGCCGCCTGGCGCCACGTGTCGTTCGTCAGGATCGGCCCGGCCTTCTCGGCGACCTGGCGGAACAGGCCCAGGTCCCCGCAGAAGTCGCGTACCTGCTCCCAGACCTGCACGAGCTTGCCGTTGGCGTCAGGTTTGAGGTCGGCGGGGCCGACCACCTGCTTGCCGCTCGCCGCCTCGTACGTCTTCACGCACTGCTGGTAGGACGGCGCCGCCCACACTTCGTCGTCGGTCCAGCCGTTCGCCGTGATCATCCCGTCGTAGGGGTTGGGCGTGCGCTTGGCGAGCGTCTCGTCCTGCCCGGCGCCCTGGGCGCTCGCCTCGCCGTCGGTGACGAGGAGCACGCCGGGCATGCGTGCCTTGATCTTCTCGACGAACTGCTTGTCCGTCACGAAGTTCCCGGCCATCCAGACGGCGTTGACGCCCTCGGCTTTCCACTTCTCGATGAAGCTGTCGAGCTGCGACTGGGCTGCGGACGTGTCGGACCCGACGATCGTGACCACCGCAGGCGAGCCCTGGGCGTTGCCCATGGCGTCGAGGCCGGGCTTGACGACGGCGGTGACCTGGCTCGCCGTGTCCGAGTCGGTGAAGGTGGCGACCTTCTTCCCTTTCAGCGTCCCCTGGGAGCGGACCAGGTTGAGCAGCACGGTGGCCCGGCGCTCGGCGGTGATGTCACGCGTCAGCATCAGCGCGGGAGGGGACGCGTCGATCCACGGCTGGCGGATCTCGAACCCCAGGTAGATGGTCTGGTGGTCGCGCGTGAGGCACAGGTCGGCGTCACCGGTGTTGTCGTAGAGCAGGCCGAACACGGCGAAGACCTTGTCGTCCTCGGTGAACGCGGTGCACACCTGCAGGGCGCCGCTGTTGCCGATCGGGCAGTACGACCGGTACACGGGCACGACCTTGCGGCCGAGGATGCCGCCGTGGGCGTTGAGGTCGTCGATGAACGTCTGGTCGATGGCCTGCTGGTCGCCGAAGTTGTAGTCGACGAACTGCTTGATGCAGTCGTAGTTGATGTTGACGACGCCGATCTTGATCGACGTGGCCGTCACCCCGCGGAACGACGCGGTGAGCGCCGCTGGGGCCGTCGACGCCGCGCCGGACGCAGACGAGGCGGACGACGCGGCCGGCGACGACGTGGCCGGAGCGGCGCTCGCCGGCGGCGCCGCCTTCTTGCCGCTCCCGCCGCAGGCCGCCAGGCCGGTCGCGACGATGACCACGACGGCGACCAACGGAGGAACGCGTACGCGACCCACCAGCCCACCCCTTCGTACCCGGGCCACGGCGAGGCCCGGCCGCCCAGACCGTAGCCCGCCCAGACCGAAGCCCGCCCAGGTCAGCCCAGGTCGATGTCGGCCGCCGAGATGTTGGGGACCGGCATCCGGCAGGTGGACCCCCCGTCGACCGGGATGACCGCGCCGGTGATGAACGCCGCCTCGTCGGACGCGAGGAACAGCGCGGCGTTGGCGATGTCCTCCGGGAGGCCGAGGCGCGTGAGGTGCATGGCCTTCGTCGCCCCGCCGATCACCGGGTCCTCCATCATCTTGAACGCGCCCGGGCTGGACAGGACCATGCCCGACACGATGCAGTTCACGCGGATGTGGTCAGGCGCGTACTCGACGGCCATCGACCGCGTGAGGGCGTTCAACGCGCCCTTCACCGCCGTGTAGGTGTCGATCCCCGCCGTGCCGAGCAGCGATGCCGCAGACGAGATGTTGACGACCGCGCCACCCCCTGCTGTCGCCATCGCCGGGAGCGCGTACTTGCACGCCCACACGACCGCCTTCAGGCCGACGAGCATGATCGAGTCCCAGCCCTCGTTGCTCAGTTCGGTCACGCGGGCGTCGCTGCGCCCCGGTCCGACAAGGTCGGTGGGCGCGGCGTTGTTGACGAGCACCGTCGGTGGCCCGTAGCGCGCCACGCACGCCTCCACGGCGCGCACGACGTCCTCCTCGTGCGCCAGGTCGGTCCGCACGTAGAGCGCGTCGCCCCCCGCCGACCGGATCGTGTCTTCGACCTTGCGCCCGGCGTCCTCGGTCCGCCCGGTCACGATGACCTTGGCGCCTTCGGCGGCGAACCGCAGCGCCGTCGCCCGCCCGATCCCGCGCGTCGAGCCGGTGACGATGGCCACCTTCTTCTCCAGCCTCATGATGGGAGGCTACAAGTTGAGCTCTGACGCGACCTCGGTCAGCGACGCCACCCGTCGCACCGACTCGGGGAACGCGCAGCCGGCCGTCACGGGGGAGGGGCACACGACAACGCGCATCCCCGCCGCCAGCGCCGCCATGCACCCGGGGAGCGAGTCCTCCAACGCCAAGCACTCCTCGGCGACCGCGCCGAGCCGTGACGCGGCCTCGAGGTAGATGTCCGGCGCGGGCTTGCCGCGCGCCACCTCGGGGCGGGTCACGATCACGTCGAAGCGCCCGGCGAGCCCCAGGCGCACGAGGTGCGCCTCGAGACGCGGGCGGTCTGTGCCCGTCGCGATGGCCGTCCCCCATCCCAGCGACGCGGCGGCGTCGAGGACGTCGGCCACGCCGGGCAGGAGCGGCAGGACCTCGAGGCGCGGCCGCAGCACCGCGTCCACGGACGGGCGCAGCTCGGCGAGCGACAGCCCGTGCGGGGCGAGCACGCGGTCCCACTCGTGGTCGACGTCGGTGGACCCGAACAGGTGGGCCACGTCGTCCACGGTGAACGCCAGCCCGCGCTCGGCCAGCACCTCGGCGACGCAGGCCGCGACCTCGGTCTCGGAGTCGATCATGAGCCCGTCGAAGTCGAACACCACGGCCGGCACCCGGCGAGGGTACGGCAAGATGGGGCGGTGCGCGACGTCCTCGCCTCGCTCCTCGCCACCGGCGACGCCGCCGCGCCGGCCCTGGTCACGACCGACGACGGGTCCCGGATGACCTACGGGCAGCTGGGCAGCCGCGTCGAGCAACTGGCGCGTCAGCTGGCCGGTGCCGGCGTGGAGCGCGGCGACCGGGTCGCCCTCGCGCTCCCCAACGGCCCCGAGATCGTCGAGCTCCTCCTCGCCATCGCGACCGTCGGCGCCGCGGCCGCGCCGCTCAACCCCGCGTACACCCACGACGAGTTCGCGTTCTACCTCGGCGACATCGCCCCCCGGCTCCTGCTGCTCCCCGACGGCCGGCTCCCCGCCGCGCGCGAGGCGGCCACCGCCGCCGGGGTCGCCACGGTCGCGCCTGAGGCCCTCGGCACCGAGCGGGCGTACGAGGATGGCGCACCCGACGACGTCGTGCTCGTCCTGCACACCAGCGGGACGACCAGCCGGCCGAAGCAGGTCCCGCTCCTCCAGCGCAACGTCATGGCGTCGGTGCGGACCATCCAGGCGCACTACGCGCTCGGGCCGGGCGACGTCTCGTTCTGCGTCATGCCCCTGTTCCACGTCCACGGCCTCGTGGCCTCGATCTTCTCCGCCCTGCAGGGCGGGGGGGCCGCCATGGTCAGCCGGCGGTTCACGCCCAACCAGTTCTGGCCGCTCGCCCGCGCGCACGGCGCGACGTGGGTGTCCGCGGGCCCGACGCTGCACCACATGATCCTCGAGCGCGACGACGGCATGGGGCCGCCGCCGTCGCTGCGGTTCGCCCGCTCGTGCAGCTCCGCGCTCTCCCCGGACCTGATGCAGCGCGCCGAGGCGGCCTACGGCGTCCCCGTCCTCGAGGCCTACGGCATGACCGAGGCCAGCCACCAGATGGCGTCCAACCCCCTGCCGCCCGCGCCCCGCAGGCCGGGGAGCGTCGGCGTCGCCACGGGGACGGAGATCGCCATCATCGACCGCTCGCGCGCATTCGTGCCCGCAGGGTCCGAGGGCGAGGTGGTCGTCCGCGGCCCGTCGATCACGCCGGGGTACCTCGACAACCCCGCGGCCAACGCCGACTCGTTCTTCGACGGATGGTTCCGGACGGGCGACATCGGCGTGCTCGAGGACGGCTACCTGCGCCTGCAGGGCCGGTTGAAGGAGATGATCCTGCGCGGGGGCGAGAACATCAGCCCGCTCGAGATCGAGCAGGTGCTCCTCGCCCATCCCGCGGTCTCCGACGCCGTGTGCTTCGGGGTCGCCGACGAGAAGTACGGCGAGCTGGTCGGTGCTGCCGTCACCCTCTCCCAGGACGCGGACGAGCAGCAGCTCATCGCCCACTGCCGCGAGCGCCTCGCCGCCTTCAAGGTGCCCGACCGCGTCCATGTGCTCGACGCCATCCCCCGCACGCCAACCGGGAAGGTGCAGCGGCGCAAAGTCGCAGAGACGCTGCGGTGAGGTTCTCCATCGTCGGGGCGGGCGCGATCGGCGCGTACGTCGGCGCGTGCCTGGCCCGCGGCGGCGAGGACGTCACGTTGATCGCCCGCGGTGCGCACCTGCGCGCCATGCAGGAGCACGGCGTCACCGTCGACGGGCAGTTCACGGTCCCGGTCGAGGCCACGGACGACCTGGCGGCGATCACCGGCAGCGACGTCGTGTTCGTGGCCTTGAAGGCCTACAGCCTCCCGGCCATGGCCGCGGGCATCGCCGGCCATCTCCGCGCCGGCGCGGCGACGGTGTGGGCGCAGAACGGCGTCCCGTGGTGGTACGCGGACGGCTTGGACAGCGTCGACCCGGGCGGCGCGATCGCGCGTGCCATCCCGCGCGAGAGCGTCGTCGGCTGCGTCGTGTACTGCTCGACCGAGATCGTGGCGCCGGGTGTGGTCCGCCATGTCGAAGGCACCCGGTTCTCGATCGGCGAACCAGGCGGCGGGCCGAGCGACCGCTGCCGCGCCATCGCGGAGGCGTTCGCCCGCGGCGGCCTCAAGGCGCCCACGTCGAAGGACCTGCCCGGCGAGATCTGGCTGAAGCTCGTCGGCAACGTGGCCTTCAACCCGATCAGCGCGCTCACCGGCGCGACGCTCGGCGAGCTCGGCAGCCAACCCGAGGCCGTCGACGTCATCCGCGCCATGTTCGGAGAGTGCGCGTGCGTCGCGGAGCACCTCGGCGTGCGCTTCCCGGTCGCACTCGAGCGGCGCATGCAGGCCGGCTTCGCCGTCGGCGACCACAAGACCTCCATGCTGCAGGACCTCGAGGCCGGCAAGCCCCTCGAGCTCGACTGCCTGAGCGGCGCCGTGATCGAGCTCGCCGATCGGTTCGGCGTCGCCGTGCCGCACGTGCGCACGGTGCACGCGTGCGCCAAGCTCCTCGCGTCGCGGTCGGGTACGGTGGCCTGAATGCCGACGATGCCCGCCGCGTTCTTCGGCCACGGTTCCCCGCAGAACGCCTTCGAACTCAACCGCTACACAGAGGCGTGGCGCGCGTTCGCGCGCGACATCCCCCGCCCGCGCGCCGTGCTGGTGGTGTCCGCCCACTGGTACATCAACGCCACCGCGGTGACGGCAATGGACCGCCCGCGGACCATCCACGACTTCTTCGGCTTCCCACCGGAGTACTTCGCGTTCGAGTACCCGGCGCCCGGCGAGCGTGACCTCGCCAAGGAGGTCAGCCGGCTCGCCGATCCCTCCTGGGTGGGGATGGACGAGGACAGTTGGGGGCTCGACCACGGGTGCTGGTCCGTGCTGACCCACCTCTACCCCGACGCCGACGTGCCGGTGGTGCAGTTGGCGCTCGACGCGAGCAAGCCGCTCTCGTACCACATCGACCTGGCGGCGCGGCTGGCCCCGCTGCGCGAGGACGGCGTGCTGATCGCCGCCAGCGGCAACGTCGTGCACAACCTCGGGCTGCTCGACTTCGGCCGGCCCGAGAGCGGGTTCGACTGGGCCGAGCGGTTCAACGGCGAGGTGCAGCGGCTGCTCACGACCGGCTCCCCGGACGCGCTGGCCGTGCTCGACGCCGATCCCGACTACCGCCTCTCGGTGCCGACCACCGACCACTTCCTCCCCGTGCTGTACCTCGCCGGGCTCTCCAGGGCGGCCGGTGAGCCGGCTCGCACGCTCGTCGACGGCTACGCGTACGGGTCGCTGTCGATGACGGCCTACACCGTCGGGTACTGACGCCTACTGGCTCAGCGCGGCCCTCGTCGCGTCGACGTCCTTGCGCAGGCGCTCGACGAGGGCGTCGACCGAGGGGAACTTGACCTCGCCCCGCAGCCACTGCTGGAACCGCACTCTCGCGTGCTGGCCGTAGAGGTCGCCGTCGAAATCGAGGAGGTGCGCCTCGAGGAGCCGCATGCCGTTGTGGTCGTAGAACGTGGGCCGCTTACCGAGGTTGATGGCTGCCTGGCGCACCTCGCCTGAGGGCAGTTCGTACCAGCCGGCGTACACCCCGTCGGTCGGCAGGGCGATGTCGCCCGGCACCGCGACGTTGGCGGTCGGGAACCCGATGGTGCGCCCGCGGTGGTCGCCGTGCTCGACGACGCCGCGCACCTCGTGGGGGCGGCCGAGCATCCGTTGCGCGGCGCCGACGTCGCCGCGGGTGAGCGCCTCGCGCACCGCGGTCGCCGACACGACCCCCGCGGCCGCATCGGAGCTCACGAGCGGCAGGCCGATCACCTTGAACCCGAACACGGGCTCGAGGTCGGCCAGCACCGCCGTGTCGCCCCGGCGCCGGCGCCCGAAGTGGAAGTCCTCGCCGACGACCAGTGCCTTGGCACGGAGGCGCCCGGCGATGATCTCGCGGACGAAGTCTTCGGGCTCCTGCAGTGACCGTTCCTCGTCGAAGCGCAGCACGAAGCACAGCTCGACGCCGGTCGAGGCGAGCAGCTCGATGCGGTAGTGGAGGTCCGTCAACAGGCGCGGCGCGGTCTCGGGGCGGACCACCGAGGCCGGGTGGCGGTCGGGGATGGCGGCCACGGACGTGGCGCCCAGCTCGTGGGCGATGGCGAGGGCCTCGCCGAGCACGGCCCGGTGACCGACGTGGACGCCGTCGAAGGTCCCGATGGCGACGACCGAGCCGTTCGGCAGGTCGAAGTCCTGGTCCTCGTACCTCACCTCCACACGCGCGACGTTACCGGCGCGGGTGCGGGGCCTCCATCGCGCCGCCGTATGCTGCCGCGGTGGCGGACCTGCTCGTCATCGGGGGCGACATCGTCACGATGGACGCCGAGCGGCGGGTGCTCCTCGGCGGGGCCATCGCCGTCGAGGGCTCGCGCATCGTGGCGCTCGGCGCGCCCGACGCCCTCAGGCAGCGGTGGCCCGGGGCCCCCGAGTTCGACGCACGTGACTGCGTCATCACGCCCGGCATGGTGAATGCCCACCAGCACCTCACCGGCGACCCGCTGGCGCGCAGCTGCATCCCTGACAACCTCCCGCCGGGCAGTTCCATCTTCGAGTGGTCGGTGCCGTTGCACGGCGCCCACACCGGTGACGACGACGAGCTCTCTGCGGTGCTGACCGCCGCCGACAGCGCCCGCAACGGCGTGACGACCGTGATCGAAGCGGGCACGGTGGCCCACCCCGACCGGGTCGCGGCGGGACTGCGCGCCGTCGGTGTCCGGGGGACCGTCGGGACGTGGGGGTGGGACATCGAGGGCGGCCCGTTCGCCGCCCCGGCCGACGAGGTGCTCGACCGGCAGCGCCAGGTGCTCGACGCGTTCCCCCCGGGCGGCACGGTGACGGGATGGGTGACGCTCGTCGGCCACAACCTCGGGTCCGACGAGCTGTTCCAGGGCGCGGCGGCGCTGGCGCGCCAGCGGGGCGTGGGCATGACCATGCACATGTCGCCGACCAGCTCCGACCCGGTGGAGTACCGGGCGCGCACAGGCCGCGACCCCCTCGTCCACCTCGACGCCCTCGGGGTGCTCGGGCCGCACCTGCTGCTCGCCCACGGCGTGTGGCTCTCCGACGAGGAGGTCGAGCTGGTCCTGCGGACGCGCACCGCGATCGCCTACTGCCCGTGGGCGTACCTGCGGCTCGGGCAGGGCGTCTGCGCGCACGGGCGCCACGCCGAGATCGTGCGGCGCGGCGGGCGCGTGGCCCTCGGGTGCGACGCCAGCAACGCCGGCGACCAGGTCGACATCCTCCGCGCGGCCGCCCTCGCCGCCGGGCTGGCGAAAGACGTGCGCATCGACCCGACGTGGTTCGGGGCGCACGAGGCGTTCGAGATGGCCACCATCGGGGGCGCCGAGGCCGTCGGGATGGCCGATGAGATCGGCTCGCTCGAGCCCGGCAAGCAGGCCGACATCGTCGTGCACGACCCGACGGCGCTGGCGTGGTCGCCGCGGGGCGACGTCGCCCTCCAGCTGGTGTGGTCGGCGGACGGTCGGACGGTGCGCGACGTCCTCGTCGCCGGCAAGGTCGTCGTGCGCGACGGGCAGTGCGTCACCGTCGATGTGGCCGCCGCCCGCGCCGCCGCCCGCTCGGCGTCACGCGCGCTGTTCGAGCGCGCCGGCATCACCGTGCCCCACCGCTGGCCCCACATCCCCGCCGCCACGGCAGCGGGCCCCGCCGCTGGCCCCGCCCCGGCCGAGCACGCCGATGCAGCCGCACGGCTGCCCGGCGAGGGCCGACTGACCTGATTGTCGGACCAAGGGCGGTTCGGTAGGCTCGCCGCGGTGCAGGCAGAAAGCGACGTGCTCCGTGCCGAGCGCGTCGACGCCACGCGCCGCCGGTGGGAGACCGAGTTCTCGGGGCTCGTCCCCGAAACGCCGTCGCCGATGCTGCAGCCCTGGGAGGTGTGGGACCGGGACCTGTTCGACCTCGAGATGGTGCGGGTGTTCGCCCGCTCGTGGGTGTGGATCGGCGACACCGAGGACCTGGACGAGCCGGGCGACTACATCACGGGCCGTATCGGCTACCAGCCCGTCATCGTCGTGCGCGGTGGCGACGGGGAGCTCCGGGGGTTCCTCAACAACTGCCGCCACCGGGCATCGGGCCTCGCCTTCGAGCCGTCGGGCAACTGCGGCAACCACCTCACGTGCCCGTACCACAACTGGTCCTACGCCCTCGACGGCCGGCTCGTCACCGTCCCCGACCACGAGCGCATGTACGGCCCCGACTTCGACTTCTCCGCCTACGGGCTGGTGCCGGTCCGCGTGCACGTGGCGTGGGGCAAGCTGGTGTTCGCCTGCCTGTCCCGGCGTACGCCGCCGTTCAGCGCGTGGGTCGCACCGTTGGCCGAACGGTACGAGCGCTACGGCATCGGGTCGTTCCGCCGCTACCACCGCGAGCTCGACCAGACGTACCCCATCAACTGGAAGGTGTTCTGCGAGAACTCCAACGACGACTACCACGTGCGGTTCGTGCACCGCGGGCTCAACCCGGAGCGCAAGTCGCTCGACACCGTCGTGCGGTTCGCCGGCCGGACGGCCAGCGGGTACAAGCCCCGCAACGAGACCAACGACATCTCCGGCGGCCGCTCCGACCTCCCGGATGCCGACCTCCGCGGGTCCTACGCGGACTTCATCTACCCCAACCTCACGCCGCTCACGTACCCGACGCAGCTGATCCTCGTGCGCGCCGACCCCATCGCACCGGACAGGACCCGGCTCTTCTCGCGCATCTACGGCCTGGCGGGCACCGTCGAGGCGCAGGAGCGCGAGCTGCAGCGCCTGGAGACCACCAACGCCGAGGACACGTCGATGGTGACGGTCCTGATGGACAACCTGCGTTCCCCCTTCTACCGCGTGGGCCCCGCATCCGCATGGGAGGGCCGCGCCGCACACATCATGAAGCTGATCCGCGAGGACACGGCCACGCCGCTCGCGGGCGACGAATTCACCGACCCCGACACGAGGAGCTGACCATGAGCGCCACCCTGACCGAACCCCGCTGGACGCACGTCGCCGTACCCGTCAGCGACCTCGAGCGGTCGATCGAGTTCTACACGTCGCTGACCCCGCTGGTCGTCGTCGCCCAGCACGCGGACGAGAACGGCAAGGGGGCGTGGCTCTCCAACGACAAGCAGGTTGAGACGCCGTTCGTGCTCGTGCTGTCGCAGCTCATCCCCACCGTGGCCAAGCAGTTCGAGATCGAGCCCGGGCAGCCGGTGCGCACCCTCGGGCCGTTCGCCCACATCGGCATCGAGCTGCCGCGCAAGGAGGACGTCGACGCCATGGCCGAGCGCGCCCGCGAACTCGGCGTGCTGGCATGGGAGCCGCGCCAGATGCCCGAGCACATCGGCTACATCTGCGCGGCGCGGGACCCGGACGGCAACGTGATCGAGTTCTCGTGGAACCAGAAGGTGTACGCCAAGGTGCGGGAGCTCTGGAGCAGCGGGTCTTGACCCGAGCCGCGGTGGCGCGGTACCTGGACGCGCTCAACGGCGGGGACCCCGACGCCATCGCTGCCTGCGTCACCGAGGACTTCTACAACGAGCACACCTCCGCGCTGGGGCACAGCCGCCGGGGCCGGGCCGCGTACCGCGAGCGGTTGCCGTCGTTCCTCGCCGAGTTCACCGGGCTGCACTACGACGTGGAGGACACCGTGGTCGAAGGCGACCGGGCGGCCGTCGCGTACACAATGACGTGCGTCTACCACGGCGACCCCGTGTCGGTGCGCGGCGTGTTCCGGTTCCGCGTCGAGGACGGCCTGGTCGCCCACCGGGTCGACTACTGGGACAGCGCCGCCTTCACCGCCCAGCTCTCGACCGCGGCGCCTCCCGGTCCGTGACCCCTATCGTTCCGCCTCGCTGATCCACTGCGTGGCGGGGGCGGGGGCGGGCCAGAGCGCGTCGAGCGCCTCGCCGGGCGATGCGGCAACGCGGATGATCGAGCGGTTGGCGGCCTTCAGCAGCCCGACCTCGACCATCGTGTCGAGCTGGCGCACGAGCGGTCCCCAGTAGCCGGCAACGTCCAGCAGCACCACCGGCTTGGCGTGGAGCCCGAGCTGGGTCCACGTCGCGACCTCCGCCAGCTCCTCGAGGGTCCCGAGGCCGCCGGGCAGGGCGATGAACCCGTCGGACAGGTCGTACATCAGCTGCTTGCGCTCGTGCATGGAGCCGACCTCGTGCAACACGGTGAGGCCGGTGTGGCCCACCTCACGCGACGACAGGCCGACCGGGATCACGCCCGTGACGCGACCGCCCTTGGCGAGCGCCGCGTCGGCGAGCACGCCCATGAGCCCGACCCGTCCGCCGCCGTACACGACCTCGATCCCGCGCGACACGAGGGCCTCCGCCAGCTCGGCAGCGGCGCTGCTGTAGACGGGGTCGCCCGGCGTCGACGACCCGCAGAACACGCACACCGACGTTGCGCCATCGTTGCCCACGCCGGACAGGATGGCACCCGCGCGCCGGATGCCCCGCCGGGGCCGTGCCAGAATCCCGCGGTGGAGGGGCCCCATCTCGACGCCGACATCAGGGCTGCGTACCTCCGACGGCTGGGGCTGGACGCCGAGCCACCTTCGGTGGACGCACTACAGCGGCTCGTCCAGCGGCAGGTCGAGCGGGTGCCGTACGAGACGATGTGGATTGCGGCCGGCGAGGCCTGGGGCATCGACCCGTTCGATGCCGCGGCGCGCGTCGCCCTGCGGGGGCGCGGTGGCTACTGCTACCACCTCAACGGCGCCCTGGCGGAGCTCCTCCGTTCCCTCGGCTACAGCGTGCATCGCCACGCCGGCGGTGTGCACGGCCCAGACGGGCCGAGCGCCGAGTGCGTGGGCAACCACCTCGTGCTCACGGTGGACGGCCTCCCAAGCGCTGCGAACCCGTCCGGTACCTGGTACGTCGACGCCGGGCTCGGTGACGCGTTCTACACGCCGGTGCCGCTCGCGGCCGGTCAGCTCGAGCAGCCACCGTTCCACCTCTCGCTCGAAGCCGTCCAGGGCGGATGGCACCTCACGCATGACCCGTCCGGGGGTTTTACGGGCATGACGTGGATGTCCGGGGTGGCGCGGCCCGCCGACTTCGTCGCGCAGCACCACTGGCTCTCCACGTCCCCGGACTCAGGGTTCGTGCGGGTGCCGATGGCCGAACGCAGGGACGCCACAGGTGTCGACGTGGTGCGGGGCCTCGTGCTCAGCCGCGTCGGCCACGGCGCGACGACCGGTGAGCCGATCACGCGTCGCAACGACTGGTTCGCCGTGCTCGCGGACATGTTCGACCTGCGCTTCGAGCACACACCGGCGGGCGCCCTTGACCGGCTGTGGCAGCGCGTCGTCGCAACGCACACGGAGTGGGAGCAGGCGCGCCAGTGACGCGACGGGCGACGGCACCGCCCTCGCCAGCGCCAGCGCGCCGTGAGCCCAGCCGTCGCCCCCGCCCGTAGCGGCGACCGGGCCCGCGGTAGCTGCGCCACGGTCGCTACCTGCCCGACGTGGCCTCAGCCGGGAGCAGCCTGACGGCTATGGCCTGTGGACGACAAGGGTGGCCGGCGAGAGTTGGGGAGTCGTTGTCATGCACCCGCCCGTGCCCTTCCGCGCGCCGGGAGCGTCGGTCAGCCGTCGCTGAAATCGCTCTTGCGGATGCAGCAGTGCACGCCCTTGACGCTGTCGACGACCTGCGACACCTCGAAGTCCGCAGCCGCGCTGAGGTAGGCGAGCGCCTCGTCGCGGCGCATGCCGATCGCCGTCTCGAGGAACCGCACGGCGGCGCGGGTCGCCTTGCGCATGGCCTCGTCCAGATCGACGTCGAGGCCGACCGGCACCCAGTGGGTGTCGGTCTCGACGAACGGGCGGTCGAGGACACCGACGACGCGGCGCGCCTCGGGACCGCGGAGGACCGACAGTCGCAGCGTGGCCGTGAGCGGCGCCTCCAGAGCGGTCAGCGCGACCTCGCCGTCGCCTTGCGCATAGTGCGGGTCGCCGACGTAGAAGCCGGCGCCATCGACCTGTACGGGCAGGTACAGCGTCGAGCCGGCGTTGAGGAGGTTGATGTCGATGTTGCCGCCGTGGGCGCCCGGCGGGACCGACGGCACGGGTGCCGCCGTGTCCGGCGCCACGCCCATGACGCCGAGGAACGGGGCGAGGGGGAACCGCGCCGACCGCCCCTCGGACCCGTAGGGCAGGACCCCGAACGGCCTCCCGCCCACGTCTTCGACGGTCGTGAAATGGCTGACCGTGCCGTACAGCTCGGGCCGGGCGCGGCACGCGCCCGGGATCGGGACGGTGTGCTCGGGAAACTCGCCGGCGAGGCACCCGAGGTTGTGGCGGTTGGAGATCACGCCGTACGGCACGCGCAGCTCGAGCGCGAGCACGTCCACCTTCAGCACGTCACCCGGCTCGGCCCCGGGGACGCGGACCGGCCCGGTCACGACGTGCGGGCCGTCGGGGTACTCGTGCGTGATGCCCGACGCGGCGATGTCGCGCGCGTCGGCCAGGACACCCGACGCGTCGACACCGTGGCGGGCGAAGAACGCGACCGGGTCCCTGCCCTGGTCCTCCAGGATGCCCTCGTGCGAGACGGTCTCGATCGTGACGGCACCGCCGTCGGGGACGTCGAGCACGGTGGGCGTCGTGCGGTTGGGCAACCAACCCCAGAGCACCGTGTCAGGCGTGGAGGCGAGATGCTGCATGGTGGCTCCTTTGCAGTGCCGGGAACTCGGGAACGGGGAGCAGCGCGTCGAGGCTCGGGTGGTCCGGCGCGAGGGCGACGGTGAGCGTGCCGCCCGCATCGAGGAGCAGGTCCGCCGCGCCCGCTCGCCGTGGGCCGCCATCGTGCCGGCGCGTGGTGAGCACCGACCCGACGGCGCGGTTCGCCCCGACGACCGCGCCGCCGTCCCACCCGGGCGCACCGATCACGAGCTCGTGGCGCGCCCACGGCGCCCCGCCGAGGTCGGCGCGCTGCGCCACGGCGCACGCACCGGGGCGCTCCCCGGCCCGCCCCAGCACGAGCTCGTCGCGCCACCACACGAAGGCGCCGGGAGCGACGACGAGGTCGATGTCGACGTGGTGGTCCGCGCCCGACGACACCACCAGCGGCTCGGGCGCCCAGACCAGGGCCCCGCCCTCGGCCACGCAGGCACGGACCACCGTGCGGGAGGGCGACGCCCCCGACAGGGCCACGCTCGCGGCCACGCTCCCGATGGCGAGGGCCGCCCCCTCTTCCACCTCGATGCGCAACTCGACGTCGTCACCGCCGAGCGGGCCGCCGGCCGAGCCGACCAGCCACACACGCGCCCACCCTCGCTCCGGCCCCCCCGCGGGGAACAGGGCGAGGGGCGCCTCACTGCGAAGCTCCTCGAGCACGGTGCACCCGTCGCGCCCCGCCGCGCGCACCGACGTGCGCGCCCGCACGCGCGTTCAGCCCCCTCGGTGGTGCGCCACCTGCTCGCGCACCCACTCGGCGACGGCGTCGGCGCCCTCGGCGCTGACGAGGGACGTGAACAGCGTCGGCCTGTCACCCCGCCGTGCCGCGGCGTCGCGGCGCATCACGTCGAGGTCGGCGCCCACCTGGGCGGCGAGGTCCGTCTTGTTGACGACAAGGAGGTCGGATGCGGTCACGCCCGGCCCTCCCTTACGGGGCACCTTGTCGCCGCCCGCCACATCGATGACGAACACCTGCCGGTCGACCAGCCCGTAGCTGAACGTCGCCGTGAGGTTGTCGCCACCGCTCTCGACGAGGACGAGGTCGAGCGGCGCCAGCGCGTCCTCCAGCGCTTCGACCGCATCGAGGTTGGCCGCGATGTCGTCGCGGATCGCGGTGTGCGGGCAGCACCCGGTCTCGACCGCGATGATCCGGTTGTCGTCGAGCACCCCCATCCTCCGGAGCGCTTCTGCGTCCTCGGTCGTGTAGATGTCGTTGGTCACCACGCCGATCTCGAGGTCGGTGCGCAGGGCGCGGCACAGCGCGGCGACGAGCGCGGTCTTCCCGCTCCCGACTGGCCCGCCGACGCCGATGCGCACGGCGCGGCCGGGCCCGTTGTGGCCGGGCGCGCCGCGACCCGCGGCGCGGCCGGGCCCGTTGTGGCCGGGCGCGCCGCGACCCGCCGCGAACCCGTCGTCGTGGGCGTGGTCATGAGGCAAAGAGCCGCACCTCCCGTGCCGCGTGCCGCTCGGCACCGACGTCGACGAGCGGCGCCGAACCCGCGGGGAGCGCGCGCCACCCGGTACGGCGCGCCGCGCCGGCCGCCCCTGCCGCCACGTCGTCCACGCCGCCGGCAAGGCGCGCCAGTGCCGCCGCGACGGCAATCGGGTCGAGACCGAGGAGGCGCACCGCTGCGGCCGCAGGGCCCGTCACCGACGCGTGGGCGGCGGCCAGCGCCGCGTCCTCCGCGGCGACACCGGCGGCGTGGGCCACGGCCCCGATCACGACGGGCGCCATCGGCCCGTCCGCGACCGCGGCGCGCAGCGGCGCGGCCCACGGCCCGGGCCACGCCGCCGACGCGGCGCGCAGCAGGCCGCGGCCCATCGCGCGCGACGCACGCCGGACGGCGGGCGACGGGCAGCGCGCCGCCGCCTCCCCGTCGAGCTCGTGCCAGCGCGGGTGGCGCGCCGCCGCCTCGACGCACGCCGTCGCCGCGAGCGCCGCGTCGGCGCGGCCCGTTGACCACAACCGCCCGAGCAGGAACCGCTCGAGCGAGGCCACGTCGTGCACCCGGCCGTCGGTCACCGCCTCCTCTATCCCACCGGAGTGCGCGTGCCCGCCCGACGGCAGGCGCCCGTCGGTGAGGAGGAGCAGCGCGGCGCTGGCCACGGCTAGAAGAGGAAGTAGCGCTGCGCCATGGGCAGCTCGGCCACGGGGTGCTCTTCGACGCGCTCGCCGTCAATGGTGACCACGAACGTGTCCGCATCCACGCGGATGTCGGGAAGGGCGGCGTTCTCGGGCATCGACTCCTTCGTCAGCCGCCGCGTGCCGTCCACCGCGACCACCGGCCGGTGCAGCGGGAGGTCGGCGCCCAGCGCGGCCGGCGCCACGAAGGCCAGCGAGCACCCGGCCGCCACCGACGGCGATGCGCCGAACATGGGCCGGGGCAGCACCGGCTGCGGCGTCGGGATCGACGCGTTGGCGTCTCCCATCTGTGCCCAGGCGATCATCCCGCCCTTGATGACGAGCGCGGGGCGCACCCCGAAGAACGCCGGTGCGTAGAGCACGAGGTCCGCGAGCTTGCCCGGCTCCACCGACCCGATCTCGCTCGCCATCCCGTGGGCGATCGCAGGGCAGATCGTGTACTTCGCCACGTACCGGCGGGCGCGGTGGTTGTCGGCAGGGCCGTCACCGGGCAGCGCGCCGCGCCGGAGCTTCATCACGTGCGCGGTCTGCCAGGTCCGCAGCACGACCTCGCCGATGCGGCCCATGGCCTGCGAGTCCGACCCGATCATCGAGATGGCGCCGAGGTCGTGGAGCACGTCCTCCGCCGCGATGGTCGAGGGCCGGATGCGGCTCTCCGCGAAGGCCAGGTCCTCGGGCAGCGACGGGTTGAGGTGGTGGCACACGATCAGCATGTCGAGGTGCTCGTCCACCGTGTTGCGGGTATGCGGCCGAGTCGGGTTGGTCGAAGAGGGCAGCACGTTCGGCTCGCCGGCGACGGTGATGATGTCCGGCGCGTGCCCGCCCCCGGCTCCCTCCGTGTGATAGGCGTGGATCGTCCGCCCTGCGATCGCGGCCAGCGTCGAGTCCACGAACCCGGCCTCGTTGAGGGTGTCGGTGTGGATCGCCGCCTGCACACCTGACTCGTCGCACACGCGCAGGCACGCGTCGATCGCTGCGGGCGTCGACCCCCAGTCCTCGTGGAGCTTGAACCCCGCTGCGCCTGCGCGCAGCTGTTCGCGCAAGGCCTCCTCCGACGTCGTGTTGCCCTTGCCGAGCAGGGCCACGTTCACCGGCCACCCGTCGAGCGCAGCCAGCATCCGCGGGAGGTACCACCCACCGGGCGTCACCGTCGTCGCCTTCGTGCCCTCCGCCGGCCCCGTGCCCCCGCCGATCACGGTCGTGATGCCGGCGCCGAGCGCCTCCTCGAGGAGTTGGGGGCAGATCAGGTGGACGTGGCAGTCGACCGCACCGGCCGTGAGGATCTTGCCGTTGCCGGCGATGACTTCGGTACCCGGCCCGATCACGAGGCGCGGGTCGACACCGTCCATCACGTCGGGGTTGCCGGCCTTGCCCAAGGCCACGATGCGGCCGTCGCGCACGCCGACATCGGCCTTCACCACACCCCAGTGGTCGAGCACCACGGCACCGGTGATGACGAGGTCGAGCGCGCCGTCCGCCCGCGTGGCGACCGATTGGCCCATCGACTCGCGGATGACCTTGCCGCCGCCGAAGACCACCTCGTCGCCCGCCAGCGCGGACCCGGGGCCGCCGCAGCGGTCCTCTTCGACCTCGATCCACAACTCGGTGTCCGCGAGCCGGATGCGGTCGCCCGCCGTCGGGCCGTACAGCGCGGCGTACCGCTGGCGCGAGAGCTCACCCATCGAGGGGCCCCCGGACGTCGCCCCGGAACCCGGCGGCGACGCGCCGGCCCCGGAAGGGCACGAGCTCGACGTCGCGCGCGATGCCCGGTTCGAAGCGGACGCTCGTGCCCGCGGGGACGGCGAGGCGCTGGCCCCGGGCGGCGCGCCGGTCGAAGTCGAGCGCCGGGTTCGCCTCCGCGAAATGGAAGTGGCTGCCGACCTGCACGGGCCGGTCCCCGGTGTTGAGCACGCGCAGCAGCGTGACCGGCCGGCCCGGGTTGAGCTCGACGGGTGCGCCGCCGGTGACGACCTCACCGGGGATCACGGGATCGGGTCATGGATCGTGACGAGCTTCGTGCCGTCGGGGAACGTGGCCTCGACCTGGACCTCGCCGAGCAGTTCGGGGACGCCGTCCATCACGTCGTCGCGGGTCAGCACCGTCCGGCCCGAGGACATCAGCTCGGCGACCGTCCGGCCGTCGCGCGCCCCCTCGAGGACGTAGCTGCTGATGATCGCCACCGCCTCTGGGTGGTTGAGCCTGACCCCGCGCGCCCGGCGGTCGCGGGCGACCATGGCGGCCAGCGAGACGAGGAGCCGCTCCTGCTCGTGCGGGGTCAGCTGCACCGCCCGACTATCGCGCGGGGCGCCCGCCGCCGCCCGGTGGGCCGGGCATGTTCACGTGCGGGAAACGTCAGCGGCGGGCGCCGCCCCACACCTCCTGCACCTTGGCGTACACGCCTTGGTTGTGCGAGATCTCGATCACGTTGCCGTCGGGGTCGGACAGCGCGCAGATGAACCCGATCGGGTCGGGCATGTCGGTCGGCTCCCATGCCAGGCACCCGGCTGCGCGCGCCCGCTCGGCAATGTCGACCACGTCCTGGCGCTCGGGCACCTCGATCCCGATGTGGGCGAACGGGGCCATGATCGGCGCGGGCTTGCCCTTGTCGCGCCAGAACATCACCAGCACGAGGATGAACGGGTTGTCGACCTGCCCCTCGTGCGCCAGCCACGCCGACTGGCCGTCTGCATCCTCGCGCCGGTCGAGGAGCACGAGCGGGGTGAACTCCTCGTACCAGGCGATAGACCGGTCGAGGTCGCCCGACGGGAGCGCAATGTGCGTCCACCTCGGGGAGCTCGGCCCCTTCGCGGTCACAGCCCCACGTCCGGGTAGCCCTTGGTGCGGTGCCACGCCAGCTGCTCGGGCGTCGGCTGCGGGTCGTCACCGCCCTTGCTCCACAGGATGACCACGGTGCCCCACGGGTCGCGGAACGCGCCATGGAACCCGTTGAACTCTTTCCAGTACAGCCCGCGCCACAGCACGGTCGCCCCGTTGCGCTCGGCCCGCTCGAGGATGGCGGCTTCGCTGTCGTCGTCGCTCACGAGGATGTACACGCGCGGCGCCGGGCCTGACGGCGCGCCCGTGCCCTGGGCCGGCGGGTCGTTGGGGTCCGGTGGCGCGAGCGACGTCGAGAAGATGCCGAGGTGCAGGTTGCCGACCTCGGAGTCGCTCCCGTCGGGGTTCGGGAAGAACCCTCCGGGCACGATGCGGTAGAAGACGTCGTCGGGCCGCCCCTCGACCGTCCACCCGAAGACCTCGGCGTAGAACCTCGCCGTTGCTGCGGGGTCCGGTGTGGGGAAGTCGACGAAGATCAGCGTGTTCGGCTGCGTCATGGGGCGGACCCTACCAGCAGACGGTCAGACCAAAAGGGCCCGGAGCTGGCGCCGCCACTCGACCGATGCCTTGTCCGATTGCACGCTCACGAGCGCCGTGTTGTCGAGTGGCAACGTGCCCTTGACCCGCTCCAGCATGCGCTTGTCCTCGGCCTCGATCACCTTGTCCAGCCGCGTGACCTCCTCGGCCGGCACGGAGAAGTCGTCGTTGCGCCACACCACGAACGTGAAGTACGAGCTCTCGTCGTCGCGGGGGGTGGACAGCAGCAACAGGATGTGCTGGAGGCCGGTCTCGTACTCGATCGTGCTGCGCACCGCGAACGGCAGCGCGAAGCCCGATGACATGTGCCGCTCGACGGTCGAGGTGGCCTGGCCGGACGCCGCTGCGGCCACCGCCGGGTTGGCGGCGGTGACGGCGTAGCGGTAGCCGTACCAGTCGCCGAGGTCGCCGAGCTCGAAGTGGGGGACCTCGGTGTCGGCCGCCGACCCGAAGCTGGCCCGGTGCACCCACGGGAAGTGGGTGATGTCGAGGAAGTTGTCGACCATGCGCGTGGCGGCCGTCTGCCACACGTTGACGTCCATGTTGATCCGGCGGAAGGAGCGGTCGGCGTCCTGCGCGATCTCCGGCACACCGGCGACGGGGTCGTCGAGGCACAGCCACACCAGGCCGTAGCGCTCGGTGACATGCGCCGGCCGGATGTGGGCCTTCGGTGGCACGGGCGCGCCCTCGCCCGAGGAGGGCACGAGCACGCACGTGCCCGACGTCGCGTAGCGCCAGCCGTGGTACGGGCACTCGATGCAGCCGGCGATGACGGTGCCGGGCGACAACGGCGACTCGCGGTGCGAGCACCGGTCGGGGAGGGCGCCGACGGTCCCGTCCTCGCCCCGCCACACCACCAGGTCCTCGCCGAGCAGGCGGACGGCGACGGGCGACGACGCGACCGCGCTCGAACGGGCGACGGCGTGCCAGTAGCGGCGCAGGACCGGGTTGGTGGCGAACGAGGTCATCGGGCCCTCCTCAGTTTCGGTGTACCCGGCGCCGGGCGCCCGCCGACAGCCACGGCGGGGACCAGCCGGCGTCGGCGGGGTTCAGGTTGGTGCCCGGGGCCACGATGGCGTCGATGGCGTCGAGCACGCCGTCGTCGAGGCGCACGCCGGCGCCCGGGAGCACGTCGTCGAGCTGGGCGAGCGTGCGCGGCCCGATGATCGCCGACGTGACCGCCGGGTGGGCGAGCACGAACGCGTGGGCCAGGTCGACGAGGCGCAGCCCGGCATCGGACGCGACCGTTGCCAGTGCCTCGACCGCGGCGGCCTTCGCCGCCCGGTAGTGGCTGTCGTAGTCGAAGTGCGCCGGCTCGCGGTCGGCGCGCGACGCGGGCGCTGCGCCCGAGCGGTACTTGCCCGTCAACCACCCGCCGTTCAGCGGCGCCCACACCAGCACACCCACGTCGTAGCGCTGGCACACCGGGAGCACCTCGGCTTCGACGCCGCGCGCCAGCACGGAGTACGGTGGTTGCTCGGCCACCGGCCGCGCCAGGTGCCGCGACTGCGCCGCCCATTGGGCCTCGACCAGCGCCGACGGCGGGAAGGTCGACGTGCCCACGTAGCGCACCTTCCCCTGGTGCACGAGGTCGTCGAGCGCGGAGAGCGTCTCGTCGATGGCGGCGGTCTCGTCCAGCCGGTGGACCTGGTAGAGGTCGATCCAGTCGGTCCGCAGGCGGCGCAGGCTGTCCTCGCACGCCCGCACCACCCAGCGCCGCGCGCCGCCACGCGTGTTGAGCCCCTCGCCCATCGGGTTGCCGAACTTGGTGGCGACCACGACGTCGTCGCGACAGCCGGCCAGGGCCGTGCCGAGGATCTCCTCGCTGCGCCCGTCGTCGTAGATGTCGGCGGTGTCGAGCAGGTTGATGCCGGCCTCGAGGGCGCGGTGCACCATCTGCGTGCACTCGGCCGCGTCCGGGTTGCCCCACCTGCCGAACATCATCGTCCCCAGGGCGTACGCGCTCACCGACACGCCCGTGCGCCCGAGCACGCGGTACTCCACCCCTACCTCGCCACCTTGGCCAGCCGGTCGCGGAGGAACTCCAGGATGCGGATGTGCTTGGACGTGTCGATCTCCATCAGCTCGACCATGAGCGGCCACAGCGTGCCCTCACCGGCCGGCTTGAGGCCCTTGCGCAGCGCGGCCAGCTTCTTCGACTCCTCGCGCTCGGCGGCGAGGAACCGCTCGGTCGGCTCGAGCAGCCGGCGCGCCAGCTCCGCTGATACCGCCGGAGGCGCGGGGAACGCACCATCGCCGACCGACGCGTCGGCCATCGACGTGAACAGGTCGTGGTGGCGCTGCTCGTCACCGACGATCAGCTCGAGCAGGAACCGCACCGACGGGTCCTCGCTCTCGGCCACGAGCGCCTCGTACGACTCGAGGAAGCCGCTCTCCTCGCGGACGTGCGAGCGGAACTCGTGGACGACCCGCGCCCACCATTCGCCGTCGGGCCCGGTCATCGGCGCGGCCACTTCGCCCGGTCGGGCAACCCCGAGCGGGCGACGATCGCCTCGCCGGCAGCCTGCGCCCGCCGGTAGAGGTCGTGCTCGTCGACCGTCGTGAGGCGGTAGCCGTCGACGACCTTGCGCCCGTCGACGAACACGGTGTGCACGCCGCGCCCGTCGGCGGACCACACGAGCTGGTTGGCCACGTTCAGCAGCGGCGTCCACTCCGGGCGATCGCGGTCGTGCAGGACGATGTCGGCCTTCTTGCCGACTTCGAGCGACCCGATCTCGTGGGACGCGAGCAGCGCCCGCGCCCCGCCGAGCGTCGCCATCTCGTAGGCCTGCTCCGCGGGGAACACCGTCGGGTCGCGCCTGGCGTCTTTGAACAGGCCGGCGACCAGGTACGTGGCCCGCATCATGTCGCTGTAGTTCGACGCGTTGTTGCCGTCGATCCCGATGCTCACGTTGACACCGGCCTCGACCATCTCGGGCATCTTGCCGATCTGGGTGACCCCGTAGGCCACCTTGAGCGCCGTGGTCGGGCAGTGGGCCACGCTGCAGCCGTGCCGGGCCAACAGGGCGATCTCGCTGTCGTCGACGTGCACGCAATGGACGAGCACGCAGTTCGGCCCGAGCACCCCGAGGTTGGACAGGTGCACGATCGGGCGCTCGCCGAACTGCTCGAGGAAGCCGGCAGGGTCCATCGCCGCCGGCGACATGTGGAAGTTGAAGCCGGTCTCGTAGTCGCGGGCGAGCGACGCCGCCGCCTTCCAGAGCTCGTCGGTGCACGTCGTGTGGCCGACGACCATCGACCATGCCTGGATGCGCCCGTCCGCGACACGCCGGTGCGCCGACAGCGTCTTGTCGAGGTTGGCGATGGCCTCGTCGGTCGTCTGCCGGTACACCGCCGGCTCAGGGGGCAGGTCCCAGACCCACTTGCCGATCCGGCCACGGATGCCGGCCTCGACCAGGCCGTCCACGACCGCGTCGACGAAGCGCACGGTGCCGGCCTCGAGGAACGACGTCGTGCCGGACCGCAGCATCTCGGCGGCCGCCAGCTGGGCCGACAACCGCTCCTCCTCCTCGGTGTACACCGAGTACAGCGGGCACAGCCAGGCGAAGACGTTCTCCTCGAACGGCGTGTCGTCGGGCACGTAGCCGCGCGTCAGCGGTTCGCCGGTGATGTGGATGTGGGTGTTGACCATGCCGGGCGTCACGACGAACCGCCGCCCGTCGATCACCTCGCCCACCGGTGCGAACGACAGCTCCTCGGTCTTGCCCACGCCGACGATCTCGCTGCCCCTGATCGCCACGGCCCCGTCGGTGATCACCTCCCGTCCCCCGTTCATGGTGACGACGAGGGCGTGCTCGATCAGGGTGTCGGCGGGCCCGTTCATGGGACGAGGACCACTTTGCCGAGCACGTCGCCCGACTCGAGGCGGGCCTGGGCCTCCGCCGCGTCCGATAGGGGGTAGGTGCGGTCGATCACCGGGTCGAACCCGCCGGCGAGCACGTAGTCGAGCATGCGGCCGAACTCGGCGAAGGAGTAGGGGTCGGCGCCGAGCAGCTGCAGCCCGAAGTGGTAGGCGTACGGGAGGTTGAACGTCGCCTCCGTCCCGGTGGTCGTCCCGCAGAACACCATCCGCCCCCGCGGGCGCAACGCGAACAGCGACGGCTGGAACAGTGCCGGTCCCACGTGGTCGAACACCACGTCGACGCCGCGGCCACCCGTCGCCTCCTTCGCGGTGCCGACGACGTCGCCCGTGCGGTTGTTGACGACCGCGTCGGCACCCAGGCGGGTGGCCAGCTCCAGCTTCGGTGCCGAGCCCGCGGTCGCCACCACCTTGGCGCCCATGCGCTTGGCCAGCTGGATGGCGGCGACGGACACGCCGCTGCCCGCCGCGTGGACCATCACCCACTCGCCGATCTGCAACTGCGCGGTGGCGACGAGGGCGTGCCATGCCGTCGAGAACGTCGTCGGGATGGCGGCGGCCTCCTCGAAGCCCATCGACGCGGGGATGGCGTGCACGTGGGTGGCGGGCACGACCACGAGCTCGGCGTAGCCGCCGGGGTGGTTGCCACCGACGACCTTCACCGCCGGGCAGAACGCGTCGTCGCCGCGCCGGCACGCCTCGCACGCACCGCACTGCAGGGCCGGGTTGACCAGCACGCGGTCGCCCACGTGGACCGTCGACACGCCCGCCCCCGTCGCCGTGATGGTGCCCGCCACGTCCATCCCGGCGATGTGGGGCAGGGCGAAGCCGGGCAGGAGCGCCGGGCCCTGGCGCTGGAGCACGTCGAGGCGGTTGAGCCCGGTGGCGCGCACCTCGACGAGCACCTCACCGGGGCCGGGGGACGGGTCGGGGACCTCGACGTACTCGAGCACGTCGGTGCCACCGAAGCCGCGGTGCAAGACAGCCTTCACTAGGTCGCTCCTCGTTCGAACGGCTGGGCGAGCGCGGCGGGCTGACGCAGCCGCTTGGCGAAGAAGCACATGGCGAGGAGCGCGATCACGTACGGCGACGCGATCAACAGCTGCGGGTTGATCGTGTAGCCGAGCGCGGGCAGGGCCAGGCGCAGGGCGTCCACGCCGCCGAAGAGGAAGCACCCGGCGATGGTGCCGCGCAGGGTCCACCCGCCGAAGATCACGGCGGCGATGACGATGAACCCCCGCCCGGCCGTCATGTTGGAGTTGAACGTGCCCACCTCGGCGACCGAGAGGTAGGCGCCGCCGAAACCGGCGAGGATGCCGCAGATCATGAGGCCCTGGCGGCGGCGTTTGTTGACGTGGATGCCCGTGACGTCGGCGGCCTTCGGGTTCTCGCCGACCGAGCGCATCTCGAGCCCCCACCGGCTGCGCCGCATCACCCACCAGGCGGCGGGCACGATGCCGACCAGGAAGTACGCCGGCCACCGTTCGGCGAACAACGGCTTGCCGACCACCGGGATGTGCCACAGCAGGGGGACCTTCCACACCCCCACCTGGCGGGGCGTCATATGGACCTTCTCGAGCAGGTAGTTCGTGACGCCGAGGGCGAGCACGTTGAGGGTGAGCCCGACGACGAAGGTGTTGGCCTGCAGCCGGTGGCTGAAGTTGGCGTGGACCACGGCGACGATGAGGCCGGCCGCCATGCCCCACAGGAACCCCGCGGCCGCGTTGTGGGAGACCGACGAGCCGACGGCACCTGCGTACGCCCCGCTGAGCATCATCGCCTCGACCGAGATGTTGAGCGTCCCGGCCCGTTCGGCGACGTACTCGCCCACGCCGGCGAAGGCGAGCGGCACCGAAAGGCGCACCGCGCTCCCGAGGATGGTCGTGACGTCGTTGCTCATGCCGGTGCACCCACGGCAACGGGCGCGCCTGCGGCGGCGCGGCGCGCCCGCCGGCGCATGACCTCCTGCAGGGCGGGCGGGAACACGGCCGCCAGCACCACCAGCGCCTCCATCACGTTGACCAGGTCCGTCGGCACGCCGGTCGTGGTGAGGAAGCCCCCGCCGGCCTGGAGCGCGCCGAACCCGAGCGCCACGCCGATGGCGACCCACGCGTTGTTGCGTGCCACGAGGGCGACGAGCAGGCCGTTCCACCCGACGTTGTTGGAGATGGTGGGGGTGATGCGGTAGGCCTGGCCGGTCAACAGCACGCCGCCGGCCAGCCCGGCGCACGCGCCGGACACGAGCAGGGCGACGGTCCCGAGCCACGCGGCGCGCACACCGACGTGCTTGGCGGCAGTGGCGTTGTGGCCGAGCATCCGCAGCCGGAACCCGAGCGTGGTGCGCGTCATCACCAGCCCGATGGCGGCGGCCAGCACAAGGGCGATGAGCAGCCCGCTGCCGAAGTTGAAGTGCGGATAGGACCCGAAGTGCGGGAGCTGCACCTTGGACGACAGCTGGTCCGACTCGGTCAGGTTGGCGCCGTTGGCGCCGTGCTCGCGGAGCAGGAAGGCGCGGCTCAGCGCGTAGGACAGCACCTGGCCCGCGACGAACACGAGCAGCAGCGAGCTGATGACGACCTCGACGCCGCGCCAGAACCGCAGCAGGGCGACGAGCCCGGCCCACAGGGCGCCACCGGCGGCGGCGGCGAGCAGGGCGAGGACGAGCACCGGGCCGCCCGCGGGGTGCACCTTCAGGGCCACGAAGGCGCCCGCCATGGCCCCGATGGTCAGCTGGCCCTCCTGGCCGATGTTGAACAGCCCGGCGCGCGTCGACACGATGGCACCGACGGCGACGATCATCAGCGGTGCGGCGTTGTCGAGCGTGTAGCCGAGGGAGCCGAAGCTGCGGACGCTGCCGTCGTACATCGCCGGGAAGACCTTGGACGGCGACCCGTGGGTCAGTGCGACCAGCAGCGCCGAGATGCCGAACGCCGCGGCCAGCGACGCGACGTACAGGAGCACCGTGCCCGCCGTCGACCACGCCCGCGCACCGGGTGCGGTCCCAGCACCGCCGTCGCCCGGCGACGGCGACGGCGGCGACGGCGCAGGGACGGCGACGACGTCGGTGACGCCGCTGGCGCGGTCGAGGCCGGTCACGCCGCCTGGCCGCCCATCATGAGGCCGAGGCGGTCGACGTCGACCTCGTTGCGCCCCATCTCCCCCACGATCCGCCCGCGGTGGATCACCGCCACCCGGTCGGCCAGCTCGAGGATCTCTTCGAGCTCACTGCTGATCAACAGCACCGCCGTTCCCGCGTCCGCCGCCCGGCGCAGCCGGGCCGTCATGTACTCGATGGCGCCCACGTCCAGGCCACGCGTCGGCTGCGACGCCACGAGCACGCGCGGCGAGCGCGCCAGCTCGCGCGCCAGCACGACGCGCTGCTGGTTCCCGCCCGACAGGGAGCGCAGCGGGGCGTCCACGGAGCCGACCGAGATCTCGAACTCGTCGATCAGCCGGTGCGCCACTTCGAGCACCTTGCGGCGCCGGAGCACGCCACGGCGGCTGACCGACCGCAGGTCGCCCATCACCAGGTTGTCGGCGACCGACATGTCGAGGACGGACCCGCACACGTGGCGGTCCTCGGGGATCATGCCCACCCCCGCCTCGGCCATGGCGCCGGCGCGCCCCGAGGCGACCTCGCGGCCCGCCACCTCGACCGTCCCGCCGGTCAGGTCGAGGACGCTCGCCAGCAGGTCGCCGAGCGCCTTCTGCCCGTTGCCCTCGACGCCGGCCAGGCCCAGGATCTCGCCCTCGCGCAGCTCGAGCGACAGCCCGTCGAGCAACGTGCGCCCGTCGGGCGCGACCGCGCGCGCGTCGCGCACCGCCAGCACGACCGGGCGCCGGTCGGCAGGAGCGTCTCCCGCAGGCGCCGTCACCGCCGCCGGTGCCTCGAGATGGCCCACCGCGGCGGACAGGTCTCCGCGCAGCGACACCTCGCGCCCGATCATCTCCCGCGCCAGCTCCGCGGCGGTCGCCCCCGCCGTCGGCCGCTCGGCGACCACGCGCCCCGAGCGCATGATCGTGACGCGGTCGGTGGCGTGGAGCACCTCGTCGAGCTTGTGGCTGATGAGCACCACCGCCCGCTGCTCCTCCTGTACGACCTGGCGCAGCACGCGGAACAGCTCGACGGACTCGGCCGCGGTGAGCACCGAGGTCGGCTCGTCGAGGATGAACACGTCCGGGTCACGGATCAGGCACTTCACGATCTCGGCGCGCTGGCGCTGGCCCGTGGACAGGTCGTCGACGCGCGCCCGCGGGTCGACGTCGAGGCCGTACCGCTCGGCCACCTCCCCCACGCGGCGCACGGTGCTCGCCTCGTCGATGCGGCCCTTCTCGCCGAGCGCCATGTTCTCCCAGACGCGCAGGGGGCCGATCAGGCTGAAGTGCTGGTGCACCATGGCCAGCCCGAACGACGCCGCCTTGAACGGGTCGTCGATGACCACGGGCCGGCCGTTGACGGCGATGTGCCCCTCGTCCGGGCGCACCAGGCCGAGGAACATGTTCATGAGCGTCGTCTTGCCGGCGCCGTTCTGGCCGAGGATCCCGAGGATCTCGCCCCGGCGCACGGTCAGCTCGACGCAGTCGCAGGCGACGACTGCGCCGAACCGTTTGGTCAGGGACCGTGCTTCGAGCGACGGTGTGGGGGAGCCGGGCGGCTCCCCCACGCGACCGTCAGTCATCGGTTCAGCTGCCGGACGGGGTGTAGCTGCCGTAGTCGTTGAGCCCCGACAGCTTGTCGGTGCGTACCTGGCCCGTGCCGATCTGCTTGATGACGCCGGCGAGGGTCGTGGCGTCGTCGCCCTGCGGGTCGCAGATCTTCACCGTCGGCACCGGGTCGACACCCATGTGGAACGTCAGTGCCGTCCCGACGCGCAGCTTGCCGTCCTTGAACGGGCCGAGGGCAGCGGCGAAGTAGTCGCCCGGGCTGAAGATCACCGAGATGGCGAACTTGGGGCTGGGGACCGAGCAGTTGTCGGTGCCGGGCGTGAGGACGGGGATGTTGTCCTTGTTGGCCGCAGCGGCGAGGGCGAAGGTGGCGCCACCCAGGTACGGGTAGACGATGCCGATGCCCTGCGACTTCTGCGCCTGGTACGCCTCGACGGCCTTGGCGGAGTCGTTGAAGTCACCGGTGTAGGTCGACACCACGGTGGCGTTGGGCACCACGGCCTTGATGCCGGCCTCCCAGGCCTTGGCGAAGTCCGACGTGAAGCTGGCCTGCGGCCCGCTGATGAAGCCGGCCTTCGTCGACCCCGAGCGCTTCATGAGGAGGCCCGCGGCGTAGCCCGACGCGTACCCGCTCTGGCTCTCGATGTCGTTGGTCTGCACGAAGTACGGGGTCTGGTTGACGCCCTGCCCGCCGGCGACGTACCACACCGTGCCCTTGCAGACCGGCTCGGACGCCACCGGTACGGCGTCTTTCAGTTCGCTGGCCGCGATGGCGACCATGTCCGGGTGCTGCTGGCACATGTTGCGTGCCGCCTGGGCCGCCTGCGAGTCGGGCACCTTGCCGACGGGGATGACGGTCCAGTTGTTGTCCTTGGCGAAGCTGTTGGCCTCGTCGATGAAGCTCTCGTAGTAGCCGTGGTCGTTGAGGTCGCCGGGGCTGATGACGCCGATGGTGACCTTGCCGTCGCCGTTGACATCGGGCTCGTGCGGCGCGAGGTACCCCTGCGTGGCATCGCCCGGCCATCCCCACGGCCCGCTCCCGCCCGACGCCGCCGCGGTCGTCGCGGTACCAGCGGCCGCAGTCGTGTTCGACGCGGCCGCAGTCGTCGTCGAGCTCTTGCTCGAACTGCTGCTGCACGCCACGGCGAACAGCACACACGCAGCGCCGATCGCCGCCGCCGCCCCCTTACGTTTCCGCATGCCTCACTCTCCTGGTTGGTGTGGTGATCCTAGGAACTGCAACAGCTCGCCGCCCTACGCGGCGGGCCAATGGCGCCGGTAGCGCTCGACGAGCCACCGGTTGAACTGTGGCAGCGTCCCCTCCTGCCACGAGTACCTCCCCCTGGGGCCGAAGCGGGAGCGGAGCCCCCGCTGGACCAGCGTATTGGCATGGACGTCCTGCACGTTGAAGTTGTTGACGCCCGCCTCCGCCGCCGCGAACAGCTGCGGGAACAGCGGCACCTCGAGCGCGGACGGGTCGAAGCAGTAGCCGATGTCGATGGTGATGGTGTTGGCGTCCTGCGGCCGGATGATGAAGTAGGCGACCTCGTCAGGCACGATCGCCAGCGCCAGCGACGGCGGGATGAGCACGAACATGCCGCGCGTGCGCTCCGCTTCCGTCAGCTTCGGGAACACCGGCATGAGGCACTTCATCGTCGGGTTGAACGAGCCGTCGATCTGGGTGAAGTGCTGGATGCGCGACACGTGCCCCATCCCGTCCCGCCACTCGAAGAAGTCGCTCATGCCGCTCGGTGCGAACGTCTGGAGCGGCTCGTGGAGGCGGCTGGCGTGGTAGGGGTCGTTGAAGTTCTCCATCATGACCTTCCAGTTCCACGGGAGGTCGGTGAGCGTCTTGCCCTCGAGCGTCTTGGCCGTGCCGAGCTGGAAATGCTCGAGCAGCGGCTCGAGCTCAGCGAGCGACGGCGCGAGCGGTGGGGCGTCCGGGTCCATCGTGCAGAACACGAAGCCCTGCCACTCCTCCACCTTGAGCGCCGGGAGCGCGTGCTGCTTCTTGTCGAACCCCACGGCGCGGTCCATCGCCGGTGTACCGAGGAGCCGGCCGTCGAGGGCGTAGGACCAGTGGTGGTACGGGCACACGAACGCGCCGCACGTGCCCCGGTCCTCGGCCACGACCGCGCCACGGTGGCGGCAGACCGCCGACAGCACGCGCAGCTGGCCGTCCTGCCCGCGCACGACGATGAGCGGCTCTTCCGCGAACGTCAACGTGAAGTAGTCGCCGGCGTTGGGCAGCTGGTCGGCGCGGCCGACACAGAGCCAGTCGTGGCCGAAGATGGCCTCGCGTTCGAACGCGTAGAACTCGTCGGACGTGTACACGACCGGCGGCAGCAGGCATGCCTCGTTGACGTCCCTGATCGAGGGTTCGAAGCTGGCCAATAGCGATGGGGTCAGGACGCTCATGCTCACCTCTTGAGCAGGAACTTGCGGATCTTGCCGACGGACGTGCGCGGCAGTTCGTCGACGATATCGACCCGGACGGGGCGCTTCGATTTGGCGAGCCGGGATTCACACCAGCGCAACAGTTCCTCCTCCGTGACGGCGGGTGCGCCGGGCTGCAGCACGACGAAGCCGACCGGGACCTCATCGCGCACCGGGTCAGGTTCACCGATGACCGCGGCTTCGAGGACCGACGGGTGGGCGCTCAGCGCGGCCTCGACCTCGACGACGGACACGTTCTCGCCGGCGACCTTCAGCACGTCGCTGCGCCGGCCGTCGAAGAAGAACAGGCCGCCCGGCCCGCGGTGGGCGAGATCGCCGGTCCTGAACCACCCGTCCTCGAACGAGGCGTCGGTCGTCGCCGGGTCGTCGAGGTAGCCCTCGAACATGGTCGTGCCCCGGTCGCCGCGCACGATCACCTCCCCGGTCTCGCCATCGGCGACGCAGCCGCCGTCGGGCCCGCGCAGGTCGACCTCGCACCCCAGCGTCGGGACGCCCATGCTGTCGGGCACCGGGGAGATGGCACGGTTGGCGAGCACGGCGGGGATCGTCTCGGTCATGCCGTAGAGCTGGCGTGGCAAGCACCCGAACAGCCCGGCGAGCGTGCGGTACTGGTCCCCGGTGATGTTCTGCGCGTACCAGACGTGGCGCAGGCGGACGCCGTCGACGGGCGCCGCGCCCCGCGCGAGGATCATGCGCATCGGCGCGGCGAACAGGCTGGCGTGCGTCGCCTGGTGGCGCGCCGCCTGCTCGAGGAACCGGCTGGCGCTGAACGCGTGCACGAGCGCGACGCTGGCGCCGGCCGAGATCGCCGACGCGAACGAGTAGTACTGGGCGTTGGCGTGGAACAGCGGCAGCACGACGAGCTGGCGGTCCTCCGCGCGCAGTGCGGCCGCCGCCGCCATGACGTCACCGGCGAACGCGTAGTTGGCCTGGGTGACGACGACGCCCTTGGGCGCGGAGGTGGTCCCCGAGGTGAACATGACCGCCAGCCGGTCACGCGGCGCGGCCGCCGTGCCGTCGACGGCGCGGCCGTCGAGCGGCACACGGGCATCGGCCTCGTCGACTTCGATCACCGCATGGCGCCCGGCCGCGGCCTGCCGGTACGCGTCGGCGCGCGCCGCCCCGCACAGCCCGACGACCGGTTTGGTGCGTTCGATGTGGCCGGCGAGCTCGATGGCGGTCGCCCCCGGGTCGGACGGCACGATCCACGCACCCAGGCGGGCCGCCGCCAACCAGGTGGCGACGAACGCCGGGCAGTTGGTGAGGGCCAGGTGCACGCACGACCCGGCCTCGACGCCGAGCGACGCCAGGGCGCCCGCCGCGCGCGCCACGGCGTCGTCGAACTCGCCGTAGGTCCACCGGGTGACCGTGCCGTCGGGCGCCTCGAACGCGAGGAACGGGCGGCCGCGCCCGGCGGCGACGGCGTCGGCCCACCGGCCGGCGAACGTGGCGTAGCCCGTCGCGCTCATGAGGCTTCGGCGCCCTCCCGCCCGTAGCCGCCGCCCCCCGGGAGCTCCATGCGCACGACGTCGCCCGGCGACAGGTCGATGCGCTTTTGCGTGCGCACCGGCTCGCCGTTGACCGTGAAGCGCCCGGCCGCGCCCGGCGTGCCGCCGAACAGGCCGGCGGGCGGGTGGGCGAGCCGGCTGGCCACGGCGTTGAGCGTCCACGGGCGCCCGTTCTCGACGGTGAACTCGATGACCTGCCCGAGACCGCCCGCCGTGGCCCCGCCCCCGCCGGACCCGGGCCGCAGCTCCTTGCGCCGGAACAGCAGCGGCGCCGTCGACTCGACGACCTCGACCGGTACGGCGGCGACGCCTGTCGGGTAGGCGGTGGCGGACAGGCCCTCCTTGTGCGCGCGGGCGCCGACTCCCCCCGCGTAGTTGAACATCGAGGTGATGAACGGGCGGCCGTCGTCGCGCGTCCCGCTCACCTGGCACGTCCACACCGCGCCCGCACCCTCGGCCATGACCGACGCGGGGAGGAACTGGGCCAGCGCCTGCAGGAGGGGCATGGGCAGGAACATGCCGACGACGTGGCGCGCCGTGCACGGCGCCGGCGAGACGGCGTTGACGATGCTGCCGACCGGCGCCTCGACCTTGATCGGCGCCAGGCTGCCGTAGTTGTTGGGGACGTCGGGGTTGAGGACGCTGCGGATGGTGAACGTCGTGTACGCGTGCGTGTAGTTCTTCACCACGTTGATGCCCGCCGGGCTGGCGCCCGAGGACCCCGCGTAGTCGACGAGGATCTCCCCGGCGACGGGGTCGACGGTGACCGCGGCCTCGATCGTGATCTCGCTGCCGTCGGCCAGGTCGAGCACCGAGCTGGCGCGGAACGTGCCGGCGGGCAGCGCCCGCACCGCCCGCCGTGTCGCCTCCTCGGAGCGGGCGATGACCTCGTCGGCCAGCGCCTCGATGTCGTCGAGCCCGTGGGCGTCGAGCAGCTGCGACAGCCGCGACGCGCCGATCTCACCCGACGCCATCTGGGCGTGGAGGTCGCCGGTCATGTGCTGCGGCTCGCGCACGTTGGCGAGGATGAAGCGCCAGACGTCCCGGTTGCGCTCACCGCGCACCATCAGCTTCGAGACCGGGATCCAGAGGCCCTCCTCGAACACGTCGCGCGCGCCCGCGCCGATGCCGTACCCGCCCACGTCGGTGTGGTGGATCGTGGACCCGAAGAAGCCGATCACCCGGCCGTTGCGCCAGGCCGGGACGAGCACGGTCACGTCGAGGAGCTGGCCGGCGGTCAGGTACGGGTCGTTGGTCACGAGCACGTCGCCGGGCTCGAGCGTCTCGAGGGGGTACTCGGCGAGCATGGCGCCGGCGGCGACGGCGAGCGAGTTGATGTGGCCGGGGGTCCCGGTGACGGCCTGTGCCACCATGCGGCCGCGCCGGTCGAACAGGGCGTTCGCCAGGTCGCCCGCCTCCCGCACGATGGGGCTGAAGGCGGAACGCTGCAGCGCCTTGGCCTGCTCGTTGACGGTGCTGATCAGGCTGCCCCACAGCACCTCGAGCTCGATCGCGTCCATCACGCTGCTCCCTCCCTCCGTGCCAGCACCGACCCGTCGTCGGTGACGACCGCCACCCACCCCGGGCGCAGCACCGTGGTCGTCTCCCGCTCCTCGAGCAGCGCCGGGCCGCTCACCGTGGCGCCGATGGGCAGCGACAGGCGGTCGTAGACCGGCGTCGCCACCGGCTCGGACCCGCGGTGGAACCTCACCTGGCGCACGCCCTTCTGCTGCGGCGCGCCGCCGGGCGCGCCGGCGGCGACGAGGCTGACGCGCGGCGCCGGCGCAGACGCGGCGACACGCCACGTCACCACCTCCACGGGTACGTCCGGGATCGTCATGCCGTACACCGCCGCGTACCGCGCCGCGAAGCGTTCCTCGACCTCGCGGTCGGGCACGGCGCCGGCCCCGAGGTCGATCGTGATCTCGTTGCCCTGCCCGTGGTAGCGGGCGTCGATGGCGTAGCGGAAGGTGACGTCGCCGGGCGGGACGCCCGCCCCCGTCAGCACCCGTCTGCCCTCCTCGCGCATCTCCTCGAGCACCGCCACGCGCTCGGCGGGGTCGATCTGGTCGAGCCGGCGCACCAGGCTGCGCGCCAGGTCGATGCGCACGGGGGTGACGAGGGCGCCGAACGCCGACAGCACGCTGGCGTTGGCGGGGAACACGATGCTCGGCGACTCGAGCAGCTCCGCCACCCCGCAGGCGTGCACCGGCCCGGCGCCGCCGAAGGCGATGAGCGGCGTCCCCCGCAGGTCGGCGCCGCGCTCGATGGCGTGCATGCGCGCCGCCGCGGCCATGTTCTGGTTGACGACGTCGTGCACCCCGCCCGCCGTGTCCTCGACCGCGGTGCCGAGCGCCTCGCCCAGCTTCGCCGTCGCCCGCAGCGCCGCCTCGGCGTCGAGCGCCATGTCCCCGCCGAGGAAGAACGCGGGGTCGAGGTTGCCCAGCAGCACGTCGGTGTCGGTGACGGTCGGTTGGGTGCCGCCGCGCCCGTAGCACGCCGGCCCCGGCTCGGCCCCCGCCGACTCCGGGCCCACCTTCAGCAGGCCGAGCTCGTCGACCCGGGCGATGCTCCCCCCGCCCGCCCCGATCTCGACCAGGTCGACCGACGGGATCGTCACGGGGAAGCCGGAGCCCTTCTTGAAGCGGTACATCCGGGCGATCTCGAAGTCGGTGGTCAGCTCCGGCTCGTGGTGCTCGATGAGGCACGACTTGGCCGTGGTGCCGCCCATGTCGAAGCACAGCAGCCGGTCGAAGCCCAGGCGCGCCGCGTACCAGGCCCCCGCCAGCGCCCCCGCGGCCGGGCCGGACTCCACCATCCGGATCGGGTTGCGCGCCGCCACGTCGGCGGAGACCACGCCCCCGTTGGACAGCATGATCAGCAGCCCGCCGCCGAAGCCCTGCGCTGCCAACCACGACGAGAACTCGTCGAGGTAGGGGCCGACGACGGGCATGGTCGCCGCATTGCACGCGGTCGTGACCGTGCGCGGGTACTCACGGATCTGGGGGGCGACGTCGCTCGAGGCGCACACGGGGACGCCGAGGTCCTCGGCGAGCAGGCGGGCGACGGTGCGCTCGCTCGCCGGGTTGGCGTAGGAGTGCAGCAGGCTCACGGCGACCGCCTCCACCCCGGCACCGGCCAGTTGCTCGGCGAGGGCGTGCACCTCCGACGGTTCCGGAGCCTGCAGCACGACGCCCTCCGCGGTCGTGCGTTCGCCCACCTCGAACGTGAGCGACCTCGGCACCGGCGGCGGCGGGAACTCGATCTGCAGGTCGTACATGTCGTAGCGGTGCTCGTTGCGGATCAGCAGCGTGTCGCCGAACCCGGCGTTGGTGACCAGCGCCGCCCGCGCCACCTTCCCCTCGATGAGCGCGTTGGTGACGAGCGTCGTCGCGTGCACGACGGGCGCGCGCACGTCGGCCGGCCCGATCCCGGCGCGCCGGAGGGCGCTGAGCACGCCCCGCGTCACCCCCTCGAGGGGCCGCGCCGGCGTGCTGAGGGTCTTGTCGACGACGACACGGCCGGTGTCGCCGTCGAGCAGCACGACGTCGGTGAAGGTGCCGCCGATGTCGACGGCCGCCCTCCAGTCAGCCATTCCGGTATTCCTCGCGGACCGGGCTGAAGATGTCCATGATCCAGACCTCGCCGTGGGCGGGGTCGCCGACAAAGTGGCTGTCGCCGTGGGCCAGGTTCTTCGGCGCGTAGTAGACGTCGCCGGGACCGAGCACCACGCGCTGGTCGCCGCCGATGCGGAAGTCGAGCTGCCCGGCGATGATGAGCCCGAACTGCTCGTTGTTGGGGTGCCCGTCGTAGGGCGTGGGGCCGTACCCGTTGTCGATCCGCCAGAACGACAGGCTGAGGTTGTCGCCGTTGAACACCCGCCGGCGCATGCCCGGGTTGACCTCTCGGAAGGCGGTGCGGTCGAAGGGCCAGACGTGCGGGTTGGGCGAGCTCACGTGCATTGCCTCCGATTGGTCAGACAAACTGACGCAACGTACCCTTGGGCGCGAGGGCGTGCAAGCTGTGGCGCGACGGCGAGGAGGGCTCGGGAGTTGCTCACCCAGTTCGAGGCGATCAGCCGCCGGACGGTCGCAGAGGGCGTCCGCGAGGCACTCCAGGACAAGATCCGCACCGGCGCGCTCCCGCCCGGGAGCCAGCTGCCCTCCGAGCGCGTGCTGTGCGAGCAGTTCGTAGTCGCCCGCACGTCGGTGCGCGAGGCCATCCAAGGGCTGGCGTCGCTCGGGCTGGTGGAGCGGCGGGGCAACCGCCTCTACGTGGCCGAGCACCTCCCCGGCGTCACGCTCGCGGACGACCGCAAGCGGTCGGTGGCCCACGTGTTCGAGGTGCGCCGCCTCGTCGAGGTGCCGATGGCCGAGCTCACCGCCCGGCGCGCCGGCGCGGCCGAGCGCGACGTGATCGCTGCGTTGGGGGCGTCGTTCAGCGCCACCATGCCGCTGGCCGAGTTCCGCACGCGCGACCGCGAGTTCCATGCCGCCATCGCCGCAGGGTGCGGCAACCCGGCCCTCGCCGAGCTGCACGGCAAGGTGCTCGAGTCGCTGTTCAAGTCGACCGACTTCGATTCGCTGTTGACCGACCGCCGCAACGCCACCATCGTGCGCCGCATCATCCGCGAAGCCGCCGACGCCCACCGCCAGATCGGCGAGGCGGTCGGCAAGGGCAGCGTCGCCCAGGTCCGCAAGGCCGCCGAAGCGCATCTCGACCAGGTCGAGGAGCTGATGGTCGCCCAGATGCGATGAACGGCCTCCGGCAACTGATCGACGGCGGTGGGCGGGCCGTCGGCTCGTGGTGCGTGACACCCTCGACCCTCACCGCGGAGCTGCTCACCGCCGACGGCGTCGACTACGTGTGCTTCGACTGCCAGCACGGGCTCGTCGACAGCTCGACGCTCGCCGCCCTGCTGGCCGCCTCCCGGCGCGAGGTGGTCCCCATCGTGCGGGTGCCGGGCAACGACGGGGCGGCGATCGGCAAGGCCCTCGACCTCGGCGCGGGGGGCGTCATCATCCCGATGGTCGGCAGTGCGGGGGAGGCCGCCGCCGCCGTCGCCGCCTGCCGCTACGCCCCACGCGGGACGCGCAGCTACGGCCCGGCCCGCGCCGCGCTGACCCTCGGCCAGGACCCGGCTGACCTCGAGGGCCACGCCCTGTGCTTCGTCATGATCGAGACCCCGGCCGCCGTCGAGCGCGCCGACGAGATCTGCGGCGTCCCCGGGCTCGACGGCGTGTACGTCGGGCCGGCCGACCTCGCCGTCGGGCTCGGCATCCGGCCGGCGGACATCGAGGGCTCGCGCGAGCACGCGGCCGCCGTCGCCCGCGTGCGGGAGGCGTGCGCACGCGCCGGGATCTTCGCCGGGATCCACACGTCGGGCGGCGCAGACGCCAGGCGGCGCCTGGCGGAGGGGTTCCAGCTGGTGTCCCTCCCGACCGACGCCGTGCTGCTGCGCGGCGCCCTCCAGCGGGAGCTGGCCGCCGCGCGCGGCACCTGAACCCGCCCAGCGAAGGTGCCCGACGCCGCGCCCCGCGCTCATCTCGCCCGGGCGGGCGCCGATGACGCACCGACGGGCGTGGGCGAGGACCGGTGGGACGTGGGACCGAACGGCGAGGGTGGGGACGGTGCGACGGAGGGCCGGCAGTGACGGCCGCCGTTGACTTCAAGCTCGAGCACCTGCCGGTGCTGCCCGGCGTCGTCGTGCGCCTGATGGAGCTGTCCCCCGGGTCCGACACCTACTTCGATGAGGTCCTGCGCGTGTCCGCCGAGGACCCCGGCCTGGCCGTGCGCGTGATCCACGCCGCCAACTCGGCGCTGTCCGCGCCCCGCCAGCCGATCGAGACCCTGCAGGGGGCGGTCGCCCGCCTCGGCGCGACCCACATCGGCAGCCTGGTCACGGCCATGGCCATGGCCCGCGTCTTCGAGCCCGACAGCCCCGCGGTCGCGGACCTGTGGCTGCACAGCGTCGAGGTGGCAGCCACCTGCCGCCTCGTCGTCGCCAACAGCCCCTTCGGCGTCGACCAGCACCACGCCTACCTGTGCGGGCTGCTGCACGACATCGGGCGGTTCGCCATGTTCTCGCACGCGCCCGGCGTCGTGCCGGCCGTGGACGAGGGCGGGTGGGTCGCGCCCGCCGCGCTCATCGCGGCGGAGTGCGAGGCATTCGGGTTCGACCACACCGAGATCGGCCAGCAGCTGTGCGTGCGCTGGAGCATCCCCCGCCGCATCGCCACCGTCGTGCACGAGCACCACCGGCCGGTCAGGCTCGACGCGCCGGTCTCGGCCGAGCAGCGCCTGGCCGCCATCGTGCAGGTCGCCGACCGGCTGAGCGTGCTGTCGCGCGCCGGCGCGCTCGCCCCGGTCGTCGACGACCGCGACGCGCTCGTCGCCCTGCTGGCCGAGCACTGCATCAACCCCGAGTGGGCTGCGCCCCCGGTGACCCCGGAGGTGCTCGCCACCCTCGTGCCCCACGTGCGGCGCGCCGCCGGCATGGCCGCCGAGCACCTCGGGCTGGCCTGACGCGCCGCGGCGTCAGAGCGGCCCGTTGGGGTGCGGGCGCCCGACCAGCCGCTCCCGCTTGCGCCCGAGCTGCACGAGCGCACGGGCGATCACCGAGCGCGTCTCGACCGGGTCGATCACCTCGTCCACGTACCCGCGTTCGGCCGCCACGTCGGGCGTGAGGTACTCCTCGGCGTACTCGGCCTCGAGCCGGGCCTGCACGTCGGCGTCGGCGCGCCGGTGCAGGACAGCGATGGCGCCCTTGGCGCCCATCACCGCCACCTCGGCGGACGGCCAGGCAAAGCACACGTCGTTGCCCATCGTCTTGCAGTCCATGACGATGAACGCGCCGCCGTAGGACTTGCGCGTGATCAGGCACACCCGCGGCACCGTCGCTTCGGCGTACGCGAACGCCAGCTGCGCGCCGTGCCGGATCATCCCCCGCCACTCGAGGTCCTTGCCCGGAAAGAACCCAGGTGTGTCGACGATCGTCACGATCGGCAGGTTGAACACATCGCACAGCGCGACGAAGCGCGCCCCCTTCTGCGAGGCCTCGATGTCGAGCGTGCCGGCCACGGCCTGCGGCTGGTTGGCGATGACGCCGACCGGGCGGCCGTCGATCGTGGCGAACGCGGTGACGATGTTCGGTGCCCACCGAGCCCGCAGTTCGCACAGCTCGCCGTGGTCGGCGATCGCGGCGATGAGCGTGCGCACGTCGTAGCTGCCGTTGGCCGACTCCGGCAGCAGGGTGCGCAGCTCCGGCGTCGGCCGGTCGGGATCGTCGTCGTGGGCCCAGTCGGGCGGCTCCTCGTCGTTGTGCGCGGGCAGGTAGGCGAGCGCCTGGTCCAGCGCCTCCAGCGCGCCCGCTTCGTCGTCGGCGAGGAACGAGCACAGGCCCGTCATCCGCGCGTGCACGGCCGCGCCCCCGAGCGTGCGCGGCGTGAGGTCGACGCCCGTCCACGAGGCGACGGCGCCGGGGCCGCTGAGGTACGCGAACGCGTCCGCCGTCATGCTGACGACGTCGGCCAGCCCGAGGAGCAACGCCGGCCCCGACACCGCGGGCCCGGTGACGGCGAGCGCCACGGGGACGATGCCCGAGCACGCCGCCATGGCGCGGGCGGCCGTCCCCCACCCGTGGAGGGCGGCGACGCCCTCGAACACGTCGGCGCCGCTCGACGCCACCACGCCGACGAGCGGCCGGCGCACCTTGAGCGCCAGCTCCGCCGCGGCCGCGATCTTCCTTCCCGCCGCCTCGGAGAGGGCGCCCGCGTGGTGTGACGGGTCGACGCGGAACATGACCCGCTCCCGGTCGGCCACGGTGCCCGCGGTCACACGCACGGCGCCGGGGACCCGGGCCGCCAGCGCCAGAGGAGCGTCCATGACCGGTATGCAACGTAGCGTTGTACGGTGCCCGTGAGCCGCAGCACCGCCGTCCGCGTGCTGCGCACGGTCCTCGCGCTCGGCGCCGTGGCCATCCTCGTGTGGGTCGGCCACCGCAACGCCCGCGACCTGGCCCACGTGCACCTGCGGCTGCACCCGTCGTGGTTCGCCGCCGCCGTCCCGCTGTACGCGGCGGGCAGCCTCATGCTCGCCACCGGCTGGCGCCAGCTGCTGATCGGGTTCGGGCACCGCCTCCCGCTGCCCACCGCCGTGCGCGTGTGGTGGCGCGCCCAGCTGGCCCGCTACGTGCCGACGGGGCTCGCCGCCGTCGCCTCGCGCGCCGCGCTGGCGCGCGAGGAGGGCGTGCCCCCGGCGATCGGCGCGGCCAGCATCGCCCTCGAGCTCGCCGCCCTCGTCGGCTGGGCGTGCCTGATGGCCGCCATCGGGCTGCCGTCGAGCCTGCTCGCCACCCCGCTGCGGTGGGTGCTCGGCGCCGCGGCCGCGCTGGGCCTGGCCACGCTCCCGCTCGTCTACCCCTGGGCAGCAGGCAAGGTGCACCGTGTCCCCGTCCTGGCGACGCTGGCGCGGACGCGGGCGCGCCGGTCGTCGTTGTACGCGGCACTCGGCCTCTACGGCATGTTCTCCGTGGCCAAGACCGCGGCATTCGTCGCCTTCGCCGCCGCGCTCGTGCCCGTGCACGGGCGCGACGTGTGGCTGCTCGCCGGTGCCGTCCAGGGCGCGGGGGTCATCGGCATCATCGGCGTGACGCCCGCCGGTATCGGGGTCCGGGAGACCGCCATCGTGGGCCTGCTGTACCGGCGCATCGGGACGTCGGACGCAGCGGCGCTGGCCGTGGCGTGGCGGGCGTTCGAGTTCGCCTTCGAGCTGGCCTGGCTCGGCCTGGGCACCGTGTGGCGGCGCCCCGCCCCCGCGCCCGCCCCAGATCGGTTCGCGTCCAACAACGCCGTCGAGCCCCGGTAGCGTCGTGCCGGGATGACCGGCGTACCGACCTCCTACGCGTGGTGGGCGTTCGACCCGGCGCGCCTCGCCGATGCCAAAGACGAGCTCGGCGTCACCGTGTCGGTCTGCCTGCCCGCCCGCAACGAGGAGCCGACGGTGGGCGAGATCGTCGCGCCGATCCGGCGCCGCCTCGTCGACTCGCTCGGCCTCGTCGACGAGCTCATCGTGATCGACGACGGGTCCACCGACGCCACCGCGGCGGTCGCCATGGCGGCCGGTGCCGACGTGGTGCCGATCGAGACGATCCTGCCCGAGGAGGGCCCGGGCACCGGCAAGGGCAACGTCATCTGGCGGTCGCTCGCCGCGTCGTCGGGCGACCTCGTGTGCTGGGTCGACGCCGACATCCGCAACTTCGACCTGCACTTCATCACCGGGCTGCTCGGGCCCCTGCTCACCGACGTTGGGCTGCACTTCGTCAAGGGCCACTACCGGCGCCCGCTCGAGGGCCAGCCCACCGGGGGCGGCCGGGTCAGCGAGCTCGTGGCGCGGCCGCTGCTGAGCCGGTTCTTCCCGGAGCTGGCTGCCTTCGCTCAGCCCCTCGCCGGCGAGTACGCGGGCCGCCGCGCCCTGCTCGAGTCGCTGCCGTTCGTCGAGGGCTGGGGAGTCGAGGTGGCGCTGCTCATCGACACGTTCCGCGCCGTCGGGATGCGCGGCCTGGCGCAGGTCGACCTCGGCGTGCGCGAGCACCGCAACCGCCCGCTCGACGAGCTGTCGGTGTCGGCGGCGGCGATCCTGAGCACCGTCCTCGAGCGCGCCGGGGCCTCACCGCGCGCCGACGCGTCGGCCGAGCTGCTGCGCTTCGCCGGGGAGGCGGGGGTCGCCGGCGTCCCCGTCCCGTTCATCGAGCGCCCGCCGATGCGCACGCGCCCCGGCTACCAGCGCGCCCGCGCCCTGTCGGCCACCCACCGGGCACCCCCGGCGGCATCGGCCGCGACCGGGACGACCCCCGCCGCGCCCGTCCCCGCGACGAGCCGGCCCCCCGCCCCGCTCCCGGCGCCCGCCGCGCCTGCCGCCCCCCCGGCCGGCGACGGGGTGGACCGCGACCGGATCGCCCGCGCCATCGTCGAGCTGCTCGAGGCCATCGGCGAGGACCCCCGCCGCGACGGGCTGCGGCGCACGCCCGAGCGGGTGGCCGACATGTACGCCGAGCTGTGCTCGGGGCTGCGGGAGGACCCGGCCCGGCACCTCGACGTGCGGTTCGACGCCGACCACGACGAGCTCATCCTGGTGCGCGACATCGCGTTCGCGTCGCTGTGCGAGCACCACCTCATGCCGTTCACCGGCCGCGCCCACGTGGGCTACATCCCTGGCGTGGACGGGAGGGTGACGGGGCTGTCCAAGCTGGCCCGGCTCGTCGAGGGCTACGCCCGCCGGCCGCAGGTGCAGGAGCGCCTGACCACCCAGGTGGCCGACGCACTCGAGGCCCGGCTGAGCCCGCGCGGCGTCGTCGTGATCATCGAGGCCGAGCACCTGTGCATGTCCATGCGCGGGGTGTCCAAGCCAGGGGCCGTGACCGTCACCTCCGCGGTGCGCGGCGTGCTGCGCGACGATGCAGCGGCGCGCGCCGAGGCGATGAGCATCGTGCACGGGTCCCGCCGCTGAACCACGACAAAGGAGCGACATGGCCAAGCTCGCACCGGGCGCCAAGGCGCCCGCCTTCACCCTGCCCGACGCCGACGGCAACAAGGTGTCGCTGTCGGACTTCGCCGGCCAGAAGGTCGTCGTCTACTTCTACCCGCGCGACGACACGCCCGGTTGCACCAAGGAGGCGTGCCAGTTCAACGACGCGCTGTCGCAGTTCGAGGGCCTCGGGATCCCGGTGATCGGGATCTCGCCGGACAAGCAGGCGTCGCACGTGAAGTTCCGCGACAAGTACGGGCTGCAGTTCCCGCTGCTGTCGGACCCCGAGCACAAGGTCATGGAGAAGTACGGCGCCTGGGGCGAAAAGATGATGTACGGCAAGGCGACCACCGGAGTGATCCGCTCGACGTTCCTCATCGACGAGAAGGGCAAGGTGGCGCGCGCCTGGTACAGCGTGAAGGCCGACGGCCACGCCGCCAAGGTGCTCGAGGAGGCCCTCGCCGGCTGACCACAGGGGCCACTCCGGCCGCGCACGCGGCGCGTCCCCGCGCCGCCCGCGACGTGCGTCAGGGGCTGCCGTGGAAGGGCGTGAACGACACGATGGCGAACGTGCCGTACGCCACCATGACGAACGTGAGCGTGTAGACCACCGCCTTCGCCACCGCCCGCCTCCCGGGCGAGCGCACGTAGTCGTCGGTGATCAGCCGCACGCCGTTGACGCCGTGGAACAGCCCGAGGGCGAGCAGCGTCCAGTCGAAGATGCGCCACAGCGGGTTGTTCCACCGGTGGGAGACGAAGTGCGAGTTCGTCCGCGTCACGTCGTTGACCAGGTGCGTGATCGAGAAGTGCACCAGGGCGAGGAACAGCAGCACCAGCCCCGACACGCGCATGAAGAACCACGACCACGTCTCGAAGTTCTGCCTCGGCCGCCGGCCGCTCCTCGTCCCCGCGGGCCGTTCCTGGATCGGGACCGCCATCGCTCAGCTCCCCGTGAAGAACGGCTTGACGATGATGACCGCCCCGATCACCGTGCCCAGCGCGGAGATGGCGAGGACGGCGGAGAAGAGGTTCTTCTGGTTGCGCACGGCGCCGGGGAAGAAGTCGATCATCACGATCCGCAGCCCGTTGAGCGCGTGGTAGAGCAGCGCGAACAGCAGCCCCACCTCGAACAGGCGCAGGAAGATGTTCCCGTACACCTGGTGCACCTCGTTGTAGAGCCGCCCGCCGCGGTAGTTGATGAGCGACACGTCCACCACGTGCAGCAACAGGAACATGAACACGAGGAAGCCCGTGATGCGGTGCAGCACGAACGCCCACTGCCCGGACCGGCCGTTGTAGAGCGAGGACCGGCCGTAGGGCGCGGGCCCCTTCGCCTCCGCACGCGCCGGCCGCTGCTCCTCCGAGATGCTCACGGCCGCCTCCGAACCCACCGGTCCGCCCAGAACACCGACGACACCACGTAGAGGGCGAACGCCACGATGATGACCGCCACGATCACGAGTGCGGCCACGAACCACGCCTGTGCGGCGGTGAGGGCGACCGGCATCGGGGGCGGACGATAGCCGCGCCCCCCCGCACGGGCCCAACCCGGCGGGCGCCCTCTCAGGCGATGTAGTCCGCGCCGCGGAAGTAGGGCCGCAGGGCGTCCGGCACGGCCACCCTGCCCCCCGGTGTGCGGTACGTCTCGACCACGGCGGCCCAGACGCGTGGCACCGCGAGGGCAGAGCCGTTGAGCGTGTGGGCGACGGCGTTGCCGCCCTCGGCGCGGTAGCGGACCCCGGCCCGGCGGGCCTGGTAATCGCTGAACCACGACACCGACGACGCCTCGAGCCACATGTCGCAGCCCGGCGCGTACACCTCGAGGTCGAACGTGCGCGCCGACGACGCGCCGAGGTCGCCGGCACAGAGGTCGAGCACCCGGTACGCCAGCCCGAGGGCGGCCAGCGTGCCCTCGGCGCGGGCGAGGAGCTCGGCGTGCATGCCGGCGGCCTGTTCGGCGGTGGCGTAGGAGAGGATCTCCACCTTGTCGAACTCGTGCACCCGCAGCAGCCCGCGGGTGTCCCGGCCCGCCGCGCCCGCCTCGCGGCGGAAGCACGCGGTGTGGGCCATGAGGCGGAGCGGGAGCTCGGCGGGGTCGAGCACCTCGCCGGCGGCGAGCGACGTCAGCGGCACCTCGGCCGTCGGGATGAGCCACAGGTCGTCGCGCTCGACGTGGTACGCCTCGTCCTCGAACTTGGGGAGGTGGCCGGTCGACACCATGGTCGCCGTCCGGACCACGGTGGGCGGCCTGATCTCCTCGAAGGCGTCGGCGTTGCGGTCGAGCGCCAGCTGGCACAGGGCGCGCCCGAGCGTGGCCCCGCCCCTGCGGAGCATGGCGAACATCGACCCGCTCATCCGTGTGGCGCGCTCGAGGTCGAGGATCCCGAGCTCGGCCCCGATCTCCCAGTGCGGCACCCGCTGGTGGGCGCCGTACTCCCGCCCCTCGAAGCCTTCGACGCGCACGACGCGGTTGTCCTCCGACGAGGCGCCATCGGGTGCGTCAGGCGACGGCAGGTTGGGCGTGCGGAGCAACAGGTCACGCAGCGCTGCGGCGGCGGCGTCCGCCGCAGCGTCGAGTTCCTTGACGCGGTCACCGAGGGCGCGGCTGCGCGACATGAGGTCCTCGGCGAGCGCGGTGTCGCCCGCCTTCCGTGCCGCGGGGACCTGTTGCGACAGCTGCTTGACCTCGGCACGCGCCTCGTCGCGCTCGCGCGCGACATCCCGGGCCTTGGCATCGAGCGCAAGGAGTTCGTCCACCACGTCACCGGTGCCGGGGCCGCGCCGGTCGAGCGCGGCGCGCACGGCCGCCGGGTCGGCGCGCACGAGGCGGATGTCGATCATCGGAGGGGCAACGGTAGCGTGGCCGCTCGTGCCCGCAGCCGTGACGGTCGAGGACCTCGTGGTGCGCTACGGCGAAGTCACCGCTGTCGGTGGGGTGTCGTTCGATGCGCACGCCGCGCAGGTCACGGCCGTGCTCGGGCCAAACGGCGCGGGCAAGACGACGACCATCGAGACCATCGAGGGCTACCGGCGGCCGACATCGGGGCGCGCCCGCGTCCTCGGGCTCGACCCTGTGCGGGACCGGGGCCCCGTGCGCGCCCGCATCGGCGTGATGCTCCAGTCGGGGGGCGTGTACCCGACCATGGGGCCGGCCGAGGCGCTACGGCTCTTCGCCGCCTACTACCCCTCCCCGCTCGACCCGGTGGCGCTGCTCGAGCGCGTCGGGCTCGGCCCCGTCGCGACGACGCCGTGGCGGCGGCTGTCGGGCGGCGAGCAGCGCCGGCTGTCGCTCGCCCTCGCCCTGGTCGGGCGCCCGTCGGTCGCGTTCCTCGACGAGCCCACCGCCGGCGTCGATGCCGCCGGCCGGATCGTGATCCGGGAGGTCATCCGCGAGCTCCGTGACGACGGCGTCGCCGTCCTGCTCGCCACCCATGAGCTCGACGAGGCCTCGCGCCTGGCCGACCAGGTCGTCATCGTCGACCACGGCCGCGTCGCCGCCGCAGGGACGCCCGCGGAGCTGATGGGATCGGGCGGGGCGTCGGACCTCAGGTTCGGGGCGCAGCCCGGGATCGACACCGTCGCGCTGGCCGCAGCCGTCGGCGCGCCGGTCATCGAGGCCCAACCCGGCGAGTACGTGGTCCAGGGGGACGGCTCGCCCGAACGGGTCGCCGCGCTGACCGCGTGGCTCGCGGCCCACGGCCTCCCCCTGGCCGACCTGCGGGCCGGGCGCCAGACCCTCGAGGACGTGTTCCTCCGGCTCACGGGCGGGGGCGACGCCGGTCCCGGGCCCGACCGCAGCGGGCGCCGGCGGCACCGGGTGCGGGCGCGGTGACCGCGCTCCCGCTCGACGGTCCCGCGCCGCCCCGCCTGTGGTCGGCACGGGCCATCGCCGCGCAGACCGCCGCCGAGGTGCGGATGACGCTGCGCCGCGGCGAGTCGCTGCTGCTCACCCTCGGCATCCCGGTGGTCCTGCTCGTGTTCTTCATCGTCATCGGGTACCCCGACAAGTCGGTGACCGGCGGGGTCAAGACCGCCGCGTTCCTCGCGCCCGGGATCATCGCCCTCGCCGTCATGTCGACGGCGATGGTGAGCCTCGCCATTGCGACCGGCTTCGAACGGCAGTACGGCGTGCTCAAGCGGCTCGGCACGACACCGCTCGGGCGCCCCGCCCTGCTGACGGCCAAGGCGGCGGCGATCCTCGTCGTCGAGGTGCTGCAGATCGCCGTGCTGTGGGTCGCCGGTGCCGTCGCCGGGTGGCAGCCGCGCGGCGACGTGGCCGTGCTGTTCGCCCTCGTGGTCCTCGCCACCGCCGGCTTCGCCGGCATCGGCCTGCTGATGGCCGGGACCCTCCGCGCCGAGATGACCCTCGCCGCCGCCAACGGGCTCTACCTCCTGCTGCTGCTGACCAGCGGCATGGTCGTACCGCTGTCCAAGCTCCCCGGGGCGGTGCAGGGCGTCGCCCGCGCCCTGCCCGCCGCCGCCCTGGCCGATGCCCTCCACGCCACCCTCGGCACCGGCGCCGCGGTACCTGGGCGCGCGTGGGCGGTCCTGGCCGCGTGGGCGGTGGTCGCCCCGGTCGCCGCCGCGGCGACCTTCCGCTGGGAGTAGCGCTCCGGGTAGTCGCGCCGGTCGCGGGGTTCAGCGGCCCGGGCGTCGCGGGCCGGCGCGTGCGTCAGTGCGGGCCGTGGCCGTGGCCGTGGCCGGGCGAGGCTGGTCCGCCACCCCCGCCCGACTGGCCCTGCCCGCCCGACTGGCCCTGCCCGCCACCGGACTGGCCCTGCCCGCCCGACTGGCCCTGGCCGCCCGCCTGGCCCTGCCCGCCCGACGCGCTGCCCCCACCGGACTGGGCCGGTGTGCCCTTGTCGTGGCCCCCGCCCTGCTGGCCGTGCCCGTGACCGTTGGGCACCGGGCCCGGGGCCGGCGCCTGGACCGCGGGGATGGGGGCGGTCGCGCCGGGGTCGTGGCGGTGGTGGCGCCCGCCACCCGTGAGGCCGGCCTGGCCTGTCGACGGCGCGCCGCTGACGGCCGCCGGCAAGCCGGGCGCGCCCGGTGCGGGCGGTGCCGCCGGTGCCGCCGGCACGGGGTGCACGGCTTCACCCCGCGCAGGCACCGCCGGGAGGTGCGGCGGGGGAGGCAGGTGGACGCCGACGACCGACAGCACCGTGTGCGCCGCCCGCTGGGCGGGCGCGGGGAGGGCCCCGGTCATGGCCGCGGCCGAGGTGGCGCTCACCAGGCTGAGCGCGGCCATGGCGCCGGCGACGAGCCCAGCCCGCCGGGCGCGCCCCGGGGTGCCCGCGGCCAGGCCGGCGCGCGCCCGCCCGCTCGCCCCACGGGCCCGGCTGGCGATGTGCCGGACGGGGTGGCGCTCCTCGACAACGGTGACCTCGTCGCGTGCGGCCCGGAACAGCGCCAACGCGGCCCGCTCGGCCTCGGCCTCGACGGGGCCCGGCGAGCGCAGGGCGGCGAGCGTCACCGCGACCCGTGCGTACGCCGGCGGTGCGTCCGCAGGGGCGAGCCCGTCGAGCAGCCGGTCGACGGTGTCGTCGTCCAGCATCAGGTCGTCGTGCCCGAACCGCAGCGACGGGTGCGTCGTCATCCCAAACGAACGAGCGTTTGTGCCGTCCACGGCGTTACCGCCTCCCCGCGTCGGCGCGCGTGCTGGACAGGGGCAGGCTGGCGGCACCCTCGGCGAGGTGGCGCAGCCCGCGGTGGCAGAGCACCCGGACGGCCCCCTCGCTCTTGTCGAGGGCTTCGGCCGTTTCGGCGACGGAAAGCCCACCGATGACCCGCAGGGCCAGCACGTCGGCCTGGGACGGAGGCAGCGTGCGGAGGACGGCGAGCGCCTCGGCGAGCTCGACGTGGCGGGTGACCGGCGTGCTGGCGTCGCCCTCGTCGGCGCAGTCGACGTCGGTGATGGCGACGGTGTCGACCCGCCGCGCCCGGCGGCGGGCGGCGTCGATCGTGCGGTGGCGAGCAATCGTCAGGACCCACGCCCGCCAGGCCCGCTCGTCGCCCGTGAACGAGCCGAGGTCGCGGGCGACGGAGTACCAGACCTCCGACGCGACGTCCTCCCAGTCCCACGGGGCGACCACCTGCAGGTAGCGGGTGAGCGACGGGTGGAGCCACCGCCAGAGGGCGGCGAACGCCTTTTCGTCGCCCCGGGCGGCGGCGGCGACGGTCTCCTGGAACGGGGCCGCGCCGGACCAGGACGGGGTCACCTTCGTACTGTCGGCAGCCGCGGCCAAGGACTCGACAGTCACCTCCACCAGTCCGCGTGTCCCCAGTACAAGGGATCCCTAAGCCCGCCCTAAACCTCACGGCGGCCGTAACGGGGCCCCGGGGCCCGGCGCTGTCACGGGCTGGACAACGTCCACGTCGCAGGAGGATGCCGAATGACCAGGACCCGAATCGCCGCCGCCGCAGCCGCACTGCTCATCGCCGGAGCGGTGCTCTCCGTGGCAGGCCCCGCGTTCGCCGATCCGACCACGACGTCGTCGACGTCCACGACGCTCGCCCCGTGCACCCCGGCGTCGTCGGCCCCGCTCTACACGGCGCGGTGCGCGCCGACGGTCGTGAACGCCTCCGGCACGGTGACCGTCACCCTCCCCGGCGTCGGTTCGATCACCTTCACGGTCAACCCTGACGGAACGGTCAACACCTCGACGGCACCGAGCGTGTCGCTCCTCGGCGACAACTTCTCCCACAGCACCCCGAAGGTGAGCGCCGACGGCACGCACATCAGCGTCTCGTTCATCAACATCGCCTCCCCTCAGCAGCACTACAACATCAAGGTGAAGCTGTCGCCGCCGACGTCGGGCGGGCCGGTGGGCATCAACGCCACGGCCGGGCCCAACACGCACAAGGGCCACCACCACGGTGACGACGGCGAGCACGAGGGCAACAAGCCCGACGACCACGACGCCGACGAGGGCGGCCCCGCCGGCAGCCTGGCGCCGCTCGCCCCGCACGGGGGCCAAGCACCGTCGCCCAGCCATCACGGTGGCGGCGGGGACTGAACACGCGGGTGAACACCACCGTTGGGATGGTGAGGGCAGGCGCACGGCGCCTGCCCTTCGCCGTTGTCGCCATTGCCATGGCCGCGCCCGTCGCCATCGCCGCGGTGATCGCCGTCAACGCCAACAGCCACACGCCGAAGGTCAAGACCCTGCCGCCCGCGACCGGCACCGCGGCGTCGGGCCTCCGCCAGGTGGCGACGGCCATGGAGCGCACGACCGGGTACCGCTTCGCGGGGACCGTCGAGTCCGGGCCTGAGACCGTGACGGTGACTGGGGAGTTCGCCGCGCCGGACCGCCTCCACGAGACGCTGAGCGCCGCTGGCGGCCAGCCGATCGAGCGACTGGTGATCGGTTCGCAGCAGTACCAGAAGGCAGGGACGGCCTGGCAGGCCGTGAGCGGGACGGCGGCGACCGACCCGCGTGCGACCTTCGGTGCCCTCGCCGCCGCCACGGCGGTGACCGCCCGGCCCGACGGCTACGCGTTCACCCTGGCGGGCACCGCCGCGCAGCAGTTGGTGAGCGGCGCCGGGGTGGTGGGGACGACGGTCAGCGGCACCGTGCAGGTCCGCGACGGTGCCATCGTCGACATCTCCTACAAGAGCAGCGGGTCACCGGCCACGTCCGTCCACTTCGCGTACGCCGGCGTCGGGACGGCGCCGGCGATCACGGCCCCGCCGACCACCGCGGCCTGACAACCGCCGCGTCAGCCCGCCACCGCCGCCCTACCGGACGCGCGGCGCGGATGGCGCCGGCCCGGGCCGCACGTCGGCCCATGGCACCGCGCCGGCGAGATGGCGCTCCTCGCGCTGCTCCTCCTCCCACCAGGCGAAGAAGTGGTAGGCCACGAGCGCCCAGACCTCGAACTGGACCATGGCCCCCATGATCGCCCCCGCCGCCTCCTGGTCGGCCTTGAACCCCCACCCGAGGTATTCGGGGCCACCCGTGTACGCGGTATAGAGGACGTGGGTCGAGAAGATCAGCATGATCGTCGGCAACGTCGCCGGGACCGAGACCACGAACAGGTACACGAGCGTGCCCGCCCGCCC
>Ga0070741_10001392_pt1 | contig 74371 bp, 60 predicted proteins | sample Coa_R1_4_FD_66440 | JGI IMG/M metagenome (GOLD analysis project Ga0070741, IMG submission 66440) | Surface soil microbial communities from Centralia Pennsylvania, which are recovering from an underground coalmine fire - Coalmine... | ecosystem: Environmental > Terrestrial > Soil > Unclassified ...
GAGCAGGAGCAGGAGCGCGGGATTACCATTACCTCCGCGGCTACGACCTGCGAATGGAGAGATTGCCGCATCAACATCATCGACACGCCGGGTCATGTGGACTTTACCGCCGAAGTCGAGCGCAGCCTGCGCGTGCTCGATGGCGCGGTGGCCGTCTTCGACGCGGTGGCCGGTGTTCAGCCGCAGACCGAGACTGTATGGCGGCAGGCCGACAAGTATTCCGTCCCCCGCATTTGCTTCATCAACAAGATGGACCGCGTGGGCGCCGATTTCGAGCATTCGATCGAGACGATCCGCCAGCGCCTGAAGGCCAATCCCGTGGCCATTCAATATCCTATTGGCGCGGAGGACCGCTACAAAGGCCTGGTCGATCTGATCGCGATGAAGGCGATTTTCTGGCGGGATGAGACGCTGGGCGCCGAGTTTGATGTGGAGGAGATTCCGGAAGAGCTCCGGCAAGTCTGCCGGGAGTACCGGGAGCGGATGATTGAGGCCGTCTCCGAGCAGGATGAGAAGCTGTTCGAGAAATTCGTCCACGGAGAACCGGTCAGCAACGAAGAGCTTAAAGCCGGCCTGCGGCGCGCGACCATCGCCATGAAGCTGTTTCCGGTCGTTTGCGGAGCGGCGTTCAAGAACAAAGGCGTTCAGCCGCTGCTCGATGCCGTGGTGGATTATCTGCCTTCGCCCCTGGATATTCCCCCGATCCGGGGAACGAGTCTGGACGGCAAAGAGGTGATCGAGCGGCGCGCCGACGACAAAGAGCCGTTCGCCGCGCTGGTGTTCAAGATCATGACGGACCCGTTTGTCGGCCAGTTGGCCTTCTTGCGGGTGTATTCGGGCGTTTTGAAAAGCGGTGACAGCGTATATAACGTCGCCAAACAGCGCAAAGAGCGGATTGGGCGCCTGCTGCGCATGCACGCCAATAAGCGTGAAGAGATCGACGAAGCGCTCGCCGGCGACATTGCGGCGGTGGTCGGGCTGAAGACGGTTCAGACCGGCGACACGGTTTGTGACGAGAATCATCCGGTGGTGCTTGAATCGATCGAGTTTCCGACTCCGGTCGTATCGGTGGCCGTCGAGCCCAAAACGCGGGCCGACCAGCAGAAACTGGGTATGGCGCTGGCGAAACTGGCACAGGAGGATCCAACTTTTAAGGTAACGACCGATCCGGAGACGAACCAGACGATCATCTCCGGCATGGGCGAACTGCATCTGGAGATCATCATCGACCGGATGATGCGGGAACACTCGGTGTCGGCGAACGTCGGTAAGCCGCAAGTGGCCTACCGTGAAACCATTCGCAAGGCGGCCGAAGGCGAGGGGCGCTTCGTCCGACAGACCGGCGGGCGAGGGCAGTACGGGCATGTGAAGATCACGGTTGAGCCTCTGCCGCAGGGAAGCGGGTTTCAATTTGAAAATGCGATTGTGGGCGGCGCGATCCCGAAGGAGTTTATCAAGCCCGTCGAGGCCGGCATTCAGGAGGCTCTGGAGAGCGGGATTCTGGCCGGCTACGAGATGGTCGACGTAAAGGCCACCGTATACGACGGAAGCTACCACGAGGTGGACAGTTCCGAAATGGCTTTCAAAATCGCCGGCTCCATGGCATTGAAGGACGCGGTCCGGAAAGCCAACCCGGTGCTGTTAGAACCCATTATGAGCGTCGAGATCGTCGTTCCCGAGGAATACATGGGCGATGTGATTGGAGACATCAATTCCCGGCGGGGGCGGATCGAAGGAATGGAGTTGCGCGGCGGATCGCAGATTATCCGCGCGGTCGTGCCGCTGGCCGAGATGTTTAACTACACCACCGACCTTCGTTCCCGCACGCAAGGCCGCGGCAGCCACACCATGCACTTTGCGCGGTATGAAGAAGTGCCGGCCGCTGTGGCCGAGGAGATCATCAGCCGGGTGCAGGGAAAGGTGGTCCGGAGCTGAAGGGAGCGCGGGCCGGAACCTCCGGGAAAGGCGGGTGTAGGGATCGGGCAGTGGAGTTTGCTGGCAGGGAGAAGCGATCGTCGGCGGATGAGCGCTGCGAGCAGGAGCGAGGGACATAATGGCGAAGGAAAAATTTGATCGGAGCAAGCCGCACGTAAACGTAGGGACGATCGGGCACATCGATCATGGCAAGACGACGTTGACGGCGGCGATCACGAAGGTACTGGCGAAGAAGGATCCGAAGGTTCAGTTCCGGTCGTTTGATTCGATCGACAATGCGCCGGAGGAGAAGGCGCGGGGGATCACGATCGCGGTGGCGCACGTGGAGTATTCGACCGAGAAGCGGCACTACGCGCACGTAGATTGTCCGGGGCACGCCGACTACATCAAGAACATGATCACGGGTGCGGCGCAGATGGACGGGGCGATTCTGGTGGTGGCGGCGACCGACGGGCCGATGCCGCAGACGCGGGAGCACATATTGCTGGCGCGGCAGGTAGGGGTGCCGTACATCGTGGTGTTTTTGAACAAAGTGGATGCGGTGGACGATCCGGAGCTTTTGGAACTGGTGGAGTTGGAAGTGCGGGAGCTGCTGACGAAGTACGGGTTTCCGGGGGACAAGCTGCCGGTGGTGCGGGGGTCGGCGCTGGGAGCGTTGAACGGGGACCCGAAGTGGGAAGCGACGGTGGAAGAGCTGATGAAGGCGGTGGACGAGTACATACCGCTGCCGCAGCGGGACATCGACAAGCCGTTTTTGATGCCGATCGAAGACATATTCTCGATCTCGGGGCGGGGGACGGTGGTGACGGGGAGGATCGAGCGGGGCAAGATCAAGGTAGGGGAAGAAGTGGAGATCGTGGGATTCCGGGACACGATGAAGCGGGTGGTGACGGGCGTGGAGATGTTCAAGAAGCTGCTGGACGAGGGGCAGGCGGGGGACAACGTAGGTCTGCTGCTGCGAGGGACCGAGAAGGACGAAGTGGAGCGGGGGCAGGTGGTGGCCAAGCCGGGTTCGATCACGCCGCACAAGAAGTTCAAAGGGGAAGTGTACGTCTTGAGCAAGGAAGAAGGGGGGCGTCACACGCCGTTTTTCAACGGATACCGGCCGCAGTTTTATTTTCGGACCACGGACGTGACCGGGGTGGCGCAGTTGCCGGAAGGGACCGAGATGGTGATGCCGGGAGACAACGTGAGCCTGACGGTGGAGTTGATCACGCCGGTGGCGATGGAAAAGGGACTGCGGTTCGCCATCCGTGAAGGCGGCCGGACGGTCGGCGCCGGCACCGTGTCGGAGATATTGGAGTAGCCGGGAAAGGATGGGGCCCGGAGACTTGTGGTCTGGTGCGATGGGCCGCCGCAACAGAGAGTCGGTATGCCGAGAGAGATTATCACGTTGCAGTGCAGTGAGTGCAAGAACCGCAACTATACGGGCACGAAGAACAAGAAGACGAAGACGGAGCGGCTCGAGCTGAAAAAATTTTGCCGCCATTGCCGCAAGCATACGGCGCATCGGGAGATTAAATAGAGCAGGGTTGTGCAGGTTGGCCGGAAGGGGTTGTCGCCCCAATCGGCAGCGGACCTCAACCCGGCGTGCAGGGGCGTAGGTTGAACGGTAGACCAGCGGTCTCCAAAACCGCGAGTGGGGGTTCGAATCCCTCCGCCCCTGCCACTGAAAAGAAGCGATGGCTACCATGGCGAAAGAAGCGACCGAAGGCGTAACGGGAGCGGTGGAAACCGTTAAGGGCTGGCCCGAGAAAGTCAAGAACTATATCGAGGGCCTGCGGATGGAAATGCGGCGCGTCACCTGGCCGAACAAGAAACAGGTACAGGCGACTACCATAGTGGTCATCATTACGGTTTTTTTGTTCGGCGCCTTTTTTGCCGTGGTCGATTCCATTTTGCAGTTTTTGGTGACCCGCCTGTTCAATTACTTCACGCGTTAGTTTGGCAGGGAAGCATTAACGTGAACGAGACTGAAAAAACCGCTGGCGAGCCAGCGAAAGAAGACCGGGAAAAGGCCGTCAACGAAGAAACGGCGGACGCCGAAGTGAGCCGGAATCCTTCTCCGCAGGAAAAGGCCTCTGCCGGGGAGAAGAGTCCGGCCGAGACGGCTGACGGCGGCGCGCCGGAAGGGTCCAAGGCCGCAGCCCACCCGGGCATGGGCTGGTACATCATTCATACGTATTCCGGTTTTGAGAACAAGGTGAAGGAGAGCCTCCGCAGCCGGGCCGAGGCGTTTGGCTACGGGGATAAGATCGGCGAGATTCTGATACCAACCGAAGACGTCGTGGAGTTGCGCGCCGGAAAGAAGGTGACGAGCAAGCGGCTGATTTATCCGGGCTACGTCCTAGTGCAGATGGAAATGAACGACGAGCTCTGGCACGTGGTGAAAAACACGCCGAGAGTCACGGGATTTGTCGGCGGCGGCAATGTGCCTACGCCGCTCAGCGCCGATGAAGTCAACCAGATTCTCTACCGCCAGGCGACGGCGGCCGACAAGCCGAAGCCCAAAATGACTTTTACCAAGAACGAAACGGTGAAGATCACCGACGGGCCGTTTACCAACTTCACCGGCAAGGTGGATGAAATCAACGCCGACCGGAACACGCTGCGGGTGCTGGTGACTATCTTCGGCCGCGCGACGCCCGTAGAACTGGATTTCTTCCAGGTGGAAAAGATGTAGCCGGCTGGGCTCTCTGCGGAGACCCGGGCCTCGGGCGCAATAATTGCTTTGACATATGGCAAAAAAAGTAAAAAGCGAGATCAAGCTGCAAATCATGGCGGGGAAGGCCACACCCGCGCCGCCGGTAGGGCCGGCATTGGGTCAGGCCGGAGTCAATATCGTTGACTTCTGCAAGGCCTTCAACGCCAAGACGGCGTCGAAGGATCTGGAGGGCCTGATTATTCCGGTCGTAATCACTGTCTATACGGATCGTTCGTACAGCTTCATTACGAAGACGCCTCCGGTGGCCGTGCTGGTAAAGAAGGCCGTCAATCTGGCCAAGGGCTCCGGCGAGCCGAATAAGAACAAGGTTGGCAAGATCACGCGCAAGCAGATCGAGGAGATCGCCCGGCAGAAGATGCCGGACCTCAACTGCCACACGCTCGAGGCGGCCATGCGGTGCGTCGAGGGAACTTGCCGCAGCATGGGGGTGGACGTAGCCTGACGCCGCGAGGCGGGCGCGCAGGGAATTCCAAAGGCAGGCACAAACCGGGATGAACGAAGTGGGAGGCCCTAAACGGCCGCAACTACCACGAGGTACACATGAAACCAGGTAAGAAGTATCAAGCGGCAGCCAAGCAGGTCGAGCAGCGCAAGTACAAGCTGGAAGAGGCTGTTCCGCTTCTTCAGAAGATCAAGTACGCCAAATTTGACGAAACCGTCGAGCTGCACATGCGCCTGGGCGTGGACCCCAAGCATGCGGACCAAATGGTGCGCGGGACCGTCGTGCTGCCCAACGGTTTGGGCACGTCAAAACGAGTCCTCGTGATTGCTTCCGGTGAGAAGATTCAGGAGGCGGAGCGGGCCGGCGCTGATTTCGCAGGCGGGGAAGAAATGGTCAACAAGATCCAGCAGGAAAACTGGCTGGATTTCGATGCCGTCGTCGCTACGCCCGACATGATGCGCCACGTCGGCAGGCTAGGCAAGGTGCTCGGACCGCGGGGCCTGATGCCCAACCCGAAGACCGGCACGGTCACTATGGATGTGGCGCAAGCCGTCAAGGAAATCAAGGCCGGCAAGGTGGAATTCCGTGTGGATAAGACGGGGATCATTCACGCGCCGGTCGGCAAGATCAGCTTTCAGGCTGACAAGCTGGTCGAAAACGCCGCTTCGCTGATTCAATCTATCATCAAGGCCAAGCCGGCGGCCGCGAAGGGCAGGTACGTGCACAGCGTCACTCTGTGCTCGACCATGAGCCCGGGCGTAAGCATTGACGTTTCGGCCATGGAAACCAGAGCCTAGAGGCATGGTTCTCACGGTTGCCGGGGACGTCTCCCATCACGCGGAGCGGAAGCGCCCTTTAATGGAAGAGAGACGAACATGAAATCGAAGGCGAAGAAGAAAGAAGCAGTCGAGCAGCTCCACAAAGAACTTGCCAAGACGCAGAACGCATTCACCGCTTCGTTCCAGGGCATCAAAGTGCACGAGGATTTCGAGCTGCGCAAGCAGGTGCGGGCTGCCGGCGGAAGATACCGTGTCGTGGCCAATCGCCTGGCCCGGGTGGCGGCGCAAGGAACTCCGGCCGAGCCTTTGCTGAAGGACTTGAAGGGAATGACATCGCTTGTTCTGGCCGACCAGGATCCGGTCGCTTTGGCCAAAGCCCTCACCGCCTATGCCAAGAACAACCCGGTGTTTTCCTTCCGCGCCGGAATGGTCGCGGGCAAGGTTGTTGACGTTAACCAGATCGCGGCCCTGGCGAACCTTCCCGGCAAGGAAGCGATCTACGCCAAGCTGTTGTTCCTGATTAATGCGGGAGCGCAGCGCCTGGTCACAGCCGTGAATGCGGTCGGCCGCAATCTGGCAGTGGTCATAGATCAGGGAGTGAAGGAAAAGAAATTTTCATAGCTTTCAGTTCCCAGCGACCGGTTTTTCAACGCCAGCGCGCGGGCGTGCAGCGCTGACTGCTGGCAGAACTGACGGCTTCCAATTTAAGGAGCATTTGGCAAAATGGCTGATATTCATGCAATTGCAGAGCAGATCCAGGGTCTCACTCTTCTGGAGGCCGCGGAGCTTGTGAAGGTTCTTGAGACCAAACTGGGCGTTTCAGCGGCGGCCGCTGCGCCGGTCATGATGGCCGGCGGCGGCAGCGCGGCGGCCCCGGCGGCGGAGTCGGCGGAGGAAAAGACGGAGTTCACTGTCGTTCTTACCAGCGCCGGCGCCAGCAAGATCAATGTGATTAAGGCCGTCCGGGAAGTCACGAACCTGGGACTCAAAGAGGCGAAAGACCTGGTGGATGGGGCGCCGAAGGTAATTAAAGAGAACGTCTCCAAGCAGGAAGCAGAGGAACTCAAGAAGAAGTTCACCGAAGCCGGGGCGACAGTCGAGATCAGATAGCGTTCCAGGGCCGGCCGGAAAGGCGGGAGCCTGGCCGGTTTGTCTGCGGGTGGACGGGTGCGCTCTTTAACTGCAAAGGAACGTAAGAAGACCGGCAGGCCCGCGCGGCGGAGCTTCTTTCAAACCCTCCTGGGGAGCGCCGTTGCCGCGTCGCTGGCCAAGAAGATACTAGCGCAAACATCCTCGAATGGCGGCGGCATTCCGACGCGTCCCTTGGGGAGGACCGGAGAACGGGTATCCATCCTGGCGCTGGGCGGATGGCACATCGCGACGGCGAAAGACAAGGGCGAAGCGATCCGGATCATGCATGCCGCGATCGACGAAGGGATCACCTTCTTCGACAACGCCTGGGATTATCATGACGGGCGCGCCGAGGAGTGGATGGGTGAGGCGCTCGCATCGGGCGGCCGGCGGCAGCAGGTGTTTCTGATGACCAAGAACTGCAATCGGGACTACGCGGGGTCGCTGAAATGCCTGGAGGACAGCCTGCGCCGGCTGCGTACCGATCATCTGGACCTTTGGCAGTTCCACGAGCTGGTTTACGACAACGATCCGGATTGGATATTTGAAAAAGGCGGCATCAAAGCGGCGTTCGAGGCCCGCAAAGCCGGGAAGGTCCGTTTCGTTGGCTTCACCGGGCACAAGGATCCCCGGATCCACCTGAAGATGCTCAGCCAGGATTACCCCTGGAACGCGTCGCAAATGCCGGTAAATGTGATGGACGCGCACTATCGCAGCTTTCAGAGAGAGGTCGTGCCGGTTTGCTTGCGAAACAACGTCGGCGTGATCGGGATGAAGGGTTTGGCTGGCGGCTCTCCTCGTGGCCGGATACCCACGGCGACAGCCATCACAGCCGAGGAGTGCCTGCGGTATGCCTTGAGCCTTCCCGTGGCGTCGCTCGTGGTGGGAATCCGGTCGATGGAAGATCTCCGGCAGGATGTTGCCGTTGCGCGGAACTTCCGGCCCATGGCGGATCTCGAAAAAACAAGATTGCTGAGCCGGGTGCGGGAGGAGGCTGGAGACGGGCGGCACGAATTGTTCAAGTCCACACAGCAGTTTGACAGCCCGCATCACCGGCGACAGCACGATTTTGAGGTTTAGGGGGGTTCCGGACACAGACCCGGCGCTTGGCCGGGGCCGGGCAGGCGCGCGCTTGCGCCGGGCGCGCCTTTGGTGTTAGACTGGTTTTTCGGTGCTGGTGTTGGGATTCCACTCGCTGGATTCGTGGTGGCCGACAACTTTTCTGAGGGATGGCTTCGCACTTCGCTAGAAGCTGCGCGGAGGCTACGCCTTTTTGCCGCCGGGCACGGGGTTGGTGTGTCTGGCGGAGCCTGTCCCGCTCTCGCTCGGGTCCTAACTGTCATGGCTCTTTTGAATCGGGAGCAGCCCCTCCCGTTTTCTCCTGCCCGTGTACTGCCGCTGTGTGGCGAAGCGGCCGGCCCTGTCTGGGATGGCCGCTGATCGAGTGATTGATCTCGCATGGTGAGGCCGGCGCTTCGGCCCATATCTGTGTTTCAGGAGCTTTTCTAATGGACGCAAGACTCGATGGCGCTCCCCGCGAACGCCTGGATTTTTCGAAGATCAAAACGACGATACCAATTCCCAATCTGATCGAGGTTCAGAAAAAATCATACGAGCGGTTCTTGCAAATGGACCTGCTGCCGAGCGAGCGGGAAGACACAGGTCTGCAAGCGGTATTCAACTCGGTTTTTCCGATCACGGACTTCCGCGGCGTGAGCCAGTTGGAGTTTGTGGATTACTCCATTGGGAACTGGGAGTGCAAATGCGGCAACTTGCGCGGCCTGCACCATCTGCGGTCCACTTGTAAGAACTGCGGCGCGACCATTCGCACCGATCCCTACTATGCCGGCGAAATTCCCTGCGGCCGGTGCGGCACTTATAACAAGAACATCGTCACGTTCTGCAATAAGTGCGGCGATCCGGTGGGCCTCCAGTTGAAGTACGACATGGCCGAGTGCCAGGAGCGCGGCATGACCTTCGCTGCGCCGTTGAAGGTGACTATCCGGCTGACGGTCTACGAGAAGAACCCGGAGACCAACGAGAAATCGATCCGCGACATCAAGGAGCAGGAAGTTTTCTTCGGCGAGATTCCGTTGATGACCGAAAACGGAACGTTCATGATCAACGGGACCGAACGCGTGATCGTTTCCCAGCTTCACCGCTCGCCCGGCGTGTTCTTTGAGCGGCAGGTGGCGACAAACTATTTCCTGGGCAAGATTATTCCCTATCGCGGGAGCTGGGTCGAGTTTGAATACGACAACAAGAACCTGCTATACGTCCGCATCGACCGCAAGCGCAAGTTTTTGGGCACTATCTTTTTGCGCGCGTTGGGGCTGAAGAACGACGAATCGATCATCAAAACCTTTTACACGGTCGATAAGATCACGATCAAGAACAAGAAGCTGTACTGGGCGGTTTCTGAAGGGCTGGTCGGGCTGAAGCTAACCCACAATGTGGTTTCAAAAGGCGGCGATATCGTGGTTCCCTCCGGGCGCAAGATTACGCCGTCGGTGTTGAAGGAAATTCAGAAAGCCAAGATTCAACAGATCGAGGTTTCGGCCAACGATCTGGAGGGCGCCTTTACGGCGGCGGACGTAGTGGACCTGAACTCGGGCGAGGTGCTCGCCGACGCCAATACCGAGCTGACGACGTCTCTGGTTTCAGCCCTGCTCGACTCCGGGGTCGACCAGTTTGAGGTTTTCTTCCCCGAGCGGGATCAAACGGGCGTGGTTATCTCGCAAACCCTCAAGAAGGACACTCTGAAAACGCAAAAGGACGCCCTGGTGGAGATTTACCGCAAATTGCGGCCGGGCGACCCGCCCACCCTGGAAACCGCCACGCAGCTTTTCCGCAGCATGTTTTTCGACCCGCGCAAGTATGATTTCTCCCGCGTGGGCCGGATGAAGTTCAATATCAAGCTGTTCGACAAGATCGATGCCACGCCGCTCGATAAGCGGACTCTCGACCCGGAGGATTTCTACGCCGTCATTCTGTATCTGCTGAAGCTGCGCCGCAACATCGGCGTGGTGGACGACATCGACCACCTGGGCAACCGGCGCGTGCGGGCGGTAGGCGAGCTGCTGGAAAACCAGTTCCGTATCGGCCTGGTCCGGATGGAGCGAGCGATCAAGGAAAAGATGTCGGTTTACCAGGAAATGTCTACGGCCATGCCGCACGACTTGGTCAACGCGAAGCCGGTGATGGCGGCCATCCGGGAGTTCTTCGGCTCCAGCCAGCTTTCCCAGTTCATGGACCAGACCAACCCGCTCAGCGAGATCACACACAAGCGGCGGCTTTCGGCGCTGGGACCCGGAGGACTGTCGCGCGAGCGGGCGGGCTTTGAGGTGCGCGACGTTCATCCAACCCATTATGGCCGCATCTGCCCCATCGAAACGCCGGAAGGTCCCAATATCGGCTTAATCAGTTCGCTCTCCTGCTTTGCGCGGATCAATGAGTACGGCTTCATCGAAAGCCCGTACCGCAAAGTCGAAAAAGGCTACGTGATTGATGAGGTGAAGATCGTAAACCCGGGTGATACGGACTTCAAAGCCGGCGACGTGGTGCGAAGGCAGGACGCGGAAAAGGCCAACCGCGAGCTGTCGGGCCGCAAGAAGCCCGCGGAATGGACGCCATATTGCCACTACCTCTCGGCCTGGGAAGAGGACAAATACGTGGTGGCTCAGGCCAACGTGGAGATCGACGAGAAGGGGCGCATCGTGCCGGAGCTGGTGAACGCCCGCCAATCGGGGAACTTCGCGCTGAAGCACCGTGAAGAAGTCGAGTATATCGACGTCAGCCCCAAACAGCTTGTTTCCGTGGCCGCCAGCCTGATTCCGTTTCTGGAGAACGACGACGCGAACCGCGCTCTGATGGGATCGAACATGCAGCGCCAGGCGGTTCCGCTGCTGCGGGCCGAGGCTCCTTACGTGGGCACCGGGATGGAGCGCGTTACAGCGCACGATTCGGGAGCCGTGGTGCTGTGCAAGCGCAGCGGTGTGGTCGATTCAGTGGATTCCGAGCGCATTATCGTCCGCGTGGAGGGGGCCACACAGGAAGGGCAGCTTTCCCGCGAGGTGGGCGCGGATATTTATACGCTCACCAAATTCAAGCGGTCCAATCAGAATACCTGCATCAACCAGAAGCCGATCGTAAGGCAGGGCGAGCGGGTGGTGAAAGGGCAGGTGCTGGCGGACGGTCCTTGCACGGATCGCGGCGAGCTCGCGCTCGGCCGCAATGTGCTGGCGGCCTTTATGCCCTGGCGGGGGTACAACTTTGAAGACGCCATCCTGGTGAGCGAAAAGCTTGTCAAAGAGGATTACTACACCTCGATCCACATTGAGGAGTTCGAGATCGAGGCCCGCGATACCAAGCTGGGGCCCGAGGAAATCACGCGCGATATTCCCAACATTTCCGAGACGTTTCTGGCCAACCTCGATGAAAGCGGCATTATCCGCATTGGCGCCACGGTGAAGCCCGGGGACATTTTGGTGGGCAAGGTCACTCCCAAGGGCGAGACGCAACTGACCCCCGAGGAGAAACTGCTGCGGGCGATCTTCGGAGAAAAAGCCGGCGACGTGCGCGATGCATCGCTGTATTGCCCCCCCGGCATCGAGGGTACGATCGTTGACATAAAGATCTTCTCCCGCAAGGGTGCTGAGAAGGACGAGCGCGCCAAAGCGATCGAGGAGGAGCAGGTTTCGCGGCTCCAGCGCAACCTTCAGGACGAAGTCCGGATCCTCAACGACGAGCGCGCCAAGCGCCTGATGGCCCTGCTTGAGGGCAAGCAGGTGCTGGCCGATCTGCACGACGAGCGCACCAACAAGCGGCTCCTTTCGAAGGGCGCCGAGATCACGCGCGACATCGTGGAAAAACTGAAAGCCCGCGATTTGAAGCGCGTGCGTTTCAAGGACAAAGATCCGCGCCTCAACGAGCAGATTGACGAGATCGAAGAGATGACGGTGCGTCAGATTCAGGTTCTGGAAAAAATCACGGACGAAAAGATCGCCAAGCTCAAGAAAGGCGACGAGCTGCCGCCGGGCGTAATCAAGATGGTGAAAGTCTATATTGCCATGAAACGGAAGCTTTCGGTCGGCGATAAGATGGCCGGACGCCACGGCAATAAGGGGGTGATCGCCCGGATTCTGCCTGAGGAAGACATGCCCTATCTTCCCGATGGAACGCCGGTGGAGATCGTGCTCAACCCTCTGGGCGTGCCGTCGCGCATGAACGTTGGCCAGATCCTGGAAACGCACTTGGGTTGGGCGGCCAAAGCGTTGGGAGTCCACTTCGCCACGCCGGTTTTCGACGGCGCCACGGAACGCGAGATCAAACAGCAGCTTTCCAAAGCGGGCCTGCCGACCTCAGGCAAGACGGTTTTGTACGACGGGCTAACGGGCAACCGGTTTGAGCAGGAAGTGACCGTAGGCTACATCTACATGCTCAAGTTGTCGCATCTGGTGGATGACAAGATCCACGCGCGCTCGATCGGCCCCTATTCACTCATCACCCAGCAGCCTTTGGGCGGTAAGGCGCAGTTTGGCGGCCAGCGCTTCGGCGAAATGGAAGTTTGGGCGCTGGAAGCCTACGGCGCCGCCTACACCTTGCAGGAGCTGCTCACAGCCAAGTCCGACGACGTTTACGGACGCGCCAAGATTTACGAGGCGATTGTCAAGGGCGAGGCGGCTATGGAGCCGGGAGTTCCGGAATCGTTCAACGTGCTGATTCGCGAGCTTCAGTCGCTTTGTCTGGATGTGGAATTGATTAAGAAACAGCGGGAAATGGTGGATACTGCGCTGGCCGCTGATTAGCGACTCGGGCGGCAGGCAGGCTTTTCGGGAGCCTGCGCCTGCCGCCCATAACCTGGTTTTACCAACGGAGGCTTACCTTGTACCGATCTTCTCCTTATGATCGCGCCAACCTGATCGCAGACTTTGACTCGATTCGTATCAGTCTGGCGTCTCCGGAAAAGATTCGCAGTTGGTCGCACGGGGAGGTGACCAAGCCGGAGACTATTAATTACCGCACGTTTAAGCCGGAGCGCGACGGCTTGTTTTGCGCCCGAATCTTCGGCCCGGTGACCGATTGGGAGTGCCTCTGCGGGAAGTTCAAGCGGATGAAGCACCGGGGCGTGATCTGCGACAAATGCGGCGTTGAAGTTACGTTGAGCCGCGTGCGGCGCGAGCGCCTGGGGCACATCGAGCTGGCCTCGCCCTGCTCGCATGTGTGGTTTTTCAAAGGCCTTCCCAGCCGCATCGGCCACCTGCTGGACATTACGCTGCGGGAGCTGGAGCGAGTTCTTTATTTCGAGGCTTACGTAGTGGTGGATCCCGGCGAGGTGGAGGGCCTTTCGCCCGGCGAAGTCATCACGGACGAGAAGAAGCGGCAGCTCGAGCAGGAACACAGCGGCAAGTTCGTGGCCATGATGGGCGCCGAGGGCATCAAGGAACTGCTGAAGCGCGTCAATGTTGACAAGCTGAGCGAAGAGCTCCGGGAGAAGATGAAGACCGAGACCTCGCTTCAGAAAAAGCTGAAGTACGCCAAGCGCCTGAAGGTGGTCGAGTCTTTCCGGAAGTCGGGCAACAAGCCGGAGTGGATGATACTGGATGTTCTTCCCGTGATCCCTCCCGAGCTGAGGCCGCTGGTGCCGCTCGACGGCGGCCGGTTCGCCACCTCGGATTTAAACGACCTCTACCGGCGCGTGATTAACCGGAATAACCGGCTCAAGAAGCTCATGGAGCTGCACGCTCCCGATGTGATCGTGCGCAACGAAAAGCGCATGCTCCAGGAGGCGGTAGACGCGCTGTTCGATAACGGCCGGCGCGGACGTGTGCTCCGGGGCGCCAACAACCGGCCCTTGAAATCGCTGTCCGACACGCTCAAGGGCAAACAGGGGCGCTTCCGCCAGAATCTGCTTGGCAAGCGCGTGGATTATTCCGGCCGCTCGGTCATCGTGGTCGGCCCCGAGCTGAAGCTGAACCAGTGCGGGCTGCCCAAAAAGATGGCCCTCGAGCTCTTCAAGCCCTTCATCTACCAGCGGCTTGAGCAGCGCGGCCACTGCACCACGATCAAGCAGGCCAAGGAGATGGTGGAGCAGCAGGAGCCGATGGTTTGGGACATTCTCGAAGAAGTCATCAAGGACCATCCAGTGCTGCTAAACAGGGCTCCGACGCTGCACCGCCTGGGCATCCAGGCCTTCGAGCCGGTGCTTGTGGAAGGCAAGGCGATCAAGATCCATCCGCTGGTCTGTACGGCCTTCAACGCGGACTTCGACGGCGACCAGATGGCGGTCCACGTGCCGCTCTCGCCGGAGGCGCAGATCGAGGCGGCCGTGTTGATGCTCAGCTCCAACAACATTCTTTCTCCGGCCCATGGCGCTCCGATCGCGATTCCTTCGCAGGACATGGTCCTGGGCTGCTATTACCTGACCAAAGCCCGGCCCGGGGCGCGGGGCGAAGGCCGGACCTTTGCTTCGACGGAGGACGTTCTGATCGCGCTCGAGATGGGCGAGGTGGAAACGCTGACTCCGATCAAGCTGCGATTCACGGGAAAGGTCATCGACCTGGTGCACGCCTTCGACGATCAAAACATCATTCACGCCGAGCCCATCGAGTTCAACAAGCAGTACATGGAAACCACGGTGGGGCGGGTGATCTTCAATGACCATCTGCCGAGCGGCATGCCGTTTATCAACGGTCTGCTCAAGAAGAAGGGACTCGGCCAGCTCGTGCAGTATTGCTACCTGCGGTTCGGCTTGCAGGCCACGGTCAAAATGCTCGACGAGCTCAAGACCCTGGGATTCCTGTACGCCACCCACGCGGGAATTTCCATCGGCATCGACGACATGGTGGTGCCGGCCGAGAAGCAGCAGTTGATCGACCAGGCTCAAAAAGAGGTGATTGACGTAGAACAGCAATACCTCGACGGCGCGATCACCCATGGCGAGCGCTACAACAAGATCATCGAGATCTGGTCGAAGGTGACCGAAAAAGTTTCCGATGAGATGTTCTCGGCCATGGAGGGCCAGGACAAGAGCGGCGAGATCATCAATCCCATCTACATCATGGCGGACTCGGGCGCTCGCGGATCCAAGCAGCAGATCCGCCAGCTCTCGGGCATGCGCGGCCTCATGGCCAAGCCTTCGGGCGAAATTATCGAGACCCCGATTACGGCCAACTTTCGCGAAGGGTTGAACGTCTTGCAGTACTTCATTTCGACCCACGGCGCCCGCAAGGGGTTGGCCGACACGGCGCTGAAGACCGCCGACTCGGGCTATCTGACGCGGCGGCTGGTCGATGTGGCGCAGGACGTGATTGTCTCGGAGCGCGACTGCGGTACGACCGAGGGCATTTTCGTCGAGCCGATCATCGAGTCGGGCGAAATCATCGAGCCGCTGCGCGACCGCATTGTGGGCCGCGTTTCGCTCGAAGAAATCCGCGACTACGAAGGCAACCTGATCGTCGGCATAAACCAGGAGATCGACGAAGAGCTGGCGGCGGCGATTCAGCGGGCCGGCATCGAGCGGGTCAAGATCCGTTCCGTGCTGACTTGCGAATCAAAGCGCGGCGTCTGCGTGATGTGCTACGGCCGGAACCTGGCCAGCGGCCGCCTAGTCGAGCGCGGCGAAGCGGTCGGCGTGATCGCCGCCCAATCGATCGGCGAGCCCGGTACGCAGCTCACCATGCGGACGTTCCACATCGGCGGCACGGCGACCCGTGTTTCGGAACAGTCCACTCAGGACTCCAAATCGAACGGCTTCGCCAAATTCCTGAATATCGTCACCGTCCGCAACAAGAACAATGACCTGGTGGCGATGAACCGCAACGGCATTTTGGCCATCGTAGACGAAAAAGGCCGCGAGAAGGAGCGTTACCCGGTTGTATATGGGGCCAAGGTGCGTGTCGAAGACGGCCAGCCGGTCTCCATCAACCAGATTCTGCTCGAGTGGGACCCGTACACCTTCTCGATTCTGACCGAAGTGGGCGGCGTCGTGCACTTCCGGGACTTGCAAGAGGGCGTCACCGTCCAGGAGCAGGTGGACGAGATCACGGGCATGTCGCAGTGGGTGGTCACGGACTCTCCGGATGAAAAACGGCAGCCGACCATTGAGATCCGAAGCGAAAACGGAAAGGTGCTGCGCAAATATCTGATGCCGACCCACTCGCACCTCATGGTCCGTGACGGGGAAGCCGTGCATGCGGGCGACGTGCTGGCGAAGATTCCGCGCGAGACCACCAAAACCAAGGACATCACGGGCGGCCTGCCGCGCGTGGTCGAGCTTTTCGAAGCGCGCAAGCCCCGCGAGACGGCGGTGATCGCGGAGATCGACGGGGTGGTGAAGTACGGCGAGCTCGTCAAGGGCCAGCGGAAGATCGAAGTGGTGCCCGACAGCGGCGAAACGCGCGTATATACGCTGCCGCGCGGCGTGCATATCAATGTGCAGGAGGGTGAGCGGGTACAGGCGGGCGAGCCGCTTATGGATGGCCCGCGCAATCCGCATGACATCCTGGCGGTCCTGGGCGAGAAGGAGTTGCAGAAATATCTGGTCAATGAGATCCAGGAGGTGTACCGGCTGCAAGGCGTAAACATCAACGACAAGCATCTCGAGGTGATCGTGCGCCAGATGATGCGCTGGATTAAGGTCGAAGAAGTCGGCGACACGGACTTTCTGCTCGAAGAAGTGGTGGACAAGTTCAAATTCCGCGAAGAAAACGAGCGGGTGATGGCCGCAGGCGGCACGCCGGCAGTGGGGCGCCCCTTGCTGATGGGCATCACGAAAGCCTCCCTCTCGACCGACAGCTTCATCAGCGCGGCCAGCTTCCAGGAAACCACGCGGGTGCTCACGGAAGCCGCGATCTCGGGCAAGATCGATTACCTGCGGGGCCTGAAGGAAAACGTCATCATGGGCCGCCTGATTCCGGCAGGCACCGGGATGCTGCATTACCGGAATGTCCAGGTGCCCGGCGAGCCGGTGCCGGAGCCGGAGATCGAGGAGACCGATGTTCTGGCCGGCATCCCCGGTTACGCTGAAGAGGCGCGGGTGGAATACGCCGGCGGGCTGTCGGAAGATAATTCGGAGGGATTGCCCGTCGAATAGCGCCGGAGCGAGCGGCGGCCGCATAGCTGGTATCGCCGCGGCGCGGGCTTAAATCGCTCGGCGCGGAGGCGGAATGTTCGCAGCTTGACTCCGCCGACGGCGAGCACCTACAATGAAGCTCAGGAGGCCATATGCCAAATCTCGGCATGCCCGAATTACTTGTGATTCTTGGGGTCGCGGTGCTCCTGTTCGGCGGCCGCAAGATTCCTGAAATCGGGAAAGGGCTGGGCGAAGGAATTCGCCAGTTTAAGAATGCACTGAAGGGCGAAGAAAAAGTCGAGGAAAAGAAACCGCAGGCATAGGCTTCTGGCGCGCCCCGCACCATGGCTCGCGCCGATTCGATTTTTCTGAAGTTCAGAGGCACAAAAAACCCCGTCCCTTCCCTGGCTGGGAGAGGACGGGGTTTTTGTTGCGTTAACGCCAAGACCTCACTTCTTCTTGGGAGGCACGATCGCGTCTTTCGCCGCCTTCGCAACGCGAAACTTTACGACCTTCTTGGCGGGGATCTTGATCGCTTCGCCCGTCGCCGGGTTCCGGCCCATACGCGCCTTGCGATCTACGCGAACCAACCGTCCGATTCCGGGGAGCACGAACACGCCGGACTTCTTGGTCTCCCGAATCGCTACGTTGGCCAACTCGTCCAGGAATTTCCGCGCTGACCTGTTATTCACTTCGCAAGCTTCGGCCAACGTACGTACCAGTTGGGTTTGGGTCATTCTTCCTGCTGCCATAATCCTCCTTGTTGCTTCTCCTCTTAGAACCTTTGAAAGGCCGTTTTCAAGCCGCTTTGGTTAACTACCAGACATTGCTCCAACATAGTAAGGAACCGGCAGCGGAATGTAAAGCGGAAAATGCGAAAAATGGGCCGGAGAGGCCGAAAAATGCATAATAGACAGGGAGGGGGAAGCGGCGATGGCGGTCATTCGAGTGATCGGCGGCGGGCTGGCAGGATCAGAGGCTGCACTCCAGATAGCCCGGGCGGGGCATCGCGCGCTGCTTTTCGAGATGCGGCCGCTGGCCTCGACGCCGGTCCACCGCACGGGATGCTTTGGCGAACTGGTATGCAGCAACTCGCTGAAGTCCGAACAGCCGGGGACCGCTCCCTGGCTGCTGAAGCAAGAACTGCGCCGGCTAGGCTCCGCATTAATGGAGGCCGCCGGGCGCTGCCGCATTCCGGGGGGCCACGCTCTTACTGTGGACCGTGAGGCTTTCGCCGCCGAGGTCACCCGGCGGGTCGAGGAGGAACCCAACATCGGGATCCGCCGTGAGGAGGCGGCCGAGATTCCCGGCGGTGACATCACCATAGTTGCCAGCGGCCCGCTCACAAGCCAAAGGCTCGCCACGGCCATAAGCCGCTTCACCGGCCAAGATCGGCTGTATTTCTTCGACAGCATCAGCCCCATCGTCGAGGCCGATAGCATCGATTATTCCGTGGTGTTCCGGGCCTCACGCTACGGTAAGTCCCTGGACGGCACAGAGGACTATCTGAATTGCCCGTTCACTCGGGAGCAATACGACCGGTTTTACGACGCGCTGGTCTCGGCCGAGCCCGCTGCCGTCCACGGCGAGGAGGACACGCCGTTTTTCGAAGCCTGCCTTCCCATTGAAGAATTGGCCCGGCGCGGGCGGGACACATTACGGTTCGGCCCGATGAAGCCTGTGGGGCTTACCGATCCCCGCACGGGCCGCACCCCCTATGCCGTGGTGCAACTGCGGCAGGAAAACTTGCGGGCGGAGAGCTATAACCTGGTAGGCTTTCAGAACCATCTCAAATACGGTGAGCAGAAACGGGTTTTGCGGCTGATCCCGGGCCTTGAGAACGCCGAGTTCACCCGCTTTGGGCAAATACACCGCAACACCTATATCAACGCCCCTGCGCTGCTTAGCCCGACTCTGAATCTCCGCTCGGCGCCGTGGATTTTTTTTGCAGGGCAGATTTCGGGCGTGGAGGGCTATGTGGAGGCGATTGCCACCGGGTTGATGGCCGCCCGCCATGCGATTTCCCTGGCCGAGGGGAAGACGCCGGTTCCGCCGCCTCGGGAAACGGCGCTCGGCTCGCTGGCTCACTACATTTCGCACGCCGACCCCCGCAGTTACCAGCCAGCCAATATAACTTTCGACCTGTTGCCGGCTCTTCCGGAAGCCGATCGTTGCAATCTCGGCCGCGACAAGAAGGCCCGCCGTGAACTCCAGTGCGCGCGGGCGGCCGAAGCGCTGGAAAAATACTGTGCGGAATATGAAGCACTCTGCGTCCGGTGAACTGAGCTCCGCAATCGAGCGGTTCCTGCGGAGCCTCGCCGTGGCTAACGTGTCGCCCCACACCCTGCGCAACTATGCTTCCGACTTGAAGCAGTTCGCCGAATACCTTTCCCCGCCGGGGAGCGCTGCGCCTGCCTTGAAGGCCATCGACCATCTCCACATCCGGGAATTCCTCGGAGCGCTCTACCAGCGCAAGAACAGCCGGCGGACGGTAGCCCGCAAACTGGCGGCTCTGCGGGCGTTTTTTCGCTTTCTCACGCGGGAGGGCAGCCTGGCCGCCAATCCCGCCCGTCTGGCAACGACGCCGAAAACACCCAAAGCGTTGCCGCCCGTCCTCAGCGCCGAACAGGCGAATAGTCTGGTCGATGCCGCCGGCCGCGAGGGGAGCCCGCGCGATCGGGTAATTTTCGAGTTGCTGTACGGCTGCGGTTTGCGCGTATCGGAACTGGCTGGGCTCAATCTGGATGATTTCGATTGGAGCCAGCGGTGGATCCGGGTCCGCGGCAAAGGACGTAAGGAGCGCCTCGTACCGTTTGGAACCAAGGCGGCGGAGGCTCTCGAGCGGTACATGCAAGGGCGCGCAGGCTGCGGCGGCCAAGCGCTGCTTCTCAATCCTCGCGGGGGCCGCTTGACCAGCCGCAGCATCGAGCGCATCGTGAAGCGGTACGCGATTTTGTTTTCAGCCGATCCGTCGCTGCACCCGCATTCTCTTCGCCACGCATTCGCTACGCACCTGCTGAGCGACGGCGCCGATTTGCGGGCCATCCAGGAACTGCTCGGCCACGCCAGCCTTTCCACCACGCAGAAGTACACGCAGCTCTCGCTCAAAGAATTGATGGAAGTCTACGATCGGGCGCATCCCAGGGCGTGAGACCGGAATTGCTGTTCACCTCGGCGAAAGGGCCTTGCCGGCCAGTATCTCCGCGATCCGCTCGCAAGCATGGCCGTCGCCATAAGGGTTGTGCCGGCGCGCCATCCGCCGGTAGCGTCCGGCGTCGTCAAGCAGGGCATTGGTCTCAGTGACGATGGTCTCCACGTTGGTTCCCACCAGGCGCACCGTTCCCGCCCGCACGGCTTCCGGGCGTTCTGTTTTCTCCCGCATGACCAGTACGGGCTTTCCGAGCGACGGGGCTTCCTCCTGGACGCCTCCGGAGTCGGTAAGAATCAGGTAGCTCCGGGCCATCAGATCGACGAAAGGGACGTACTCCAGCGGCTCGATCAGGTGAATCCGGGGCCGGCTCGACAAGCGGCTGTGAACGGGTCCTTGCACGCGGGGATTGCAATGTACGGGATAGACGACGTCGATGTCCGGGCGCTCGGAAAGCTTTACCAGCGCCTCGCAGATTCTTTCAAGACCCTCTCCAAAGCTCTCCCGCCGGTGGGCCGTAACCAGAATCAGCCTGCGACCGCGTGCAAGAAAGGGCCAGTCGGGGCGAAGCAAGCGGCCGCTCTCCAAGCCCCGGCGGATTTCGAGCACCGCGTCAATCACGGTATTCCCAGTGACGAAAATGGACGCGGCGGGTATGCCCTCGGCCCGCAGATTGGCCGCGGCCTGCCTGGTCGCGGCGAAGTGCAGGTCGCTGAGGCGGCTGGTCAAGAGCCGGTTGATCTCTTCCGGGTAGGGCTGATACTTATCCCCCGTCCGCAGTCCGGCTTCCACGTGCGCGATTCGAATGCCGGCATAGAACCCGGCCAGTGCGGCGCAGAAGGTGGTGGTGGTATCGCCCTGGACGATTACCGTATCGGGTTTCTCGAGATTGAGAACCGGTTCGAGCGCCGCCATGGCCCGCGAGGTCAGTTGCGGGAGGGTCTGGTCGGGCCGCATGACGTCGAGATCGTAGTCCGGCTGCACTTGAAAGGCTTGGAGGACCTGATCGAGCATCGAGCGATGCTGCGCCGTGACGCAAATGCGCACCTGGAATGACTCTGGACGTTCTCGGAGCCGCCGGATTAACGGGCAAAGCTTGATCGCTTCCGGCCGCGTTCCGAATACAACGAGAACGCGGGCGGGACGGGACAGGGCCGCACTTAAAGGCATGGCTCAGTTCAGCATGGCCGTGAGCCTCTTCAACTCGGCGATCGTTTGCTGAATGGCCTCGGCATCCGCGCTTTGCGGATTCAAAAAAAGGCAGGCTTCGAGATCTTGTCTGGCCTGCTTGTAATGGCCGAGTTTATAGTGAATCAGGCCCCGCTGTTTGAGATCATCGCTCGAGGCCGGCGTAATCGCGAGAATCATCTCTATGACACGCAAGGCCTTCGAGAACTGCTGGCCGTGCACGTAAATGCTCCGCAGGTTGTTGAGCATTCTGAGAACGATATATCGCTTGTCCACCGGCTGCAGAAAACTCGGATGGAAAGAGAGCCGGCCCTCGTACATGCGCCTCACCAGGTCGCGACAGCCGCTCGAATCGACAAAGCGGCCGCCGTGGAAGGGGTCGATGAACAATGCGTCATCGTTAGAGTCGTAGTATTTCAACAGAAAATGACCGGGCAAGCCTACGCCAGCCAAAGGCGCTCCCAGTCGCCTTCCGACTTCCATATATAGAACCGAAAGAGTTATGGGGATGCCCACCCGGCGATCCAGCACGTGATTGAGGCAGCTGTTTTTTGGGTCGTAGTAATCTTGCTCATTGCCCCGAAACCCGCAGGTCTCAGCCAGGAACAGCCGGAGCGCCTTTACTCTGTCAAGGCTCGCTTTGTGGATGGAAAGCGGCAAACGGGCGGCTTCCGCCAATGCTTCCAGGCGAGCGAGTTCCCTCTCCACATCCAATCCCGGGCACTCGCAACGAGCCAGCAAAAGGGCGGCGCGGCCGAGGTCAATCTGGTCGTCCGGCTGATCCAGGACCTGGAGCAATGTTCGCTCGTCTCTCATGGCTCCGTACCAGTGTAGCAGGCTTGTTTGGCGGGGCTGCCCTATGACCGCAGGGAGGGAAAAGACCTAGAATCAATTTTTCATTGACATTTCAGCTACTTATAAGATAAGTTCGAAGAGTCACGTTAGCGGTCTTCCCGCGGGCCGCATGAGCGGATAGGGTACAGTGAGCGCTAATCGACCTTTTGGGCGAGGCCAAACAAGATGATTTTTCTTTCCCTGTTGATGAATTTGATGTTGATGTTCTCTACCGGCGTAGGGCTGAACATGGCGACGCCTAACGCCGTTCTCGACCCGCAGATCAGCGGCGAGCATCGCACGCACGGGCATCTGCCGGGGCCGCCGGACGGGCACAACGGCGACTCTCATCTGCATCACGGGCAACACGGGCACTCCGTAGGTCCTAGCGGTGGGGGAGACCATCTGCCGCCGGGGCATACTAACACCTGATAGTTTCCACGGACGGCAGCGAATCTGGCTGCCGTTCAAAGCTTCGGTTCTGACCGGGGGCTTTCCGGGCCTCCGCTGTCGTGCGCCGCCCAGTGTGGAAGGCTGTTCCCGGCTCCAGCAACTCCGCCTGTCTTGGAATCGGTCTCCCGGTGTGTTCCCGGTTCCGGCGCTCAGTGCAGCGCGCCGATCTGGTAGGAAAGCACCGAGCGCTGGATCTGGTAATCATATTTAGCTTCGGCGCTGGCGATCTGGGCTGACGTTTTGTTCAACTGCGCCTGACTCAGTTCGACGATCGAGCCGAGTCCGAGATCGTAGCGGGCTTGAGCGAGATCCTGAGCCAGTGTGGCTTGCTGGAGCAGTTCGTCGGTCACGCTCAACCGCTGGTAGGCGGTATTCGCGTTCAGCCAAGCAACCCTTATGTCGCGAGCGATCGCATTTTCGAGGTCGCGGACCTGCTGCTCCTGGGCCTGCGCCCGCAGGTCGGCCTCCGTGCGGCGCGCCGTGAACAGATGCCCGTTGAAGATCGGAATGTTGACGTTCACCCCGGCGGCGCTGTAGTGATCGGTGATGAACGAGTCATGCGCTGGCGAGCCGCCTGCCACTCCGACGGCGCTAATGGTGGGCCTGGCAAGATCCCGCTCGGCTGCCGCGAACTTCTGGGCCGCGTCGCGGCTTAAGCGGGAACTGGCCAGTTCCGGCCGGTCGCGAAGGCCTTGCGCTACCAGATCCGCCAGCGAAGCAGGCGGGGCCCCGGGCATGGGCTCTTCGGCAAGTTCGTAAGTCTGCTCATCCTGAAAGCCCAGAGCGGCCGTAAGCTGCGCAAAGGCAGCCCTTATTTCATTCTGCGCGTCGATCAGCAGCAGCCGTGCTTCGGAAAGATTCACCCGGGCGAAGCTCACGTCGAGATCGGACTTCAGTTTGCTTTGCGCCAGGGCTGTAACCTGGTCGGCGACGAGCTGGCGGGCGCTGACGGTCTGCTGGGCTACTGTCAGGACGGCCTGGGCCCGCAAAACAGCGAAATAGGCCCGATCGGCCTGGAGCAGAATTTGCGCGCGGGTGGCTTGCGCGGTCTGCTCTTCCGCCTGCGCGCGAAGCCGGGCGTTCTCGGCCAGGTTGCTCGTTCGGCCGAAATCGGTGACGAGCTGGTTGATCGCGAAGCCGCCGGCGAACCGGTTGAATATCGACGGATTGTTGAGCAATCCGGCGGTGATGCGGCTGTCTTTGGCCGCGCCTGCCCCTGTCAGGCTGCCGAACACCGTGGGAAAGAAGGCCGAACGCGTCTCGATAGTGACCTGATTCGCGGCGAGTGCGGTCAGAAACGCGGCGCTCACCTGCGGATGATTTTTGGCTGCCAACTCCTCCGCTTGCCGGAGCGTGAGCTTCCGCGGGGGAGCTTGTGCCGATCCGCGCGTCAGGCCTAATGTGACAGCTCCCAGAACGAGCCAGGGCCAGACTCGATTTCTCATTGCGCGGCCCCCTGAGGGTGCTCAGCGCCCGGGGCGGCATCCTGGCGGCGATAAACCAGATAGTAGCCGGCCGGCACGAGAATCACGGTAAATACCACCGAAATAGCCAACCCGCCGATAATGGCGCGTGCCAGCGGCGCGTAAGCTTCGCTTCCAGCGCCCAGTTTCATGGCCATCGGCAGCAATCCGATGATTGTCGCCAGGGAGGTCATCAGCACAGGCCGCAGCCGGACGCGGCAGGCAAGCGCCACTGCGGCTGGGACGGTCATTCCATCGGCTCGCAAGCGGCGGGTGAACTCAACGATCAGGATGCTGTTGGAAACCGCGATTCCTACCAGCATGACTACGCCCATGAGAGACATAACATTCAGCGTGGTATCCGTAAGATATAGAGTCCAGATTACGCCGGTGATGCTCGGCGGCACTGCCAGAAGAATAATAAAGGGATCGATGAAAGAAGCGAACTGCGCCACCAGGATCAGGTACAGCAAAACCACGGCCAGAGTGAGGCCCAGGCCGAAACTCCGGAAAGAGGCGCGCATGCCTTGCACCATGCCGCGCAGAGTAACCGAAGTGCCGTCCGGAATCTTCATGTGAGAAATTGTGGCGTCGATGGCGTCGGCGATCTTCCCGAGGTCTTCACTGAGGGGCCTGACAAAAACGTCGATAGTGCGGCGGAGTTGGTAATGATCGACTTCGGTCGGTGAATTCACCCGCGTGATCTTGCTGACCATATCCAGGCGAGTCGGGTTGGCGGAGATTCTCCCATGCAGCGGAATTGCGCGGAGGTCGAGCAGGCTGCCGATTTGCAGCTCGGGATACTGCACCGTCAGCATGTAGTCGTTGCCGGTTTTGGGGTCAATCCAATAGCTTGGCGCAATCATGCCGTTCGAGGTAAGCGCGGTAATTACGTTGTCCACAATCTCCCGCTGGCTCAGACCCAGTTCGGCGGCGCGCGTACGGTCGATGTCGAGGTGAAGGGCCGGATAATCCAAATCCTGCGGGATGTACACGCCGGCCACGTTGGGAATGTTTTTGATGCGGGAGGCAAGCGAGAGCGCGGTTTGATAGCTCCGCTCGAGATCGGCTCCGGCGACCTGGACATCAATCGGGGCCGGAAGGCCGAGATTCAGCACAGCGTCCACGAGACCGCCAGATTGAAAATAGGTCGTCAGTTCGGGCAGTTCGGCCGCCATCGCCTTCTCGACGCGCTCCATGTACTCGTAGCTGCCCACTTTGTGCCCATCCTTCAGGCTCACCTGAACAAATGCCGTGTGCATGGCTGAGTTCGGCGTATAAATCGCCGAAAAATCGGGCGTGACGCCGATGTTGGAAACGATCAGCCCGAGGTCTTCAGGCGAAACAATTTTGCGGATCAGAGCCTCGACTTTTGCGATTTCGCTCTCCGTCACCGCCAGGCGGGTGCCGGATGGCGCTTTGAGGTTGATTACAAACTGGCCTGCGTCGGTGCGCGGGAAAAAGGCCAGACCGAGCCGCGGCCAGAGAGTAAAGCTCACGGCGAAAACGGCGGCGAAAGCCGCCAGCACGAAGGCGGGCCGCTTCAGGGTGGCTCTGACAGCCTTGTCGTAACCCTTCAGAGTATTCTCGAAATGACGGTTAAACCAGAGATTAAACCGCTCTCCGAAGCTGCGGGGGGCCGGTGTTTCCTCCTCCCCGGCCGCCTCCTCCGCATGATGCCCGTGGGGCCTTTTGATAAAGAAGGCGCAAAACAGGGGAACTACCGTCATCGCCACGGCGAATGACGCAAAAAGCGACAGCACAACCGCCAGGCCCAGGGCCGAGAAAAGAAACTTGCTCACGCCGTAAAGAAATGTTACGGGAAAAAAAACGACAACCGTAGTCAGCGTAGCCGCCAGCACCGGCAAGGCCACCTCCCGGCCGCCGTTTTCGGCCGCCACGCGAGGCGGCTCGCCCATTTCGAGATGCCGGTAAATATTTTCCAGAACCACCACCGAGTTGTCGATCAAGCGCGAAAAGGCGAGAGCCAGCCCGCCAAGCACCATGCTGTTGATGGACCCGTTTCCCAGCCATAGCGCGATGAACGTCGCCAGCGCCGACAGCGGAATCGAAAAGAAGACGGCGATGGTGGCGCGCATGCTGCCCAGGAAAATGAGAATCATCAAAGAGGTCAGCAGCAGCCCGATTGCGCCTTCGTGCAGCAGCGTTTCGATAGCCGTTTTCACGAATTCCGATTGATCGAAGACAACCTTGGTTACCAGCTCCTTGGGAACGTCGAAGAGGTGCGCGACAGTCTGCTTTACCCCGTCGACTACCTGAATCGTGTTGGTGTCGCCGCCTTGTTTCAAGATGGGCAGGTAAACGGAGCGTTGGCCGTTCACCCGAACCAGATTCGTTTGGATCTGCTGGGCGTCTTTCGCCTCTCCAATATCAGAAACGCGAACCGGATTCTGCCCGATTGTTTTCAGCGGAAGATCGTTGATGTCTTTTACGGTGCTAAGCTGGCTGTTGGTATAAATGTTGTAATCGATCGGGCCCAGCTGCACGTCGCCGGCCGGCAAGATCAGATTGGCGTCGTTGACGGCGCGCACCACGTCCATCAAGCTGAGCTGGTGGGCCTCTAATTTGTAGGGGTCGGCGTAGACCATGATCTGCCGGTAGAGTCCCCCGAAGGGCTGCGGGACGGAAGCTCCAGGCACGCTGGCGATTTGATTTCGCACGTTGAACTGGGCCAGGTCGCGGAGAGAAGTCTCATTCAGCCCCTGCCCCTCGAAAGTAACCAGGCAAACCGGCAAGCTGGAAGCATCGAACTTCAGCACTACCGGGGGAAGTGTGCCGGGAGGCAGCCGCCGCAACTGAGCCATCGCCAGATTAGAAATGGTGGTGACCGCAGAATCGGGATTCGTTCCCGGTTGGAAGTAGACCTTGATGACGCTTACGCCCGTCAGCGAGCGCGACTCGATGTGGTCGATGCCGCTGCCGAGCGTGAAGAAGCGTTCGAAACGGCTGGTGATGTCGGTCTCAATCTGTTCCGGCGGCATGCCCGAATAAAATGTCGCCACGACCACCACGGGAATGTTCATCGCCGGAAACATGTCCACGGGCATCCGGGTGATGCTGGCGACGCCGACTACGGCGATCACCAGACACACGACGACAATAAAATATGGGGTCTTGATTGCGAAGCGTGACACAGCTACTGCCCTTCTTCTTTCGCCGCAGCCATCTCTACCAGCTTGGGACTGACTTGCTGGCCGGGATGGATCTGGTTGCGGCTGCCGATGACGACCAGATCCCCTTCCGACAGCCCGGCGCGGACTTCCACGCGATTTGCGGTTTCCAGCCCCAGGGTCACCGCGCGCTCCTCGACAGTACCATCGGGACGAACTAAGAAAACGGTCGGCTTTTGATCGCTGCCGCCGATCGCAGTGAGCGGAATCGCCAGCGCGTCATTGCGCTGCTGGAGCGTCAGGTTCACGGTGGCGTACATGCCGGGAATCAGCACGAGATCCGGATTCGGCACGTCTACTTCGGTGTCCATGGTGCGCGTGGAAAGGTTCAACTTGTCCGCAAACCGCACCACTTTTCCGGGAAACGTCCGGTTCAGCGAAGGCACTTTGACCTCGACGGGCTGGCCGACGTGGACGGTGGGCACGGCAGACTCAGGCACTGGAAGAATCAGCCGCAAGAGACTGTTTTGGGACAACCGCACGACGGGCATGGCCTGCGTTTGCGAGGCGGTGCCGGCCTGGATCATCGAGCCGGTGTCCGCATACCGTTTGGTGACCACGCCGGTGAAGGGCGCGGTGACCTGGGTGTATTCGAAGATCGTCTTGGTCCTGGCCTGCTCGGCCTCGGCCACTCGTACCTGCTCCTCAGCGGCGGCAAGAGCTGATTTCGCGGCTTCCACCTGCGCCTCGGCCACCAGATCGCGGCTGCGGGCGTCATCGACTTCCTGCTGAGCCACCAGGCCCGGCCGCGTTTTCATAACGCCGGCGAGGCGGTCGGCCGTCAGATGGGCGATTTCATGGGCCGAGTTGGCCCGCCGCAGTTCTTGCTTGGCGCGCTCGAGCTCCGCTGTATTGCGTTTCACGGCCGCCGCGGCGCGGGCCAGGTCGTCGGCCATTTCCGGGACTTCGAGCGTAGCAAGCAGTTGGCCTTCCCGAACCCGGTCGCCGATATCGACGTTGATCTGCTTTACGTACCCCGCGACCTTGGCCATTACATCTACTTCCTGGTACGGCCGGAATTCCGCGGTCAAAACCAGGTCGCGGGCCAGATCGGCTCTTTCGCATTTCGCGACCGCGACGATGAGCGCTTTTGGCGGATCGGCTGTCCCTGCTTCGGTCTTGGCGGGCCGCGAGCAGGAAGAGACGATCACTGCGAAAACGATCGCCAAACCGGCGGCAACTCCTGTATACACTCTGGTTAACATGCAAGCCTCAGCTATCCCAGTTCTTTGATGATTTCCCGCAATTTTTCCAGAGAAAATGTGGGGGACCGGCATAGTCCGATCACCCTCTGCTCTCTAGCCAGCATGCGCGCTGCCACAGCAGGCAGATCGGCGGCAATCTCCCTGGGTATGGATAAGATTCCGTGGCAGTCTCCGAAAATCAGATCTCCGGAGCGGATCGTCAGCCCTCCGATCTCGACCGGCTCGCCGAACTCGACCATGTGCACGTAAGCATGGGACACCGACGGATGAGCCGCAAAGAGTTGATACCCCATTTTCTCGACAGCCGGCAGGTCGCGAACGCCCCCGTTCGTTACCGTTCCCACGCAGCCGAGAGCCCGGTGAATGCTTGCATGCACTTCGCCGACAAAGCCGCCGACGCCAGGCGGATCATCAAGGTCCTGAACGACTGTGACGCGCGGCCCCGGTACGGTCAGGATATAGCTCCACCAGTCGCCGCGGTCGAAATACGAATGGCCGACCGGCGGGGGGCCGGAGCCGCGGATGCGGGCGGTGACCGCGTAGCCGAGCATTGGTGGAAGCTGCGGGAACATACAGCGGATGCTGGCGTCGGCGAAGCCCTCGTTGCGCAGGCGCAGATCGAAAGTCTCGATGGCGTTCGACAGAGTGCAGGCGTCGAGGCGCCGAATGGCTTCTAATTGATCAAAGCTCAAAATTGATTCCACACCTTGCTCCCTTCGGCAAGGATTTTCGTGAATGAAGACTGGGAACGTAAAAACGAAAACCGCAGGATAACTAGCAAGCCGCCGGCGGGGGGCGAAACTCAAAAGGCCGGACCAGGGAGAAAAACCTGGGAAGGACTACTTCTCTCGGGGCAACGCAAAACTCCCGGGCCGAGTCGTCGGCGCGGATTTCCACGGTCTTTTCGGCAAAGGGAGCCTCGACCCCTTGGGCGCGGCATTCCTTCATCTTGGCCGCATTGGAGAGGTATTTAGTCGGACCGTCTTGGTGATAGAGACTCAGCTTCGCCTGGGTGGAAAGAGCGAACAGGAGCCCGGCGAGCAGCAGAATGCCCGCGCGCGAGAACCGGAACGCCAACCCAGCTCGTGGCATACTGGCCTGACTATACATCCGCGCTCGATCTCCTGTCAATTCGGCGCGGCGTCGGGGCGAAAACATTTCTGACATTAAACGTTGGCGAGGTCGATCCCGTATTTCTTCATTTCCTCGTCGTAATAGCGGCGAAAGAGCAATTCCCACTCCTCGCTGCCCTCGGGGATCTCGCGCTTCTGGGACTTGATTTTGACGCGGGCGGCATGGTCGATCTTATCTTCTACGACCAGCAATTCGGTGAGTCCCCTCACGATCTCCAGCCGGACGTCGTTCCACTCCATTTTGAACTTCACCCGGGGAAGCCGGCGCAACAGAGCGGCCAGCTTGTGCGACAGCTCGTTGATCTTGTCCCGCGAAAGCTTCGTCGGATCGCCCGTCTCTCGGCCCGAAGCGCGAATGATCTTCCGCTCGGAGAGGAGCAGCCGCTTGGTCCGCTTGAACATTTCCTGGTAGCTGACGCCTTCCCGGCGCATGTAATCGCTGTACTGCCCCAGAATTTCGCGCACCTCGTCGTTGATCTGGTCTTCGACGGAAAGCTCGTCGATGATAAGATTCTGGACCGCCTCCCGGACGGCCTCCGGATCTGCGATTTCCAACGGACCGTCGCCCAGACGCTTCGTGAGGTGCCGGGCCAAATAAGAAATAAACGCCCTGGACAACAGCATGTTTGCATTCAGTTTAGCATAGAGATCCGGCGGCCTACGCTTAGCCGCTGCCGGGCGGCCGGCAGATGGAATCCGTTCCCAGGCCGCGGCGCCCTCGAGATCAAAAAGCGATTCTCCCCTCGGGCGGCCGACGAACGCCTATCGCAGCGCCGCCACCAGAGTTCCCGTTTCTCGCAGGAGATTGAGCCGGGCCTTGGCGGCGGCGGTCTGGGCGTCGTAAAACGCTTCCCATTTTTGCGATTCCGCCACGCGCGCCTGTTCCACTTCGTTCATACTGATGCGTCCCTCATCTAAGCGCGCCAGATAGACCGAGAGAGTTTCTCGAGCGAGGTCCAGCTCCATGCGCGCCAGATCACGGGCCGTTTCCGCCTGCCGGACTTCCCGAAACAGCCGCCGCGTTTCCACCGCCAGGTTCGACTGGGCGGCTGAGATTTGCAACTTGACCTGCGATATTTCCGACTGCACCGCCGCCAGACGCGCACTGATCTGGCTGCGGGCGAGAAGTGGAACCTGGAAGGACATTCCAAGTTGGCCGTTGTTTCTCTGGAATGTTTTGAAAAACTCTTCGTAATTGTTATAACGGCCCAACATGGCGTATTGGGCCACCAGATCGATTCTCGGGAAATAGGCCCCTTTCTCGGCTTTTACGTCGAATTCCTTGGCTCGCAGGGTGGCTTGGAGGCGCTTCAGCTCGGGACTGTTGGCCAGCGCATCGGCGACCGCAGATTCTTCGGTCTCCGGTAAGACGGTCTCCGCGGGCAGCCCGCTCTCGACGGGTGCGATCCGCACGTTCTCATCTAATCCAAGATCCGCCCGCAGCATGTCTTCCAGGAATTCGGCCCGGGCCTGGAGGTTTTCGACTTGAGCGCGGGCCCGTGCCGTTTCCACCCGGGCGCGAGTCAGGTCGAGCGGGATGAGGCGCCCTTCCTCCACCCGGGCCCGCACTAGGCCCTCAATGCGCGTGACCAGATCCAACTGGCTTCTGGCTGCGGCCGCCGCGCGGGTGGCGCGCTCGAAGTCCAAATAATTCGCGGCCACACGGTACGCAATCTCCTCGGCTTTGCCTTCCCTGGACCGGCTGGCGGCGGTCGCCATTTCCGCCGCTTCGCGGACGCGCATGGACTGCGGGCGGTTGTAAATGAACTTGGATCCATACGCTTGGAAAATCGACGGCGCCGAGCCGGAGATGGAGAGCGGAAAGCCGTTGCTGTAAGCCAAGCCGGAGCCGACCGCGATCTGGGGAATGAAGGGCGCTCGGGCTTCTGCGATCGCCTGGCGCGATCTCTGCTCCTCCAGGCGGGCGAGCAGATAATCGGGGTTCTGGCGCAATGCCAGAGCTACCGCCTGTTGCAGGGTCAAAGCGCGCGTCTCCCCATCGGCGGGAGCCTGCGCCCAAACCGTGGCGGCGGCCAGCAAAGAAACAGGCAGGGTTGCAGCCAATCTTTTCGCGGTTTTATTCATATCTCAGAGCGTCCGTTGGGCTGAGGCGCGCGGCGCGGGAGGCCGGCAGCAGGCCGAACACCACGCCCACGCCGCAGGAAACCAGCAGGGCGGCGACGATCGCGACAGCCGATATCGGGATCTCCACGCCCTCTAGGAAGTGACGGGCCACGAGCGGCGCCGAAACGCCGACCAGAATGCCGGCGACGCCGCCCACAAAGCTGATCGCGCCGGCTTCCGTCAGGAATTGAATCAGCACCTGCCGCCGCGTCGCGCCCAGCGCCATGCGAATGCCGATTTCTCGCGTGCGCTCGGTGACGGTGACCAGCATGATATTCATAATAAATATCCCGCTGATGGTCAACGCGATCGCCGATACCAGGAAGAGCACGATGGTGAGAGCGAAGGAAATCCGCCGCGCTGTGCTCAAAAGAGCCGCCAGGTTGTTCACCGTGTAAAGCGACCCGGGCCGGTGCCGGCTGGTCAGAATCTGCCGGACCAGGCGCGTGGTCGCTTCTACCTCGTCGGGAGAGCGGACGGAGACATACAGCGGATCCACGCGGGGACGCTCGGTGAAGTACTCCATCACCGACATCGGGATGAGCACCGATTCGCCCGATATTTCCGATTGGCCGAAGGTGGGAATGCCTTCCCGGAAGGCGCCGATGATGGTGAATTGCAGGCCGTGAACCTTGATGGAGCCGCCGATGGCATTCTGGGGCGATCCAAAAAGCCGGGTCGCCAGATCCGTTGTCAGGAGGCATACCTTGTCCCGGTCCCGTATTTCCGCATCGTCATAGAAACGCCCCGCCACTACGGTCAGGTGGCGGACAATCTTGTAATCGGTATCCGAGCCGAGGACGGCCACATCGCGCTGGCGGCTGTCGAGCAGCATGCGATCGTAGATCTTGATCACGCCAGCCACGCCCGACGCCGCGTCTCCCAGTTCTTCGCGCACTGCGGCCACATCGTCGGGCGTGATGTAGTCGCTCTGCATGCCTCCGGCCACGTTTTCTCCGGGCTCGTAATACGCATAAATCAGGTTGGACCCGACGCCCTCGATCAAGCGCACGACAAACGCGCGGCCGGCGAGGGCCACGGTGGCAACCAGAATGACCGACGCGTTGCCGATGACCATGCCGAGGCCGGTCAGAAAAGTCCTCAGCTTATGCGCCCAGAGCGCCGTGAAGGCGAATCGGATTGTGTCGAGCAGCATCAAAATGCCATTCTGCGCCGGAAAAATTCAGCCGGCGGGGTAGGCCGCCTTTTGCCGGCGCTCGCCGGCGCCGATCGGCCTCGGCGAAGTTGTGTCCCCTTGCCGGATTTGGCCGGGTCGGGGGCGGTACTAAAAAAATCAGGGTGCGCGGCTCGCCCCAAAACAGAGTTGCCGGAGCGGCGCGGTTCCGGGGCCCGGATAAGACGGCCAGCGACGCTTTCACCGGCCCGCGCCTCAACCCGAAATTCGACGGAACACTGAGCCGCCCCAAAAGCCGTCTGTAATTACCGCAACGGCGCCATCTAAACCGCTCCGCGCAGGAAGCCAAGATCGGGGCCGGAAGCTAAAGCAGTTTCTTCAGCAGCCCTTGCACCTCCGAAGGGGGCGGATCTTCCGGCTTGCGGTTCGAGCGCAGATAGGCTTGCAGCAACTGGCGGGCCCGGATGGGATCTCGCTTTGAGGCGACCAGTTGCTGGCCTCGCGTGAACAGGTAATCGGGCGAGTCGGGCGCCAGCTTCTCAGCCTGATCGAATAGCGCGTCCGCCTCGGCGTACCTGTGGCGCTCGTTCAGGAACGAAGCCAGTTCTAAAAGCCTGCCAGGATTGGCGGGTTCCAGCGCCAGCGCTGCCCGGTATTCTCGTTCCGCTCCTGCATGGTCTTTCTCCGCCGCGCGGATCAAAGCCTGGGCGCGGTGGCCCTCGGCCGCATTGAGGGTGGCTAGTTTTGCGGCGACCGCTTTCGCCCGGTCCAGGCCTCCGCCGAGAAAACCGGGGGCTTGTAAATCATAGTCCAGGAGGTCGCTCCAAGCTTCGATATTCGTTGGATCCAGTTCAGCCGCGCGGGCAAATTCGTTTCGCGCCTTTCTCGCCAGCACGATGGCGCGAATAAAGATCACGCGCTCCGCCCGGCGGCCATAGGCCTTGCCCAGCCAGTCGTGATAGCGCGAGACGCCAGGCGCCGCCTGGACGGCCTTTTCCAGAAAATCGATAGCGGCTTCGTAATTTTCGGCTCCGTAGGCTTGCACGCCTCGCTGAAACAGCGATTCGGCGGCCGCGTTTTCCACCGGGTTTTTCGCCCCTTCTTTTACGTCCGGCTGTTTGATGCGGGGATCCAAAGCCGGCGGATCGGGTTCCGCTTCCCGCGTTTTTGCGGGCGCTTCCTTGGCCTCTTCGGCCTCCCGGGGCGGTGTTCCGGTGTTTGGATTTTGCGCCTGAAGCGCAGTCCAGGAGGAGAATGCCAGCAACCCTAGCAGCAGTACGTTCATGTGGTGATTTTGGGGCGAACCTGCTGCCCCGGCGAATAGATATGCTCGCCCGGCAGAAGCACAATCTGGTTGTCGGCCAATCCCTCCAGCACCTGGACCCGTCCCAGGTCATGAATACCCAGCCGGACGGCCTGCCGCGAGACCATACCGTTCGCATCCACTACCAAAGCCATGGTCTTGTCACCCTCCCGCACCAGCGCCTCGCGCGGAATGGTGAGGGCATTCCGGGCCTCTCCGGTCCGGATGGCGACGTTTACGGTCACATTGGGAAGCAGCCGGCGCTCCCGCGTATCAATCGTGCAGAGCAACTCCCCTACGTTACGCGTTCCGACGGTCTGAATCAGTGAGGGCAAGCGTTCCACGCTGCCTTCCCATTCCACTCCCGGCAACGCGTCCCAAGTGATACGCACGGGCTGGCCGATCCGGACGGGGCCCAGCTCCGGCTCGTCCACCAGCAGCCGGACCCGAACCTTATCCAGCAGACCGACCTTGGCCACAACCGCGCCGGGAGCGTAATAGCCGCCCGGCCGCAGCGCGAGCATATAGAGTGTGCCGGATATGGGAGCACGCACTTCCGTCTGGCTGAGGGCTGTCATAGCCTGGGCCACGGCCGCCTGGGCCTCGCGAACGCGGGCCTGGATGCGCTCGCGATCCTCGGGGCCGAGGAAGGATTTGCGCTTCCGCTCGAGGGCCGCCATATCCATCTCGGCCTTTATCAAGCGGCGTTGCTGCTCCTGCAACTCGACGCGCGGAGCGGCGCCTTTCTCAACCAAACGCTGGAGGACGGCGATCTCTTTCTCGGCGGTTTCCCTTTCGAGGCGGGCTTCGGCGATGGCAGAATCGATCTGCGCGATCTCCGCCGAGCTGCCGCCGCGCTCGAGCACGGCCTCATCGGCGCGCGCCGCTTCCAGTTGCGCCTGGGCGTGCGCCAGGGCTTCCCGCGCGGCCGCAGTGTCAACTTCAGCCAGCAGTTGGCCGCGGCGCACCTGGTCGCCCTCTTGAACGTTCACCTTGATGACGCTGAGCCCGGCCCGCGCGCTGACGTCCACGCTATCGAAGGCTTCCACTTTGCCGTTGGTGGTGAGAGTCTGGACAAGATCGCCGCGTTTTACCCGCGCGGCAGGCGCTTCGGGGGGTTCGGGCTGGCGGAAGTGGAGCCAGAGCGCAACGCCCAGCGCCACGAGAACGAGAGTGAGGGCGGCGCGCTTCAATTTGGCTTCCGGTAGGCGAAGTCCCAGACTTGAATATTCACTCTCGCGCTGTCCTGCAAATCCTGACCGCTGGATGCAAACTGCACTACCGCATACTCACCGGGTTCGATCGGGTCGACGGGCCAAATCTTGTAGACGGTCGGGGCAAGCTGCTGCCGGAAGACCTCCACCTCTTTCTGCTGTTCCATCACTTCCTTGCTGACGGGGATAATGGTGAGGTCCTCTACGATGCGCGAATCTTTCTTGACGGTGAGCCGTGCGATGCCGAGGCGCTCCACACGGTCGAGACGCACGTAAAATTCCGGCTTTGGAGAATTGACCACGAACGCCGAATGCGGCCCTTCCAGCTCGACCGTAGCTTTCCCGGCGACCACAGGAATCGGCGCAATGACCTTGAGGACCGAGCGGCGTTTGTTCCCTTTGACTTTGGGATCCCCTTGCTTGAGAGGCGTTGTCTGATCGCCGTTCACCCAATAAACGCCGTCGTCTAGCGGAACCCTCTGCAATTCCGTGCGGAACCGGCGTTCCGCTTCCCTCTCTGCCCGGTCTTCCTCAGCCCGCTGCTGCTGCTCCTCCTCTATCCGCTTCCGCTCGCGCTCCGTGCGGTCCAGATCCACCAAAACCAGCGGCAGCTCCTCCCACTGGCTCCGCTCCACGCTGTAAAATCGAACGCGGTCGGAAAGCACCTGGTATTCTCTCACCAGGTGGTCAGATCCGTCTTTCAGGTACAATCGGAAGTTCCCCGCGGCCAGCGCCGCGATGGCCGAAAGTATGCCTAAAATGAAGGTTCCTACAATCCGCATGCCGTTCCAAGCGCCGTTGGACGCATTCTCCGGCCCTTTCGTTGCCCTTTAACAGTATAGAGCATCCGGCCGTGCAGGACCGCTTGTGCGGCGCGGCGGCGGAATTGTAGCCTGGAGGTAATGACTCCCGCCACGCATGTGGTCGCCGGCGCAGCAGCCGCGGCGCGGTTCCGAAACGCCGGCGCAGCTCTGGCGGCCGCCTTCCTCCTGCATTTCTTCCTGGATGCTGTTTACCATTTTGAAGCCTTTTACGAGCTTTCGGTTCCGGCGCAGTGGAGTTACAGCTACACAATGTTCATGCTGTTCGGGGGGCTGCTGCTTCTCGGAGCGCCTGTTTTCGTGCATCTCGCGCGCCATGATCCCGCCGTTTCGTCGTTCGGCTGCTACGCCTTGTTGATGTGCGCCCTGGCCTTCGAGCCGAAGTGGGACTGGAAACTGTTCTGGGGAGCCATGTTGTCCGCGTTTTGGCTGCTGATCACCCGGGCCCCGGAGCCTCGCAAATGGATTCTCTGCGGCTTTGTCTCCTATTTGCCGGACTGCCTGAAAAAGCCGATCCCGCTGCTGGCCAGGCTGCACGACGCCGCACATTACCGCTCCGATCTGGATCTGGGGGACTGGGTTTCACTGCTGGGACGCGGGCGCTGGCGGATTCCGGTAAACGACAGAATTTTCGATCCGTATTATCAAGCTGGATATGTGCTCGAAATTCTGCTCGAAGCGGTGATCCTGTTTGGATGCCTCTACTGGCTCTCCCGCGGGAGGGCTGCGGCAACCGATCACCCGGCCGGCCGCCAGAGCGACGCCATTGCGGAGGGAAGCCTGATACGAAAATAGGCGCCTTGCGGGCTCCGGCGCTGCCGAAGACGAATTCCCCAACATAATGCGGAGGCGGCAGATTCGTATCGGCTTGCCGTATGACGGCTTGCCCCGAATTATTGGACCTTTGTAACTTCGAACTTCCCGATCTTTTCCAGAGCCGGCGCAATCTTTTGCGCATCCCCGACCACGACAATCGCGGCTTGCTCGGGCGAAATGTATTTCTTCGCCGCGCTCAGAATCTGATCCGGCTCGACGGAGCGGATGCGGGTGGTGTAAGTCTCCAGATAATCATTAGGCAAGCCCATGCTTTTGACCAACGCCAACTGCGTGGCAAGCCCGTTCTGGCTTTCGAGGCGCATGACAAAGAAGCCGCTCAGGAAGTTTTTAAAGTCGCGCAACTCGGAGTCGCCCACCGGCGTTTTGGACATGACCTCCAGGTTGCTCAGCATCGCTTCCACCGCCGGCTCGATCACTTCATTGCGGACCTGGGTGACAGCTTCGAATACGCCGGCGTCCTTCTGGGCATCAAGAACACTGTGGGCATCGTAAGCGTAGCCGCGCTTCTCCCGGATGTCATTGAAGAGCCGGGAGCTCGTTCCCGTGCCTAAAATGGCGTTGGCCAGCACCATCGGGAAGTATTCCGGGCTCGTGCGGGTAACCGCCAGCCGGCCAACACGAATATCGGCCTGGACGGAGCCTGGACGATCAACCAGTACAAGCGTGCGCCGGCTTTCGGGGAACTCCGCCTTAGGCGGGGCAGGGAGGGGTTTTTGCCGCCATTCCCCGAACTTCTGCCGCACCAGGTCCATGACTTTGTCTCGCTGCGGCAGTTGGCCCAGCACAATGAGTACGGCGTTGTTTGGAACCAGAAATTGATCGCGAAAGGCCGTAAGCTTTGCGGCGTCGATTTTGTCAATCGACTCGGGCGTAGGGCTGATCCGCGAATAAGGGTGAGGGCCATACACAATTTCATTGAACTTGAGCTCTCCCTGAAAATCGGCCCGGGAGCGCTGGAGCAGCAGAGACTGCTTTCGATTCTGCTTTCGGAGTTCCACCTCATCAGAGGGAAATGTCGCATTCCGGGCGACGTCGGCGACCAGATCGAGCAGCCGGCTGGTATTTTCCGAGAGCGCGTTGGCGCCGATGATCAGAGTATCGCGGCTGCTGCTGACGTTCAGAGATCCCCCGATGGAAGCCAGTTCTTCGGCGATCTGGCGCGAAGAGCGGGTGGTTGTGCCTTCTTTCAGAAGGGCGCCGACGTTTTCAGATAGGCCCGGCAGATCGGCGGGGTCGAATTTTGATCCCGCCTGAAAATCAAGGCGTACGGTGACCAGCGGGAAACGGTTGTCCTGCACCAGCACCAGCAAAAGCCCGTTCGGGAGCCTGGTCTCGAACACCGGTGGGAGCTTGTAGACGGGCAGAGGGGGGGTATCCGGCGGTTTGGTCCGGTCGATTTTTTGCGCTTGCATAAGAGCGGCCGAAAACAACAGAAATAAGCTGAGAGGGAGCCGCGAAATCATGGGGCCTCCTTTGGCGGCGCGGCCTGCGGTTTCGGGGAGGCGGGTTTCGGCGCCGGAAGGATCTCCAAGACAGTCCGTTTTTCCGGCGCCAAATATTTCTTGACCGCCGCTTGCACCTGGGCGGGCGTTACGGCGACGAACGCGTTGATTTCCTCGGTGATCCATTCGGGCTTGCCGTCAAACATCTCGTACTGGGCCAGCAGCCGGGCGCGGTTGAGCGAGCTTTGCAGCTCGTTCAGGCGGGATGCGCGCAGAAAGGTGCGCGCCCTCTGCATTTCTTTCGGGTCGATCCCGTCTTTCTGGATTTTGCCGATCTCTTCCTGGACTTGATCCACGATCTGCTTTCCGGTGAAGTTTGGCTTGCGCAGAATGAAAATCCCATACAGGCCAGGGTCCTTATAGTCCGAAGCGCTGCCAACCGGCCAGCCCAGGTTTGCTTCATAGCGGACCACGGACTGTTTCCCCTTTACCAGGTTCAACTGGAAGCGCGAACTCTCGCCGCCGGTGAGGAGCACGTCGGCCATAACCAGGGCATTGTAATCGGGGGAGCGCCGCGGCGGCCCGGGATAGCCGATAATCACGGCGGGAACCTGCGCCAGCGGATCGTGGTAGACGTCCGATCGTGCGACCGAATCGGAAGGCTCGCGAAGATCCGGAGGCGCGGGCTGCGGCTGGGCCGGAATATCCCCAAAATAGGTTTCCACCAGCTTTTTGGCCTCGGCGATTTGGATATCTCCGACAATCGCGAGAACTGCGTTATTCGGTGCGTAGTGGATCTTGAAAAACTGCGCCACGTCTTCCACGGAAGCGGCATTCAAATCTTCGAACGAGCCGATGATCGAATGAGCGCTCTGCCAGTTGCGAAAAGCCAGCTCCGGCCAGCGCTCGATGATCGCGGTGTTATAGGGCTGGTTGTCGAAGCTGAGCCGCCGTTCCTGTTTGACAGCCTCTTTTTGGTTGGCGAGATTCTCGGCAGTAATGGCCAGGCTGCGCATGCGGTCAGACTCCAGCCACAAAGCTACGCCGAGCTTATTGGAAGGCAGCACCTCGAAGTAGTCGGTGAAGTCGGAGTGGGTGGAGCCGTTCAATATGCCGCCGTTGGACTCCACCAGCTTAAAATGCATGCCCTTGGGAGCGTTGGCCGACCCTTCGAACATCATGTGCTCGAACAGGTGGGCGAAACCCGAGCGGCCTTTTTGCTCCGAACGCGCTCCGACGCCGTACATGAGGTAGACCGCGACTACGGGAACCGCGTTGTCCCGCGAAAGCACGACGCGCATTCCGTTGCGCAGTTTAAATTTTTCGATCGGAATGCGGAACTCGGCGGTCTGGGCCAGAGCGGCCATGGCAGCGATTGCACAAAGGAGAAGAAGTTTCATACTGTCCTCATTGTACGCAGACCGCCTTCGTTTTGCCCTCGTTTCGACGGGAAGCCGGCCTTGCCGGCTTGGCCCCCAAACAGCGCTTGCGTGCCGTAGACTGTCCACGGCGGCCGGACTTAGGGCCATCCGCGGCGCGATGGAGCCGCCCGCGGGTCTCGGCCGCCGCTGGAGCGCTTCGACTGGCGCTTCGGGCGCATCCTGATGCCTCCTCGGGAGCGCCGGTCATGATCAAGGCCGGATACCGGCTTGTTAGAATACCTGAATGAGCCGATCCGGCGCGAGTCTCGCCGACGGTTTTTTCCAGTACTCGCTGCTCCTGCTGGTCGCGACAGGCTTCGCCGCAGTGCTCTCGACCGGCAGGCTCGACGAGCCGACCGCTGCGCTGGCCGCGGCGGCTCTTCTCGGGCGCGCCTTCATCATCAAGGGATGGATGAAGCCACCCCTCTCGGCCTTCTGGGTCCAGGCGCTGACCATCGCCTATATCCTGTTTTATCCTGTGGATTTTCTGTATCTTTCCGGCAGTTTCCTCGGCGCCACGGTCCGCATGATTTTCTTTCTGGCCTCTATCAAGCTGCTGACCGCCAACCACGGGCGCGACTACCTATACCTCAGCATCATTGCCCTGCTCGAGGTGCTGGCCGCGGCGATGCTAACGTCCAGCGCCAGCATCCTCGGATTTCTGGCCCTGTTTCTGGTTTTCGCGGTCGCCGCCCGGACGCGATACGAGATACAGAGGAACGCGGAAGTGGCAGTACATAAGCCCGCCGCCGGGGGCAGCTTGGGCTGGAGGCTTTCAGTGTTGAGCTTGGCGCTGGCGGGTGGGATCGCGTTGCTCGCCCTGGCTTTGTTCTTTGTGGTGCCTAGGGCGGCGGGAGCCTATCTGTCGCGCCTGCCGGCGGCCGGGGAATCCGTGCTGGGATTTTCCGACGAAATCGTGCTGGGCACGCCTGGCCGGGTCAGAAGGGATAAGACACCGGTAATGAGGGTCAAGATTCTCGAAGGCCCCCCGTTAAATAACTTGAAGTGGCGCGGCGATGCGCTTCAGTATTTCGACGGAGTCAAGTGGTCGAATCCTCCCTCCATTGGCCATGTGCTTGCAGGCGCCCAAGGACGCTATATCGTGGGGCGGCTCCGGCGAAGGAGCAGGCTGCTGCCGGGCGCCATCTTGCGGTATCGCGTTCTGCGCGCGCCGATGGACTGTGACTCGTTATTCTTGCCGGGGACGCCACAGATTTTGGAAGGCGATTTTGGACGGCTTGAAGTCAGCGATACGGACAGCATTTCGACGCCCGGCGGCCGGTGGAAGCCTCTGCGCTACGAGGGCTGGAGCTTTATCGGCCCGGCGCGGCCCGCGGAAGCCGGCGACGTAGAAGGCCCGTTTCAAACGCGCATCCGCTCCCGGTACCTGCAATTGCCGGCGCTGGACCCCAGGATTCCGGCGTTGGCCCGGCAAATAACGGAAGCCGAAATGAGCCCCTATTCGCGCGCTGTTGCCATCGAGCGCTATCTGCGAACTCACTTTGGCTACACCCTGGAACTGCCCCTGGAACGCCTCAGCGACCCACTGGCCGATTTCCTTTTCAACCGTAAAAAAGGTCACTGCGAATACTTCGCGTCGGCGATGGCGGTGATGCTGCGGAGCATCGGGATTCCGGCGCGCGTAGCCGACGGATTTCAGAGCGGCGTATATAATCCCGTCTCTGGCTATTACACGATTCGCGCCAGCGAGGCGCATGCTTGGGTGGAGGCGTATTTTGCCGGTTTGGGATGGGCCACATTCGATCCCACGCCGCCCGAACCGGCGCCGGAGGCGCTTCTGGGCCGCTCCTGGCAGTATCTCGACGCCCTGGAAACGTTCTGGAACGACTGGATCATCCAGTATGACGTCAACCGGCAGGCGAGCCTCGCTCGAAGCGTTCAGATCGAGTGGTACAAGGCTGGCTACGAGACCATGGAGCGCTGGGATCGCGTGTGGCTGTGGGCGGGCGGCCGCTGGGAACGCTGGAAACAGAAGCCGGCTCAGGCTGTGGCGGGGACCTTGCAGGTTCTGGCGGGGTTCCTGGCAGCCTGTGTAGCGGTCTGGGCATTGCCGCGCGTCCGCGCCTGGGTTGTCACGCAGCGGGTGAGCCTGGGGCGCGGAAGTCACAAGGACTGCGCCTTGCTTTACGAGCGCGCTCTCGCGCAAATGCAGCGCCGCGGCTTCAATCGGGAAACGTGGCAGACCGCCGGCGAGTTCGCCAAGACCGTCCAGCCCCCGGAATGTCCGGCTGCCGTGTGTGCGCTGCTGGGCCAAATTACGCAGAGTTATGAACGAGCCCGATTTGGTTGCGATGGCGAAGCAGGGCGGCGGCTGGCATTGCTGATCAGGACGCTCGAAAGATCGCCGGTCTAACTTCGCTGGCGCATGCAGCGCGTGCAAACTCCCTCGCGCCGCATATCGCCGGCCTCGCCGCTTTCTCGCATTCACCGCCTGGCAGACCAGCCAGAAATATGCCCCCGTCAGGAATGCTAAAATAGAGGTCGGCTTCGCTCCCCGACTCCTCAGGCAGTCCGGCGTTCGAGACAGAGTTGTCTGGACGTGCCTGAGATGCTGCGAGCAGGCCTCTGAATGGAGGCGCGAGGCCGTGCGGTCACTGCCTTCCCGATGAAAATTGGATTTGTCAGCTTAGGCTGCCCGAAGAATCTCGTAGACAGCGAAGTGATGATGGGCTTGCTCGTCCAGCGCGGCCATGAATTGACCTGTCATGCCGCCGAAGCGGATGTGCTGGTGGTGAATACTTGCAGCTTCATCCAGCCCGCTCAGCAGGAATCTGTAAATGCCATTCTGGAGATGGCCGGGCACAAGAAGTCCGGGCAAGCGCGCAAGCTCATCGTCGCGGGTTGTCTGGTCGAACGGTATCGGGACGAGATTCGCCGCGAGATCCCGGAAGTGGACGCTGTGATCGGCGCCAACGAAATCGAGCGGATCATCGACGTTTGCGAGAACGCCGGCAGCCCTCGGGCCGCTCCCGCATCGGAGCGGGCGCCTTATCTGTATCACGATTTGACGCCGCGGGTGCGGGCCACATCCCGGCACTTGGCCTATATCAAAATCGCCGAGGGCTGCGATCACCCCTGCTCTTTTTGCGTCATTCCGCAGTTTCGCGGCAGGTTTCGCAGCCGGCGCTGGGAAAGCGTGGTGGCGGAGGCGCGCAACCTCTTCGATCAAGGCGTGCGGGAGATCACTCTCATTGGCCAGGATACGACCTGTTTCGGCGAGGACTACGGCTTGAAGGACGGGCTCGCTTTTCTGCTGGATCGCCTGGCGAGGCTGGAAAATGCGGGCTGGATTCGCGTGCTTTACGTCTACCCCAACAAGGTCACCCAGAAGCTGCTCGACACCATGGCCGCCCACGAAACGCTTTGCAAATACATTGATGTGCCCTTCCAGCACGCCAGCGCATCGGTGCTGAAACGCATGAAGCGAGGCGGCTCGGGCGACGTCTTTCTCCGGCTGATTGAGCGCATTCGGAAGACAATTCCGGGCGTCGCTCTGCGAACGAGCATGATCGTGGGCTTTCCCGGAGAAAGTGAGGCGGATTTTCGGCAGTTGTGCGATTTCTTGGCGGCGGCGCAGTTCGACCATCTCGGTGTTTTTGCGTATTCCGACGAAGAAACCAGCGCCAGCTATCACCTGGACGGCAAAATCGATGCGCGCACAATTTACAATCGCAAGCGGCGCCTGATGGCGGTGCAGCGCAGGATTTCGCGCGCCAAAAAGCGGTCGCTGGTGGGACAAACTCTGCCCATTCTGATTGACGGGCCTTCGCCGGAAACAGATCTGCTGTGGGAAGGCCGTCTTGCCGGCCAGGCGGCGGAGATCGACGGGAAAACCTATTTGAATGATTTCGAAGGCGGCTGCCCCGAGCCGGGGACCTTCGGATGGGCGCGCATCACCGAATCGCGCGATTACGACCTGATTGGCACGCTTTTGGCTTCATCCCGGGAGTACACGCCGGCAGCCCGGCGGTCAACGCCAGGGGAGGAGCCTTTTCGGATTTTGCAGTGAAGTGTCCTATCTGCAAGAAGGATGTATCGGAGCGGGACCGGTATTACCCGTTTTGCAGCGAGCGCTGCAAGCTGATCGACTTGGGAAATTGGGCGTCCGGCCAATACGTGATCTCGACGCCGATCCGGCCGGATTCCGAACAAAAACCGCCCGAGGGCGAGAGCGATGGGGATGGCGAGTAGCGGCCGGCCGCCGGCGGCAATCTGGCTGGCCACGTGGGGAGGCTGTGGGTATTTCCCCAAAGGGCCTGGAACCGCGGGGTCGCTCGGCGGGGCAGCCGTGGCGTGGGTGCTGGTCAGATGGGCAGGTTGGCCCCCGGCCGCACTCGCTGCGGCGGCCCTTGGCCTTCTCGGTCCGGGAGTCTGGGCATCGTCCCGGGCGGCTCGTTATTGGGGGCAGGAAGATCCCCAGCGGGTGGTGATCGACGAAGTCCTTGGGCAATGGCTGGCGCTGTCCGTGGCGCCGGCGGCGGAGTGGCGATATTGGCTCGCGGCGTTCGCATTATTTCGTATATTTGATATTTGGAAGCCGTTTCCGGTGCGCTCCGCCGAGCAATTAGCCGCCGGCTGGGGCATCGTTGCCGACGACCTGGTGGCGGGCGTCTATGCCGCCGTTGTTCTGCTGGCGCTGCGGCGGTTACACTTTTAGCTAGCAAGCTTTGCTGGAAGTTATGGGTCTTGTTCGGAAGGAAGGCGGCCAGCGGCCGCAAATCTCGAGCGTGAAACCGGCCTCGGCGATTGCCGGAGGGGAATTTGTCGTCCAAGGCGCCCGGTTTCGGGCCAATGGCGAGGAGCGTCCTCGCGTCCGCTTTGGAGAGGTGGAAGCGCCGCTAGTGGTGGGAGCCGATGATTTCATGGTGGTACGCGTTCCTGAAGGCGCCACGGTGGGCGAACTGATTATTGAAAATCGAGACGCCTCCAGCTCCCCATATGCCTGCAACCTCGGATTTCCCATTGCCGAAAACCTCCACCCGGTAGCCAACCCGGTCGTGGATATGCACGGCAATATTTACACCACGTTCAGCGGCTCGCGCGGCCAGAAGGTGCCGGTTTCGGTTTACAAAATCGATCCGAACTACGAGATGAAGCCCTTCGTCAAAGATCTGATGAACGCCACGGGGCTGGCTCTCGATCGCGAGGGCATGCTGCTGGTTTCCAGCCGGTTCGACGGAACCATTTACCAGGTCGCGCCCAGCGGCAAGATGAGTATTTATTCGGAGGGAATGGGAATCGCCACCGGCCTCGCGCTCGATGAGGAAGGCAATCTTTACGTCGGGGATCGCAGCGGCACGATTTTCAAGATTGCCCCCAGCCTGGCGCCGGCGCGGCAAATTTTTGTGTTCGCTACGCTGGAGCCCTCCATTTCCGCCTACCATCTTGCAGTCGCTCCTGATCAGAGCCTGTTTGTGACCGGTCCCACGACGTCCAGTTTCGATTCCATCTACCGCATTTCCCATAACGGCGAGGTGGAGGTGTATTACCGCGGTTTGGGCCGGCCCCAGGGCATGGCTTTCGACGCGGAGGGGCGCCTTTACGTGGCGGCGTCCCTGGGAGGCCGGAAAGGGATCTGGCGCTTTGGGCCGGAGCGCAAACCCGAACTGGTGCTCTCCGGGCCTGGCATTGTCGGCCTGGCGTTCGCCTCAGCGCACACTGCCATCGTTGCCACCAATAACGCTCTCTATCGGGTGGACCTTGCTCCCTAAATTGCGCCCGCTTTGATCGATTCCTCCATTGACGATTCAAGACGGCGCTGAAACAATAATCGGTTTTATGCAATGGGCGGCTGCGTGGGATGGCCGGCCGCGGAATCGCCGATGACAGCCGAAATCCTGGCCGTAGGCTCTGAACTGTTGACGCCGCAGCGCGTGGACACCAATTCTTTGTATCTAACCCAGCGGCTGAACGATCTGGGAATCGAAGTTGTATCGAAGGCGGTCGCCGGAGATGATCGCGTGCGGCTGGCCCTGCTCCTCGGGCAAATGCGCGAACGGACCGAACTGGTGATTGTCACCGGGGGGCTCGGCCCGACTGAGGATGACGTTACTCGCGACGCGGCTGCTCAGGTGTGCGGGCGCGAGCTCGTCTTCCGCCAGGAGGTGCTGGACCAGATCGAAGCGCGGTTTCGCTCGCTTCGCCGGACTATGGCGCCCATCAATCGCCGGCAAGCGTATATCATCGACGGCGCCGAGATTCTACCCAACCAGCATGGAACAGCTCCGGGCCAGTGGTATAAAGATGCCGCCGGCATACTGATTCTCCTGCCGGGGCCGCCTAACGAGTTGAAGCCGATGTTTGAGTCGGAATGCGTCCCCAGACTGCGGCTGGCGGCTCCCGAGCAATATATCGCGACCTTCATGATGCGCGTCGCCGGGATGCCGGAGTCTGACCTGGATCAGCTCATTTCGCCGATTTACACCCGCTATACTAATCCGGTCACTACGATTCTTGCCGCGCCGGGAGACATTCAAATCCACTTGCGGGCCCGCGGAGCCAGCGAATCGGAGGCCCGGGTCGTGGTCGAGGAGCTGGCCAGACAGATCGAGGCGGTTTTGGGCAACCGGGTGTATTCGCGGAGCGCGGCGACTCTGGAAGAAGTCGTGGGGCGCATCCTTACCGAGCGCAACGCCACCCTGGCGGTGGCCGAGAGCTGCACGGGCGGGCTGATCGCCGAGCGAATTACTTCGGTGCCGGGCAGCTCTCGGTATTTTGCAGGGGGCTGGATTCCCTACTCGAATCGCGCCAAGAGGGAGTGGCTGGGGGTCAGCCAGGAAACGTTAGAAACGCAAGGCGCCGTCAGCGCGCAGGTGGCTCGGGAGATGGCTCAAGGGGCGCGCGCGCGGGCTTGCAGTTCTCTGGGATTGTCAGTGACGGGCGTCGCCGGCCCGACTGCCGACGCCGGCGGAGGGGAATCCGGCCCCAAACCCGTCGGCTTGGTTTACATCGGTCTGGCGGATGAGGCGGGCTGCGAAGTGAAGGAAAGGCAGTTTCTCGGCGACCGCGACCGGATCCGCGCGCAGGCCAGCCAAATGGCTCTCGACATGGTCCGCCGCAGATTTCTGGCGTAAATCGGGCGGCGATATACTGGTGTTGGAATCGCTCACAGCAGCATTGTTGCGGGCCTCCGGCGAGCCGGCCGCCCCCGGGACCCGCCGACCGCGCCGTATGCCGCCAGGCGAAGCGCCCGCCAGGGCCGAGGAGGGAGAGTGAAAGCGTTAGGTATTATTGCTGCCGTCGTGGTGCTGGCGGGAGTGGCGCTGAGTTCCTCGTTTGTCAGCAGGCGCAACGAGATGGTCGCGCAGCGGGAAGCCATCAAGAACCAGTGGGCGCAGGTGGATACGGCGTTGCAACGGCGCGCCGACCTGATTCCCAATCTGGTCGAGACCGTCAAAGGCTATGCCTCGCAGGAGCGAGCCGTATTTGAGAGCATCGCCCAGGCCCGCGCCGCTATGGCGGGCGCAAAGACGCCCGCCGAGCGCATTGCCGCCAACGATCAATTGAGCGGCGCGCTTTCGCGATTGCTTGTCGTGGTGGAAAATTATCCGCAGTTGAAATCCAACGAGAACTTCCTGCGCTTGCAAGATGAGCTCGCGGGAACCGAGAATCGCATCGCGGTCGAGCGCCGCAAGTACAATGAGGTCGTGCAGGCCTATAACACGAACATCCAGTTGTTCCCCAACAACATCGTTGCTGCGATCTCGGGCTTCCAGCGCGAAGAGGCCTATTTCCGGGCGAGCGACAGCGCCCGCCAGGCGCCAGCGGTAAAGTTCTGAGATCCCTCCGCGCGGCGCGACGCTACGCCGGCGGGCTTCTCGGGCCGCCTTTCATTCAGCGGGTTTACGAACGGCTCAGCGATTTGAGCATCGCCTGAAATGCGCCCTGATTCGCCGCTACTGTTTTTGCCGGCCCCGTGAACTTGAAAAAAACCGGTCCCCGCGGAACTTCTACGATGGCGCCAAGCAGTCGGTAGCCCGGTTTGCGGATCACTTGCTGCGCCATGGGGCCGCCGGCCCCCGTGTAGGTCCCGCTGGCATCGACGGTCGTCACTCGCAGGCCGTTGATGGTTTGAGTGTGGATCTGAGCAGACTGCCGGGATGGCTTGCCGCCAGGCTGCTCGAACTGGTCGACCCAGCGGTTCACGTTATCTTCAACCGTGCCGCCTTGCCCGGGGCCGAAATAAAATACACCGCACTCGCCCGCCTCCTTATCGCCCGGCGCGGCCGGTATTTCGTAGGTGGCCGCCCGCATCGGTCTGGCTCCTTGCGATTTCCACCCGGCGGGCATCGTCCATTTGACGCCGCCGGCGGCGTCGGCGAGCAACAGCGCGCTCGCCAGCGCGGAGAGCGCCAGAAGTTTTGTTCTCATAGGCTCAGTATAACGAGGGCGGCTGGGCGCCAGGGCGTAGCCGAGCGTGGCCGGCTCGCCGCGAGTGCTATACTAGCGCTCTTCTATGCTCGAACGCTATCGCGCCGCTCTCTCGTGGCTGGCGCACTCCGGCATCCAAGCCGAATCCGGCGGTTTGGCGCGCTACTATCGCGCCGAAGCCGGAGAATACAAAGACATTTCCACTGAGATCACCGCTTACGGCATTCAGGCTTACCTTCAGTTGCCATTGCCCGGGGAAAGCGGTCTTCTCTCGAACGCTTTGCGCGCGGGACAGTTTCTTTGCTATGACGCGACCGATCCGCAGACGGGGCTGCTGTTTTTCGAGTTGTCGCCGAACGGATCGCCCGCGAGCCGGCTAGCTTATTTTTTTGATTGCGCCATCATCATCCGCAGCCTCATTGCGCTCTGGAACACGACGGCCGACCCCATGTATCTGGAGCGCGCCGAGCGTTGCGGTGCGGGAATGATGGGCCGCATGTCGCGCGTGGACGGCTCGTTTTTTCCGATGCTGGATCTCGAAACCGGCATCCCCAGCAGCGCTCCCGGAGGCTGGTCGCTCGAGGCCGGCCCCTATCAGCTCAAAGCCGGCCTCAGCTTCATTGAACTGGCCGAAGTAACCAGTTCCGGCCTGTTTTCGCGAACCGCAGACGCGCTGCTGGACTGGTGCCTCCGCCAGCACGAACTGTTTCTTCGCGGCGAAGACCGTCCGGACCGCGTGGCCGACCGCCTGCATGCCTATTGCTATTTCTTAGAGGGACTGCTGCCTTTCGTGGAAAAGCGGTTCGAATGCACGCTGGTTTTGCAAGCGGGCATCAATCGCGTCGAGACCCTGGCGGCCGAGGCGAGTGCGGCTCTGGAACGCTGCGATGTGTTGGCCCAGCTTCTGCGCTTGCGGCTCCTGTGCGATTACATGGGCCTGCTCGAGCTGGACGCTTCGGCGGCGAGCCGCGAGGCGGAAGCGCTGCTCGCCTTCCAGTTGCACACGGACGACCGCCGGACCAACGGTGCGTTCGCCTTCGGCCGCCGCGACGGCCAGCTTTCCTGCCATGCCAACCCGGCGGCGACGATCTTCGCTCTCCAGGCTCTGCGGATGTGGAAGGAGCACCAGAGCGGCGAGCTGCGGATGAGCTGGCACGACCTGATCTGATGCGCCCGCGAAAGGACCTATTATGCCCGATTTTGATCTGATCCCGAGGCCGGTCCCGGCCGTAGAAACCAAATACCGCAGAATTGTCACGCCCATTCCCGTGCCGGAGTCGATTCCTGTCCTCGAGCGGCTTTTCGCCTGCGAGCCAGTGGCGATGCGAGGCCAACCGCCGATTGTGTGGGACCACGCCGAGGGCATTACCGTGCACGACGCCTGGGGCAACCGATGGCTGGACTGGTCTTCGGGCGTGCTCATCACCAATGCCGGGCACGGCCGCCCGGAGATAGCGGCGGCGATTCACGACCAGGTCAATCATCAACTGCTGACAAACTATTGCTTCCCAAGCGAAATCCGCGCCCGACTGGTGGAAAAGCTCGCCGGGCTGCTGCCGGAGCCGCTGAAGAAGATCTTTCTGCTGACCACGGGATCGGAGACCGTGGAATGCGCCGTCAAGCTGTGCCGCACGCATGGGATCAAGGCCGGCGGCCGCCGAAAAATCACGATTGTCTCATTTCACAATGCATTTCACGGCCGCACGCTCGGCTCACAACTGGCCGGCGGCATCCCCGCGTTGAAAGATTGGATTGTCAATCTCGACCCCGATTTCGTGCAGGTTCCGTTTCCCGACGGTTACCGCTGCCGGGACACTTCCTTCCAGCGCTTCGAGCGCTCGCTGGACGAGGCCCGGGTGAAACCGGAACGCGTAGCCGGCGTGGTTCTCGAGACGTATCAAGGCGGCGACGCCGCCTTTGCCCCGCCTGCCTACATGCAGGAGCTGCGCCGCTGGTGCGACCGGCATGCGGCGCTGCTGGTGTGCGACGAAGTGCAGGCAGGCTTCGGCCGAACCGGGACGCTGTTCGGCTTCGAGCATTACGGAATCGTGCCGGACCTGGCCTGCTTCGGCAAAGGTATTACCAGTTCTCTGCCCCTATCGGCGGTAGCCGGCCGTCCGGACGTCATGGACTTGCACCCAAAAGGCAGTATGACTTCCACCCACACCGGCAATCCGGTTTGCTGCGCTGCGGCCCTGGCCAATATCGATGTGATCCTGAAAGAAGACCTGGCCGGCAACGCGCGGCGCGTGGGCGAGACGCTGCATGAAAGCCTGCGAGCGCTGAAAGCCGACTTTCCGCAGATTGCCGCGGTGATGGGCAAGGGTCTGGTGGCCGGACTGCCGGTTATCGACCCGCTTACGAAGGAGCCGGATTCGCATCTCGCTTACGACGCTGTCCGGCGCTGCTATGAAAAGGGCCTGCTGATGTTCAACCCGGTGGGCTTCGGCGGCGCCACGATCAAGATAGCTCCGCCTCTCACCACCAACGCCGAGGCCGCGGTCGAAGGCGTCAGCGTGCTGCGCGAGGCGCTGGCGGAGGCCATCGCAGCGAGGCAAAGCACGCTGCAAGAGGTCGTCGGAGGGTGAGCGCGCCGGCCGTCGTCTTAATTGGCGCGGGCATGATCGCCCACGACCAAATCCTGCCGTCTCTCTACCATATGCAGCGGCAAGGCCTCGTCGGTGAGATCAGCGTCTGCGCTTCGCACTCCGGCGCCTTGAAAAGACTGGCGGGAGCTTCCATTTTCCGGCGCGCTTTTCCCGGGCAATCGTTCCGCCCTTATCCGGATTTTTCTGCTGATCCTGACGAGCCGCACCCGAATCTTTTTCGCGAAGTCATCGAAAAAATGCAGGCGGGCGGCATCGCGGTAGTGGCCGTACCCGATCCGCTCCATTTCGACGTGATCATGGCCGCGCTGCGAGCCGGGCTGCATGTGTGCTCGGTGAAGCCGCTTGTGCTGACGGCCCGCGAGTCCGTTGTGATCGAGCGGGAGGCTTTCGCCAGGGGATTAGTGGTAGGCGTGGAATATCACAAGAGATTCGACGACCGCAGCCTCCTGGCGCGGCGCAAATACCGGGAAGGGGCTTTCGGCGAATTTCGCCTCGGGTCGGCTTGCCTGCTCGAGAAATGGTATTACCGCCATTCCAATTTTCAAAACTGGATGACCACGGAGCACTCGGACGCCTTCACGTACATCGGCTGTCACTACGTGGACCTGGTGCACTTTATCACCGGCCTGCTGCCCGAAGCGGTGAGCGTTTACGGCATTCGCGACCGGTTTCCAAACGGAAAGGAGGGCTTTCTGTGGACAGATGCCCGAGTGATCTGGTCCAACGGCGCCTGTCTGAATGTCCAGAACGCTCTCGGTTTCCCGGATGCGGCCCCCGGGACGAACACCCAGGGGCTGACGCTCTATTGCGCCAGCGGTGATACCGGAACGCTGATTTCCCATTCGGATCAATACCGCGGGTTGAAATACTCTTACGCGAGCAAGCCGGACGAACCGGGGGCCGCGCAGTACGCCGAACCCAGCCCCGATTATTTTCAGTATGTGGACCTCGGCGGCCCAGGCCTGACGCCGGTCGGCTACGGCTACCGCTCGATCGAGTACATCCTGCGCGCTTGCCTCCGCGCCGGCGCCGAAACGAGTCTGGCGAAGCGGCAGGAGCTTCTGAAAGAGTGGGACGAAGCCGGTATCATGGCGACCCCGGCCAACAGCCGCTACAACGAGCAGGTCATTGAAGCGGCGCGAGAATCCATCCGGAATCGCGGCCGCGAGGCGCCGATAAAACGCGATCCGCCGGCAGCCTAAGAAACGGGCTCCCAAGCGCCGCTGCGCCTTTGCCGAGCCGGCCGAAAAACTGCTAACCTGTCGCTACACAAGACCGGTCTGGAGGTGTTCCATGGCTTGCACGCGGCGAAATGTCCTCAGTTCGATGCTTTCGGCGGCGGGAATTGCGTTCGCTCAACGTCCCCCGCGCCCGAAGACTTGGAAACCGAAGCTTGGCATCCTGGGCCAGGCCTCGGAAGCCAATATCGCATTCGCCAGGCAGGAAGGCTTCACCAGCATGGGCATCTGGGCCAACCGGAGAACGCCCCTGGATCCCGAGACGGCGACGGACGCCGCAGTGGCGCGCATCCAGGAAATGCTCCGGCGCTCGGGTCTCCACATTTCGGTCATTGGGTGCTCGGAGAGTCATATCGATCCGGACCCGCAGGCCCGCGCCCGCGCTAACAGCTATTTCGGCAAGGTCATCGAGCTGGCCGGAAGGCTTGGCGCGCCTCACGTCGGCACGCAGACCGGCGGCATGCCCGGAAGGCCGCTCGCCGAACAGGTGGATGAGCTCGTGCGGGTATACACCGAAAAATATTTCCCTCTCTGCCAGAAGCACCATGTGCGCATCCTGTGGGAACCTTATGCCGGCCGCCCGAACATCGCCACCGGACCGGTAGGATACGAGGCGCTCTTTAAAGCCTTCGGCGATTCGCCGTATATCGGCCTGCAATACGACCCGTCTCACCTGGTCTGGCAGATGATGGATCCGATCCAGTGCGCACGGGACTTTGTGGACAAGATTTACGATGTTCACTTAAAGGACACGGAGATTCGCTGGCCGATTTTGAGAAAGACGGGCATCCATCCCCTGAACAACGCCCAGTGGTGGCGTTTCCGGCTGCCCGGCTTAGGACAGATCGACTGGGCGGCCTTTTTCACCGTGCTCATGGACGCGGGCTACAGCGGCGCGATGAATATCGAGCACGAGGACCCGCTTTACGGCCACCCCAACCAGGGCGTGGATTTCACTGACGACTACAAGACGGGATTCCGGGTCGCGCATCAATACTTGCGCCAGTACGTGCCGGCATGAGACTGCGGGCTATTTTGATTTTTCTCCCCGATCGCGCCCGGTCACTCGACCGTGACGCTCTTGGCCAGATTTCGCGGCTGATCCACGTCGCAGCCGCGCCGGACGGCGATATGGTAGGCCAAAAGTTGCAGCGGTACGATCTCAATAATAGGTAATAGCAGCTCTTCGGCGGGCGGCAGCTCGATCATGTAATCCACCGCGTCCCGGACTTCCTGATCCTTGCGGTTCGCGAGTGCGATGACAATGCCTTCCCGCGCTTTTACTTCTTTGATATTCGAAAGCGTCTTTTCGTACTGCACCAGGCTTTCCGGCCGTTTCGGGTCATGCGTCGCGATCACCACCGCGGGCAGGTTTTCATCAATCAGAGCGTTGGGGCCGTGCTTCATCTCGCCCGCCGGGTAGCCTTCGGCGTGGATGTAGGAGATCTCCTTCAGCTTCAGCGCGCCCTCGAGCGCAATCGGATAGTGAATGCCGCGGCCGAGGAAGAGGAAATTGGTGGCGCGAAAAAGTTTTTTCGAGAGATCCTCGATCAGGCCGTCCTGACCCAGCACTTCCTCGAGTTTCGCGGGAACGTGCAACAGTTGCTGCACCAGGCAGCGGGAAACGTCATCGGCCAGAATCTTGCGCAACTGGCCGAGGTGCATCGCCAGTATGAACAGAGCCGTGAGCTGGCAGGTGAAGGCTTTCGTTGAGGCGACGCCGATCTCGGGGCCGGCGTGGGTGTAAATGGTTCCCGCCGCTTCGCGGGTGACCATCGAGCCAACCACGTTGCAGATCGCCAGCGTCTTCGATCCCTTATGCTTGGCTTCGCGCTGTGCGGCCAGAGTGTCGGCGGTTTCTCCGGACTGCGAAATAACGACCGTAAGAGTCTCCGGCTGAATGATGGGATCGCGGTACCGGAACTCGCTGCCGTAGTCGACCTCCACCGGCAGACGCGCCAGCCTCTCGATCATGAACTTGCCGGCCAGAGCAGCGTGCCAGGACGTGCCGCAGGCCACGATCTTCACCTGCCGAAAGCTGGAGAACTCGGACGGCGCGATATCCATTTCATCCAGGTAGATCTTGCCCGTCTCGCGGCTGACGCGCCCGATCGTCGTGTCCCGGACGGCCCGCGGCTGTTCAAAGATTTCTTTGAGCATGAAATGCTTGTAGCCGCCCTTTTCAGCCATGACGGGATCCCACAGGATGTGCTGCACCTGCCGGTTTACCGGCCGCCCTTCGAAATCCGTGAGCCGCACGCCTTCGGGAGTGAGCACGGCCATATCGCCGTCCATCAGGAAGAATATGTCCCGGGTGTAATGCAGGATGGCGGAAACGTCGGAGGCTACAAAATATTCGTTGTCGCCAAGCCCGATCACCGCGGGCGGCCCACATCGCGCCGCCACAATCTTGTTCGGGTCGCGCCGCGAAATGATGGCCAGCGCGAACACGCCGCCCAGTTCTCGCACCGCCGCCCGAGCCGCATTTTCCAGGTTCCCCGCTGCTTTCCCGTTGTAATGCTTCTCGATCAGGTGGGCGATTACCTCGGTATCGGTTTCGGTCGTGAAATGATGGCCCTCCCCAATGAGCTGTTTCTTGAGAGCGAGAAAGTTTTCGATGATGCCATTGTGGACAACTACAATGTCACCGGTACAGTCGCGATGCGGATGCGCGTTTTCTTCAGTGGGCCGGCCATGCGTCGCCCAGCGCGTGTGCCCGATGCCGTAGCTTCCGTCCATCGGATTGATCCGGATGGCTTCTTCCAGATTGCGAAGCTTGCCCGAGGAGCGGCGCACCATGAGCCCGTTGTGCTCGCCGGCTACCGCAATTCCCGCGGAGTCGTACCCTCGATACTCGAGTCTCCGCAGGCCATCCAGAATCAGGGGGACTACCTTACGGGAGCCAACGTATCCAACAATGCCGCACATAAAAAGCTCCTCGCGGCCGCCGCCCGCCGGTCAGCAAACCGTAGCGTAACCGGCGGAAAGCTGGCGAGGCGTAGCCTCAGTCTTCCAGCCTGTAAGTAAACTCTTCAATCACCGGGTTGGTCAGCACTTCGCGGGCCATTTTCTCGATCTCCCGGCGGGCTTCCTCCCGATTCGCGCCGTTTTCGATGTCAATCTCAAAAAACTTGCCCTGCCGGACGTCGCGAATTCCCGAGTAGCCCAGCGACGCCAGCGAGCGGCGAATCGTCTGGCCTTGCGGATCCAGCACCGTTTTCTTCAGAGCCACCTGCACGATTGCCTTCATGGAAGTTTTGTCCGGGCAGCCCGTGTCCGGCATCCAAGGCAGACGCCAAAACCACAAGCCGCAGCCTTTTATATCCATTCTATTCCGTTTTTCGGCGCATAAACGTTGAGAAATTTTATGACAGACATTGCAAAAATCTGCGGTCCGGCGCGGCCGCGGAGCCGAGCCGCTGGGCTTCCGCAGATTCTGCATATAATGAAATCGGTCATTGCGGCAAGCGCCGGACGTTTGTCTCTTTTCTCATGATCGAGTATCGCATCGGCAATCAAATAGACCTGGATCAGGTCATCGAGTTGTATCGGGCATCGACGCTCGGCGAACGCCGCCCCATCGGCGATCGCCCCCGGATGGCGGCTATGCTCACCAACGCCAATCTGGTGGTTACCGCCTGGGATGGCGACTTGCTCGTCGGCATCGCGCGCTCCCTGACCGATTTCGTCTATGCCACTTATCTTTCCGATCTCGCCGTCCGCGTCTCACACCAGCGGCGCGGCATTGGCAGGGAGTTGATACGGGTAACGCAAAGCGCGGGCGGTCCGGCGAAAATCGTTTTGCTGGCCGCTCCGAAAGCGGTGACTTACTATGCTCGCGTCGGACTTACGCCCCATCCTTCCGCCTGGACGCTCGCTCCCGACCAGAAGCTGCGCTGAAACACTCTCCGGAATCCCTGATTGAGAGAAACTCCGCTCTGGGGGTCCCGCGCCGATCTCCTTGATTTTCTCCCCGTGCAGATTCATTTCCCGATGCAGAATGTCGAGAAAATTTGATTCAGGATATCTTCCACGGTCGTGGCTCCGGTAATCGCATCGACGGCTCGCAGCGCTGTGTAAAGGTCGAGCAGCAGCATCTCGTGAGGCGTCCGGGCGCCAATGGCTGCGCGGGCGCGTCCCAGCGCGTCGAGAGCCTCGCGCAGAAGCTGCTCATGGCGAAGGCTCGTGATGAACCCTGTTTCTTCGCCTCCGGAAAGGCGGGGTACGGCGGCTTCGTAAATGGCGTCGCGGAGTCGATCTATGCCCTCTCCGGTCGCCGCCGATACGTGAACGGCTGCATCCGGGATTCCCCCAAGCTCAGCAGCCGCCGGCAGGTCGCATTTATTGCAGACCACAATTCGTTTTTTCAAATTTTGCGTTCTCGTTAGAAGGTCATAATCGATGCTGCCGAGAGGTTGCGAACGGTCGAGCACGAGCAGAGTGAGATCGGAATCCACCAGCGCCTCGTAGCTTTTCTGAACGCCGAACGACTCCACGCGGTCCTGGGTGGGGCGAATGCCTGCCGTGTCCAGCAGCTTCATGGGAATCCCGCGGATGGAAGCCATCTCCGAAACCAGGTCGCGCGTAGTTCCCGGGATTTCAGTTACGATGGCCCGCTCTTGTTCGAGCAGCCGGTTGAAAAGGCTCGATTTGCCGACGTTCGGCCGTCCCAGGATGGCCAGCGTCAAGCCCGCCGTCACCACCTTACCGAACTGGAAGCTGCTGGCGAGCCCGTCCAGTGCCGAGGAAATGGCTTCCAGGCGGCGCAGCAGCTCGGCGTCCGGCGCAATGTTAATATCATCTTCCGCAAAGTCAATGCCCGCTTCCAGCAGGGCGATCAACTCGAGCAATTGCGCCTTGATGGGCGACAACCGGCGCGAGACGGCCCCTTCGGCCTGCTGCGCTGCCACGCGCGCCTGGTATAAGGTTGTGGATTCAATCAGGTCGCGGACGGCTTCCGCCTGCACCAGATCGATGCGTCCGTTCAAAAAGGCCCGCATGGTGAACTCGCCCGGTTCGGCAAGGCGAGCGCCCTCCCGGATCGCGCGCTCCACGGTGTGCCGCAGCACTACGGGCGCCCCGTGGCAGGAAATTTCGACGAGATCTTCTGCCGTGTAGGAGTGCGGCCGGGCGAAGTACGTCACCACCACTTGGTCAATGGTCCGCCCTTGGTCGTCGAGCAAATCGCCGAACGCAGCGCGCCAGGGATCCCAGGTCCGGCCCTCTGTACGGAACTTTACAAGCCTTTCCCCGATAGTTCGGGCATCGGGTCCTGAAACTCGCACCACTCCCAGCCCGCCCCGGCCGGGCGGGGTGCTGATGGCCACGATCGTGTCTTCCGGGTTCCAGCTAGGCAAGTAGAAATCTCAGGCGGGCGGTAATCCAGTATCCGATGGCGCGGAGGCATAGGGGCGCTCGGACCGATGCGCGAAAGACCATCTTCCGCTAGACAGGACGCTTTCAGCAAAATGCGGGAAAATTGCCGGATTCGACGGACCAAGCCGCATCCATCCCTGATTCCGCACGGTCAGTACAGCCTCCGGTGGCCTCAGCGCCCGCTTTTTTTTGAGGTCTGGTGATTGGCCGGGAAGATCACCACTTGGCGGTGAGGAGCCACGCCTTCCGACTCGGTTCGTACTGCGGGATCATTGCGCAGCGCCAGGTGGATGATGCGGCGCTCTCGCGAGTTCATCGGGCTGAACTTGAAAGGAATGCCGGTCCTCTTGACCTTCTCGGCGGCGGTCTCCGCGCTCAGCCGCAACTCTTCCACCCGGAGCATCCGGTAGTCGTCGGCGTCGAACAGCAGGCGGGAGTGCTCCTCGGGGCGTACGCGCAGGGCTTCCAGAGTCACGTGCTCGAGCGCCAGCAGCAACTCGCCCTTATTGGCGAGAAGCAAGTCCACGTCCCGGCCTTCGAAAGAAACAATCACATCGGGCTTCTCGAATGCCGGATCAATTGCGGAACCTTCCGCAATCTTGAAATCAAGGGCCCACCCCGCCGCCTTCAGCAGGGGACGCAGAAACTTCTCCACCTTGGGCCCGACCTCTTCCGCTGTCCAATTCAAGCTGACCATGCTGAGTCTGACGCCCGGTTGCTAACGGTTCGCCTTGAGCTTGGGTCTGTGCTTCAGCTTCCCAGTTTCTAATTCCGGCTCCGGCAGACGGTTGATAAACCACTGCTGCAAGATGCCCACCAGATTTGAAGTCAAATAGTATAGCACCAGGCCGCTTGGCAGGCGGTAGAAGAAGAACCCCATGATCAGCGGCATGAACTGCATCATCTTTTGCTGCGCCGGGTCGGCGGAGGTGGAAGGGGTCATCTTTTGATAGAAGAACTGCGTGGCCACCATAGCGATCGGAAGCAGATACAGGTGGTCCCACGCCGAAAGGTCTTTGACCCACAGCCAGGACATGTGGCGCATCTCGATGGACCAGTTCAGCACCGCATAAAAAGCGAAGAAAAACGGCACTTGCAACAGCATCGGCAGGCAGCCGCCCAGCGGGTTCACGCCATATTTCTGATACAGCTCCATCACCTCTTTGTTCTGCTCCTGGCGCTTGGGGTCCCGCATGCTCAGGTTCTTGTACTTGTCGTTGATGTGCTTGATCAGCGGCTGGATGCGCTGCATTTTCTTCATCGACTGCATGCTCTTGAGTTTCAGAGGAAAGAGGATGAAGTTGATGATGACGGTGACGACCACGATCGCCCAGCCGAAATTCGGGAGCCAGTGATGCGTCCAGGTGAGCATCAGGAACAAAGGGTACGCGATAAAGCTGAAGAAGCCGAAATCGACCAGTTGCGCCAACTGGGGCTGGATCGCCCGCAGCGTCGCCAGACTTTTCGGGCCGACATATACGAGGAATTTGTTATCCCCGGCGCCGCCGACGGCCGCGCTAGCGAACGGCTGCTTCTTGCTTTCGTGCGAAGTTGGGGCCTCCACGGTGGTGGTCTGCAAAGTCAGCGGGTTGCCGCGATTCTGGGTTAAGAACGCGGCGGCGAAATAGTGATCCTCCACGCCGGCGTATAAATAATTCCCGACATTGTCCACGGGGCCTTTGGCGGCGGCCTTCGCATCCAGGCGAATGACCTTATTCTGCGCGGCGTCGAAGTAAAACGTCTTTACGTTGCGGGCCGAGTCCTCGACGGCAAAATCGCCGAACCCGCCGCGCCAGGTCAAAAGATGGGGCCAGGGGGCGCCGTCCCGGATGAGATCGCTCTGCACCTGCACCACGTAGGAGTCGTCAGAGAACTGGAAGATTTTCCGGGCGGTTATCCGGCCGTCGGACCAGCGGAACGTCAGCGTCACCGGCGCGTGGAGGCGAACCTGCTGCGTGGAGCCGGGCGGGCCCGCGGATGATTCCACTTGGAAAAGATCCTGGTTCAGCTCCGACTGCGGGGCGTAGCTGAAAGGAAAGCCGGCCTCCGGCGCCGCCGCCGGGTTGACCAATTCCAGCGGCCGGCCGGTCTCGTCCTGATAATTCTTGAGCGTCCAGCTTGTGACCACCGCTCCCCGGTTCGAGAGCGACACCAAATAATTGCCGCTTTCGACAAGAAACGTCTGCTCTTGTGCGGCCGACTCTACGGGGCGCTGTGGGGAGCCGGCAGGCGGCTTCGGCTCGGCGGCCTGGACTACCCCTTTCGCCGGGGCCGGGGGCGAAGCGGGCGCGGTAGCGACCGCCGGGGGCTTGGGAGGCTGCGATTTCACGACGTAGCGCGAGTAAAGAAACAGTATGGCCGCAGACAGCACAAAGGCCAGCAGCGCGCGAATCTGTATCGATTTTTGCTCTTGTTCTTCGTTCATCCGAACCTGGAGGGCCGGCCCGCTCGGGCAGGCACGGGGTCAAGACCGCCGCGGCAAAAAGGCTGGCATCGCAGCAGCCGCCTCGCTGCCAGGCAGGCTCCTCGCGCCACCCCATGGAGTTGCACAGCTTCGCGGGCGTAGTCCGAGCACGAAGGATAAAAACGGCAGCTCGGAGGCAGGAGCGGCGAAATCGCGCGTTTGTAAGCCGTTAAGAGTGAGAGTAGGATTGTTTTCACGACTTGCGTTTCAGCACCGAAAAAAATCGCGCAACCTCGGCCCGGATAGCCCCAAATTCTGCGTCCAGCACCGCCCGGCGGGGGTTAAACACCACATTCCAACCCGGCGCGACCGAAGGCAATTCCGCTCGCACAGCCTCTCGCAACCGACGCCGGATCCGGTTACGGGCAACTGACTTCCCGATGGATCTAGGCGTCGTGAAGCCAACCCGCGCAGGCCTGCCGTTCTCCGCTCGGTGGTAGAAGGCCGCGAACAAGGGGCCCACAAATCGGTTCCCCTCTTTATAGATTTTACGATATTCGGCGCTTTTCAGCAGACGCGCCGATTTCGGGAAGAGGAAGCGGCCGCTCTGCACGGTTTAGCGCCCCATTGCCGGGAAACTGCCACTTGTGAAACAGGCCCCCGAAAAACCGCGTCCGGCCAGGGGTGCAGAGATATCTCGGCTGCCGGGCCGCGCCGCGAAAGCCGGCGCCTCGGGCCAGCACAATGTCCGAAGTCGAATCGGCCACACTATTTTTCTGAGCTGACGGTGAGAGAGTGACGGCCCTTCGCGCGGCGGCGTGCCAGGACCGTGCGGCCGCCCGGCGACTTCATGCGGGCGCGGAAGCCATGCGTCTTTGCCCGGTGGCGGCGGTTGGGTTGGAACGTTCTCTTTGGCATCAGATCTCCAGTCTCAACTGCAACTATTTGATTATATGACAGGACGCCGGGCCTGTCAGGCTTCACTGGGGCAATCCACAGTTATTGCTTCCTCGAGGCCTTGCCGCAAGGGAGCGCAATAGATGCCTCGGACGCGGCGCGAACCCGCGGGCGTGTACCGGCGGTTCGAGAGCCGCGTGTTGTTGCTCTTATGCCGATGGCCTCAGCCACTTGTCCAGAAATTCAAACGCCTGTGTGCCGTGAATCAGGTGCACGCCGCGGAATAAGCCGAACTGGATGCGGTCTTCAAAACCCAGGCGCCGGTAGATCTCTTTGGCTCTCGTGAACTCGATGAAGCTGTCTTTGAAATAGGCCGCGGTGTCGAGCGTTCCCGATTCGATAAATAGCGGGCGCGGCGCTACGAGCGAAGCCAGATCGGCGTCGGAAAACTCCGTAATGAAGCGGGGGAAGAACGCGTACTCTTCCGCCGTGTCGATGTAGGGCGTCGAATACGCAGACGGCTCGAACTGTTTTTTCACGGTCTGGTTGAAATAGCCAGAAATTGCGGCGGCAGCCAGGCGCGGATCAATCGCCGCTTGATAGAGCGCCGTCCGGCCTCCCCAGGAGATGCCATATATGCCGATGCGCGCCGCATCCACCTCGGGCAGCGACGCCAGAAAATCAGTGACCCGCATCATCTTCCATTGCTCGATCGCCTGGAGCGTCTGACCCACCGAGATGGCTTTCCGGTGCAGCCGGTTTCGTTGCGCGCCGTCGCTGATAATATACGGCGCAAATACGACGTAGCCGCGCTCGGCTGCCTGTGCGCCGAAGCGCCGCATGTAATCATCGCGCTCGGAAACCCCGGCTGTCATGGCAGGCGACCCGCCCATACCGTGCTGGCAGATCAAAGCGGGATGCTTGCCGGCCCGTTTCGGCGTGAGCAGTATCCCGTAGGCTTCCACGCCCGGCAGCGCCTCCAGCCAAACCCGTTCCGTTCGGTAGCTCTCGTTCTCGCCGAGCAACTCGCTCCGGGCCCCAAGAGATGTCTTCACCGCGGGAAAGCCGCCGAGCAGCTCGATCAACTTCCGGCGGTGCGGCTCGACGGAGGCGAGGTAGCGTTCGAGAGAGGAGAAATCGCGATTCCACTTCGTGGGCCGCTTGGCCTCGGATTCGGCAATCAGCCGGTCCAGGTATCTCTCAATTTGCTGGTATTGCTCATCCAGCAGCGCCTTTTCCGTGGATCGGGCCGAAGTGAGAAACGTTTCAGGAAGGAGCGGCGGGGCGGCAGGCCGAAGGGTAAACACCACCGGCGCTCCGCCAGGCCGCGCTGCGTCGATAGCCATCTCGTATCCGGGGGCGTCCACATAGACGACATAATCGCCGCTAGGCAGGTCAAAGCTAAACTCGCCGGACGCATTGGACACCGCAAAAACAGTATCCAGGTTCCGGCTGAACGGGCTGGCGGCGACCTTCACCCCCGCGACTGCTTTGCCGTCCTGCGCTGTGACACGGCCGTGAAGAGGAGTAGCCTGGGCTACGCAGAGGGCAAGGGCTGCAAGAAGAGCGACTTTCAACATCTTCGGCCTCCGAGCAACTCCGCCAGCAAGTCGTCTTTTGGGTACGCGTGGCCCACGTGTTGGCGGAACGCCTCTCCGTACGTTACGCCAATCCGCCGGCCGGTGCATTCCGACCACCGCCGCATAGTTTCGATGTATTCGTCGATGCCGTGCTGCGCACGCAGCCATTCCCGCTGGCTGGCATGGCAGGCCAGCATACTCGATTTAAGACCGATCACGTCCGAGATATCGATAATCACCGAAGCGGGAAGCGGCTGGCCGAAAATGTCCATACCTTCAATTGGCGCTGCATAATAAAGATGCGGCAACCGCCGCGTCGGCGCAGCGCCGGGCGAGACGCCGGTTTTGAAGTTCGGCGCCGGGGCCCCGAAGCAGGCATTGCGGACAACCAAACTGGTGAACTCATGATCCGCCATGTAATCGTGCGGCGAATGGGTAATGACAATTGAAGGACCAACCGAACGGATCAGTTCAACTGTCCGCCGGATGGTTGGCGCGTCGTAACAGACGACCAAGTCCCGGCAATCGAGGCAATGGTAGCTGGCGTCAATGACCGCTGCGGCGGCTCTGGCTTCCTCAATCCGCACTTGCGCAATCTGATCGGCGGGTAGTTCACGGCTGCCGCAGTCGCCGGGCGTCATCGATGCGATGTGAATCTCGAAGCCTCTGTTATGCAGAAGAATCAGGGTTCCGGCGCAGAGAAATTCGGCGTCATCCGGATGAGCCATGACCGACAGGATCCGCTCTGCCATCTCGGAAAATAGTACCAGGATCGGGAGCGCTCGGCCTCGATAAATCCGCGGCGGCGCAATCTGCGCGTTGCTTGCCCTCCCATACCGGTTTAGTATGATGGAAGCCCCTGGGAGGCTCCTATGCGCCTCTGTCTATGCCTGCTGGCGGCCGCTCTAGCAGCCGGCGCTCGAGCCGAGATCCGCGGCGTTCTCAAAAGCGCGGAGATTGACTCGATGTTGTCGCACGCCGCCGCCGACGTCCCGATTCATGAGCGGCCGCATTACTCGATTTGGCTCATTGCGCGCTCGGGGAAGGCGGGGTCTCTCGAAAGTCATTCGAACACGGACGAACTCCTCTTCGTTCGGCAGGGAAGCGCCGTGATCTCGCTCGGATCCGGGGCGAAGACCGGCGGGACCAAACGCCTGGAGGCGGCCGCGGGCGACGTCATCAAGATCTCGGCGGGCGCGCCGCATCAAGTCGATCCCGGCAGTTCCCGTTTCGAGGCCCTGGCTTTGCGTATTTTGGCCGCCAGCGCAAGCGTCAAGCCGCGCGAGGGAATCCGCCCGCCTGCGCGGCAGATGCCCGATTTATTGAGAGAATCCGAAATCGACGCTACCTTTGCCGACTTCACATCCAATCAGCCGATTCACTCCGCCCCCAATTTTACGATGAACTACGTGATCTATACGGGTTACAGCGGCCCATGGGAAGCGCACGCCGGGTGCGTGGACATCTATTTCTTAAATATCGGCTCAGCCACGGCTCAAATCGGCGGCGTGATCGCGAACGCCAGAGAGGACGTCCCCGGCGAACCGCGCGGAGATGGCGTCTCCGGGGCGAGCATCTACACGGTAGGGCCGGGCGATCTCGTCGTGATTCCCCGCAACACGGCGCACCACATGGACCCCGGCGCGGGCAAGCTGGGCTATGTGCTGGTAAAGGTCTGGGTCGATTAGCGCCCGCGTGCGTCGGTAACCGCGGCCGGTCCGGCGACCACGTTGGTCGGTCTTCCTGCCAGAAAGTTCCACATGTTGTCGACCGAGAGTTGAAGTCCGGCCTCCAACGCCTCGGGCGTTACGCCGCCAGAGTGCGGCGTGATGACCACATTTTCCAGCGCCGTGATGGCGTGGCCCCGGGGCAATGGCTCCGTTTCGAAAACGTCGAGGCCGGCGCCGGCAATCCTGCGGCTGCGAAGGGCCTCAATTAACGCCGCCTCATCCACAAGCTGGCCGCGCGCAGTGTTGATGAGAAAGGCCGTGGGCTTCATCAGCCCGATCTCACGCTTCCCAAAAAAGCCTTTGGTTTCCGGTGAAAGCCGCAGGTGCAGGCTGACGACATCGCTTTGCCGAATCACCTCATCCCGCTCCGCCATCTGCACCGGCAATTGCGCGATGACTGCCGGGTCCGGATGCATGGTCCAGGCGAGCACCTTCATCCCGATGCCCGCACCCAAACGCGCAAACTGGCGTCCGATGGCTCCGAGGCCGATGATTCCAAGCGTTTTGCCGTGCATTTGGGCGGCCGACCCCCGCGGCCATTGGCCGAGGCGCGTGTTGGCGTCCACGCGGGGAATATTGCGCGCCACCGCCAGCATGAGAGCCAGCGCATGCTCGGCCATCGCGATCGCGGAAACTCCGGGCGTGTTGGTGACCGTAACACCGTAGCGCGCGGCGGCGGGCAGATCTACGTTGTCGGTGCCCGTGCCCCAGAGCGAGAGCAGCCGCAGCTTGGGACAGCTCTTGAAAACATCCTCGGTGAATTTGGACGAGGACCGGATATTGATCACAACCTCGGCGGAAGCAATTCGCTCAATCAGCCGTTGCTCCGAGCCGGGCAAAGAGTCGTAGTATTCGACCGGCGTCCGGGCGATCAGGTCTCTATAGGCCTGGCTCGGCGCGAGCACAGGCGGGTAGTCATCAGGAATTACAATTTTGTAAGTCGCCATAGATTTGTATCGCTGTTTTTATTGGACTGCTATCGTAACGTTCCCAGCGCTTTGCGCCCCGCCTACCGTTACGATTACGGGAACATTCTCCAGGGGAAAGAAAGAATCAGGCACTTGAACGTTGACCTGAAGCACGCCTGTCAGTCCCGGCGCCATCCCCGCAAACGTCACCCGCGCGTCAATGCCCCCGATGGAGGCGCTCACGGTTTGGAGCGGGGCAGGGAAGGGGCCCGAAACCGGGGACGGCTGCCCGGCTACCGCCGTGGCCTTCAGCTTACCCTGGCCTGTCAAGAATAATTGCACCACGCTCCCGGCCTTGGCCGGGTTGAACACCGAGTTCGGCGAGGAATCCTGATTCAGGGCGGCGGCCTGCCCGCCGGTTGGATGCAGAGTGAAAATTCCCGGTGCGGCGCTGACCACGGGCACGACAACCGGCTGGCTCTGCATGCCATTGAATTGCACCTGCAACTCCGCGGAATTCTGGGCGCCCAAGTCGTAAGGCATCTGCAAGCTGATTTGATCCTGGCGGACAAAGAAGAGCGGGGCCGGCGCGCCATTAACAGTGACGCTGACTCCGGCCAGGGAAGTCGGCAAGAAACCGGTTTGCGAGATCGCTGGAGCGGCGGCCCCTACATCCGGCCCCAGTCCCCGGCCGAACAGCGTCACGATCTCGCCCGGAGCAACCCCCGCGCTGCCTCGAAAACTGGCTGCGTTGACAACTCCGCCTTCAAGCACAGTGGGTGGGGGCGGCGGGGGAACAATGAAAGTCACATCGATATTCTGAACACCGATTCCCGGAACGCTCACCGCGATGCTTCCGGAGTAAGTGCCCGTGGCGAGACCGCCGTTGGCGATCGAAACTTGAAAGCTCCCCCCAACGGGGCCCGAACTGGGCTCCGTGATGATCAGCCAAGCGCCGCCGGCCGGCGGGGTTACGCTCGCCGACCAATTTGGAGCTCCGGTGCCGTTCACAGTAACGGTTTGAGGAGGGTCTCCTGCTGTAAAAGTGAGACTGGCGGGGCTTACGGCGAAGCTGGGCGGGGCGTCCGCGCGGGCGCTCGACGGGACAAACAAAAGCCCGGCGCACAGCAGGTATTTGCAGGAGTCGATCGGCATAAGAGGAGATTATACGGCCATCGGGCGCGAATTCAATCGCCTAAACCCGGGATGCCTCCCAAAGACCGGGCCAGCTTTACGCCTCGCAGGATCGATGCGGCTACGGCTTCTGCGGCCGCTACTCCTAGTACGTTCAGATCAGCCTCGGCTTCGCTCGTGCCGAGGGCGAAGATCAGGTCGCCGTCGAAGGTGGTATGTACTGGCGAGATGGTGCGGGCGAATCCTGCCTGGGCCATAGCAGCGAGCTTACTGGCTTCGATTTTCGTCAGCCGGGCATTGGTGGCGACAACGGCCAGCGTGGTGTTACTCTGCTGCACGCGGCCGCCGAAGGTCTTCCGGACCTGACCGCGCTTCATACATTCGGCCATTCCCGCCAGTTCCCGGCTGGCTGCCGAGATGCGCGCCCCGGCTAAGGGGCGGCCGGTTGCGGGATCCAGCACGTCTCCGAACGCATTCACGACTGCCAGCGCGGAAACCAGCGCTCCCCCGGCGGCTTTCACCGTGGCCGTGCCAACGCCGCCTTTCATCGCCTGTCCAAGTCCGAACAGCTTGCCAACGGTGGCTCCCGTGCCTGCCCCAATCGAACCTTCTTCCACGGGGCCATCGCCGGCGGCGTTTGCGGCTGCTTCCCCCATTTCCGCGGTGGGGCGGACGGCGCTCGACCCCGCGGCCAGATCGTACAAAATAGCGCCTCCGACGATGGGGACGCGGGCCACTCCCGTATCGAAACCAATCCCCCGCCGCTCCAAATACCGCATAACGCCGGCGACCGCGTCCAAGCCGAAAGCGCTGCCGCCGGCGAAAACCACTCCGTGGACCTTTTCAACCAGGTGGCCGGGCGCAAAGGCGTCTACAGCCCGGGTGCTCGCCGCAGATCCGAAAACAGCGATTCCGCCTGCGGCTCCCTGCTCGCAGAGAACCACAGTGCACCCGGTGAGCGCTTCATAATCGGAAAAATGGCCCACTCGAATGCCGCTGATATCCGTGAGCCCCTTCATGGCGACGCGATCATGTTAACATCGGTTTGTGAGGGTTTGTTTTGAGGTCCAGCCGTCAGCTTTGAGCAATCTGTTCCAGCCGCCTGTAATGTTTGATTGCTAAAAGCTGATCGCTAATTACGGAATCGCAAAAAGCTCCCTGTGCCCTTCTCGCTCGAGGCCTCCGTCCAGCGCGCGGTACTGAATGTTCAGGAGTTCGTGGTTCTTTCCGGCCGGGCCATCGGGAACCTGTTTCGGCGGCCGCACTATTGGACCGATGTCATCCTGCAAATGGATATCATCGGCGTCGGCTCTCTGCCGATCGTGGTGCTGGTGGGCTTCTTTACAGGCGCTGTGCTCGCGCTGCAAATGTTCTCCACTCTGGCGACCTTCGGCGCCTCCGCCCAGACGGGCCGCATGGTTTCCTTTTCGCTGGTCCGCGAGTTGGGGCCGGTTTTGGCCTCCCTGATGGTCGCCGGGAGAAATGCAGCGGGAATGGCCAGCGAACTGGGTTCGATGACAGTCACCGAGCAAATCGATGCGATGCGCGCCCTGGGCACCGATCCCTTGAAAAAGCTGGTAACGCCCCGGCTGCTCGCGACGCTGGTTACGCTGCCCTTGCTTACTATGATCGCCGATTTTACGGGGGTTTTCGGCGGCTTCGTGATCTCATATTTCCTCATCAAGCTCACACCGACCCAGTATTGGACGACCACGTACCGCGACTTGGAGCTGGGGGATCTTTCGGAAGGGCTGGTCAAACCTTTTGTATTTGCTTTTGTCATCGCTTTGGTAGGCTGCTACTACGGCCTCACCACACGGGGCGGCACGCAGGGCGTCGGCCGGTCCACCACGCAGGCGGTTGTCACCGCGTCGATATTGATTTTTGTTTTGGATTTTCTCCTTACCAGGCTTTACGTCAGGGGGTAGCCGCGGGATGCCGTCCCCCATTTTGGAGTTTTCCAACGTCACACTACACTTCGACGATGTCGTCGCCCTCGAGAAGGTATCCTTTCGCGTGGAAGAAGGGGCCAGTCTCGTGATTATGGGTGTGGCGGGCAGCGGAAAATCGGTTCTCCTGAAGGTGAGCATTGGCCTGGTGAAGCCGGATGCGGGCGACGTTTATCTGTTTGGGGAAAGAATTAATGATCTGCCGGACCAAGATCTGGCTCGTTTCCGGCAGCACGTGGGCATGGTTTTCCAGGAAAGCGCTCTGTTCGATTCCCTCACCGTGGCCGAGAACGTCGCCTATCCGCTCTTGAACCAGCAAGGGCAGGCCCCGCCCGGCGATGTGGACGCCAGGGTTCGGGAAGCCCTGCAATTTGTCGAGCTCGAGCACACTCTGGAGAAGCTTCCCAGCGAGCTGTCCGGAGGTATGAGGCGGCGCGTGGCGATCGCCCGCGCGATCGTCAATCATCCCCGGCTGCTGCTCTATGATTCGCCGACCGCGGGCCTCGATCCCATCACCGCTCACACGATCATGACGCTTATTCTGAAGCGGAGGGATATCGGCAACGTGACTTCGCTGGTCGTTACGCACCGCTTGCAGGATGCACACCTGCTCGCCAATTTCAGATACGATGCGGCCAAGGGAGACCTTGTTGCGGCCGGCCGGAATGGGGCTGGGACGCAGCCGCCAACGCGGTTTCTCATTCTCAACAGAGGCCGGGTGGTGTTTGACGGGGATGAGGATGCATTGAGCCGGCAGCAGGACCCGTACATCCGAAGATTTATGATCGCCAAGGGAGTACGGGCTGCGAAAAAATAAAGAGGGAGATGAAGTTTCTCCACGGACGGAGGAATGGGCGCCGGATGAGCCTCGGAATAGAGAGCTTCTGGACCGTTGCCGCAGGCCGGCTGGAGTTTCGTGCCGCGAGATGCGGATAAGAACGGTGCATTGAGAAGACAGGAGGAAATATCATGCCGCAAACCAGGCAATTGAGATGGGCGCAACTGCGTGTGGGAGTCATGTCCCTGGTCGCTATCGCGATCCTGGTTGTGCTGATATTTTTAGTCACGGCCCGAGCTGGCCTTTTCGCCAAGACTTCCCGCATTTACACGTACGTCGACGACTCGGCTTCTTTGAAAGTCGGAGCGGCCGTGCGGCTCAACGGAATCGACGTGGGAAACGTGGGCGCCGTGGGGCTTTCCGGTGAGGGCGGCAACCGCACGATCATCATCGGACTCGATGTCCGGCGGGAGTATCTGCCGCGTATTCCCGTCGATTCCCAGGCCTCCATCAATCCGGAGGGAGTGTTTGGAGACAAATATGTGAACATCACTCGCGGGCAATCGCCCACCTCCGTGAAACCCGGCGGCGAGATCCGCAGTTTGGATACGCGCGAATTTCAGGAGGTGGTCAACCAGAGCTACAACGTCCTTACCTCGCTGAACGACATCACCCGGCGGGTCGATTCGGTGGTTTCGGGCATCGAGGTGGGCCGCGGAACGATCGGCAAGCTGCTCTCCGATGAGACGCTCTACAACCGCATCGACGCCGTCGTGCGGCAGGCGCAGGACGTGGTCGGCCTGGTCAGCAACGGCAACGGCACGATCGGCAAGCTGCTCAAGGACGACGAACTTTATGCCAAGGCGAATGCCACTTTGAGCCACGTGGACGACGTTGTAGCGAATGTACAGTCGGGGCGGGGCACGATCGGCATGCTCCTCAACGACCCCGCGCTGTACCAAAATGCCAACCGCGTCATCGAACAGGCCCAAACGCTGGTGAACAACGTTAATGCCGGCCAGGGAACCGTGGGCAAACTGCTCAAGGACGAGGAAATGTACCGCAAGGTAAACGGAACCCTGGACAAGGTCGGCGCGACGCTCGATGAGGTGAACAGCGGCCGCGGAACGATCGGCCAGTTGCTGGTGAATCGCGCCCTGTATGACAGCACCACCGGGCTCACAACCGAAATGCGGGAGCTGATTCGCGATATTCGGGCAAACCCGAAGAAGTTTCTGCGGGTCAAGTTTGCCATATTCTGATGGGGACGCGGCGGCTCATTGTCAACGCTGACGATTTCGGGTTTACCAACGACGTAAACGCCGGCATTCTCGAGGCGCACCAGCACGGAATCCTTACCGCGGCCACTTTGATGGCCAACGGCCCGGCGTTCGAGCAGGCTGTCGAGCTGGCGCGCGCCCACCGGACTTTGGACGTCGGCTGCCATCTGGTGCTGATCGGCGGCCGGCCGGTGTCCCGGCCGCAACAGGAATTTCCGCGAAATGTCAAAGAGTTGATGCTGCGGCTGATGGATCGCGCCTTCCGTCAATGGATCTACACCGAACTCGAAGCCCAGGTACAAAGGATCTTGCGCGCGGGCATTTCACCGACGCACCTCGATACCCACAAGCACACCCACCTCGCCCCGCCGGTGCTGGACGCCCTGTGCAGAGTCTCCCAACGCTTCGGCATTCGCTGGGTGCGCCGCCCTTTCGATCTGCCGCTCAGCGGCAACGCGTCCTTCTCCACACGCGCGGTGAACACGAGCCTTCGCCGGCTGCGCAGCCGCTTCGATCGCAAACTGAAAGCGCACGGTTGCATTACTACTGATCACTTCGCCGGATTCCAGCTTACCGGCGCCTTTCGCGCCGGAGAACTCGCTGCTTTGATCCGCGCATTGCCCGAGGGCCTCACCGAATTCATGTGCCATCCCGGCCGCTGCACGAGTGAACTGCGCGGAGCCCCTACGCGGCTGAAGGAGAGCCGGGAGCGGGAGCTGCAAGCCCTGATGTCCGCCGAAGTGCGGCAGGTTCTGGAGCGGGAAGGGATCGAGCTGACCAATTACAGCAAAGCCGGACAGCCAGGCTGAATCTTCGCCCTGCCAACGTCGCCCGGCTCATCAGTCGAGCCGGACGAATCGCATCTTTGAAACTCCACAAGTCAAGGGACGTTACAGCAGCAGCATGCAGTCGCCATACGAATAAAAACGGTAGCGCTGCTTGACGGCATATTGATAAGCTTCTAACACCAGTTCGCGGCCGCCGAACGCGCACACGAGCATGAGAAGCGTCGATCGGGGCAGATGAAAATTAGTGAGCAGAGCGCCGGTTACGCGAAACTGGAATCCCGGGTAGATGAAGAGGTCTGTTTCGCCCCGTCCGCTGGCAATCGGACCTTGCCGGGCCGCGTGCTCGAGGGTGCGGACAGTGGTTGTACCTACGGCGACGATTCGCGATGCGGCGCGAATCGCTTCGGCGGCGGCCGGCGAGATCTCGAACATTTCGTGGTGCATTCGATGCTCCTCCACCACCTCGGTGTGAATCGCCTGAAACGTTCCCAGACCGACGTGCAGGGTAACCTCCGCCAATTTGGGGATGCGAGCCAGAATTTCGGACGTGAAATGCAAACCCGCCGTCGGGGCGGCGACGGAGCCGCGCTCGCGCGCAAAGATCGTCTGATAGCCAAGCCGGTCCGCTGCTTCGTCGGGCCGGCGGATGTACGGCGGCAACGGGACGTGGCCGATGCGTTCGATCGTCGCCATCAGATCCGGAACGCCGGAAAAACGCAAAGTTCGCTCGCCATACTCGCCGCGGCCAATCACCTCGGCCTGCAAACCCTCCTCGAAATACAGCGTTTCGCCGGTGCGCACTTTTCGGCCCGGGCGGACCAGGGCTTCCCAAACCGAACTATCCTGGCTGTTCCGGCAGGTGAGAAGCACCTCAATGCGCGCCGGCCCGGATCTGCGCTTCCCATAGAGCCTCGCCGGAAACACCCGGCTGTTATTGACCACGACGCAATCTCCGGAGCGCAGATAATCAGGAAAATCGCGGAAGATTCGGTCTTCCCAGGTCTGGGATGCGCGGTCCACGACGAGCATGCGCGCCGCGGCCCGGTCATCGAGCGGCCGCTGGGCGATGAGATCCTCCGGCAGTTTGTAGTCGAAGTCGGATACCAACATTCAATTGGACGCGGGACGCGATCCGTCAGGTACGCAACCGCAGCAAGAGATAGCCGCCGGCGAGCGTAAAAATCACGTCGGGAGACCAGGCTGCCAGCGCCGCTGGTAGCTGGCTGACGTTGCCCATTTGCTCGAAGAGCTTATCGACCGAGAAATAAACGATGGCTATCCCCAGACTGAGCGCGACGCCCGTCAAAGCGCCCCGGTTTCCCGTCAGGAACGCAAACGGCACTGCCAGCAGGCCCATGATGAAGGCGAAGGCGGGTACGGAAAACTTCTTGTAGAACTGCACCCGGAGCCGCACGGTGTCGAATCCGCTCTGCGTCAAGTCCAGAATGTACTCGCGGAGCTCCTGAAAATTCATCTGCTGATACTGCTTTACTTCCTTCAGAAAGTAGCTGGGCGGCTCATCCAACTCGGGAAATGTTTTTACGGTGAACTTCTCATAACTGGCCACCTTGATGTTGCGGATATCACGGCTCCAGCCGTCTTCGAACACCCAGGCGTTCAGGCCCGGCTCCCAGTGCGCCCTCTCGGCCGAAATGTGGCGGATGCGGCGGAATCCGGATGGCTCGAACTCATACACGTTCACGCCGCCCAACACCTCGCGGGACGGCTCAAAATAGCTGTAGTAGTAAATACGCAGAGGCTCGCTTTTGGCCGACTCCCCGGCCGATCCGCGGCCGAAGATCCACTGCCGGTCGGGGCGCAAATACGTTCTCACCGGCCTCCCTTTGATCTCGTTGCGGATTGCATCCTGGCGGCGGTTGGCTTCGGGAAGCACGTAGTGATCGAAAACAAAGAGGCCGCCGCTTGCCGCCAGTGCGATCAGCAGCACAGGAAGCGTCAGGCGGTAAAGGCTGACCCCGCAGGCCTTAAACGCTGTGATCTCATTCCGCTTCGTAAGAACGCCGAAGGCCACCAACGTTGCCACCAGCACGCTGATGGGCGCGGTGGTGTAAATCAACTGCGGCGTCAAATAGAAAAGATAAGTAAGAAACCGGCTCAACGGAACGTGGTTGGCCAGGATGTCGCTCAACAGCTCAAAAAACTCGAAAACGTGATACAGCAGGACAAACGAGGCCAGCAGCACCGCAAAGTAAAACAGGAAGCTGCTGAGCACGTAACTGTCCAGCAGTTGGAAGAGCATGCTCAGCCGGAGGCCGCGCCCGTTGGACGATCTGGCCGGCGCCGGATCCTTCCCGAAAGCGAACCAGCCGGCCGGTGAACGCCACCGGGCCGCCCAGTTGCCGGCCTTCATAACCCAGTCGCGGTCTCCCGCCGCGTCTAAGCGAAGCAGGAGCAGCACGCCTAGCAGCGCAAAGAACGCGTCGGCGCTCCAGACAGCGACGCCCACCGGCAATTTCTGTTCGCGGGCCATCCCGATTCCGCTGATCAGCAGCGTGTAATACAGGAAGACCAGAAGCACCGTCAGAACCACGCCCGTAGACTTACCTGAGCGGCGGGACGAGAGCCCGAGCGGAATGCCCACCAGAGCCAGCACGATACAGGCCACCGGCAAGGCCAGGCGTTGATAGAGCTCGATGCGCGCCTCGATCCAGTTGTCGGCATAGCGGGCGTAATACGGCAGATCGAGCGTATTCATCTCCTGATAGGGACGGCGCGGCCGGGCGACCTGCGGAGGAGCTGTGTCGAGAATCTGATCGGTTTGATCAAACGCGTAATTGAAATACTGGGTCGGATCGGTGGATTGCTCGTGAGTGCCGCCCCGAATCAAGTGGAGCTGGATTTCGTTCTTGCGCGGATCCGGTACGGCGATCGCTTCCTCGGCTACCGTGATGCGCGGGCCGGTCACGTTTTTGTTGACGCTGCCGGCCGAGCGCTCCTGCGGCGCGCGCAAATCGGCTAAAAATACGCCTTTCCAGCGCACCACCGGCCCCGGAATCACGTCGCGCACGTACAGGATCGTGTTGGGAAAGCCCTCTTCGAAAACGCGCGGCTGGATCTCCGCCGAGAGCTGCGAGGAGCGCATGCGGTTCTGGAGGCGGTAAAACTCGCGCAGAGATCGCGGGCTCAAATAGAGAGAGACCGCCGCCGCGCCGGCCATGCCCAGCAAAGCGAAGGCGGCGACAGGCCTGATAAAGCGGCGGCTGGGAATGCCGGCCGCGCGCATGGCGATCACTTCTCCGTCGCCCGACATCCGCCCAAGCCCGATCAGGATGCCCACCAGCACCCCCATCGG